>Ga0213858_10000024_pt1 | contig 64677 bp, 66 predicted proteins | sample PICome_FD_160122 | JGI IMG/M metagenome (GOLD analysis project Ga0213858, IMG submission 160122) | Coastal seawater microbial communities near Pivers Island, North Carolina, United States - PICO245 | ecosystem: Environmental > Aquatic > Marine > Coastal | place: USA: North Carolina | collected... | reverse complement strand
AAAGGACACGTCGTTAGTCCGCTCTTCAATATCTCGCCACTACCAGGAGGCAGGAAACTGACGACCCTTCAACCTTAGTTGTTAATATTTGGGTGAAAAAAGACATTAACTTGAGGGAAGGAGATCCGGGAAATCAAGCGGCTGCTCAGATCTACCTGACTAATAGTTGAGTTAGTATACCAGCCCCGCAATATCGTCTTGTAGCAAACCGTGGTATGTCAGATTTTATTGATGAGTTTACCCGTCGTCAAGATGTTGTAAATGAAGTAAGGTCTGGTTGGCATCTTCACGATCATTCGGAGCTGGGTGCCAATTTACACACTTGGGAGATTGAAGCTGATAATTTCGATCTCAATATACGCCCTTTAACTCCTAATGAACCCGTGCCACGTTTTGGTGTAACGAATAGTATCATTACAGTAATAGATTAAGGCTTTTTATTATCGGTAAGAGTATAACAATAAATTTAGTTCAAAATTTGTGCACTTTATATTTTTTTTATCTTTCTGTTATTGAGTATATACCCTGAAACCTATGGGCTCAAGAGTATTTTAGAATTCATTTATTTAAATACTAATTTGTTATATGGGAATTTATAATAATATTGTATTCTAACTAAAATTTTTGAATTAATGATTTAAAAATTTTTTATAAAATTTTATGTTTTGCACATCTACATTTAGAACTAAATTACGTTCGTGTTTTCGTGCTTAAAAAATATTCAAATTGTTAAAAAACCATGTTGTATACTCCTTTAGAACAGTTTCAAATCATTTTATTATTTTCTATCAAATTGTTTTGTTTTGATTTCTCGATTACTAATTTAGTATTAGTAAACTTTTTAGTTTTGTTATTTTTTGGTGCAGTTGTTGTTTTTTTCAGTTCGAAATTAAACCATTTAAAAGAAACTAGTTTTTTTTTCATTCCAAGTGCGTGACAAGCATTAGTAGAAATGCTATATGAAATTTCATTGCAATTATTATTTGACAATATTAATAAAGATGGTGAAAAGTATTTTCCTTTTATTTCTGTTATTTTTACTTTTGTTTTATTTAGTAATTTAATTGGACTAATTCCGTATAGTTTTACAACAACAAGTCATCTTATTATTACTTTTACCTTATCTTTTTCCATTTTTGTTGGTATAAATATTATTTGTATTCAAAAGCATAAATTTCATATGTTATCTTTGTTTATTCCGTCGAACACTTCTTTTGGTTTGGCCTTATTACTAGTACCGATCGAGCTTTTGTCTTATATTTTTAAACCGATTAGTTTAGGTGTTCGGTTATTTGCTAACTTAATGGCTGGTCATACATTATTAAAAGTTATTGTAGGTTTTTCTTGAAGCATGTTGTTATTAGAAGATTTTTTAGCAGTTCTTCATGTAGTACCTTTATTAATTTTAGTGTTGTTAATGGGTTTAGAGTTAGGAGTAGCGTTGATCCAGGCATACGTTTTTACTATTTTAACTTGTATTTATTTAAATGATGCGATTAACTTGCATTAGAATAACATAAAAATAAGACCATGAATGCATTAGTATACTCTCATTTTAATAATTCATTGTTTTACAATGAATATATTGTTATTTTAACATTTTTATTTGTTGCTACCATATTATCTGTTGTTATTGCGCTGTTTTCTTATTTATTGGCAGTTCAAAAGCTATACATTAAAGAGTTATCGACGTTTGCACGACAAGGGCTTGTTACGAAAAAATCTAGTTTCGATTTAGATTCGAAATCAAGAGACGCCGAGGAGCCTGAACCAACATTGGTTATAGATGTTTCCGCACGGACCAATGTTAATCCTCGGTCCATGTTTTTCAAAGAAGCCGTAAATGCACAGGCTTATTGGCTTATCGGCGACCAAAAACTACCTGTTTTTGGGTTATTTATTACAGTCCCAAGCGACTCGCCTGTGCCGTCGCAGGATCCTTTTCCCAACCAAACATTGACTAACTGTTTTAAAAGTCTGTGAGAGGTGAATTACCCGTGTGGGCATAGGGAAAAACTAAAACACGCGGACGCAAGATTTAATGTTAGCGTCAATTACCGGCAAGTTTGCGGCTTTGAAAATTTACCATATAACCCTTTTTATAATGTGCCGGTTTCAGTTCGAGACGTTTCCCTTACCCCTAAAAAAAGCAAATTGATTAAATGGGAGGCGCCAACCGAATAGGCAAATATATCTCTTTTTTTTTGTAAAAAATTTAAGCTTAATTGGGTAGGATTTCGTGCTTAAAAAATATTCAAAGGTAATTAACTCAATTGGTAGAGTGTTTCGCTTACAACGAAAAAGTTAATAGTTCAAATCTATTATTACCTAGTACCACTTTATTGTTATCATCAAAATTTCCCTATTCTAGATAATTGTTGGTTTGTAAAAAGATTTTCTCACACAATACTTTTAGATGAAGAGGAAAATAACAAATTGATATGAAAAATCTATTGATAAAATCTAAAAACCTTAAAATTTTTCCCCTTGCTGCGGTTGCAAAGATTGCAGTTGAAAACAGCTTTGTTGATGCAAAAGCTATTTACACAAAGACTGTTTGCAAAAATTCAGAGATCAAAGAAGGTTTTACTAAAACGGCCGTTACTACAGTAAATAAAACTTTAATCCAAACCAGCTTCACCATTTTCTGAACGGAAGCTAGCGCTTTTGAAGCTAGTAGAAAATCGCTCCTGCGTAAATATTTTAAAGACGTGGAGGAAAGCTCCAGTGATAATTAATAACTGAAAATTTAACATTTTATTCCGAAGTTAAGCTAAATGAGTATTTGATTTTTTAGAAATCAATGTATAAGGTGAGTTTACTATACGAAGCGTTTAAATACTGATATTATTGATATTGTTCATATAATCCAGCATTTTTGAGAGTTTTGTCCGGAAAGTTCCTAAGGAGGGGCTTCTTTTAAGTTTTTGGCAAAAACAGATGGGAACGGCGTTATATTACTTGAAACCCGTTTCTTTTTTGCTGAAAACCCAGGCGAAACAAATAAACTATTGTTGGAGATAGGCAGGATGGCTCTAACACTTCAGCTTGGGTTATTTTAAGCAATTGCAAATAACAATATTGAGGAAATTCGTTCATGTAGTGACAATCTAGTAGCTACTACATTTTTACGTCTACTTTTGGAACTGATCTCATAACATCTTTTGAAATACTTGAAAGTGATGCTAAAGATCAATATAGAGTATATGAAACTTTGAACAGTACTCTTGATTTAAACAATGGTATCGTGTGACTGGATGTAACGCAAGTCTTAAAATTTTTCGCGGATTTTTCAGTGCTTTATGAGCCGGAAAATCATGCTGGTTGTTTTAGGCTTTTAGAAGAGTTACAAATAAATGAGGAACTGCGACAACATGTGCAGAATCTTTCTAATAAAGCTACTGTATAACACTTTTTTTATTCGTAAAAAAATATAAAAATGATAATCCCTAATTTTACAAAACTACCTTATTGCAAATTTAAAAGTAATATATACTATTTGTGTAATCCAGTGCTCCAAGTTGTAGTTTTATTTTTTTTTTATGTTGTATTTGATGCTTTTTTTTGGTACAGTTTCAAATTTAACGATTTTTATTTTTTTGGCGGATATAGCTCAGGTAGGTTAGAGTGCTAGATTGTGATTCTAGATGTCATGGGTTCAAATCCCATTATCCGCCTTTATATTGAATCTTTTTAACACATTAAATAGATACCTTAACATTAAATACGCAAAGAACGTTTGTAAGACGAAATATTATGTGGGTAGTCAAAAATTGCCTATAATTTTTCTAATCATAAAAGAGTTTTAAAGAATTTAAACAAATTTCGATTGAATGTCACAATTGAAATTTTTGTCAAGCTAGTGAACTGAACCATCTAAGTAACTAGTTAAGAAATCAACCGAGAAACTGCGAGTAGTGGCGAGCAAAAGTGGTATAGACTGTTTTAAAAGTTATATATAGTATGTTTAAGATATTATTAACCAAAGAAGGTTACATTTTAAAGCATGGAGTCCTGTAAAACGTCACTTTAAACTTTTAAAATAAAGTATAATGATACATGTCATGTATTGTTTTAATATTGGGGGACCACCCTCAAAGTCTACAAAGTATTAATGATTGATAGTGAATAAGTACCGTAAGGGAAAGGTGAAAAAAGAATTAAAATTTAATGTTTATAATCAGTTGTAGCTTATCAAAAGTGACAGCGTTCCTTTTGCATAATGAATCAATGAGTTTATATCAATGGCAAGCTTAAGCAGTGAGATGTATTAAAGTTTTGATGTTTGTCACATTTAACACGTCAATCATTAAAACTCTAGAAGGCTAAAAGAAATTAAGTTTTAAATTGCTTACAACAAGATGCACTACATTATTTACGCAAACCTCATAAAATTTATACTAAAACCTGTCGAAGAAAAGGTATAGTATACATCACAGACAAAATTGAATAAAACATTGTGTTCTAGTTTTTTGTTGGGAGTAACTGAGTTATTGCAAAATATGGCTGTGAAGATAGTAAAAAACTTCAAGATGTTGTTTTATTAGTCTTTGATATAAGACCCGAAACTAAGTGATCTAACCATGAACAGGTTGAATTTAAAGCGGTAACGCTTATTGAAGGACCGAACTCATGTATGTAGAAAAATACTGAGATGATTTGTGGTTAGGGGTGAAAGGCCAATCAAACTTAGAGATAGCTGGTTTTCTGCGAAATCTATTTAAGTAGAGCGTTTAATTCTTTGTTTTAAGGTAGAGCACTCGATAAATAAAGGGGACGTAAAGTTTTACTGCATTTAATGAAACTCCAAATATAAAACTAAAGATATATTAAACAGACAGACTATGAGTGCTAAGATTCATAGTCAAAAGGGAAACAGCCCAAATTATTTGTTAAGGTCCTCAAAAGTAATTAAGTGAAAAAGAAAGTAGAAAAATGTTGACAGCTTAGAGGTAGGCTTGGAAGCAGCCAGCTCTTCAAGAAAGCGTAACAACTCATTGGTTTAGCTTTTTAGCGTCGAAAATGTATAGGGGCTAATATTACTTGCCGAAACAATAAATTTGAATTAATCTATTTTATAGATTGATTTGAATGGTAGCAGAACGTTTTGTATATTTGAGAAGATTTATAGTTATATGAATTGAAAAAATCAAAAACGAAAATATTGATATGAGTAGCGAAAAACAGTGGTCTACAAAGCTGGACCAAGAACAACTGTCACCTTAAGTTCAAGGTTTTTCAGGGACAGCTAAACTGCCTGAAACGTCAACCGGTCCCTAAGATAACAACGAAAGTCATAATTGATGGGTAATTTTATATTATATTTTAATGTGACAAAATATGAATTTAATTTTTAATTATAGATTGTTTGTTAGATAAACGACCACGACGCAGGAAACTGATTGGCACTCGGTGGTCAATATCACAGCCAAGATCGCTGTGGTAAATTTTTGTGCGTCAATGTGTTATTGTAATTAAAACAAATAATTTATTAAAAGTTTTTTAGTATTTTCAGGAAACAGCTTAAAATAATACCGTACTGTAAACCGACACAGGTGAACAAATTTAGTAAATTAAGGTGCTTGAGTTAATTGTATTGAAGGAACTCGGCAAAATGACTCCGTAACTTCGGAATAAGGAGTAGCTTTTTTAGGTTTTAATCTAAAAAAGCTGTCACAAAATCGAGGACAGCGACTGTTTAATAAAAACACAGGTCTCTGCAAATTTGAAAAAAGAAGTATAGAGACTGACGCCTGCCCGGTGCTGCAAGCTTAATAGAAAAAGTTTTGGCTTTGACTTTAACCCCCAGTAAACGGCGGCTGTAACTCTGACGGTCCAAAGGTAGCGAAATTCCTTGGCATTTAATTGGTGTCCCGCATGAATGGCGTAACGACTGTCCTACTGTCTCCAATGCAATCTCAGTGAAATTGAAATGTCTGTGAAGATGCAGACTACTCGCGGCTAGACGGAAAGACCCTGTGCACCTTTACGTGCGACTCGTTTTATCGAGAAGATAGAATTAGTTAATCTATCGATCCATAACGCTAGGCCATGACTAGTGAACTATACAATACATGAAGGTGGAAATCCTTCCCCCTTGGAAACTGGGTGAAAGCGTACGCCACATGCGCTGGGTTTGGCAACTCAGGGTGTGAAGCTGGCGTAGACGGGAAGAAGTGCCTTAGAGAATAGTGGCATGACGAATCCCTAGCAAGAGTGATTGGTTCTGAAATGAGATTATGATGTATTTCCAATTATTTGTCGGAGTCATAATCCCATTGCAAACCAAGCATTTCCCTGTTTGTTTAACAAACAGGGAAATGGTGGTGGATAGCCTAGCAAACTGAATGTCTGAAGCATCAATAGCACAAATTGGGGGAGTAATATTCTCTGCTTATTCTTAAGGATCCCCAAGCCCTGAATACTGGGTAGTGACCAAGGCTTGTGTTTGTGAAGGCTCAAGCTCGTTTTCTGTAGCGTCTCTGGTGTAAAGTTCGGATCCTCTCAGCTCAAAACAATGTATGTATGGAACGAGGAAACCCCTAAGATCTCACTTTATCTATAAAGAGCAGGTAGCCAACCGTATGGTCTTAGGGAGTAAGATTGAGTAAAAAGAACGATTGTTTGTAATGAACAATATATTCCCACGTACCCATTCTCCCATCAATAAATTCTTTCGGAATTTGTATACGTTCAAAATAAATTAATATATAATATAAAAAAGTATGATTAAATTTAGTGAAATAAAAATTAAAAGTAAAGTTGAATGGAATTCTATCAACTGGAAAAAAATCCAACTTAGAATTTGGAGAATTCAAAAAAAGATTTATTATGCGTCAAGACAAAACAATAAACTTGAAGTTATAAAATTACAAAAAATCTTGATAAATCTATTGGAAGCTAAACTATTAGCTACTCGGAAAGTTACCCAAGATAACCGTGGTAAGAAAACAGCCGGTGTTGATGGTGTGCGTTTATTAGCACCGACAAAAAGGTTTCAGTTAGCTTACTCACTAAAAATAGATGGTCGATGTGACCCAATTAAACGACGCTTAATCCCTAAACCCGGCAATCCTACAGAGTTTCGACCTTTAGGAATACCCACAATTCGAGATAGGGCTAAACAGGCTTTGGTCTTTCTTGCTTTGGAACCGGAATGGGAAGCAAACTTTGAAAAGAATAGCTACGGCTTCCGCCCAGGAAGACGTCCTCATGATGCCATTGAAGCAATTCACTCATCGATAAATAAAAGTCCTAAGTATGTCTTGGATGGAGATATTCGAAAATGTTTTGACCAGATTAATCACGATGCTCTTTTAAATAAATTAGATACCTTTCCGGTCATGTGTCGGCAGGTTCGTGCGTGGCTAAAAGCAAAAATAATTATGCAAGATGAAACGATATTTCCTCAGGAAGGCACGCCACAAGGGGGTGTCCTATCCCCTTTGTTAGCTAATATTGCTCTCAACGGAATAGAGGATCTGTTATCAAATTGGATTGCAGAAATTCCCGCTTTCAGCCCTGGAGGTCATCGAATCTCCAAACCAAATCGACGTAAAAGACTACTTTATGTTAGGTATGCGGATGACTTCGTTGTCCTTCATCCTGACAAAGAAATAGTTGAATCTGCCAAAACAATCATTGAAGGTTTTCTGAAAACAATGAGCTTAGAAATTCATGAAGGCAAAACTCGCATCACCCACACTTACCTCTCCGTGGATAACCAAAGACCAGGATTCAAATTTCTGGGATTCTGGATAAGAAATTATCCAGTAGGAAAAACGAAGCGGGGGAAAAGAGGCGAGGCATACAAGACTTTTATTAGACCTCATCCTAAAAACATCTCAGATGTTTTAAGAAAGGTTAAAAAGGTTCTACGGCAAAATCGTAATGTAATTACGGTTGTAGAACGACTCAACCCTATAATTCGTGGATGAACAAACTATTTTAGTACCGTTGCCAGTAAAAAAACTTTCAGTGCAATGGATAGTAAGTTGATGATACAATTAATGCGATGGGGTAAGCGTAAACATCCCACCCGTTCTAAAAAGTGGATTCGTAATAGATATCTCTTTAGAGACGTTACGAACCCAAAATCGCGACTTCGGTTTGGCTATATTGATAAAACACGAAAAATTATCGGCATTAAATATTTTGCGGAAACTCCTATTATTAGACACACGAAAGTTGTCGGTGATAAGAGTATCTATGATAATGATCTTGCTTATTGGTCTAACCGAGGAAAAGCGTTAGGAAATCGTGCTTTCAGTAAATCGATACTTCGCATACTTCGTAATCAAAACAATAAATGCAACCTTTGTGGCTTAAACTTTTTACCCGGTGATGTAATTGAAATTGATCACGTAGTGCCAAAAATTTCTGGAGGTACAGATCATTATAATAATCTTCAAGCTCTTCATGGTCATTGCCATGATCAAAAGTCTTAGGAGAGAGGAGCCGTGTGAAGGGGAACTTTCACGCACGGTTTTGAATCAGGGGTTAGTTGAGAGATCACTTGCCTACTGTAATTATAGTTATAAATTGTAATAAAATTTTTTTTGTATAGTATATGTGGTAAGTTTTTATAAGACTGTAACGCAAGTTATCTGTTTAAACGTAAATGAAATACCACTCTTAAAAATTTTTGTTACTCATAATCTTAAAACAGTTTATAATGGGTAGTTTGACTGGGGCGGTCGCCTCCTAAAAAGTAACGGAGGCGTACAAAGGTAAGCTCAGATTGAAAGAAATCAATTGAAGAGCATAATAGTATAGTGTTTACCTGACTGGAAGATTGACAGATCGAACAGGGATGAAAATCGGTTATAGTGATCCGATGACTCTGAGTGGAAAAGGTCATCGCTCAACGGATAAAAGGTACGCCAGGGATAACAGGCTAATCATTCTTTAGAGACCCTATCGATGGAGTGGTTTGGCACCTCGATGTTGGATTATCGCATCCTGGAGCTGTAAGTGGTTCCAAGGGTTTGGCTGTTCGCCAAGAAAGGCGGTACATGATCTGAGTTTAGAACGTTGTAAAACAGTTTGGTCCCTATCTACCGCGGGTGTTGAAAATTGAAAGGAGTAAACTTTAGTACGAGAGGACCGAGAAAAGTAAATCTCTGGTGAATCGATTGTTATTTGAATAGCATTGTCGAGTAGCTACATTTGTAATAGATAATTGTTGAAAGCATTTAAACAAGAAACTAACCTTAAAAAAAATTTTTTAAAAGTCGTAAAAGATTATTACGGAATAGATTTCATGTGTAAGAATTGTAAAATTTTTAGCTAATAAACACTAAAATTTAAATTGATTAAGATTCTGAGTGTATTTCGAATTTCTATACAATTTTTTAGATGAGCAGTACAAACACCTGTTTAATCCCAAATTTAAGTTTGATACCTATTTGCGTAGTCGAGAGATTATTGAGTATGTAATATATGATTTAACAAATAAATACCGGCCGTTATTAGGTTATCCATCTATTGCCGCCCAAACAGAGCTATTTTATATGTGTAAAAACATGAATTATAATGATTTAGCTTTAGTTACGGATACGGTAGATAGAATTTATCGTATGCAAATGGATGATTTGTTTAAAAAATACCCTTGAGGTGAACACCTGGATTTCATGATGGTGCGTTATGATCTTCTTTTTAATTCTACTCCAGAGACTATTTGTTTGCCTTATGCTCAAAAGTTTATGATGAAAGAATTAAATAAAAACTTTACCGTAGAATATAATGCAACAAAAACTCTTGCCGATATAGAAGTTTTTAAAACGAATTTAGATATAAATAAACTCGAAAAACTTTTAGTTGTACCTAAAGAGCAGTTAGTTGGTATTGATACAGTAAGTCACGTATCTACAGTACCTTCAGATAGCTCGACAACTGCTGCTTGTTATGCAGACACATCTTCGACGGGTGAAAAGTTTTGGGCAGAAGACTTAGGTAGTTTTAGTTTTGAGCCACCAGTGTTGCAGCTTCAAAACACAATTACCTTTTGTGATGAGGTGATACAAAAGGACTCATTTATTTCTGGCCTTGTCAGCGATCCCGCGGTAACAGAGGTTATAACTCAAATTAGTACAGTTTTATAAATTTTTTTATTGGACCTTGTAAGGTTTTGGTCGATGATTAGATTTGATTTGAGCATTAGGTATCTACTAGTTTTTAAAATGTCAGTATATTAAGTACTTTATCCTAAATCATAATATTTATAACAAAAGCGTATTGTCTACATATATTTTATTTTATTATACGCAATGGATGGAATTTCAGAGCCAGAGTTAACTTTAAAAATTGTAGTTATCAATGGTTTTGAAGTTATGATATTTCACAATTTAACAACCCAATTTCACCATTATATAATGGCAAAATTAGAGTTAAACTAAGTGTTATTACTTAAGTCGATTGTGGTTAAGTTAATTTCTTGTAGTAATTAAAATTTTTGATTAATGATCCAACAAAAAAATTTTTTTAAACCTATAGGCTTTTTTCAATTTGTAAGTTATTTATTGGTTTGGAAAAAAGTCCACCGTTTAGTATTTAATATGATAATGATATTAGAAACAAACAATTTTGTTAAGAAAAACACCATTCTTTATTTTTAATTTTTGCACTAAAAATGCTATGCTATTTTTGTTTAGTTAGAGTGTTAAGACTCGCTAAGTTTTTATTTTGTACACTTTAGGACATTTCTCATTTCAAACGCCGACCCTAATTTTTATAAAATTTTAATTGTGTTGCAGAAAAAACTTAAAGTTAGATGTTTTGAAGAGAACTTGCACTTTAAAAAACTAGTCGAAACGTTTCTCTAAATGAAAATTTAATGAAATACAAAACGCTCAAATAATTTTATCTACAGTTATAAACTATTTATGCAATAACTTGAAAAGGGAATATAACTCAATTGGCAGAGTGTATGCTTTGCAAGCATAAAGTTATCGGTTCAATTCCGATTATTTCCAACAAACTATTGGTATCTTCTATTTTAAATGCAAGTTTTCTTCAGGTTGGATTATAACCAGCAATCTTCGACGCAACAGTCCGACGTTTTAACCATCTGAAACTAAGTTTTCTCGTATAATAATTTCAAGATTTAAAGACAAATAAGTTTGAAATTTCATAAATAATTTCAAACCATTCGAAATGAGTTTGATCCTGGCTCAGGGTGAACGCTAATAGTATGCTTTACACATGCGAGTTGCACGGAATTTTACCGTGGCGAACGGGTGAGGAACACGCAATTTTTTATCTTTTTACTTTTAATAACTCTAGTCAGTTGTTAACATTAAAATTTCATACTATTGATTTTTTTGCTTTCAAGAAAACCTTAATGCTGTTACAAAAGTAATAAAGTGAATTAATAATAACCACACAGTTACAAAAAATTAAAAATAAGGTTTATCTTATACAAGGTTGAGTCTAATCTTGTAATATAATCAAAACAATTTTAATGCTATATAGAAAATTATTTAATGTAATCATTTAAACTCTGAAACATTGACTAAAAAGTTTAGTATAAAAAGTCTACCTTTTAACTCAAGATAAACTATATCTAACAAATTTTTTGATTTTTTTAGAGTAAAACTAGTTTTTAGTTTATAGTAATATTGAATATAAAAAAAGAAACCTTTTTTTTTAAAGTTTTTGAGTGTTTCATTGAAAAAGAAACTTTTCTTGAAGCATTTACTAAACATTATAAGATGATTTTGTGTAAGATTAGGTTGTTGGTAGAAATAATAGTTTACCAAGCCTTTGATCTTTAGTTGGTCTTTGAGGACGTACAACCACACTGGAACTGAGACAAGGTCCAGGCTGTTTTTGGCCAGCAGTGAGGAATATTGGACAATGAACGAAAGTTTGATCCAGCAATATTATGTGAATGAATGACGGCTAATTTGGTTGTAAAGTTCTTTCGTTAAAAATGATAATGACGTTATTTAAAGAAGTTTTAGTCCCGGCTAATCTCGTGCCAGCAGCCGCGGTAATACGGGAGGGGCAAGCGTTATCCGTAATTACTGGGCGTATAGAGTCCGTAGATTGTAATCTAAGTTATATGTTAAAATTTAAAGCTTAACTTTAAAAAAAGATAAAATACTGTTTTACTTGAGTTTAATACAGAAAAGCAGAATTTCGTGTTAAGGAGTAAATTCCAAAAATACATGAAGGAATATCATCAGCGAAAGCGGCTTTTTAGTGTAAACTGACATTGAGGGACGAAAGTGTAGGGAGCGAACAAGATTAGAGACCTTGGTAGTCTACGCTGTAAATTCTGAGTGCTGTAATTTAAAAGAAATTTTGGATTTTTTAAGCTAACGCTATAAGCATTCCGCCTGAGGAGTACGATCGCAAGATTGGAACTCAAAGGAATTGACGGGAGCCTACAACGAGTGGTGGAGCATGTGGTTTAATGCGATAATCCGCGCAAAACCTTACCAACCCTTGACATATTGAAAAAGAAATTGAATTAACACAATTTTTTTATTATTAATTAAAAAATTAATTAGTTTTCTTTACAGGTGTTGCACGACTGTCGTCAGCTCGTGTCGTGAGATGTTTGGTTCATTCCTTTTAACGAGCGCAACTCTTATTTTTAAGAATTTACTTCTAATTTTTAAAGACTGCTTTCTTAGACAAATATTTTAACCATAAATTACTTCAAGATATAAAACTTTTTTATGTTTTTTATACTTAACGCAGTAGAGCATTTTGCATATTTGTGTGGCTATTTTTATAGATTAAACTTTTATGTTATTTATAATTAAACAGATAGCCGTTTTTGAGTACTTTATGGTGCTATTCCAAACTGTCAGGACACTTTAAAAATTTTGCTTTAAAAAGACCGTAAAGCTAAAAATAACATTATAAAGGAAGGTGAGAATTAAGTCAAGTCACTGTGGCCCTTATGGGTTGGGCTACACACGTGCTACAATGAAAATGACAAAAAGTAACGAAAATAAAAATTTTTAGTTGATCTTTAAAAATTTTCTTAGTTCGGATTGTAAACTGCAACTCGTTTACATGAAGTTGGAATCACAAGTAATCGCAAATCAGAACGTTGCGGTGAATACGTACCTTGGCTTTGTACACACCGCCCGTCACATGCAGAAAGTTAGTTTTACCTGAAAATTGCGTTTTTTTTTTATTTTTTTTGAAATAAGAAAAGCCAGTTCATTGAAAGATTAATAATTTGGATGAAGTCGTAACAAGGTAGCTGTACGGGAACGTGTAGCTGGAACAAATGAAAAAGTTCAGTAGGTCGGACGTTAGGGTTTTAGCCCAGATGTAGAAGGTTCAAATCCTTCTTTCATTATTTAAATTTTATGATAGTTAATTCATTTTTTTATCTTTTCTCTTGCGTATTACTTATAAGCTCTTTAATGATCATCCTTAGCCAAAACTCAATCTACTCTGTTTTATTTTTGGTGTTAAGTTTTGTGTCGTCTTCTAGTATTATATTTTTATTAGAATGTGAATATATTTCATTGATTTTTGTTATAATTTATGTCGGTGCTATCGCTGTTTTATTTCTATTCGTAGTAATGATGTTAGATATAAAAACAATTTATTTAGCAAAAGATTCTTTAAAATATTTCCCGTTCGGAAGTTTTTTAGGTGTTGTTTTCTTAATTGAAATTTTGATAGTAGTTCCAAGCATTTTTGACTCGGCTAATCCTTACAGCGTCAATTTTTTATCAAATTACTACTCAGATTGATCTAATAAATTAGATTATTTTACCGAAATTGCATCTATTGGTCATCTATTATATACTGATTATGTTATTCAGTTTCTGCTTTCCGGTAACATTTTATTGTTGGCGACAATTGGCCCAGTAACTTTAGTTTTGGCCAGATCTGTTGAATCTACCAAAAGTCAAGTTACGTTTAAGCAGCTTTCTCGTACATATAATTCTGTTTTGTCTGTATAATTTATCAAATTAAAAAAAAATGGTTTTTATAACACATTGTGACAGCCCGGCTTTTTGGCAAACTTATTTATCTGACCCCGCAAGTATTACTATGGAGGGTATCTTATTTTTCAATAAACATTTACTATTTTTGTTAACAATGATTTTTTTATTTATTTTTAAATTAGTCGAAAAACAAAAACATACGAAACTAATTTGAAAGTTTTTCTTACAAAACATGGAAGGGGAACGTCGTGAAAATCTTATTCCCGGGTGAAACGAACCGTGAACCTTAGTTGTTAAAATTTGAGTAAAAGAAAGTATTAACTTAAGAGAAGTAGATCTGGGAAGTCAAGCTACTGCTCAAATCTATTTGACTAATAGTTTAGTTAGTATACCAGCTCCTTACTATCATCTTACAGCAAACCGTGCTATGGCAGATTTTATTGTTGCGCCTGGCCGTGCTCAGGATGTTGTCAATGAAATAAGGCTTGGTTGGCATCTTCACGATCCTACGGGGATGAGTGCTAATCTACATACGTGAGATCTTGAAACGGATAATTTTGATCTTACTATACGTCCTATAAACCCCAATCAACCCTTACCGCGTTTCGGTGTAACGAACGGTATTATTACGGTAAGAGATTAGGGTTTTTATTGTTGGTAAGGGTATAACAATAAATTTAGTTCAAAATTTGTGCATTCTAAAGAGCTAGAAATTGTTTGAGCCTCTATTTCAGCTCTTTTACTATTGGTATTGTCTACACCTTCTTTTACTTTATCATACGCAATGGATGAAATTTCAGAGCCAGAGTTAACTTTAAAAATTTTAGGTCATCAATGGTTTTGAAGTTATGATATTTCAGAATTTAACTCGTGTCAAAAACAAGAACAAAGAAATTACATATGATAAACAAGATACGTTTAAAGTTATAGATTTTAATAATAGAGAAATTATACTACCCTTACCAAATCTAATATTTAAATATTAATAGTTTGTTTATGTTATTTTTTATTATTACTTTATGTATTTAAAATAATTTATAAATGTTAATCTTTAGAGAAATTCAATTGTTACCGGAAATTTTTTTAGGTATATCAATAATTTATTTGCTTATTCATGGAACCTTTGTGTCAGTTAATGCTAAGTACTTGTTAATTCAAAACTCTGTGTTGTACTTGAGCGTTTTAATTGTTAGTATGTTTTGTTTTTTATTAGTAAATAATGCTGTTGAATCCAGTGATTTTCAAATTTTTAATAATACCATTACTGTTGACTTCTTAAGTTTTTCTTCCAAACTTTGAATAGCGACAATATCAATTTTTTGCTTTTTGATGATTCAACGTTATATAGTTGTACAAAAGATTAATTATTTTGAATACAGTATTTTAATACTGTTTGCTTTGTTGGGCATTTTTTTTATATGCTCTTCAAATGATTTAATTACTGCTTACTTGTCTATTGAATTACAAAGTTTATCTTTTTACGTAATGGCAGCTATGAAAAAAGATTCTGCTTTTTCTGTGGATGCAGGCTTAAAATATTTTATTTTAGGTGCTTTTTCGTCTAGTTTATTTTTATTTGGTTCTTCTATTATATATGGGGTTAGTGGTACTATTAACTTTGAAGATTTAAAAAATTTATTATTTTTAACAAATAGAACAAATACATTTGAAAACTACACTTTCGTTAAACATATTTTTTTAGATGGAAGTTTACTTCAGTTTGCTTTGATGTTTATTTTTGTAAGTCTTTTATTTAAATTAGCTGTTGCTCCTTTTCATTTGTGATCTCTTGATGTTTATGAAGAATCTCCCAGTAGCTCGACATTTTTTTTTGCAGTAGTACCCAAGTTAGCGATTTTTATATTATTAATTCGAATTTTTTATTCAAGTTTTTTTGAACACGTAACTAAATGGCGTTATTATATTGTTCTCTTAGCTGTATTAACAATAATTGTGGGGTCTTTCGGGGGGTTGGAACAAAAAAGATTAAAGAGTCTTTTAGCATACAGCTCAATAAGTCATATGGGCTATACTTTACTCGCGTTTAGCACAGGAACTTTTGAAGGGATGCAAATATTATTTTGCTATCTTTTTTTATATATGATTGCAGGTCTATGTATTTGGTCTATTTTTGTAGTACTACAGCTGAAATACAGGTACATTAAAAAACAAAACAAAGATTTAGCAGATTTAAACTCATTAAACAAATCTAATAATATTTTAGCTTTATTTTTTAGTACTGTTTTATTATCTATTGCGGGCCTTCCACCAATGGTTGGGTTCTTAGTAAAAATTGGAATATTTTTAGCGTCAATTGAAACATCTATGTACTTTGTTGCAATAATTAGTATTTTATGCAGTGTGATCTCTACTTTTTATTACATTCGACTAATAAAAATTATGTATTTTGAAAGTTCTATAACAGGGAAATTATACTACCCTATCAAATCTAATATTTCAATATTAATAGTTTGTTTATTTTATTTTTTACTTTTTTTATTTATAAACCCAACATTGGTGTATTTAACATCGCACAAAATAATTTTAATGTTAACTACGGCAATGGTGTAGCTTATTAAGTTACTTCTTACTTTTTGTAATTCTCAATATGGATAAACACAAAAACTTAAAAAAAATTAGATAGCGTATTTGCTTTAATTTTCATATTTTATTTTGTACAAAAGGTCTAAGCATTTGATAATTCAAAACAAACTAATGATAAGGTTTGATGATAAACCCGTTTTGATTAATCGTAAAGCCAAGTTTAATCGAATTTTTAAAAAATTTTCAAGATTAAGGTTCTTATTATTGGCAAGAGCTGGCAATATTCCCGGCCTGAAAAAATCTTCTCGATAACAAATTGAATTACAAATTATTTTATATCAATAAAAAAATGGTTTTTATAATACATTGTGATAGCCTGGCTTTTTGGCAAACTTACTTATTTGACCTTGCAATTATAATTCTTTGTTTTTATCTTTATGGCAGGTTTCGCCGCATGAGTTTTTTAAGTTAACTACTTTAAAAATTTTTATGTATCTATTATTAATTTTTTTACCATTAATTGGTTCTTTATGTGCTGGATTATTCGGCAGAAAACTTGGCCCTTTTGGGGCCTCTTATATTACTGCAAGTTGTTTAATACTTACTTTTTTGATGTCTCTTTTCGTCTTTTATGAAGTAGCACTTTTAAATTGTTGCGTTTACATAAAGCTTGCACCTTGGATTAATTTTGAAATATTGCACGTAGATTGAGGTTTTCTTTTTGATTCTTTGACAGTTGTTATGTGTTGTGTAGTTACGTATTTTGTAAGAAAGACTTTTTTTACATTTTTTTACTTTTTAATCTTTTTTGGACTTCAATTAATATTTGACAATATTAATAAAGATGGGGAAAAGTATTTTTCTTTTATTTCTGTTATTTTTACTTTTTGCATTATTTTACTTTTAAGTTTAGGCGGTTTTTCAAACAATAGCGTAAGCGTTGTTGATTTTAGTTTTATTTATTGTGAAGGCTATGCCCAAAAGGTTTCTATAAACATTGGTCTTCTTGAAGTCTTAATAACTTTAGGCTTAATTTATTTTATTGGATGAAAAAAAGTTATTTTGTGTGGTCACTGGTATAAAATAGTTACCTTCAAAACACCAGCTAAACGCAAAGATGTGAATGGAATTAGAACAGGTATGCCGTATTTTTATGATACGGGAAACGGTTTTACTCGTTATGAAGCCGAGTGATATGGTGATTTTAACCGCTGGCGCAGTCGATTTGCCGTCCCAATCTATGGATTACCAGGTGGAGATGCTGAAATATTTAAGGAAGTTTTGAATAAAATGAGTTGAACAGAGCTTCAAAAGTATCGCGAAGTTGTATATCAACTTAAACATAACGAAACTATGAGTAAAATTCTTGGTAGACAGCAGCAATTGGAAATGATTGATGCGGTGGTTCAAAAAAAGCATCTATTAAATTTTACAAAGTATGGCTGAACTACACCAAAATTTGACAAGGCTAAATAACATAACTTGGTTAATGTATTAGATTGCAAATCTTTTAATATCGGTTCAAATCCGATTTTAGCTTTTACTTATAGCATTTTTAGCTCAGTTGGATAGAGCAACAGCCTTCTAAGCTGACGGACATAGGTTCGAGTCCTATAAAATGTTAATGTTAGACTTTTTTTTATTAAACATCTCAAGTTTATTGGTACTTATTATGGTATTGCCTTTAATTGGCACTTTTTTCTTGTTATTGGTGCCAGCCTCCAATCATTTATTATTAAAATCTATAACTTTAAACGTATCTTGTTTATCATATGTAATTTCTTTGTTCTTGTGAGTTTTTTTTAACAAATCCATTGGCTCTTTTCAATTTGTAGATCAGTTGTTGTGAATACCTTTTTTAAATCTAAACTTTAGCGTAGGGATTGACGGTATTTCGCTTTTTTTTATTCTTTTGACTACTTTGTTAATTTTTTTATGTATATTGATAAGTTGAACTAGCGTTATTACGAATATAAAAGAATTTTTAATTGCTTTTTTGGTTATGGAATTCTTTTTAATTGGAGTTTTTTCTATTTTAGATTTATTATTATTTTATATTTTTTTTGAAAGCGTATTGATTCCGATGTACTTGATTGTAGGTGTTTGAGGTTCTAGAGAAAGAAAAATTAGAGCTGCTTATTTTTTCTTTTTATACACTTTATTAGGTTCTGTCTTAATGTTATTGTCTATTTTATATATTTACTATCAAGTAGGGACTACTGATTACGAAGTCTTATTAACTTTCATTTTCTCTAAGACAGAGCAAAAACTTTTATGACTTTCTTTTTTTGGTTCTTTTGCAACTAAAGTTCCGATGGTACCTGTGCATTTATGATTACCAGAAGCACATGTGGAAGCACCAACAGCCGGTTCAGTTATTTTAGCTGGGGTTCTGTTAAAATTAGGAACCTATGGTTTTCTTCGTTTTTCGTTTCCATTGTTTCCAGAAGCATCTTTTTTTTTTGCACCGATTGTGTATTTGCTTTCTATTGTAGGAATCGTTTACACTTCTTTTACAGCAATTCGGCAAACGGATTTTAAACGAATCATTGCGTATACTTCAGTAGCACATATGAACCTTGTTATGGTAGGTCTTTTTAGTTTTAATACGATTGGATTAGAAGGGGCAATTTTACAAAGTTTAAGTCACGGTTTTGTAGCAAGCGCTTTGTTTTTGATTATTGGAATAGTTTATGAAAGACACCACACTCGAATGGTTAAATATTATGGTGGATTAGTCCATACTATGCCTTTATATACTTTTATTTTTTTATTTTTTACAATGTCAAATATAGGGCTTCCTGGAACAGGAAGTTTCGTAGGTGAGTTTTTAATTTTAGCAGGTTCTTTTAAAACCAACACCAGTGCTACTTTTATTAGCGCTACTGGAATGATTATTGGTGGTTGCTACTCGTTATGATTGTTTAACAGAATTTCTTACGGCAATGTAAAAATTCAATATTTAAAAGATTATATAGATCTCAACAAACGAGAAATTATTATTTTTTTACCATTAATATTTGGAACAATTGCCATTGGATTATACCCTGAAATTTTCTTAAACTCAATGCATATGAGTGTCAATATGTTAGTTGAAATTACTCACATTTATAGTTTATAAATGATATATATCTTGGAAACAAAATTATTAGAAAATAAATCGGTCTACTTTTCTTTAGCAAAAATTTTTGGAGTAGGCCAATTTCAATCTTTTCTGATTTGTAAAAAATTAGGTCTATCTTACAATTGCAAACTGTCTAATTTAACACCTGATCAAATTATAAAACTAATTAAATTTATAGAAAACCTAAATTTATTAATTACTAATAACTTAAAAAAATCAAAAATTATACTAGCAAAAAACTTAGTTCACATTAAAGCCTATAGAGGCATTCGAAGGTTGCGAGGTTTACCTATAAGAGGGCAACGCACTCACACTAATGCTAAAACAGCATCTAGATGTCGTTAATTATCTTCAACTTTTTCTTAACTTTTAAATACAAGTAATAGCGTTAAGACCATAGATTGGGATTTTTTTGTACACGTATCTACATCTCCTAAAGACTACCAAATTTATGTTTATTACTTTATCTATATATTCAAAAAATTTGAATTCATTAACAAATTTTTTAAAATTTTTTTACAAACTTAAAAAAAATCAAATTTTTAAAGTAAAATTTCATATTGTACAATCGCAAAAAAAGAAAAGTTTTTCTTTTTTTTCTACTTTACAATCACCACATGTTAATAAAAGATCCCAAGAACAATTTGAATATCATGTACACAGTAAAAAACTAAAGATTCATGTATCTCAAATAACGGAATTTCTGACCATTTGAAGATTAGTTAAAACATCACTATTCGCAGATGTCAAACTAGAAACTAGTTTTTGATTATACAATAAAACATTTAATTTTATTTTATTCTCTAAAACGAATTATGATAAGTTTAAAGTATTAAAACTTTTTAAATTAAAAGTAAAATATTTGAAAAAGTCACACCAATCAAGCACAGCAATGATCAGATCTTTAAATTTGTTAGATATTCGCGGTGAGATTTTATTAAAAAATCTTTCTATAAGTTTAGGTAGCTCAGTAGGCAGAGCAAAGGACTGAAAATCCTTGTGTCGGCAGTTCGAGTCTGCCTCTAAACACGTTAAAACTTTTTTATGAAAAACACTTTATGAAATATATCTGCTAACCTGAAAAACAGCCAGATTTCTAGAAGAAATGCTATGTATCAACCTAAAACAGCATTAACTATCGCTTTTTTAGATATTCTTTGAAATGAAGGTTTTATTCTAGGATACAAAGTCTCTAACTCGGACTCAACTATATTAAAAATTTTTTTGAAATATAAAAACGGAAATCCGGTGATAAACTCAATAAAATTTGTTTGTAAACCTAGTCGTAATATATACTATTCGGTGTCACAACTGTGAAAACTTGACTCCAAAAAAAGTTTTGTTATATTAACTACATCTAAAGGTTTAAAAACAGTTTATGACTGTAAAAAAAACCAAATAGGAGGAAAGCCCTTGTTCATAATAAAATAAAAATGAATTATATTACAAAAAGACATATCATCAAAATCCCAAAAAACGTATCAATGTATTACTGTGATAATACACGTATTGTTGTTTTTACAAATTCTTTTACACAGAAAGCATTAATGTTAAAAACTAAAATAATTATTGAACCAAAAAAAAGAATGCTTAAGGTAACCCGAGAACCTTTTTCTGACACATCGAGTAATGAAAAAAAAAGATTAAAGGCTGTTCAAGGAACTCAAGCCAATCTTATAAAACAAATGCTTTTAGATATATCTCTTTTTTTTTGTAGAAAACTTAAGCTTATTGGGGTAGGTTTTCGTGTTTCTACTTTAAAATTAGCGAATTTAAATTTATTACATTTTAAATTAGGATATAGCCATTATATTTATTTTAAAACCCCAAAAAACTTAGAAATCTTTTGTTTAAAAGCGAATAAACTTTTTATTTTAGGACGTTCTTATGTGTTCGTAACTCAAATTGCTGCATTAATTAGGTCATTTAAAACACCCGAGCCTTACAAAGGAAAAGGTATAGTATACACTACAGAAAAAATAACATTAAAAGAAGGTAAAAAAGTCTAAGAATGAAAACTTATAGAATTAAAAATCAAAATTATAAATTATTTAAGTACAATTTATTAAAATTACAAATATACTCAAACCAACCCACCTTTGTCATCAATAATTTTTCAAATAGTGTGCTAGAGCAAATAGAGTCTTACTTAAAACAAGTATTAAAAATTATTTTTGAATACCACGTGTGGCAATTTAAAATCCTATTTATAGGTTTTCCTGCAGTTTGTAAAATAAAACATATGAAACTGCTACATTTTACAAATCACAATTTTATACCAGAGAAATCGTGAGTTAGTGGATTTTTTAGGAATCGTTTTTCCATATTAACTTATTTAAAATTAATCCAATCACAAAGTGTTTCAAAAAGTCTTAAGCTTTTGCTAACAATCAAAACCAAACCTCATTTGGTTGTTATTTTTAATCAAAAAGTAGAACTCAACACAATTAATGAATTTTATAAAGCTGGAATTCCTATTTTATCTTTTAATTGAAATTCTTTTGATAAATTTAAAATAGCGTATCAAACCTTAGGAAATTTCAATTTTATCGAAAGAAATATAAAACTAACTTTTTTCTTTTTATTTTATTCACTATTAAAAAAAACACCATTACACAAACGTCGCAATCACAGTTTTATAATTCGAAGTCGTAAGTATTAAAACTTACTTAAAAATAAAATTTTTTTGAAATTTTAGGTCATTTAATGGTTTAGATGTTATGATATCTTATAAAACTTAACTCGTGTCAAAAACAAGAACGAAGTTTAAGACTTGTCTGTGCATGTATTTGTAGAATCAAAATTATAACCAATTTTAATACAATTTAGTAAAATTACAAATGTACTCAAACCAACTCATTGTTGTTGTCAATAAGTTTTCAACTAGTATGCTCAAGCAAATAAGATTTTACTTAAAACAAGTGCTAGCAAATACATTTTTTGAATTTTAGTTTAAGAATTAATGGTATTTCAACTATTCAGTTTATTTTAAATCTCCCACAAAGTATAACTTTTCAAAAAAAACTTATATTAAACAATTCCAACTTTTTTACAGAAAATATTTTAATTAAAATATTAATTGTAAAGAAAATTCAAATATTTTTGCATTTTATAAGAAAACGTCGTAATAAACCACTATATAAAAAATTATTACCTTTGAGAAAAAACGTCCAAAATAGACACAAACTTTTGAAGTTTAAAAAAAAAAAATGACAAAAATTTCAACGCTTAATTTCACGATTAAAAAAAAAGAAATTTTATGACCCCACTACGTATTTTTTATCTAACTTTAAAAATTTTTTTAGTCGAAAATTTAAATATAATTTACACAATAAACAAAGATTAAGTTTTTATTACGGCAGATTGAGAAAAAGTTATTTAAGAAATTTAGTTAGATCCACATTAAACGAATTCAAAAGCGGAAATGCTCACGCTACCGTTTTATTTATTAAAAAGTTGGAAACTAGATTGGACGCTGCATTGTATCGAACATATTTTTCTTATAGCTTCAATCATGCAAAACAGTTAATTTCACATAAAAAAGTTTATGTTAATAATAAAATTGTTCAACATAATACTTATTTATTAAAAAAAGGAGATTTAATATCATTCGATGCAGGTGTTTTAGAACTTATTACTTCAAATATTTCAAAGTCAAAAGTTTGATTTATACCTCCTAAACATTTCCACATAAATTACAAAACGCTTCAAATATTAGTAATAGAAGATATTAAATTTGCAAGTTGTCTAACATATTATTCTTTTTGGATGGACATCAACTCTTTCCTTCAATTTTATACAAAATAAAAGAATTTAAGCAATAATTTTTAAAAATATTTTTAAGTTGTTTTTATGAATTTATAAAATATTTTAGTCGAACATTAGTCTAGTATAAACTCAACAAAATGTTCAGTTATATTAAAAAACCCCTATTTGGTTATCTATGGTCTATATAATTTGACACATAGCCGTAGCTTTAATAAAGTTATTTAAAAATTTTTTTGGTAGTGATTTGTGAGCACCGTGTTTTCATCTTTTTCAACAGATACTTTTACATTCTTCAGTAGCTCAAGGGCAGAGCGAGTGGCTGTTAACTACTAGGCTGTTGGTTCAAATCCAACCTGGAGAGAACTTGCATTTAAATTAGAAGATACCAATACTTTGTTGGAAATAATCGGAATTGAACCGATAACTTTATGCTTGCAAAGCATACACTCTGCCAATTAAGTTATATTTCCTTTTCAAGTTATTGCATAAACAGTTTATAACTGTTATTAATTAGTTTTTTGTTAATTACTAAATCAAAATTCATTGCTGAAATAGAGTCTGTAGTTTTTAGTAGTTTTTTAGTTCTAAACTTTTTTACTTCTATAAAGTTGGGAATGACAGTGCTGATGTTAAAATAATAAAAAAAAGACAGAGTGAGTAAAAGTCCAAATACTTGAGCACCTAATGTTAAAATATCAAATTGTGGAATTTTTTAAAAGCTCGTTTGGTGAAATTGGTAGACACGTCAGACTTAAAATCTGATTTTTTATAAAAAGTATCGGTTCAAGTCCGATAACGAGTAAAATAAAAAAAAGTGAATTTTAACAAAAATTAACATATCGGAATCGTTGCAAACAATTTAGATGCAACGACGGTTTAGCTTATAAACAAATTTTACGAAGCATTTAGCTTTGTAAGTTAGATTTTGTTATGAGAATTTAAAGAAGGCGAGGTGAGGCTCCTCCGTCCCAAGTTTAGTAAAAGTTTTCTTTTTTGGAACAATTTGAAACTAATTTTTTATCAAATTGTTTAGTTTTGTTACACTTTCTTTAGTTTGAAAGTGAATTAATTAAAAGAAACTAGTTTTTTTCACTCAATGTACTTAGCAAATCTTAATAGAAACACTTTATAAAATTTTATTGCAATTATTATTTGATAATATTAATAAAGAGAGAGAAAAGCGTTTTTGCTTTATTTGATAATTTAATTGGACTAATTTTGTATAGTTTTACAGCAACAAGTCATTATACTGCTGCTTTTACTCTGTCTTTTTCTGTTTTTGTTTATCTCTTTGAATATTTTTTATTACCCGTATCGATTGAGCTTTTATTTTATAGTTTCAAATCGATCCGCTTAAATGTTGGATTATTCACCAGTTTAATAGCTGGGTACACATTCTGCAAAATTAGTGTAATTTTTTTTTGATGCATGCTGCCATTGAAAAACGTTTTAACAGTATTTCGTGCAATATTTTCATTAATTTATAGTTATAATTGCCAAAATGATGAAATTGGTAGACATACTAGGTTTAGGTTCTAGTTCTTTTTTTAAAAGAGTAAGGGTTCAAGTCCCTTTTTTGGTAAAATAATTTAAAGAAATGCCTACTATAAATCAATTATGTCGTAATAAAAGAAAAAAAAAATGGGTACGGAATAAAGTACCTGCACTAGAAAGCTGCCCACAAAAGAAAGGAGTGTGTACTAAAATTTTTTTAAGAACTCCAAAAAAACCTAACTCAGCATTAAGAAAATTAGTTAAATTAAGATTAACTAATAACAAAAAGATAATGGCATATATTCCTGGTGAAGGCCATAAATTACAAGAGTACTCAACAGTTATGATAAGAGGTGGTCGTGTCAAAGACTTGCCAGGTATTAAATACCATTTAATCAGGGGTAAGCTTGATTTTAGCGGGTTGAAAGAAAGAAAAACTTCACGTTCAAAATATGGCGCTAAAAGACCAAAATAAATTATACGCTATGAATGAAAAAATAATTAATCAATTACTGATAAATGGCAAAAAAATAATATCTGAGAAAATTTGATTAAACAGCCTTAAAGTCTTTTATAAGTCATCCACTAAAAACCATAAAAAGACTATAAACAGGGCGCTTATAAACATAACACCTTTATTAAAAGTAAAACAGTTAAAACAAAAAAGAAAACGCTCACAATTAAAAGAATTCCCTTTTATAGTAAACCAGAAAAGTAGAATTTCATTAGCTTTAAAGTTTTTTTTAAATAAAAAGGATAACAAGAAAGAAGCAAAAACACCTCAAAAATTTGTTAATGATTTATTAACTATAGCTAATAAAACAGGCATAAGTGTAAATAAAAGAAAAGATTTGTACGAATATGCTTTTATAAAAAAAAAGTATTTTTATTATAGGTGGTTTTAAGGCAATTCTTGTTTAGAATAGCAAACTTTAATATAATTTTTAATATACACCTTAAAAAAGGTGTATACCGCCGCAAACCCAGTAGTTTGAAGTTAAATACTTTAAGCTACTTTATACTTAAATATGTTTGAACTAATAAAAATTGCACTTACCTACCTTAATAGGTGAACAGAACCTGGCTCGGCTCTGTTCATGCTTTATCATTTCACAATGGCTAAGCTATGTCGCGTTTATATAGTTTTACTAACAATACTTTTAAGATTGACGGTGTTATGCTATAAAACACGTCAAAAGTTAGGGCTTTAAATCTACAGTAAATAAATAAATTATTTTAAAAGTTTTAACTGATGTATATTTTTTTTGATATATAGATATTTTATTAGATTCATGTACTTATAAACAAAATATTTTAGTTTGTTTTTTTTAAATTCATATGTTTATTTATATTAAAGTGTATCATTCCAAATGAGAATTGTCTTAAAGAATAAAAATAAAAACACGTTTAATAGGACTTGAACCTATAGCCTTTGGGACCGAAATCCAACGCTCTATCCAATTGAGCTATAAACGCAAAAAAATGATTCAACAACAAACAATTTTAAGAGTAACAGACAACTCAGGTGCTAAAACTGTGAAGTGCATTAAAGTTTTAAATGGCTTTAAAAGACGTTTTGCTATTTTAGGAGATTCGGTAATAGTTTCTGTACAAAAACTCCGTAACAAAGCCCGATCAACGTCAAAAGTGCGAAAAGGTGAAATCCATAAAGCTATTATTATTAGAACTAAAAATAAAACAATAAAAAAAGATGGCACTTTACTTTTTTTTCAATCGAATGCCGTCAGTTTAATAAACAAACAAGGAAAACCAATTGCATCGCGTATTATAGGTCCTATACCTAAAATCTTTAAAAAAAAGAAAAAAATCAAGTTTGTAAGTCTTTCTTCGGGGTTTATATAAAAATACGTCAAAATGCTTTTTTTTAAAACATATTATCATAAAATTGTGAAATATGATCTAGTTAACACGTTTCTGTGTCAAAATTTAACCGAGATACCTGAATTGAAAAAGATAGTGCTTAATTTCGGCTATCAAAAATCCAACTTAAAGTACCTTATCTCTGGTTTGTTAGCATTAGAATTTATTACATCTAAAAAAGGTAGTTTAACAAAGTCTAAACACTTAAATTTATTTTTAAAAATTAAAAAAGGCAATCCTGTTGGCTGTAAAATAGTTTTAAAAAAAAATACCATGTATTTTTTTTATATAAGATTAATAACCTCAATATTTTCAAAAGCTAAACAATCTCCAAAATACCAATTTCAGTGGAGTTCAAAATCAGTTAAATCTATTTCAGTTCAATTAAAAAGCCCATTACTATTTTCAGACTTAGAAACCCAATTTCAATTTTTTAGAAACATACAGAGACTGGATATTACATTAGTTACAAATTCAGGGTCCCAAAAAGAGCTTTTCTTTTTTCTTAAATCACTTAAATTTTTTATATAATTTTTGATTAACTCTAGCAAATGTAACTCAATTTGGCAGAGTGTAATCTTGCCAAGATTAAAGATGAGGGTTCAAATCCCTTCTTTTGCTTTTATAGGATAAGTGGTCGAGTGGTTTAAGGCGTTAGTTTTGAAAACTATTGTATTGAATAATACCGTGGGTTCGAATCCTACCTTATCCTTTGTCTAATTTAAAAATGATTGTATTAATAATTTGTACTGTACTGAAAATTCTTGCTATTGTTGTTCCTTTACTAATTTCTGTTGCATATTTTACTATAGCTGAAAGAAAAATTATGGGTATTATACAAAGAAGAAAAGGCCCAAATGTTATTGGTTTTTTAGGTTTACTGCAACCATTGGCTGATGGGCTAAAATTATTTGTAAAAGAAACCATTTTTCCTAGTAATTCTAATATAATTATATTCTTAATTGCTCCTATGCTAACTTTTATTTTAAGTTTAATTGGTTGAGCTGTGTTGCCTTTTTCTAAACAAATAGTATTGTCAGATTTAAACGTCGGAGTTTTATATTTGTTTGCTACATCTTCCTTAAGCGTTTATGGCATAATAATGGCTGGTTGGTCTAGTAATTCCAAATACCCATTTTTAGGTGCATTGCGTTCTGCAGCTCAAATGATTTCTTATGAAGTTTCTATAGGATTTATCATAATCAATGTGTGTATCTGCGCTGGATCTTTTAATTTAAGTACTATTGTACTAGCTCAAAAAGATATTTGGTTTTTAATACCTTTGTTACCAATGTTTATTCTATTTTGTGTGTCAATGCTTGCCGAAACAAACCGACATCCTTTTGATTTACCTGAAGCTGAGGCGGAACTAGTCTCTGGATACAATGTTGAATACTCAGCAATGACTTTTGCTTTGTTTTTTTTAGGAGAATATGCTAACATGCTTTTAATGAGTGCCTTTGTGTCTACACTATTTTTAGGCGGTTGACTACCGATAGTTACTATATTTCCTTTTGTTTTATTCCCAGGTAGTGTATGGTTTAGCTTAAAAGTTGTGCTTGGTGTAATATTTTTTATAGTTACACGGGCAACCTTGCCAAGATATAGATATGATCAATTAATGTACATAGGATGAAAAAGTTTTCTTCCATTATCATTAGGATATTTTTTATTTTCGGTCGGCATCTTAATTAGCTTTAATTGACTGCCTACTTAATATTAGCAAGTTCTGTTTTAAAAATGATACAAAATATAATTAACTCATAAATGATTATAATACAAATACCCATAATTAATTGGTACACAACTTCTGGGGGTGTTAGAAATGTTGAAAAAATAAAGAAAATAAAATAAAAAACTTTTCGAAATTTTTTGATAACCAATAAATTGGTCTTAAACAAATCCAAAAAAATAAAAAACAAAACTACAGTTTGGAACACTAGGCTACATAGATAATATATTGATTTATAAAAAATTAAATACTCATTTAGCTTTACTTCGAAGTAAAATGTTAGATTTTGAAAAGATAAATATTTTTGAAACTTTAAAAAAAAGTCTCAACTAGCTGGAAAAATAAAATTATGTAACATAAATAGAGACGCTATTCAACAAATTGTAATTGTTAAAATAATATTTTTTAGATAAATATATTCAAATGTATACAACCCTGGGGATACAAAGGTCAAAAGCTGACAACCAACAAATATCACTGTTATTTGGTTAGCTATGTAATAAGACAACTGTAAGTATGCTATAAAAACTTCAGCTACATCAGTTGTTAAGAAATATAACAAGCTATTTTTATTTGAGTCTAAACTGAATCTCATAAAAAGATAGAGCAAAGTTTCTTTGAAATAGTAACAATTTATCATTGTAAAACTTCAAGTAATAACAGAAAAAAAGCTTCGATATTTAATTTCTAATAAGTATTTATAAATCATAAATTTTTTAGGAAAATAGTTCAGTAGGCAGAGCAGTGGTTTCCAAAACCAAAGGTCAGGGGTTCAAGCCCCCTTTTTCCTGGGTTTATTTTTTTTTCAAATTTTTATAAATCTTGGTACTTTTAATTAAATCACGAAAATATTTTATTATTTTTGAAAAGTCGCTGAATAACAAAACTCCTAAAAAAATAATGATAATAAATTGGGTTATACTTATATTTCTCATAAGATCAAAAATTAGATTTTGGCTACTATAGGCTTATAGTTTAGAGGTAGAACGTACCGCTCATAACGGTTTTGTCGTAGGTTCAAGTCCTACTAAGCCTAATCAATGGATTTCAATTTAAAAACTTATAAACGTTTTAAAATTAAGCACTATTTCAAAACGATAAACATTTTTTTTTTTTTTCATGGAACTTCTTTAAACAATGAAAGTTGAATTAAAATTGAACAAGTTTTTGTTAACCATGAGTTAAAATATTTTAGAATACTCAATAAACTGATGATTAAGACTCTTAAAAATTCAATATTTAAAAATTTAGTTGTGTTAATACATGGTCCCATTATTTTATTAAACAATGTTAACGTCAAATTAACTTTTAAAGAATTAGAAAACATTAACCCATTAATTAGTTTATTAGGTTTTAAATTAAATAATAAAGTTTATTCGAGAAAACAAATTAAAAACTTAAAAAGAATGTCTTATTTTGAAAATATTTCTATTTTTCATAACTCAATGAAAACTTTTACAAAACTACCTTATTGCAAATTTAAAAGTAAAAAAGCATTAACTGTATCGAAATAATGTGATTTGAACACATGACTTCCTGTTCCCAAAACAGGCACGCTACCAAACTGCGTTATATTTCGTTGAAGAAAGTAGGATTCGAACCTACGATAAGATAAACTTAACAGATTTACAATCTGCCACTTTCAACCACTCAGTCATTTCTCCTACAGTTTTCTAGTTCGGGTACGGACTTTAATCTGTTTTTTTTTTTTTAGTCTGCACCCGTTATGTGATCCATATTTATAACTTGTGACTAATTTTATAAAAATTTTTTGTTTTAGTTTTTTGAAAATATATGATTGATGATTGAAAAATAGATTGTTAAAGTGCACTGCAACGGGTTTAGTTTTAAAGATTTTGGATTTTGATAATAACGCCCGAAGTATTGTAATTATTGCCTTAGGTTGTCTAGTTTTTTGGTTTTTTTGTAAATTAAACATTCCTGCAGAATAAAAAAACTTAGGATTACCTTTTATATCGTTTAAGTTGATTAAAGTATTTGTTGAAGACAAATTAATATTTATAACATAACTGATTAACTTTTGATGATTAAAAAAAGATAAAGACATGTATGACATAAAATAATTCATTTTCACTTTAAGATTATACAAATTAGTAAACATAAATAAAAAAAGCCACTGCACATAATAAGAAAATGTATCTTCCTTTATAAATTCTAAAATTTTAATATTATGGAATAAGTATTTAATATAGTTATGGTTAATTAAATTATGTAAAAAAAATGACTTATTTGCTATTTTTAATAAAAGCATGAATTTTCTAAAACTTTTGAAATAATTTTTATTTATATGGATTCAATAAAAAGTAAATTTACCTCTTTAACTCAAAAAAAACTAATAAATTTGTCAAAAAAAAAATTAAACAAAGTCTCTTTAGTAAAAGGCCTAATTCTAGGTAAAAAAAATACAGCAGGGAGAAACAATTCTGGAAAGATTACAGTACGCCATAAAGGTGGTGGTCATAAAAAAAAATATAGAAAAATTGATTTTGTAAGAAACCAAGAATCCATAGGAATTGTTACTAGTTTAGAATATGACCCTTATAGAACAGCTTTTATAGCTTCTATTTATGATTTTTTAAATTACAGATATTTTTATATGACTGCTCCTAAAAATTTAAATATTGGTGATATTGTAAAATCAGGCTTTAATGCTGAAATTAAGATTGGGCATTCTTTACCATTGATGAAAATCCCTGTCGGAGGTTTTATTCATAATATTTCATTAAAAGAAAATAAGAAAGCGCAATTAACTAGATCTGCTGGAACCAATTCACAACTAATTGAGAAAACATCTAAATACTGCCGGATTGTTTTAAGCTCTGGTACACATATTTTTATTACACCTACATGCCAAGCAACAATTGGTACTGTTTCAAACGAATTTTCATTTTTTAAAGAATTAAATAAAGCTGGCCGTAGCCGGTGGCTAAACAAAAGACCAACAGTTAGAGGAGTTGCTATGAATCCTGTGGACCATCCTCACGGTGGGGGGGAAGGAAAAAGCTCAGGAGGGCGCTCTTCTGTTACGCCATGAGGCAAGCCTACCAAAAATTGCAAAACAAGCAATCAAAAACAAAAATCCCCAAAGTCTTAAAACGTCAAAAAATGAACAGAGTTAAATGAAAAGGACCGTATATTAAAAACAATTTACTAAGAAAAATAAAAAATTCTAAGTTAAGATATAAAAACAATGTTAAAACTATGTCTAGAAACTCTATAATATTACCGAATTTTGCTGAATTTACGTTTCAAGTTTATAATGGAAAAACATTTACAGTTATAAAAATCATAGACGAAATGGTTGGTTATAAATTAGGTGAATTTGTACCTACCCGGAAGCAGTTTTTTTAAAAAAAAAAAAAAAAGAAGTAACGATGGGCCAAAAAACAGACGCACGAATTTTTAGACAAGGGATAGACAAAAAAAATTGAGAATTAAAACATATTGAAAAAAATAACGAAGAGTCTTCTTTGTATTTATACAAAACCTTAGAGATTCAAAAATATGTAACTCGATTTTTCGGACTATACAAAATGAAAATACATAACTGTAAAATATTTTATTCAGACGGTTCTATACAATTATTTGTTTCTTTTTATATCACTATAAAGACAGTTTATCTTATAAATAAAAGCCTGACCAAATACTCAAAAAAACTTTCAACAAGAACTAGACGACGTGACTGTAACAATTTATTATATTTATTAACAGTAGTGGAAAAAAACCCACGATCGTTAAAAAAAATTAATAAAAAACCCCCTTGTTGATCAAAGAAAATGCGAGGGAAACCTTGATTAAAAAAAAAGCGTTGATTTAAGCTACCTACTAGAAAAAAGAAAGTAAGCATAAAAAAAATTCAAAAAATTAACAGTAAAAAGGGTTCATCCTATAATGAATGTAAAACCCCCATAACTATTAATTTAAAAGAATTTCAAGAAATTTTTTTAGAAAGTTTAGTGAGATATACTAAAAACAAAGTTAATATTTCCGTGACATTACAAAGTTTGAACCGCTATAAACAGTTATCCCAAACTGATATTGAAAATTTGAAAACTCTTTTTAGGCAGTTAAGAAAATTTGTCAAGAATTCTTTTTTTAAAGAAGCAATAAACATTTTTTTTATTAGCGCTTTAAAAAGAAAATCAGCAAGGCTACTAGCTGAGTTTATAAGTGATCAATTTAGACTTAACCAACAAAGAACGGATCAGATGACTATTTCTCGAAAAGATAACTATTTTTTAGGGTTTTTGAAGCAAACTATTATGTTATTTGTCAGATACGAACCTTCGTGTCTTGCTGGAGTAAAAATTGCTATTAAAGGTAGGTTTAATAGAGCACCAAGAGCAAGAACTGCTAAAATTCATTTTGGAAAATTCTCTCTTCAATCATTCAGCTCTAAAATCGATTATTATCAATCAACCGCGTATACTGCTAACGGAACTTTTGGAGTAAAAGTTTGATTGTGTGAAAATACTTATTGCAAAACGTATGTGGTTACAGCCTAAAAAAACTAAATATAAAAAGATACAAAAAGGTAAATTATCGAAGCTTAATTTTCGTTCAAATAAATTAAAATTTGGAAGTATCGGTTTGAAAGCAACTAATTCTGGTACTTTATCCTCTCGACAAATTGAAGCTGCGCGACAAGCTATTGTTAGAAAACTAAGTCGAAAAGGAAAATTGTGGATACGAGTATTTCCTACAATTCCTATTACAGCAAAACCTACTGAGGTTAGAATGGGTAAAGGTAAAGGCACAGTATCTCATTGAAGTGTAAAAGTTAATGCTGGAACTGTTCTATTTGAAGTATGTGGTATAGTCAAAAACGTTGCAATCATGGCTTTTAAAACTGGAGGTGCCAAATTACCTGTTAAAACAACAATTTCGTTTTAACAAGATTTTAGAACTGTAAACTACAAAGACGTTAAACATTTTAAATAGTTTTTTATAGAATTTGATGGGATCTTTAAAACATGTCTAAATTGAGCAGGGCATGCTACTTTAAAGCCACCGAAATGTACATTTGCGTATATATATATATATATTTAACAATTTACATGTTATTACAAGCAGCTAAATTTGTAGGAGCTGGGTTAGCAACTATTGGGCTAGCAGGAGCTGGAGTAGGTATTGGTACCGTATTCGGTGCGTTAGTGATTGGAGTTTCACGAAATCCTTCTTTAAAAGATGAATTATTTAAACTTGCTATTTTAGGTTTCGCACTAACAGAGGCTATCGCACTTTTCTCATTAATGATGGCATTTTTAATTCTTTTTGCACTATAATGTTTTGCAAAAAAAATTTTAAAAGGGTACGTAGCTCAGTTGGCAGAGCATTGGACTTTTAATCCACAGGTCTTGGGTTCAAATCCCAATGTACCCAGATTTTTTAGAATAAACGGTTTTTATTAATCAAAAGCTTATTAATTTAATCAAATTAGATGACGAGTTAAAAAATGCTTTTGTCGAAATTAGAAAGAATCTAGAATACTTTACCATAACTTAACTAAACCATAAATGATAATTTTAAACATAAATTACATCTTAAATATTGTTATAGCGTTATTTTTAATTGGGGTATTAGGTCTTGTTTTGAACAGAAAAAATATATTAATAACATTAATGTCTATTGAACTGATGTTGTTAGCAATAAACTTGAATTTTGTTATTTTTTCCGTGTATTTAGACGATATTGCGGGTTATGTGTTTGTTTTGTTTATCCTAACTATTGCTGCAGCGGAGTCTGCAATCGGATTAGCTATATTGACTATCTATTATAGATTGAAAAATACTATTAGAATAGATAAAATTAAAAACATCAAAGGCTAACATACCTTTAACGGAAACGACAGGATTTGAACCAGCAATCTTCGACGTGACAAGTCGACGCTTTAACCATTTGAAGCTACGTTTCCTTAAATAAACCCCCTCAACTTGCTTTGAGGTTTTGAAATACTTTCATATAAATAATATCAAATTTAATTATGATTTAGAATTTAAAAATAATTTAAGTAACAATTTTTGAAAACAGAATACACCGCTTATTGAGTATTGTGAAACGCTGGGAATTAATATACCACATTATTGCTATCATAAAAATTTATCTATTTCAGGAAATTGCCGTATGTGCCTTGTAGAATTAAAAAACTCACCAAAACCTATCGTGTCTTGCGCAATGAACGCCAAATCTTGTTTGGCAAATGGAGATGTTTACACAAATAGCCCGTTGGTGAAAAAAGCCCGTGAGAATGTTTTAGAATTTTTATTGTTAAACCACCCTTTAGATTGCCCAATATGTGATCAAGGTGGTGAGTGCGATTTACAAGATCAATCTCTTTTTTTTGGTTTAACCAAAAAAAGATTTTATAGTTTTAAACGTGTTGTTTTAAATAAAAACATTGGGCCTATTGTAAAAACAGTAATGACAAGATGTATCCATTGTACAAGATGTGTACGTTTTGCCACTGAAATTGCGGGAGTGGAAGATATAGGAATGTTTGGCAGGGGTTTACATAGTGAAATTGGTACTTATGTTGAAAAACTTTTTCAGTCTGAACTATCGGGTAATGTTATCGATTTATGTCCTGTAGGGGCGTTAACATCAAAACCTTATCCTTTTGTGCATAGAAGTTGAGAGCTAAAAAGCATTACTTCTAGTGATTTTTCGGACGGATTTGGTGCTCCTATCCAACTATTTCTCAAAAATAATCGTATAATAAGAGTTTTACCAAGTTATGACAAAATAACGTACAAAACCAACTGAATTTCCGATAAAACTAGATTTTCGTTTGATGGAATGTTCTCTCCTGAAAGAATAATTCACAGTTTTTTAAAGAATAATAACAAAAAATCGCTGATTAGTCTTTCGTGACAAAGAATGTTTAAAGAATTTTTTTGTATACTTTATTTTCAAAACCATTTATTGAAGCATTTTTACCAATCACATTCGATAATAATGTGTTTAAGTAAAAATACAGACTTAAAAGTTTTAAATTTATTAAACATTTTAACTCGTAAATATTCATTTTTTAAACTTAGACAAACTGAATCACAACACATAAACGTTGATATAGAACAAAATTATTTATTAAATTTACATAATAAAATTTTAATGTCAGATATTTGTTTATTGGTTGGTTTAAACCCGCGCTATGAAGGGTCCAACCTAAATTTGAGACTTCGATCAAGGTTTTTAAAAGGAAATTTTAAAGTAATTCAGATAGGTTCTTTAATTAATTTAACATTTTCTACCATCAATATTTCCAGTAACACAAAAACTTTAAAGTCTTTAGTTGAAGGAAATAATTTATTTTGCCAAGAGTTTGTTAACTCTTCAAATCCTATTTTAATATCCAATGCAGAAATATTTAAACGAAAAGATTCTTTTGGGTTAGCAAATATGCTAAACTTTTTAACTAAATCTATTAATTTATTTTCGCAATATAGTATTCAGAATCAATTAAATATTTTACATCCCTCATTAAACGATGTTGGGTTTATGAATTTTAATAACCTGAAAGCTATAGAAAATAAAGATTTTAAAAATGCTACCGGAATTTACTTTATAAATACCTCTTTTGCAACTTCTAATATTAAAAAACTATTAAATTTGAAATTACTTAATTTTTTTCAATATTATACATGTAAAAATAAAATGTTGATAACTCAAAATAGTAACTTAGATACAAAACTGATTACACATCTAAAAAAAGGGTTTAATTTTAATAATCATTTACACTTACCGAATACTGTATTTTTTGAGACATCAGGAACTTATATGACTACGGAAGGAAATATTAACAAAGTTACTAAAATAATCAAGCCTTTAGGGCAAACAAAAGACGATTGACAAATAATACGAAAAATGTTTTCATATTCTAAAAAAATGTTATTTATTAATCACTTTTTAACAAATGACAAATTAGGCTTTAACTCAAATGCTTTTCATCATTTTACAAATTATATAGGATTTCAATATTATGCTGTATCTAATTTAAAGAATTCAGCTTTTATGTTTCTAAAAAGAAGTATTGAGCATTCTCCTAATAAGTCTAAATTTAAACTTAGACAAAAAAAACTTTTTAATTCTCAGTTTAGATTTTGATTAAATGATTTTTATGTGGACGGTGAAAATTTCAATAGCAAATACTCTTCTACAATGATTCAATGCTCAAAGCTTTCCCGATTAAACAATACAAACTTTAATTTTTAAGCCCTTACAGTCTTTTACTAGTGGGTCTCTTGCTGCGTTTGTGTAGTTGGAAATTAAAAAATTTAATATCTTCAACGGGATTTGAACCCGCGTTATCGCCGTGAAAGGGCGATGTCCTAACCACTAGACGATGAAGACCTTTTTTATACAGGGTCCAAATATATCTAATACTCTAAAATTTTTTTAGCGCCCAAAATGTGAATCTCTAATAATAAAATCAAAGTTTCTTTGCATTTGTATTCTACTTTTTAAGCTTAAATGCCTAAAACGCACTTAAATGAACTCAAGTTCTCACATTATTTATATAAATATTTTTCTTACCATTATCGAAATGTTGATAATATGTGTATGCAGCATTCAATTAAAACAAACATAAGATTAGGTATTGATCTATCAAATAGTTTACTTCTTATTAAAAAAAGCTGCTTATTGGAATAAAAGGATTTGAACCTTTGAATATTCGTACCAAAAACGAAGGCCTTACCAATTTGGCTATATTCCAGTACTATTTTAACAACAAGTAAATTTAAAGAAAGGATGGGATTCGAACCCACGGTATAATAATAAATATACAAAGATTTAGCAGACCTTCACTTTAAACCGCTCAGTCACCTTTCTTATAAATATTAAGGTTTAGGATAAAGTACTTAATATACTGACATTTTAAAAACTAATGTATATCTAATGCTCCAATGCAATAAATATAAATATAACCAATACTCAACTCAAACATAAAATCAATCATCGACCAAAACCCTACAAGGTCCAATTGAGCTAAAACATTAGTTCAAGGGATTAAAAACATAGTTTCAATGTCAAAAACTATAAATAAAATAGCTATCAAGTAAAATTTAACGTCGAAAGTATGGCGCGCATCTTCGTAAGGTTCAAAGCCACACTCGTACGTCGATAACTTTTCAGTTTCTGGTTTTTGAACTGCCAATAAATAAGAAAACAGCACAATAACAACAGATAATATGGTAGCAACAAATAAAAATGTTAAAATAACAATATATTCATTGTAAAATAATGAATTATTAAAATGAAAATAATTTTTTGAAAAATAAATAGATAAAATCATTTGTAGTTTGATTTGTTATCAAGAAGATTTTTTTAGTCCAGGAATACTAGCAGCTCTTGCCAATAATAAAAACTTTAATCTTGAAAATTTTTTAAAAATTCGGTTAAACTTAGCTTTACGATTAGTCAAAACACATCTATTAACAAACCTTGTTTTATTTTGACTTGTCGAAAAATTAGACAATTTAGAAACTGCGTTTCATTTCACAATTAAAGAAAAATTTTCATTTTTAACGATACTTTTTAAAATAATACTACTCACTTCTTGTTGATTGAAACGCTTTCTGATTTTTTTATCTTTTTGAGTGTGTTTTTTCATATCGTTTATCAAGGAGATAAAAATCTAAATGTTCTATATTCTTGACATAGCTCAATAGACTCGTTGATTACTCTTTTTTCTGTTTCATTGTACTTCATTTCAACAAAACCGCTTAATGGAAAATCTTTTCGAAGTGGATGCCCTTCAAAACCATAATCAGTTAAAATCCGTTTTAAATTTGAGTGGTTTTTAAAGAAAACACCATACATATCCCAGATTTCACATTCATACCAACCTGCTGTAAAATACAATTGATTACAAGAATCTACGCCAAATAACTCGTGAGAAAATGTTTTAATTCGAAGACGAATATTAAAACGAATGCTTAACAAGTCATAAACCAAACTAAATCTATACTTATTCGCAGGATAATCTACACCTGTAATGCATGTTAAAAGGTTAAACTGATAAGGTATATGATATTTAAAAAGTACTAAAATATCATATAATAATTTTGATTTTACTATTATGACGAGTTCTTGGTCATATACTTGAATTTTTTCTAACGGGCACATTCTGGATAAATTTCGAATATTTTTTACAATCAATTGTGAGTTCATTTATTATATTATTAATACTTTAATTACGGTATTTTCTGTAAAAGAAGTTGGAATTTTCTGAAATAAGTTTTTTTTTACCTAATACACTAGAAAATAAACTTTTTTTCGAAAAATTATATCTTGTGTGGGTTTTCAAATAAGCTGCATGGTCAAAAAAAACACAACCGTTCGGCAGAATTTGTAAAATTTTAAAAGATTTTAATTTAAAACGCATTTAACTTACCGGTCAACTTCACCAAACACAATATCTTGAGTACCTATAATTGTAACAACATCAGCAATTAGGTGTTCTTTGGACATAAAATCTAAAGCTTGTAAATGGTTAAAACCTGGAGCTTTGATTTTACATCGATAAGGCCTATTAGTATTGTCAGAAATCAGATAAACTCCAAACTCCCCTTTGGGAGCTTCTGTTCCGATGTAAGTTTCATTAGCAGGAACACTCACTCCTTGAGTGTACATTTTAAAATGGTGGATTAATGCTTCCATAGATTGCTTCATATCTACTCTAGTTGGTGGTGAAATTTTAAAGTCATTTGTTTTAATATAACCTGTTGGCATTAAATTCAAGCATTGTTCGATTATTTTTAATGATTCTTTCATTTCAAAAACCCGAATCAAATACCTGTCATAACAATCACCATTAGTCCCGACAGAAATATCAAATTTAAGTTTGTTATAAACTTCGTAAGGCTGGCTTTTTCTTAAATCTCAGTAAACCCCAGAGCCACGCAACATAACTCCACTAAAGCCTCATTGGCAAGCGTCGCCTGCATTTACAACTCCAATATCTACAAGCCGTTGCTTCCAAATTCTATTTTCTGTCAGCATATCTTCCATTTCTGTTAACCTTAATGAAAATTGCTCAATAAACATATAAATATCATTTAATAAGCCTTTCGGAATATCAACTTGTAATCCCCCAGGTCTAAAATAGGCTGCATGCATTCGCGCACCTGAAACTCGTTCATAAAATTCCATAAGCTTTTCCCGCTCTTCAAAAGCCCATAGAAACGGGGTCATCGCACCAACATCCATAGCATGACAACCCACAGCCAATAGATGATTTAAAATTCTAGTAATCTCAGCAAAAAGCACTCTAATGTACTGAGCACGTTTTGGAACTTTACAATTAAAAAGTTTTTCAATTGCTAAGCAGTAACTATGCTCTTGTGCCATCATTGAAACGTAGTCCAAACGGTCAAAATAAGGCAGTGCTTGAACATAATTTTTATATTCAATTAATTTTTCGGTACCTCTGTGTAATAGGCCTATATGAGGATCTGCTCGATTTACTATTTCACCATTAAGCTCTAATACTAACCTTAGTACACCGTGAGCTGCGGGATGTTGAGGTCCAAAATTAATAGTAAAATTTTTTATTTTTCTTAATAAAATTTTTTTTTTTAACGTCATTAGGTAATAATAGATTTGAACTATTAACTTTTCGTTGTAAACGAAACACTCTGCAATTTGAGTTAATTACCTACAATAAGTAGCATTATTCATGTTTTAAAACAGTTTTTATTTTGAAGAATGATCATTTTTAAGATTTAATCTTTCTAATTTTTTTTAAAAATACTCTTTAATTAAATTACTTTGTCTGTTTTTAGTTATATCAGCTATTTTTGATAATCTTAATAAAAAAATTGTTTCGGCTATAATTTTTTACGTAAACCTCAACAACAAAAACATATTACTGTAAAATTAAATTTTTAAGAATGATTAATTTAAATGAGAAATGTTTTAGGACATTTCTGATTTCAAACGCCGACCTCCAAAAATCCATTTTAAAAATTAAATTTTTTTGTAAAGCAGCTAAATTTTACGAAGTAGTCAATTTTTTAGTATATATTAAAAAAACTTTCAATTGCTTAAGTTCCGCGTTGGTAAATTTTTGTAACTTTTTTCAATGAGTTTATTTAAGTTTATCGGCAGAAAATTTGATTATGTTTTCGAATCTGTTTATTTTTGGAGCAAGAACGCTCCAAAAACGCAGTTTCATTTTTGAACTGAATATAGTCAGAAAAAGAAATTTTTGTTTGAATCGTTTAAAACTTAGTCACTATTTTCAAAATCGACTTCTAATACAGTACCTACACGTTTTGGACTACTTTTATTATAATTGTCAATGTGTTCTTTAGGGGATTCTGTGCCTAATTGACTAATTCCAAAATTCATATGTTTAAATTGTTTATTACTAAATCCGTATCTTTTCCAGGACACTCATATTGCTCCATTTTAAAGTTGACAACTTTACCAATATTGTGCAGGCTTAGTACATGTTTTATAGCTTGTTCAAAGAGTTTAACTGTTGATGAATCCCGATATTCAAAAACATTTACAAGTTTAAAACGTGGGTAAGTTGAACGATGGTTGCAAGTCGAAAATCTAGGTTTTCATCTTTTGATTCCTCTTTTTACAATGTTATTTATTTCTATAAGATAAGAAGCAAAAGGTATCTTAAAATTGTCCCATTTTACGTGTAGATTAAGTTTTACTCCTAATTCGTCAAGAAGCAAAATTGCCTCTCGATGAACCTGTTTTCGAATTTCAGCTAGCTCAGAAACAAGATAAAAATCATAGATATCATAAAATAAATCATCATTTAAGTGGGAACCTGCTAACAATACAAATTGAAGCACAACAAAGACATAATCTTTTGTGTAACAGATTACGTCTTCTTCTTTTAAATTTTCTCTTTTACAAATTTGTTTTGTTAAACGAATTACGTCTCTAGATTCTAAAAAACGTTCCAAACGATTGTATTCTGTTGAACGTCTATCATCACGAAACCACAATGAAATATTTATACGAGCTTTTGAATCTGAAACTATTGGAAATTTTGGGGATATAACTTTTATATCCGAGGATCTATTTTTATTTAAAAAAAGTTTTTATAGATTGTTTGATATCTACTTTTTTTCTTTTACCTTTAAGATTTATGTGGTGTTCTTTTACTTTTTTTAATTCTTTTACTGTTAAATTTTCTAAGTTTTGAGAATCTAAATAATCTATATTATTACTATTAGATGATTGGGTTTCACTACTAAAATTATGCTTTTTTTGTTAATTACAAATTTTTTAATTTTATTTGTTTATACATACTATATAAATAAAAAATAATTTTATTTATATTTCGGCCATATATTTTTAGTGCAAGGCCAAGCTTATTTTTAATAAAACAAACCAAAATAGTTTATAAAAACTATTTATCCTCAGGTAGCGGCACTTTACAAACAAAATTATATCTAATTTATTAAAATACATTTTTGACATGAAGAATTTCATTAAATTTTCATTTAGAGAAACGTTTCGACTAGTTTTTTAAAGTGCAAGTTCTCTTCAAAACATCTAACTTTAAATTTTTTCTGCAACACAATTAAAATTTTATAAAAATTAGGGTCGGCGTTTGAAATGAGAAATGTCCTAAAATGTACAAAATAAAAACTTAGCGAGTCTTAACACTCTAACTAAACAAAAATAGCATAGCATTTTTAGTGCAAAAATTAAAAATAAAGAATGGTGTTTTTCTTAACAAAATTGTTTGTTTCTAATATCATTATCATATTAAATACTAAACGGTGGACTTTTTTCCAAATCAATAAATAACTTACAAATTGAAAAAAGCCTAAAAAGTTGTTTGGCAAAAATCACAAGAATAGAGATAGATATTAAACATCTTTGTTTTAAAGGTCCCCAAACACGACAAGTCAAGTGTTTGATTAATACCACAATAAATCTTTTCTAGCAAGAAATCTTCCCTGATTGCGCAAAAGAATTCTCCGACGTCACAAGGTAGGAAAAACTCAGATTTTATTTTAACACTAGAAAGTTTAGGTTTAATTCTGTCGTTACCGAACTGACTACCTCATTCTGTTGAATTTTCAATGTCTACAAAGAGATTTCCTTGCTCAAATTTTAAAAACTTTTCTTTTACCCAGATCACGAATCAAACCTGTCGTCTAATTAGGTTTATAACATAAGCATATTTTAGTTCACGCTTATTCACACCAAAAGTTTTCTTCAAGTATTTTCTTGGTACCAACAAATTGTTGTTGTTTTTCATTGAAATTAAACTCGATTAAATATGATCATTTTTTCATATTTTCTAACTTATCTTTTTTTTCTATCATTTCTTATTAATTAAAAGTTATTGTTTAAATTATTTTTTAGTTATATAAGATAATAACTTAGTCTCAAGAGTACCTATTATAGGTATTAAAGCAACAAAAAATAAAAAATAAAATACTGTAGCAACTTGACCTACGAGCACGTAAATATCTTTAACAGGCTTTTGGCCAATTCAACCTAATAGTAAAAAATCGGCAACAAGTAATCAATAAAAAACTTTAAAAATGGGTCTAAAAGTGGTGCTCCGAATTTCAGATGTATTTATAAATGGAATCAAAAATAAAACAATAAGCGCACCACCCATTGCAGCTACACCACCAAGTTTATCAGGGATAGACCGTAATATTGCATAAAATGGCAAAAAGTATCATTCCGGAACAATATGAGCAGGCGTTTGCATAGGATCTGCTGGTATATAATTGTCTGGGTGACCTAACGCATTTGGGAAATAAAAAACAAAAATCCCAAAAAAGGTTAAAAAACAAAAAAATGCAAACAAATCTTTTATTACAAAATAAGGATAAAAAGATATTTTATCTCCTTTACTGTCTACTCCTAACGGATTATTTGAGCCATCTTTGTGTAAGAGTGCTAAATGGACTAGGCTTAAAGCCGCAATTACAAATGGTAAAAAAAAATGTAGACTAAAAAATCTATTTAATGTTGCATTATTTACTGTAAATCCTCCCCATAGCCAATCCACAATCGAATGCCCAACAACTGGAACTGCGGTTACTAAGCTTGTAATTACAGTAGCACCTCAAAAACTCATTTGACCCCAAGGAAGCACATACCCCATAAAAGCTGTCCCCATCATTAAAATGAAAATAAGAACACCTGAGCACCACAGTAATTGTCTTGGCTGCATATAAGAACCATAATATAAACCACGAAAAATATGGCAATAAACGACAATAAAAAACATCGAAGCACCATTCGCATGAATATAACGAATTAGCCACCCATTGTTTACATCCCGCATGATGTGTTCAACGCTACTAAATGCAAGGTCAATATGTGGTGTATAATGCATAGCTAAAAAAATTCCAGATAAAATCTGAATTATTAAACATATTCCTGCGGAAGACCCAAAACTTCAAGCATATGTTAAATTTAATGGACTTGGATAGTGTATTAAATGACCGTCTAAAATAGATAATAAATAATTTTTACCCCATCGTAATGTTTTAACAACAAAAGAAGACATAAAACTCGAATTAGTATACTTACTTGAAAAGCTTAAATTTATAAATTTGCCAAAAATACTAGGCCTCAAACCATAACTGGTACTCATAAGATTGTTATAGATTTAAACTACAATTAATGAAAATTTAGTACTATAAATGCTAAAATTCGAACCTTTCAAGCAGATTTTTTTAGAGCTTTTTTGCCAAAAATTAAAAGCAAAAAAACCATAAAAAAAGGTATTTCAGGAAAAAAGGGGTTCGAACCCTTGACCTTTGGTTTTGAAAACCACTGTTCTCCCTACTGAACTATTTTCCTACAAAGTGTTTGATTTAAAAAATTTAGAAAAAATTAGGATTTTTGAAAATCTAATGGATCCCTCCTCATCAGTACACAGTGATAAATAAAAACAATCACACAACATCGACAAAGTGTCAATACCATGCCGCAGACTCAAAACCGAAATGATGCGTTGATGTAAAATGGTTATAAACAATTCGTAAAAGAGAGACAATTAAACAACAAGTACCGATAAACACATGGAACCCATGAAAGCCTGTAGCCATATAAAAGCAGGAGCCAAAAACACTGTCATTAATGTTAAACGGCGCTTCTAAATACTCCATACCTTGTAATAAAGTAAAAATTGTCGCTAGCAATATTGTAAACAATAAACCGATAATTGCTTGTTTTTTTGCTCGCACAAGTATTGCATGATGTGCTCAAGTAACAGTAGCACCGGAGCTTAAAAGAAAAAATGTATTAGTCAATGGAATTCCTGAAGTTTGAATTGTTTGAATTGCTTCTGGAGGCCAAACTCCCCCTAAATTGTAAACTGGTGACAAGCTCGAATGAAAAAAAGCTCAAAAAAACGCAAAGAAAAACATAATTTCCGAAACGATGAATAAAACCATTCCTAGTCGTAGCCCTCGTTGCACGGAAACGGTATGCTGTTCTTCGAAAGTGGCTTCTCTAACAATATCACGTCATCAAGTATACATAACGTATAGTAATACAAAAAATCCAAGCAATGCTAATTGCCCACCTCCTAAAAATTTATTCATATATAAGACGGTTCCTGAAGTCATAAAAAATGCTCCTAAAGAAGCCACTAATGGTCAAGGGCTCGGATCTACTAAATGCCAACTATGCTTTGTTTTTAGGTATTTAAAACGAATTTTATTTTCCATGTTTGCTAAAATCTTTGAAAAAAAGAAATAAAGTTCTCTCGGTTGAATATGATCTTCTAGTGTATTTAAAAAAAAAATTTAAAATAGGGTACATAAAAAGTTTTTGGATCATTAATCAAAAATTTTTAATTCGTACAAGAAATTAACTTAACCACAATCGGCTTTAATAATAACATTTAGTTTAACTCTAATTTTGTCATTATATAATGGTGAAATTGGATTGTTGGTAACGATACTATAACAATAGGCATAAAACCATGATTTACACCGCAGATTTCGCTACACTGCCCAAAAAAAACACCAAGACGTTTGATAAACAAGTTCACTTGGTTTAACCGACCTGGACAAGCATCAATTTTTAACCCAAACGATGGAACTGTTCAACTGTGTAGCACGTCAGCAGCACTTACTAAAAGTCGCATATGCGTATTTGTTGGCAAAATAACTCTTTTGTTAGTTTCTAACAATCTAAAATACCCTTGTTTAGTTGTAGGCAATCCATCTAATGCCATCATATAGCAAACATATTTTAAACTTTGTTCTTGTTTTTGACACGAGTTAAATTCTGAAATATCATAACTTCAAAACCATTGATGACCTAAAATTTTTAAAGTTAACTCTGGCTCTGAAATTTCATCCATTGCGTATAATAAAGTAAAAGAAGGTGTAGACAATACCAATAGTAAAAGAGCTGGAATAGAGGTTCAAACAATTTCTAGCTCTTTAGAATGCACAAATTTTGAGCTAAATTTATTGTTATACTCTATAAAGTAATTTATAGTATAAAATAATAATCAAGCAACAAATAAAACAATCACTGTTAACAAAAATAGTAAATGTTTATTGAAAATCAAGATACCCTCCATAGTAATACTTGCGGGGTCAGATAAATAAGTTTGCCAAAAAGCCGGGCTGTCACAATGTGTTATAAAAACCATTTTTTTTTATTGATATAAAACACATCAAAATAGTAATACGCTATGAACTGATTCTTAAAGCCGATACTCTTAGAAATTTCATTTTTTGAGTAATCAAATTGCCTTTGCTAAACCTGTTCTTTAAAACATAGCATAATTTAGATTATTTATAGAAAAGTATTTCACACCTCAAAACAAGTTGAAAATTTTATTTAAGAAAACCTAGCTTCAAATTGTTAAAGCGTCGACTTGGCTCGCCAGAAATTCCTTTTAAAAACCCTGTTATTTTCATTAATGTGTGTTAGTCTTTGGTGTTTTTAATTTTATCTATTCTTATAATCGAATTTTGCTATGCAATTAAGCTTAACGTAACGAGAAATTTTATCCCAGTTGTCAGTAGTGTGCTGAAAATTGTCGTAATAATGAAAAAATTCACCACAATAACTTGACTATTTTAAGCGACTCTGTCCAACTTCGTTAGAAACAATAGCGCGCAGTTTTGCGCCTAGAACTCTAAAAATTCGACTTTTTTTTTGGCACTGTACCAAAAGAAAAAGCGTCAAATACGACATAAAAAAAAAACAGGGAAGATACTGCAGAAACGTAAGAACCTCAAGATGCAATCTTATTAAATATAAAATACGCATCAGGATAATAGTGCGACTAGACATCACATTGTGACATCCGTGCCCAGAACCGTATGAACTCATTACTGAGAGTACGGCTCCCAGGAATCTTGAGAATTTTTGTTTTGGAGAGTTTGGTCAGTTTCAGACTTGTTCCATATTACATTTTTCTGACTAGGACTCAATTCATATGTACTTCGTACTCGTGCCGTTAGAACTCTAGAAAGTTTAATGTAGTTATCGTATAGAGGTTTAGGGCATTCTGTATGGATTATTTTGCGTTCTTTATTTGCCAAACGAAGTTGATTCTTGCCTTTCGTACGATTACATTCTTTGTGTACAATAAAACAATGAAATTCTTTCTTCACTTTTGGCCAGTATTTTTCAAGAAAGTCTCACACGTTGTTGCTGTCTATGATAAGTTTATCAAAATCTTTTGAAGATTCTCCCTTTTTTTTTAAACTTAAAAGTTTATCAGCAGAAAGGTTATAATCTTCTAAGATTTGGTACCAGAGCTTGTTTTTTATTTCATGTAAAGCTGGTTCGTGATCAATTTCAAGCTTATTAAATGATGAAACCAAAGGGGTTTCCGTGAGAGGTTTTTCGCAAAGTGTACATACCCATTGTTGAGAAGCTGCTAATAGCTGCCGGTACTCCTTACGAGAAAGTTCTCGTCTCTGAAGTAACTTTTGTTGGCTTATACGCTTTATAGTATTTGCTTCATGGTTATTGAGTTTTGACTGGTCAAGATAAATATTAGAGCTTAATACATCATAGCTCCGGCGAGTGTTAGAAAATGGCAAGTTACTAAATGGCTTCAAATCATCGGTTCTAATTTGTGTCTCTTTATTATGTTTTACTCGCCAGTCGTCAGTGTAATACGATTTAGTAATTTTTCCATGTAAACCAGGAATAGAAGAAAACTTTTGAAGTAACAAACGGCGAAACCACCGGTACCCTAGGTTATCTAGATAGCGTAGTTGAGTACGCGTTGTTCTGGTAATTCCGAAATAATTCATCATACCACGAAGACTCGTGTTATACCGTTTTATAAGTTCATTAACAGACAATGTGGAATTAGAACGAGCTAGAATATCTCGGATTTTGTCACAACATCCTTTGAAAGATTTAGGGCGGACAAGAACAAGTAGTCCACTACGATCTTTAGCTGAAGTGCTGCCTCGAACCGTACTGTGTGGATCAACATATTTATTTGCCGTATATTTTCCTTTGTTTAGTTTCTCACTCTTAGAATTCGTATATATAAAGCGGAAACCCAAATAGTCGAAAGAGACACCGGGTTTAAACCAAAAACTAGAATTATCTTTGTCTTTAATTTTTAATCCCTTCGATTTTAATTCTTTTTCTAATACATCCATTACCTTAGAAAGCGTAGCCGGATGGTTTTTACCTATGATTAAGATATCATCAGCGAAACGTAGATAAAGAAATCGGATTGGTACGCTTTTTTCTATTTTCTTAGGATCTTTTTTATATTTTAGAATTACAGCCGTATCCTCTTCAGATCTTTTGTATTTAGCTGCTTTAGACGATTTATAAACCGATCTGATAGTTTCCTCTAATCCATCCAGAACACAGTTAGCCACGCTTGGACCGACAATGGAACCCTGAGGAACACCAGCTTTAGGTTTTTCTTTCACAGGGGTTTTATGTTTCCATGTGATAGTGCCGTAAATAGGCGCTTTAAGCCATGCTTTTAAAAAGAATCTATATTTATTACAAAGAGGGTATTTCTCGAGGGCCGTTTGATGGTCGATCTTATCAAAGCATTTTTGTATATCTACATTAATAATGTGATAATTTGAAAAGAACATAAATGGCTTTTGTTCTACTTCTTGATTTTTTACTAAAGTATTGTCTCCACAAATGTAGTAGCTGTAAAAATATTCCCGCTTACGTTTATTTACGTTTTTATTTTTTAAAGCCCCTTTTTTGCGGTAACGACGTCCTTTAAAGGAGTCATATTTTTCCTTTGAAACTTTCACAGGTAGTAATTTACTTCCCGTTTTTGATTTACCTTGCTGTTCTAAATAACCTATAAGCAAGGCAATAGCATCGAGGGCGGATCTATTTGGACGGAAACCAAAACTATGGGGATCCGCTTGATATTCGATAATAGGGTGTACTGCTGCATCAATAATCGTTTGCAATACCCGGTCCCGTAGAGTGGGAATGCCCAAAGGACGTTTCTCTACATTATTGGGTTTTGGGATCCATACACGCTTTACCGTATCACCTTTGTAATTTTTGCGGTACGTTTTAAGGTCACAACCTTCATAAAGTTGCATTCCCAGTTTTGTGTTCGCTTCAATTACATAAGCTGCGATTTTCTCTTTGACTTTCTCAGTAAGTACAGCTTTTTGAGGTAAGTCTTTTTTCACTCGAGTGCTCTTACCGGACATCTTGTATCGTGTTCCTGCCAATTGTTTTTCACGATATCGAAGAAATTCATCTTCGGTTTTGGAAAAAGCCACATTGTCTACTCCAGCACTGAAACGTCCAGAAGATTTTCGGATTTTTCGTACTGCATAGTAACGCAAAGCACAAGACTCAATAAATAAACATTGTAGTCTTTCAATTTCGTAAGGAATGTTTAAAGCTGTCACTCTCTCACCACCAGATGATGTATTCTGGTGTTTTCTCATAATTTTTGAAACTAACCAAAAGTAGTTTAACACTAAACTATTAGCCTCTTGTGTCAACTCCATGTTAGATAAGAAAGATTGATAATTATTCTTATCTTGGAGATATAATCGAGCTTTTTTATCAAATAAAATTAAGGCTTGATGTCAAAGCTCAACTGTTTCAAAATGATTCCCGCATTCATGTTTCGTCAGTTCATCATAATTAGAATCGTGAATAAAAGTACTGTAAAACCTAATTCTATTTCTAATGAAGTTACCTGACTTGTTAAATGCTCTATTCGTTCTCCGAGTTATAGGTACGTAAGGTGAAGTGATTACACCGACGGTGTTATCTTTAAATAAAACTTTGCCTCTTTTTGGACACAGGCTTACATGCTGTTGAGTATTTACTAATTGGCCGACAGTACCATCATGCCTTCCAGAGAACATAACGGCAAAAAAGCGCGTATATAGCATATCATAACCCATTTTTGTACATTGACCAAAAAGTTTACCCTTGCTGGGCTCGAACTTGCCCGTTTTTAGAAAACTAATAATAAAGTTAAAAGGATATGACTTTAAATTTAGGTTGTCGGTTTTTGCAAGGTCTTTGCTATAATCGTTGCCCCTAGGGGCGAGAACGAGTCGTTCTCCTGGAATTCGTCTTGGCATACCTGCAACACCTAAAAAATGCATTGGGAAAAAAGTTAAGTTTACTCCAATAAAAAAACTTCAAAAATGAATTTTTCCTAATATTTCTGAATAACGTACACCAGTGATTTTTTCAAATCAGAAATAAAGCCCACCAAGCATAGAAAAAACGGCTCCCATCGACAAGACGTAGTGAAAATGCGCTACAACATAATAAGTATCATGTAAAGCTATATCTATTCCAGAGTTAGCAAGAACAACTCCAGTAACACCACCTACGGTGAATAAAAAGATAAAGCCAATAGCAAAAAGGCCTGGTGTTCTTAAGTCAATAGACCCTCCTCACAAAGTTGCAAGCCAACTAAATATTTTAATTCCCGTTGGAATTGCTATTCTGTGGATAGTTACTTCATTTGATTAATAGATGTTAAACAAACTTTTCACTCCACCCGAACCTAGCAAGCCAGTCTCCCAGCACTAGGCTCTCCGGAGTCCGATTTCAAAGTAGTTTCAAGGTGACAAGCCTTGTGTAATAAAACTAAATTGTTTAAAAAATTTGACGCTTTATGTGCATTTTTAGAAATTTTTTGCATCTTGGCTATCTCATTTTTATGATGAATTTCTAAATCGTTACCAAAAATGTCTAAAGAAAAATCATTTTTATCACTGTTCGCTAAAGCTAAGTTGCAATGAGGACAGATACCTTTTTGTTTAATAAAAAGTTTTTCTTTGTAATTATCAGTATTTATACGTTTAGCGTATAGCTTAGCTGAATTATGAGCAAACTTATCTTCTATTAAATAATATGGTTCAGTTCGTAAGTTTTTTGGTAGAATAGCTGATGTGACTGGTAAGATTTTATTGATTTTAGATGGTAATAATAAAAACAAGACTCTCTTAAATCGTTTAAGATTATCTTTATTATTGGCTAGTTTAGTATGGGGATGCCATTTTAAATTATAAGGAGAAGTAAATTTACCATTAGGGTCTTTTGTTGTTTTGCATATCAAGAAATTTTTAGCTACCCAAACAGGTCGACGAACACCCTTATTTCTAAATTTTCTAATTAAGTACCTTTTAAAATAGCGAAACAAAAGTCCGTCAAGAGTTCTTAATCTATTATAACTGTTAGACCAAGTATAATAGTTAGCAAATCCACGTATAACAGGATTGATCTTGTTTAAAACTTCTAATACACTTCCTTTAAGTAATATTTTTATTAAAGATTTATTTTTCTTTTTTATATCCTGGAATTTTTTTGAGCAGGGATATACAAGATAAGTACCATTTTGAGTTTTAGAATGTTTTCTAGAGCTTATATCGTCTTGACGAGTTAAAATACCTCCTTTCTTAATATGTTTTGTTGGCACATAATGAAAAGTAAAACCTAAATATTTAAACTTTATAGGTTTATTTTCTATATAACTTACAATATGAGACTTTTCCTTCGAAATCTTTAAACCAAATTCTTCCAATGAGTTCGAAACAATATTTACAATATCATCAATTTCGGTACCATTGGTTGTAGTTATTACTATATCGTCAGCATAAGCAATAATATGCCTATAGATATTCCTTTGTGATTTTTTACCACTAGTTTTATCTACAATTGAATTTGTTGCCTTAAAAGTTTTAAAAAGATTTAGTTTACTAGAATTTTTAGTCTTTTTAAATAAAGCTTTGGTAATAATAACATTACAGATCATTGGTCCAATAACAGAGCCGGGAACTATACCGCAATTCAATGTTGATGAAGTTTCATTATTTTTGCCCACTGTCTTGGCTTTTAACCATTTAATAAGAAGAGGTTTCCAAGTAGTGGGAACAACAAAATGTTTAATTATGGCTTCATGTGATATACTATAAAAGCATTTTTCTATATCAAGTAAAATTAATCCGCTATAATTAGTATCTGATCTCTCTAGAATTCCTTTTAAGAAACCTACAGCTTGATGAGTATTACGTCCTTTTCTATATGCATACATATGCTCAGGATATTTTGCTTCATAAAAAGGATCTAGTAGTAAACAAAGTTGTGTTTGTAGAACACGATCTAACATTGTACTGATTCCTAGAATTCTAGTAGAACCATTTGGTTTAGGGATTTCGACAAGCTTAACCTTCATTGTTGAAGATAAATTCAATTTAGTTTTTTTACTTTGAGATAACAGTTCAATTTTATTACTGTTATTTTTTATAATAAAATTATCAACGCCTGGAGTTTCACCAGATTGGGATGCAATTTTATTGATAGCAACATATCTTATAACAATATTCATTGAATAAGTTTCAATTAATTCCATTGCCGCTATATCGGCACCTGTTAAAGAAAGACGACATATTTCAGTTTGAAGAAGCTTTAAAAGCTTGTTAGCTTCAGAAACCAACTTAGGCCATCGAGCTTTTTTTATGTCTTTTATAAGATTTAGTTCTAGTGTTTTCCATTCGGATGCAAACACCAATCTACGTTTAACTCCTTTACTGCTGTAAAATTTTTGAAAAACTCTTTTATATTCTTTCTTTATTACTCCTACCACCACGCCCTTACTAAAAGTTGCAGTGACTCGGGGGTTCGAAAACCCCACCAACATATTCCTGTTCAATTCAGTACCAGTATAATACTTAGTAACAGTACTGTTGTAAACTTTATTATTTGATTGCTCTAGTAAACTGGTTGCCCCGTTCCCTGCGAATTTCATTATCTTTCGTCTCACTTTTACCCCTAGACTAAGAGCTATATAAGAATAATTAACTAAGTGCAACATAATACAGATCAAACGGCCTCCAAAAAAAAAATACAAACGTTTTGAGAGAATAAAACAACAGGTGAATGTTTTATAGGTTCGTGTAACCTCAACCAAAATACAAAATCCATTTCTAAGAGAGTTGACCTTCACTGGCAAAACCAGATAAAGTAAGAAATGATTGTACTTACCAATAAGAGTTAGAGACGTTAACTTCATAAGAATTATTATTGGTAAAATTAACATACAAAATAAAGTAAGAATTGTCAGCTTCTCATCCATCATTGTCGCTGCTGTAAAATACGCTCTCGTATCAATATCTAATCCCACTGTAAAGTAAAGTAAGAAACGCAAGATGATGAAATCAACTCACAGAACTTCTCTCCGAACTCAGCGTGAAGGTTTCCCCTCGCAAAGCTCTCCGGCCATTTCTAAATAATATTTTATTGGTTCTCAGGAAAATCTGAGCTTAAGGATGCTTTTTTAATGAGTGCTTCTGCTTTTTTCTTATCAAAGCCGATACCCGCTTTTTTAAAGTTATTCAATACCGTTTTCAAAAAAACACCATCATATTTACCCGCATGGATAAGGTTATGGTGGTGACAGCAAACCGGGATAGTTTTGCGGTTTGTAAGACGCATAATCTCCAGATAATAGTTATAACTACCAGGTTTTTTCTTTCGCAGGACTTTACGAACGTGTTTTACATGGTGCATTACTGCGTTTGGTGCGCCACAAAAAATGCATGACATACGAACCATTTGTGTTTTTGCAATTCGAAGATTAGCAAATAGTAACTGTTCAACGTCAGTTACACACAACTTCGATGGTGCATAACTTTTGATATTACGTTTAAATTGAGAATTAGTCAAGATCCCGAATTTCGCAATCAGATTACCATCTCCATCAGTAATACAGAGATCAGAACCATACTTTTTGAAAACTTTTGGGGTTTTACTCTTGGTTTTGTGGGCTAGTGTCATAGCAGCACAAAATCGGCCAAAATAATTATAAATTGTTTTAGCGTCGTACCAATTGTGAGCGAATCCATAGTAATTCGATAAGCCTTGAAACACGGAGCGAAGATAATTAACAATGTTCGCGTTATCATATTGTAAGACAGCCTTATAACTCGTTGGGAAAAATTTCCCACCTTTATAACGTAGGAGGCCTTTATCAACGAGTTTTGTAAGAATGGGATTCATGCTAAAAGTGATTCTAATTCTAGGGCTCTGAAAAGTAGCAGCCCGATATTTAGAATCCATTTTAATTGTATCTTTTTTTCCTAAAGGGTTTACATCTTTTTTTGAGGAAGGTAACCTCGTTGCGGGTTGTCAGATTTTAAAGCCAAGGAATTTGGCTTTGTCTTTTTTTAGGTATGTGATGTGGGTTTTTTCGTTTGAAAGGTTTAAACCAAGGTCGCTTTTAAGAAAAGTAGAAACAATTTTCTTGATTTCCAAGCAGTCATTCTTTGTGCCTCAAACGAAAATGATGAAGTCATCAACATATCTGACATAGGCAATTTTACGGTTGATACCTTTGTATAACAACCGAGGTATTCCTTTATCTTTAGCAAGCTTCAATTTGGACACACGTAGTTTATGTAGGAACTTTCAGTATTTTCGTTTGCCTTTCGTCTTTTTGACATTATCGGCTTCATCGAGTTCAGCCTTAGAAGGTTTAATCGATGAGACGAATTTGGGGTTACTGCTTGTTTGTTTACCATTACGAAACTTGTCCATGATATCGCTTTTATTTATAAAACGATCAAGCTCATGTAAGTAAAGATTAGATAAGATGGGGCTAACCACGGACCCTTGGGGGGTACCGATTTTGTTTACAAATGAGCTATTGATCGAAATAATTTTAGACCTCAGTGCTTTATAAAGCAGGTCAACGAACACTTGCTCGCTAACATACTTTTTTTTAACAAGTGAAACTAATCTTTTGTGGTTAAAACTGTCAAAGCATTTACTGATGTCACCTTCAATGGCTCACATACCAGAAGGAACCTTTCTTTTAATATAAGCTAAGGCATCGTGTGTCGATTTACCTCTGCGAGACCCAAAGCTACATTCGTAAAATCTATGCTCACAGAGTTCTTCAAGAATAACGGCCATACCCTTCTGCACGATTTTGTCTCTAGAATCGGCAATTCCTAACGGACGGGTACCACCTTGTCTTTTAGGGATGTCAACTTTGCGAATAGGTCCGAATTGAAACCTACCTTTCGGAATGGAGGCGGAAAGCTTTAGGAAAAAATCTAGGTCAATACCATCTAGAGTGACTGCTTTTCCGGTAAGAGAGCTTCCTCCGGGGCTGCTTTTGATACTTTCATAGCAGTGTATTCAAAAATCAGGATTACCTAGAAGAGATTTAACAATAGTGTTAACCTCATCAATATTGTTTTTTTCAGAACATTCACGTAAACGTTTTAGTTCTTGTGTAACCACCTCTGAAGACCCAACAGGGCCTGCAGTAGAGAAGTTACGAGCGAAATAGCCTGCTCCCTTTAACTCACAACACCTGTTAGAATTGTAAGCCAACACGGAGCTCCTTGTCCCAATTCCATTTAAGGAACTGGGCATGACGTATCTTAGACGTGAATTAACCTTGCGGTTAATCGTGGGATGTGTAGCGGTTTGTGTAGGGTCGGCAATATTTTTCAAACAATTAGCATTCGCCTTTGTTATTAGTGCAAGAACGGATCAGATAGATCTACCACATGTTTGCAGACCATTCGTTAATGCAATGCTCGGAAGTTCCTTTTTAATGGGGAAACTTACTTGCACGGTGGCACACGCACCCAATATTCGAGCCTTCATCTTCTTAACCCGACAAACCTTTGAGATGGGGATGGATCAATTCCTTGGTAAGGTGGCCAAGAAATACGTTATACTAAGAAATATAATAGATCTTCTCCCTTTTGACAAGTGCTTTACTACAATAGAGTTAACCCCTATCGCAGCTAGTCCTTCTCTGGCGTCATAGACTGAACAGACTGCCTTCCCACGCGCCTTATACACGCGCGCCATGTGGTGAGCTCACACAATAAAACCTAAAACACCGATAGAAAACATTGGTAGGGGTCAGTGTATATCGGGATACACTGCCCTCCGAACCGTACGTGATAGTTTCCCATCATAGCGGCTCTCCGACAAACAAAAAATATTTTTATTTAATTTTTCCTTTTATTATTATGCATCTTACCTTTATATATGGATAACCGTTTAATATCTTCATGTGATAAATTACCAGCATGAAGTTGTACATGGTGACTTCTACATAAAGGGATTGACTTTCTTAGAAAACCACCAGTCCATTGTGCATATGTTCTAGTTTTCACTCGAACATCCTTAACGGACCTTAAATGATGGATTTCAATATTATCAAGTGTCCCACAGATGGCACAGGGCTCATCAAATTGGGAACGAGTTAAACTATTAGATCAAGTCTGATTTAATAGTTCGTCAATGCTATAATTTTCGTTAATTTTAAATCTTTCATTCATTGGTAGCATTCTCAAATTATCAGGTCGGTAAATTTTAAATACCTTACCTTTTTTATTCACGAAGCTCAAATCACGACCAAACTTTTTAAAAGTTTTGGCTAAAGTTTTTAATTTAAATTTCCGCGCTAAAGTTAAAGCGCAGGAGTAATTAAGAAAACGAACAATTGACCATAACTCATTTCTGTTATGAACACAACAATAATAATTAAGGATTCCTCGGATACGGCTGTTAAAATAGTTTAGAATTTGCGCGTGTGTTAAATTCACACAGTTAGTCTTTCCAATTGGAAAGAATTCACCCTTGTGATTTCTCCTTACAAAGCCTTTATCTTTTAACTTAACTAGAAGCTTCAAGATAGGGGCATGTAAGATAATCCTCGGCGTAAATCTTTGACGTATTGTGGTATTTTTTTTAACTAAACTAACAGGTTTATAGTGTTTATCAGTATTCTTTCGAATAAAGAAATCCACTCCAAGAAAATGACATTTCTTATTTCCTCTTAATGGAGTAATATGAGTCTTCTCCAAACTCAGGGTTAGTCCTAAACTTTGGAGTTTTCTAGAAACTAAGTCACGTATGTCTTTAGCTTCTTTCATTGACCCAATCATCAAAATAACCCAATCGTCTATATATCTAACATAAAATAACCTTTTAAAGTCAGTATCGTAAAAATTCTTAGACGGGACTTTAAGGCATTCATTAATCAGAGCACGTCGTTTTTTTAGATCAGTTTCACGTTTAATTCGGTATCTAAGTTTTCGATACTCCAAATTAACTTTTCGTTTTTTACCTTTAGTATACTCGGTTTTTAATTTTCCTTCGATAAATTCATCTAACTCATGTAATACTATGTTATTGAATAAAGGACTTAAGACAATCCCTTGTGGGGTGCCTTTATTGGTTCGATATACTTTCGCATTTTTCTTACCAATTTTTTTTAAGTCTTCATCTAATACGTATCCAGCATTTAAGATTCGTTTGACTAAGGTGAGTGTACTAACGCAATCAACTTTTCGCTTAAGACCTTTTATGATCACACCATGTTGAATATTATCGAAGCAACCTTTAATATCCCCTTCTATTACTCAAGAGTAAGTTGAAGCATTACCGATTTTCAACTGTAAATGTTTCAAAGCGGTATGACAACTACGACCAGGTCTGGATCCGTGACTACAATCTAAAAAAATTTCTTCAAAAATAGCAGTCAAAATCATTTCCATGGCTTTTTGTACTATTTTTTCACGTGGATTACTAACGCCAAGAGGACGTAAAACAGATTTGCCTGGTTTTGGAATATATACTCGTCTAACAGGAGAAAATTTTATTTTACCACTAAGAACATCTTGCGATATCTTTTGTAGCGATTTCAAATTTAAACTATCAAGAGTTGTACTATCAATTCCTTTCGCAGATATACCTGGATTACTTTTAATCATTAAATAAGCAAGTTGGATAGTTGAAGGAGATCCAATAATCTGAATTAGGTTTCCATATCTACCATCTTTATTCTTGCATTTTTCTACCATTTGTTTCAACTCCGTGGTCATAACCCGCTCATCCAGATTTATGGGCGAATTTTTTGTAGTAAATAGCCGGCGAGAGTTAACAAAAGGTGTATTTGTCTGCGTCCCTTCCTTTATGCACGAAGTACTATGGACGCTCCGTTTTCCTTTGTAATTACAACAAAGGTTAAATCCCGTAGTTCTTGAATTTTTCCGATTTTTAAGTCTTTTAAAGTTAGGTTCTTGCGCTTTATAAACTTCTTCTTGAAGTGCCGTGTCTGTGTTAAATTGGTCTGAGCCCTGTACGCATGACCCAAACCACAAGACAACCGGGTTATAAATATGAGGTAACCCATAGGATAATGACGTCCCAGCTAAGCGTGTCAAGTTTCTTATCGTAACCAAGTTTAAAATCGTCTCAAGTAGTCTTGACTTTCTCATATTAAGTCTCAACTTGCCGTCGCTCTGCGCTTTTCCACAATCTTTATCGATCGCTACCCAGAGAAGACTCGTGACTTGTTTTCAAAATAACGAATTCACACGTATTTGACTAGAATACATAACGGAAAAATAAGCGCAACGGCGCACCGTAAACCATTCCAAGATAACCAAATATAGGTTTTTTTGCTGTACTAACCACGATATGGCTAATAATTCCAAATCCAGGTAAAATCAGTGAGGTCACTTCAAAACAAACATGATTTTAAAAAAAACTTTAGTTTGGAGTAAGCCCTCCCGAACACGTACGTGATACTATCATATCATACGGCTCTCCAGTAAAAGACTAATAAACAAAAAATATTACGAACAAAACAGATAAGCTCAAATTATTTTAATAGATTAGAATTATATTTAAATAACTCGCGTTCTGAAGCAGAAAGAGTATTATTATGTAAAGCTTTATGATGAGTAGAACAGAGAAGAACTTGTTTACGGTTTATAGCAGACATCTGCATCGTAAAAAAATCCATCCGTTTTTCTCTAGCTTTACTTTTTAAATCTTTAACTTTTCGAATATGATGCATTTGCACATGATCACTAGAACCACATATAACACATATTTTAAACAAGTTACTTTTAGTAAGTTTCTTGTTCCAGTTACTATAAATAACATTGTCGGGAAGTGGAACACTACAGCCGAATTCCTTAATCGCCTTAAAAGTTCGAGGTATAAACAACTCAACACTACCGTCAGGGGACTTTAATTTAGATCCAAATCTTCTAAATACCTTAGAAGCATGACGTAACTTATATTTCAAAGCTAGTGTCCGTGCACATGAAAATTTAAGCCCATGAACAAAACTACCTAAAGATTTACGATTATTCGCAAAAGAATAATAATTAAGGACGCCATGAATAACAGTATTATAGTAGCGCAAAATGTCCTGGTGATCTAGATTTATACATCTACCCACTTTAGTAGGAATAAATTTGCCATGACGTTTCTTAAAAAAACCGTTAAAAGTAGCTTTTTCGAAAATTGATTTAATAGGCGCCTTCAAAACAACTCTAGACGTTATTCTTACTTTTTTAGAAACACCATCTTTTTTTTTGACAGTAGTTATTCGTTTTTCCCGTTCCCAATTCCCTTTAATAAGGGCACCTAAAAAAGAAATATGATCCTTGCTGAAATTAGTGATAAGTGTTTTTTCAGAACTTAAGATAAGTTTCAATTCATTTTTCAAGAACACCACAATTTTATCCCGAGTCTCAATACTATCTTTTCAAGACCCCACTATGCCAACAACAAAGTCGTCCACATAGCGAATATAATAGAGTCTCCTAAAGTTAGGATCAAAAGGATCTTTGCTATCTACTTTCCAAAGCTTTCTACGTAGCTTCCTTAGTGTAGAGGAATCTCCGACAGCTTTTTCCATTTGATAACAAATCTGCCTGAAAACAGGAGATTTTCTACGGTATTTGCCCTGGTTGAAGGACTCAATAAGCTTCACCATAAATAAATCCAGCTCATGTAAATAGACGTTATTTAGAATTGGACTAGTAATATTACCTTGGAAAAGGCCTTTATTAGAGGCAAAAAATTTACCATCTTCCATATAACCAGCCTTAATAGACCTTTTTATTAAAGATAAAAACTTAGAACAAACGATTCGTTTGCCTAAAAGCTTTAATAAGGTTTTATGGTCGATACTGGGAAAATTACTTTTAATGTCTGCTTCTAGACACCATTTTACACCTTGAAACTGGTATTTTAGGCTTTTTAAAGCAGTATGAGAACCTCGGTTAGGACGCGAACCGTGCGACACATCCAGGAAAGAGGGTTCATAGATTGCATTTAGAACAAGGTAGATAGCCTGTTGGATCACTTTATCCCTAGGACTACTGATAGTTAAGGGCCGTTTTTCATCTTTCTTCCCAGGTTTGGGGATGTAAACACGACGAGCCGGTTTAAACGTAAACTTACCAGCTTTTAGTTCCTTACTAACTTCCGTGAACCACTTTAAGTCAATTTCATCTAAAGTAATAGAATCAATCCCCGGGGTAAAATTACCCGGCTTACTTTTAATAATTTCATAAGCTAAAATAAGAACTTTAACATCTGCAACAATATGAATTAACTTATCGTTTATATGTCCTTTATTATTTTTATTTAGTTTCATTAGTTCTTTTAAACCAACGCCCGAAAGATCGTTAATGTTGGCAACCGAACTAAAACATCTAAAACCTGACTTCCTTACAGAGTCTCCGCCTTCATAGAGCTTTCGCTCCTTAGAATGTCCCATAGTTCTTAGAATTCCGCCATTAGTGTACTTAGATCGTTGCATCATATACCGTTGCCGGTAACATTGCCGATAGCAAGGCTCTAGATCGATTATCAAAGGAACCCTATACATCCTGGTAGGGAGCCACGATCCAAACAACCCGTTCCAGGTTATAGAGTTGATATCCAGTGGAAGATAAGCATGATGTGTCAACTTTGTAAACCTAATCATATACACCGTAACTCGCCAACTATTTTTGAGAAAAACCTGACCTCGCAAGTGACTTTCATTTCCGCTTCTGGAATATCTATTTCTAGATAAACCAGGGAAAAGTGTTTTAATACTAAACTGATAATTAAGCATAATCATGGTGATTAACGAAAAAAACTAAGCGCAATGGCGCACAAATATAAACTTCTGGATGTCCGAAAAATCAAAAAAGGTGTTGAAATAGTACAGGATCTCCGCCTCCAGCAGGATCAAAAAAGGTAGTGTTAAAATTTCGATCTGTTAATAACATTGTAATAGCTCCTGCTAGCACAGGTAATGAAAGTAATAATAAAAATGCTGTAATTAAAACAGATCACACAAATAATGGAAGATTATGAAAAGATAAACTTTTTACTCGCATATTAAAAATAGTACAAATAAAATTAATAGCACCTAGAATAGAAGACGCACCTGATAAATGTAAACTAAATATTGCTAAATCTACAGAACCACCCGAGTGAGCTGTTGCACTTGATAATGGTGGGTAAATAGTTCAGCCAGTACCTACACCACACTCTGTTAACATGGATGCAAATAGCAACAATAACGACGGTGGTAATAACCAAAAACTAATATTATTCATTCTTGGAAAAGCCATGTCTGGAGCACCAATCATTAAAGGAACAAATCAATTTCCGAATCCGCCGATTAATGTAGGCATTACCATGAAGAAAATCATCAAAATAGCATGACCTGTAACAATAACATTATATAGATGGTGGTTATATTCTAAAAAACTACTATTCGGTTGAGCTAATGTTATTCTGATGTATAAAGACAGAGCAGTCCCAGCAACACCTGAAATTGCTCCAAATATCAAATACAAAGTTCCAATATCTTTGTGATTGGTCGAAAAAAGCCAACGAGTTACAAACTTATAAATGGGATTTAATTGTGAGTTATGAGTTATCATTTTTTTACTTTAAGTTTGATTATCCACGTGCACTTAATAATATCTAAAAAAACCTTTTTTTGATGATTTTTTTATATTCCTTACAAGTTTTTATCAATAGTTTTTGATCAAAAAAAGCTCAATACAAAAAATAGAATAAAAATTTTGAAATCGCCATAATCACCTAGCAACACTCAAAACTGCCGTATTCCTAAAATTAACGTAAGACTGGTCAAAATTAAAAAGGTATAATGATATAAATATCCTGTTTGTAATTTAGAAATGTATGAAGCTTTTTTTGTTATAAGGGAAGATAACCCCATCGGTCCAAAAACTTCAATAACCCCTCTGTCAATTACTTTATACGTTATAGTATAACTAATTGTAAAAAAAAATTGGCTAATGTATTCATTGTATACTTTATCAAAAAATCATTTTTTGTTAAAAAAATTGTAAATTTTTTTACCCCATACAGACATTTTCGCTTGAATCAACAGTTTAGTACCAAATAAGTAAAGTAAAAATGATGCTGTAACTCCTAAAAAACTTAAAAGTACAGGTAAAATTTTATATATATGGGGAATAAACTCTGAATCAATACGATTCATATTTGCAGTAGTAGTAAAAATAGCATTTCCTCAAAAGTCGCTACCAAACCCTATAATCATATCTTTCGCGTAAAACCCTATTAATACGCTAGGAATGACTAAAAGAAATAAAGAAATAGATATTTGATAAGAAGAATCATAAGCAGAACAAATTACGGGTTTGTAGCCATTTGGTGCAGATAAGAAAGTTAAGTAAACTAGCCGAGTCGAATAAAAAGCAGTAAAAAAAGCACCTAAACTGCCCAACACATAGCTAAAATGTCCTTCTAAAGTATATTTTCCGTAAGCGACTTCAAGAATAACATCTTTTGAGTAAAATCCTGTTAAAAAAGGAAAGCCAATAAGAGCAAGTGAGCCAATAACCATCATAGAATAAGTAAAGGGTACTAATTTTTTTAAGCCTCCCATTTTACGCATATCTTGTTCATCTGCTACAGCATGAATAATAGACCCTGCGCCTAAAAAAAGTAATGCTTTAAAAAAAGCATGATTGACTAAATGAAAAACTCCAACTGAATAGTTAGATAATCCACAAGCAAACACCATGTAACCTAATTGGCTACATGTTGAATATGCAATTACTCGTTTTAAATCATTTTGCAGTAACCCAACAGTAGCAGCAAAAAATGCAGTACAAGCACCAACAATTGAAACTAAACGAAGTATATTGGGCGCATACTCAAACAAAGGAGAAGTACGTGCAATCAGAAATACTCCAGCCGTTACCATTGTTGCTGCATGAATCAAAGCAGATACGGGAGTGGGTCCTTCCATTGCGTCCGGCAATCAAGTATGTAAACCTAATTGTGCGGATTTTCCTATAGCACCTATAAATAAAAAAAAACATATAGTAGAAATTAAATCAAAATCAAAACTTAAAAAAGTACAAACCTTATTTGTAAAAATTGGAGTTACTGCGAAAACTGTAGCATAATCTACGGCTCTACACTCAACAAAAAGAAGTAGAATTCCAATTACAAGCCCAAAATCCCCAATTCGGTTTAAAATCATTGCTTTTATCGCTGCTTTGTTTGCTTGTACTCGAGTAAATCAAAAATTAATCAGTAAATAAGAGCAAAGACCTACTCCTTCCCAACCAACAAACATTTGTATAAAATTGTCAGCCGTGACTAAAATCAGCATGAAAAACGTAAAAAGCGATAAGTAAGACATGAATCTAGGAAGATGTGGATCATAAGCCATATATTCAGTAGAGTATAAATGTACAATAGATGACACAAACGTAACCACACAACACATAACAACTGTCAAAGAATCAAAAAGAAAACCTCAATCTACGTGCAATATTTCGGAATTAATCCAAGATGCAAGCTTTATGTAAACGCAACAATTTAAAAGTGCTACTTCATAAAAGACGAAAAGAGACATCAAAAAGGTAAGTATTAAACAACTTACAGTAATATAAGAGGCCCCAAAAGGGCCAAGTTTTCTGCCGAATAATCCAGCACATAAAGAACCAATTAATGGTAAAAAAATTAATAATAGATACATAAAAATTTTTAAAGTAGTTAACTTAAAAAACTCATGCGGCGAAACCTGCCAACAAAACCTCAAATGTGTAAGTAATAAGCCTTTAAACATTAATAGTAGTATTACCAACATCTTATCTTACATCTGGACCTACTAATTCAATGCCATTAAAATTTTAACATTCATTTATTTGACTCCGCAAACCCAATTTCTTTTCGTAAAAAAGAGTTTAATAACCAGCACTTGGAGGGCTCTTTATTACGTGAGTAAACACCGAAAAAGTTTTGAAAGTTTTTTTAAAAAAAATAGCTGCACTCACTTAATAAAAAGTGCAAGTTAAAGGCAGTGGTTTAAATTAATTCTGATCTACAAGTAACATTGCAACCTCGGTTTTTGATTAACGAGATTTTAAACAACTTTCTATATGTTACCATAAATTTTTTTTACTTAGTAACTTTTTTTTATTATAAGAAACAGCAATCTTTGAATTATATAATTCAAAAAATGATAGCTCAATTGGCGTTTAATGATTAAAAGTAAACTTCAAAAAATGTTCGATAAACAAAAATATTTTCCCCTTATCTTTGTTAATGCGAGCAAATATTAGCAATTAAACACCATAGGACTTCCTGGTCAATTTTTATTAATTAATTGTTGCCCATCATTTTTCACTAAGTTAAATTACTAGTAATTCTTTCAACTTTTATTTTGATTTCTTCTTATCTTTCTCCCATTCCCCTTTTCACCTCTATCTATCATTTCCCCCATCTCCCTTTATATCATTTTCTTTCACTCTTCATTTCCCTTCTATCATTTTTCTCATTTCTCTCTTCCTTATATAGCATTAAAATTGTTTTTTATTATATTTTTTTAACAAAATTACCCCTCAACTAACTCAAATTACTCTTACTATAAAGGGCTATTGCTAAAA
>Ga0213858_10000023_pt1 | contig 64777 bp, 61 predicted proteins | sample PICome_FD_160122 | JGI IMG/M metagenome (GOLD analysis project Ga0213858, IMG submission 160122) | Coastal seawater microbial communities near Pivers Island, North Carolina, United States - PICO245 | ecosystem: Environmental > Aquatic > Marine > Coastal | place: USA: North Carolina | collected... | reverse complement strand
AGCCGGATTTGATTGAACTTGAAGGTAACAACTTCCAGCGTATGTTTGAAGCAGAATTGGTAGAGATGAGAAACGACATACCAATTAAGACCTTCATGACAACTCGTACTCGTAAAGAGAGCCTGTTTATGTCACTGCTGATGGCATTTGAACAAGGACAAATACAAACTCCATATGGTGACAAGCGAAGCAAAGAGTTCACACACAAGTTAGAAACTGAACTGAACAGATTCGGTATGCAGAAAAACGGCAGACTAGAATCCGTAGGTACGCACGATGACTTGGCGATGAGTCTTGCTTTGGCTAATTGGGCTACTAAAGAATTCAAGGGTAGCGTAGTTCTGCTAGATGATGTGCTACCCGGCTTTGATGACTGGATGCGTGGAAAACCACACAGGAGCGAAGCAAGCCTAGCAGATGGTTGGATGATACCATGATTTATCCGTTTGAAGAGTGGGGATTTTAATGATAAAAAGTTGTGAATGCGGTCATTGCATAGGAATGTCGAGCGCATGGGATTCTTTAGAGAAGAAACTATGCCCGGAAGGAAAAGCGGCGGCAAAGCGTAAATTCAAGGTATATCCATCAGCATATGCTAATGGATGGGCGGTACAATATTGCCGAGGTAAGTTTAGGAAGAAGGGGAAGAAGAAATGATAGATTTTGAATATGTCATGGCTTTTCTAAAAGCAAAGCGTGACGCTCCTAATTATCGTGAGGCTTCCGAGGAAGAGATGAAACTCAAGAAAAACTGTGGTACATGTAAGGCATGGGATAGTTCTGCAACGGATGACCCTAAGACTGGTTACTGCAAGTGGTACGACTTCAATTGTATGGCTGACCATATTTGTGATGCGTGGGTGAGAAAGGAATGACTGAAAGATGCACCTGCCATGACACTCTTGTAATCAAGAACCTAAACCGCTGGTTCAAAGAGAAGTGGGTAGATGTATCTCGCAAGGACAAAGACGGTAAACATCCTCCTTGTGGTAGAAGTAAAGCCAAGACTTCCTCGAAGGGTTATCCAAAGTGCAGACCAAGTGTAAAAGTAAGTTCCAAAACACCTAAGACTAGTGGCTCTATGAGCGAAGGTCAAAAGCGAGCCGCTACAAAGCGTAAGCGAGCAAAGAAACAAGGTGTCGGTGGTAAACCAACGGTGGTGAAAAGTATGAAGAATGATAAGAAAGGTAAGAAGGGAATGGTAATGGTTATCGCTGTTACTGCTAAACCAAAGAAAGACAAGAAAGTGGCTGTAAAAGGGAAGAAAGATTAAATCATAGGTCATTTGAGTGGTCATTATGTGGGGTAGTATGTTAATCGGTGATGATTACGATACTCCGCTTATTTTTGATGACGAATACTCGGATTTTGTGATTAAAAATCTTAGTCAGCATCCAAACTTCGACCATACTAGTGTACCAATTCTCAAGACTGATTTTGTTACAGTAGATGAGATTACTAGTCCAGCGAGCCTCAATGGAGATGGCTTGTTTGAAACAAAGTATGGAAAGAACGCAAACACAATCATACGCATGTTTCGTAAGATGAGAAGGCACGATAAAATGAACAAAGCAGAATATGATGCAATAATAGAAGACATTAGAAGCATCAAGGCAATGGAAATAGATAGTACAATTAAATCTCTATCGTGGTCTAATGGAATAGAACATGTAATTCGTGGAATAGGTATTGACGATAAGGCATTGAAATCACTACGCAAGTTCGGTGAATCTCGTAGTACTAGTTTACAAAAAGCATGTCAACAGTTTCTCAAGGCAATCACAGTTTTACAAATGCTCAATGAAAAGTCGGATTGGTCTACGGATGACCAGTTAGAGTGGGTAGAGGCTAATCAAATGAAGAAAGATGCACAAAAAATGTGGAGAAACACACTTTCGCAGATTGATACTTTGAACAAACATCAGCAAGATTCGCTATACTTCATATCCGATTTATTAGAAAAAGAAGGAGAGATGCAATCTCGTGAGATTCTTAGTAGAGGTAGTGGAGTGTTCAATAAATTCATGACAACACAAAAAATATCTGCCCTTCTCAAAATGTATGGAGAAGAAGTTGATGTATACAAAACTGGTAATAGATTTGTAAAAATGGGTTCCAGTGGTTTGATTATTAAAGACCCAATGGCGTATGCCGCTGGTTTCATAGATGCTGACGGTAGTATTTTTATCAGCGAAAGAGGCGACCCTAGAGTTACTATTGTAGCCAGTGGAGAGAATGGTAAAAGACACTGTGAAGATTTACAAAAGATGCTTGGATGTGGTAGAATAGTTAGCGACCAAAAACTTGCTAAGAATACTGTCAAGCCAGTTCACAGACTTATTTTCTCATCAAAAGATTCTATTCGAGAGTTACTAAAAGGAGTTACACCGTTCCTTAGATTAAAGTCTCTACAAGCAAAGGCTATGTTGTCTTATATTGAAGAAAAAGATTCAATGCGTAAGACCGAGTTGTATCAGTTAGTAACATACAACAATTGGAAAGAACATAAAAGTAAAGCCGACTCCCTACTTAATAAGTGGGGAGTTAATGCAGACACGATAGGTGGATACGCTGAGGGATTGTGATGGCAGAAGAAAGTAGAATTAACCGTTTTTTGTCTACCTTAAGTAGACCGTTTAGGAGAAAAGATACTCCTACACCAACCATGCCGTTGTGGACTAGTGGTATTCAAGAACCAGTAATGGCTCAAGGTATCACCATCCCTGCTCTTTTTGCGGTCAGTAATGAGTCTTTGATTTTGAGAACTATTCTTGCTAAACTAAGACAAGAAATGTTTCGTAGAGGATACCACTGGGAAAAGAAATTCGCAGTAAAGTGTACACAGTGCGATGAAGAATATCAAAGCGAAGTAGACGAATGTAAAGAATGTGGAGGTCCAGTGAGAAAGCCCGACATTGATGAACTTACATATCCTAAGTGGTTATTGAAACAAGAAAACAGCATGGAACAGTCTTTCATCAGTGTGCTAAATGAGATTGAATCCGATTTGAATATTGTAGACGATGCATTTTTGATTCTAGTAAAAGAGTATTTTATTGACCCCGAAACCAAAGAAGTTGCTTTCTTTAGAGTCAAAGAAATTATGAGAGGCGACCCAATATTCATGCGTATCATCGCTGACAAGCGTGGTGTAAGAGGTGGAAGGTATCGTACATGTTTGATACACCGTGACCAAGTGAAGACACACGCAGAAGACAAGACTTGTGAAATATGTGGTGCTGAATTACACGATGTACACTATGCTAACATGGCCGGTAGTGGTAAGACACAATATTTCGTAGAGGGTGAAGTCATACATGTCAGTAAATACAAACCGTCTAAGTTGTACGGTAGAAGCCCAGTCAATACGATGTGGAGACAAGCCATGACTCTAACTGCGATGGATAATTACATTTACACCGCATATCAAAAGAGAAGAATGCCGAAAGGTATTGTTTCAGTAACTACCGATAACCTAGAATCAATGAAATCATTTTGGAAGGCAGTTGACGAAAAGATGGAGCGTGACCCTCACTATGTTCCAAAGGTTGGTATTGAATCCAGTACTGGTCGTGGTGGCGTTAATTGGGTCAAGTTCATGGATACGCTTGAAGAAATGCAGTATATTGCTGTAAGAGATGAAATACGAAACCGTATGGCGGCATTCTATGGTGTATCTAGTATCTTTATGGTAGACAATGGTAAATCCGGCGGATTGAACAATGAGGGTCTGCAAATACTTGTTACCAACAGGGCAGTAGAATTCGGTCAAAAAGTCTACACTCAAGTTCTATTCCCAAGACTTCTAAGGCAGATGAATGTTGAGGATTGGAAATTGACTCTATATCCAAACGAGGAAGAAGATGAAATTACAAGACTAAGGCGTGATGAACAAGAATTGAATGTAGCACAGCGTATGGCACAATTAGGATTCCAACCGGAGTTAGTAGAGGACACCGCTGATAGAGACATTAGATTCGTTTACAGGAAGCCCGAACCACAAGCACAACAAGCCGCACCTCCGGGTGGCGCACCTCCACCGGGTATGCCTCCGGGTATGCCTCCGGGTATGATGCCTCCAATGCAAGGGGCTGGTCCACAGATGCCTCCACAGATGATGCAACAAATCATGCCTCCACCACAACCGGGAGGTCAAGGCATGGGAATACGAAATAGAGGTCCTGCCGCACCACAAAGAAGAGCATCACCCGGTAGCGGTGCGCCTGTGACTAGTGTACAACAAAGAGGTCCACAGCCATCCATTCAAGAAAGAAATTTAGAAAATATTATGCAATCGAGAAATATTAGAGGCGCATAAATGTTATTAAATGGATACGGTATGAGATAAGCAGTAGGGATAGATATGGACTTACTAAAAATGCACCCAATGGCAAGAAAAATGGAACTAGCACAGAAGGCTTTCCTTACTGCACTAGAAGACGGCGATGCACAAATGGCAAAGCAACAATTGACAGAAGTACAGAAACTCAGCGACTTTTTGGCTGGTGACTTGGAAAACGAAATCGCAAAGAGCGATGTAGTTACCCCAGTTGGACCAAGAGACATATTCGCTGGTGGTGTACCAGTCATGAAGTTTGAAGAACCTTCCAATGTGCAGATTGAATCCGGTAACAGACTTGGATTCATGTCTTCTAACAGATTAGCAAAGAACTACAAGAGAAGTGCTGGTTCATACGGTAGAAGAGTTTGAGGTGGACTACATGAGTGAAGAACCTAATGCGGCAGATTTAGTCGGCGTTCTTATCACAAAAATGGAGTCTATGGATAACACACTTAACATTCTAAAAGCAGAAAATGAAGCATTGAAACAAATGATAAACAACCCAAAATCTCTCATTAAGAAAATGGGTCTTGTTCCTGTTTCTACTCCACTCACTGCTGATTTGACAGTAGACCCATTTAGAGGTGATGTAGGGCTTGATGATACTATCCTAAAGTCAAGAAATGATTTCTCATCTTTATCTAATGAGCAAGTCCACAGTATGTCATGGGAAGATATTCATGAAATGGCTATAACAGCCAAAGAACAAGAAACAGGGGTGAAGCAATGAAACCTAGATTTGAAGAAGCAACTTATTTGAAAAAGGCTCGTGAACTAGCACTAAGAATAGACGAATTGGAAAAAGCCAAGAAGAACTGCCCCGAATGTGAGGGTAAAGGCGATGATTGTAAGTGTGATGAAAAATGCCCTTCCTGTGGTGATAAAATGGACAAGGGCGGCTGTATGAAGATGGGATGCGGAGGCAAAATGGAAAAAGCCGAGCCGGGATACAAGGCTGAGAAAATAACTAATGTTAATCCTGCTTTCATGGCTGAATCCGGTGGACAAACCAAGACTGGTTATTTTACCACAAATGGAAAGACTATCGAAACAGAAGATGCTAAGAAAACAAAGAAGGGCAAGGAAAGTGCTAACATGGAGGCTCTTGCATCTGCACAAAACCCACATGAGGGTGGCGGTGTAGAAAGAGAGATTGCGGCTGGTGGAAAAGAGTTGAAGAAGTTTAGACCACCTACTATTTGTGAATGTGGTGCTACGCCTAGTACCGGATGTATGAGAGCCGAAACTCTTGGCACAAACATCAAGGCTTGCCCCCAGTTTAGACCGCTTCAATGAAGGCGGTGATGTGTCTGTCACAAGAACACTTAATTCATTGCACCAATGAACTACTCAAGTCATTGACAGACGGTTTTGAACTAAGAACATCAGCGGCAGAATACATTCTCGCATTTGAGAATATGAAAAAATCGCCTACCGATGGATTTTATTTAACGCTAAAAAGACAGGCAGATAGCATCATCAAAGAAGAGGATGATGAGACATTCGTTGACATGGATTATGACAAAACTGAGGGTGAAGGCTTACTCCTAGCCACACATCATACTCACGGTGAACCTACTAACCATGTATGGAAAGATGGTTTAGCATCACCCGATGACCCTAAACATAGGATGTCTACATGGCCTTCTTATTTTCCTAAATCCATGCAACACTCTCACCAAACACAACATTTTCCCTTCCATGAAGCGAATCACCCATTATTGAGAACACATGCCGTAACTGGTATGCCTCACTTTGTAGAGATGTTACGAAGTCATTCTCTTGGTGGTAAAATAAAAGAAGAAAAAGAAATGGAGAAGGATTTCTTTTCCCATCTTCCACACGACCATCCTATCAAAGCAGGTTATACCGCTGGTTTCTTTGATAAAAAGAATATACCATTGATGGGTAATATACACATAAACGGTAGCACAGTGACTCATCAAGATGACATGTACGAGAGAGATTATGCTAGATGGCTAAAAGAAAATTCTTTCCAAGAAGAAGATTTAGTGAAGGAAGGATACAAACCTGACGACATTGAGAAAATTATGCGTGAAAGGCATTTTGATGATAGAGCAAAAGACTGGATTTCGGAAGATATAGACCCTTACAGCGGTCTTCCTACTGCTCTTGGACACATGGGGTACATGTTAGGTTTAGAATGGTTAAACCCCGAAGAAAGAAATGCCGTTTTAGAACATCTTGATGATGTAGGTGTGGATAAATACAAGAGAATTAAATTACCTAATGGTGAATCAATTCCAACGACTAGACTCACCTACAATGCATTAATGCGTATGACACCCGAAATGAATTGGGCTATTAGACCAAATACTCACAAGGGTAGAAATGCACACATGTATCAAGAAAATAACGAAACAGATTACAATCAAGGAGAAGGTATCTTCCTAAGACAATCTTTGGGTACGCTATCACATGTACCGCTTGTACATATGGGCGGTGCGAGCATGTCCGAGATTGTTCTTGACAAGTTGCATGAGATGTACGAAGTAGATGGTAGAAAAACACTTACACATATGCCTAAATTGGATTTACATAAGAATAAACCAATGGCAGAACTAGAGTGGGAAGAACTACAAGATGCTACTGCAAGACATTTCAAAAAGAACACGCCAAGAAGTCAACAGAAAATAAGAATGTCATTTGAAGACTTACTACACTTAGGAGGATATGACCCTAACACTAGAGAATTAATGCAAGACCATCCTTTGTACGGTAATTTAGAAGAACCTGTTATTCCATTAGAAGACTTAGATACTATCTACCAAATGGCAAAAGATGGCGGTTCTTTGAAGTCTAAAATAAAAGATGTGAGAAAACATAGAGGATTTTTCACATCTGTATATGGACCACATCCCGATGAAGAAAAAGCACCCTATTGGAGAGAAGATGAATACGGTGATTTTACTTTTGGACCGGGCGCATTTTGGTCTTCACCTTTCCAAGTCAAGGGAGGTGCGGGAATTTCACTACCTACATACCTTGAATCAGTACATGCTAATACTCAAGATGAAAATGGTGACTCGTTTTTGTTCGATATTAGAGGTGAAAGTGAAAATTATATTCAACCTAGAGAGAATATGACATCGTTAATCAATCACTTTATGCCTGAGCGAACTTCACCCATAGGTAAATATGAACTAATATCTACGCCCACTAAGGCTGGTATGTCTAAAATAGTAGGAGGTAAGTTCAAATATAACTACAATCAAGATTTGCTACAAAATATGTTATCACCTTTCAATACTTCTAGGGTTGTTGGTACAAGAGAAGGTATTACTGACAAGAACAATTACACTGAACATAAGTCTAGTCTTTCACCTCAGTATGAATATGCACTTAGAAACATGAATTCTATGCAAAGAAAAGAACTGGGTAATCATAGAGAGCCTTCTAAGTTCCCAGTTTCTATTATACCTACTATGGTAGCAAAACCTGAGATGATGTATGGTGCTTCTACGAGCGATAGTAGATTACTTGAAAATGCACAGTTATCACACTTCATAGAAACTTTAGGAGGGCAAATGAAGCATCCTCACACACCTGCTGAAAAATCAATAATGTCTTACAAAGATTTGATGAGAGGCGATGAGGCTGTATCGGGCGGTATCACTAGAGATGATTTTACTGATTATATGGGATGGGGAGTTAAACTACCCAGTTTCCAAAATCTAAAGAATCAGTTCATGAATGACAAGACATTGAATTCAGCACTTAGGATAATTAATGCAATTGCTAAAATAGAGAATACGAATAATCCTAGTAAAATTTTGAATTTCTTAGAAGATGATGACAAGTTGTTAGAATTGAAAAATTCTTTAGGATATTCTGTAAGTGATAAGTTACCTATTGACTCGGTTTATTCTGCAATTGATGGACTTGCTAACACTATGAAAGAAAGAGGCGATGCGAAAAATCCTACTAGACTTGATTCTATATCACACATGCTAGGATTCGGTGGGGCTTTACCTATGTTTGAGCAAGAGACTCAACTCAATGATGAGATTGAAAAAATCAATAAACAATTAGCAGGTGCAGAAGACCCAACTACTGTTGAGATGCTGAGAGAACAATTAGCAGAAAAGTCACAACAGTTACAACAAGTTCAACAACGAAGCATGACGAAAGTAATGGGTAAACCTTCAAGTCATTGGGAAATAAATGCAAAATATCTCAATGATATTGCGTCTAGTCACAGAAAATTAGTAGCCGAGGTTGCTCGTGATAAAATAGTACCAGCAATGTTAGAGGCTGACCCTAATGCTTTCGATACCAGTAATCCTGCTACATTTATTGCCAACAATGCAAGAGCGTTTAGAGATGCTCAAAGATATATCTCGTCTGTACCTCATAGGGTACACGGTTTAACAGTCAAGAATTATGGTATTGGTACACAGATTAGAGAGAATAAAGGCAAGTCCTCATTCCACACAAATCTTGCACAGCATCTAAACAAAGATGGTACTGTGATAGATGGTAACATGAGCGTATCTCAAGTTCTTGATACGCTAGGTATCAAACCTTCTACTAAAGCGAATGAACACGCTAGAGAATTAATCAATGAAAGTAATAAATTCAATACACCACTGATGGTTTCTACAATTGGTAATCTACTCAAGAACGGTGCATTCAAAGACATAAAAGGTGCAAGTACTGAACATCTTTTACAAAATGAAGAGTTACAAGTCCGAGAACTTGGAGATTTAAATAACGATGAATTATTTAATAGATTACTTCACGAAGAAGATTATCACAGTGCGATGGATGCTCTACAACCTAAACTGAGTGAAGGAGATTGGAAGAAGCATTACTCTCATCAGTTACCTAGTAGATTGAATTTATTGTTGAATCAACAACAGTTTGGACACGATATGTTAGCCGCTGGTGTAGGTGCGATTAGAAATGATATTCACGGTATGAGAGATTTCAAACAGAAGGGTAAAGGTAAGACATCTGCACAGACTAAGAATCATTTAGACACGATAGTTCACTTCAATCCAACCGTTTTAGATGATGAAGAAGGTATTTTCACACCCGAAAGAAGTGTTGTGCAAACTGCTGGTTTAATAGATAATCTTCCAGTAGGTGCGCCTAACCCTGCTCATGGTTCTTTGATGGACACATTTGACGCTGGTGGGCATCACAAAGCATACGAATTGAGTCCTACTGTCGGATGTGAGTTCACTGCTGATGGACAGATTATCGCTGGTACAAATGTAGGCGATGGTCTATATCACAGTGTACCTCATGAGTTAACCGATATGGTACACGGACAAGATGTAAGACAACAAGTATGGAGTAATGCACCTCCACCTGCTTATCTGTACAATGCACATCAAAGCATGAACTATGAAAATTATTCAATGATGAGCGATAATCCTTCTTCTATCGCTATGAGTGAAATGACAGAATTGATTACATCACTCCTTGACCCCGATATTCTACTAACAAAATCCGATGAGGCTTCATGGACACCACCTGTAAGACCAATGCACAGAATCTTTGACATGAATGACTTAGAACATTTGAGAGGATTCAGTGGCTCTTGGGTAGTTAGTAAATGGTATGATGGAAAAAGAATTGTACTTGTAAAGAACGGTGAAGAGATTACTGCTTACGATGAAAACGGTAAAAAGAAAGGCTTGAAGAAAGCAACTAAAGAAGCCGTAGAAAAACTAAATGACAAAAACTACACATTAGATGCTATACTTGGTGAAGAAGAATTGAATATTATAGACATCATCAATTATGATGATAACAATATATCCGACATGCACATGCATGAAAGAATGAAGATTTTACGCTCACAATTTGATAGTCAAGAGAATGTGATTGTACCGGGTCCACACGATACTAGAATGACAGACAATGAGGGATTAGAAGATGCCATCAAATCTCTAAAAGAAGACCACGACAACATCCTACTAAGAGATAACAAGTCTACATACATGAAGGGCGAGCGAAGACATCCTAAGTGGGTGCTACTAAGAGAGGCTAGAGATTTCAACTTCATTGTACTAGATAGGAGAGGGAAAGGACCTTACACATACCAACTAGGCGCAGGACCATTGTTAGATGACAGTGGATTAGGTAATCGTGTAATCGAAATCAAGGGTAGTCACTACATGGATGTAGGAACTGCACACAACCAACAAAGAGCATTCAAGATAGGTGACATTGTTAGAGCATCTATTACTGGTGTAACTAAGAAGAACAGAAAGGAAAGACCTGTTTACAATGTACAATTCAAAGAGATAGAAGGCGAAGGAGAAGGAGAAGGTGCGGCAAGCACAGAATCTCTTGACTTACTCACTAAGTCCTTTGCACCTGTATTGCTACCACATGACATAGAAGTAAACGATTCTCATATTCAAATAATCATGAAAGATTTAGATGTAGTCAGTTATGAGTATGAGAAGTTCAATGATTGCTGGATGATACATTCTCCTACAAGTGCTGTTGGTTCTTTAAAGAAAGCAGACTATCCTGTGATATTGGCTGAGAGCCTTCAACCATACTGGTCGCCGCTTGCGCCATTAATGATAGAGGGATATTTGCAGAAGGCTGAGATGGATATGCCAAAGAAACCGACAGAAGAGCAAATGGAAGAGGGTAGTGCTGGTATCATAGAAGAAGATGATGAGAATAGGCTACTCAAACCAAACATGAAGAAGAAAGCATTGGAGTTGATGATTCGCACACTGGATACCATATCCAAAGAAAGAATGACATGGACTGGTCCAAAAGGCTTAGGTATAGACATGGTAACACCCGATGAATCGCCTCGTGGACCTACAAAGTTGAGAGATGATGCCACCTTACCGGACTTTGATGGTGAAAGGGAAGAATCGGATGATGAAGAAAAAAATAACCGTAAAGAAAGATTAAATCACCTAAAAATAAGTGATAGAGAGGGTGGAGAGGTAAATTTGGACTACGAAAACGACCAACCTATTTTATCGTGAATTAACTACCTCTTTAATATACCATGAGTAATCTAGCACAGGTTAATGCTAACACTAAGAAACCCCGAATCCGGTATTGCTCTCGTTAAGAGCAGTACAGATTTGGTTGTTGCTGGCTATGCGTCAGTAGAGTTAGTAGACAAGCAAGGCGACTTGATTACTCGTGGTGCTTTGAAAGATGCCTTTGATGGCTTCATGAAGAGCGAGAAGTATAGAAATGTTCAACTTGCACACTCAAACATACAAGTTGGAGAAGTAATTGATAGTTACATAGACTCCAACGGAAGAATGTGGAAATCCGAATGTGATGACGCAGGTATGTTTGTCGTAGTTAAACTCCGCAACGATATTGAGAAGGCTCGTGAAGTAGCCGCCGAAATCCGTAAGGGCAACCTTCGTGGATTCTCTATTGGAGGTCAAGCCTTCAAGAGAGTTCGCAAGTCCGATATGGAAAAAGGCGACTACCAAGAGATTTCAAAAATGGAGTTGCATGAGATAACTATATGCGAAAAGGGTATCAACCCGGAAGCACAGTTTACCATCTTAAAGGAGGATAATACCATGACAGAAACAACAGAAATTGGTGATTTGATGAACAGGCTAGAAGCCCGACTTGACGCTATGGAGAAAGGCGAACTTCCTCCTGCTCTCCGTGAACATATGGAAGGCAAAAAAGAGTCTAAGGCTGACAAGACCGAAGAACCTAAAGAAGAAAAAGAAGAAGAAGAGAGTGACGAAAAGATGTACGCAAAAGGTGAAGAATACAGCGATGTCATTTCCTCCGAGTACCTAAACTGGATGGAAGACACACTAAAATCTGCTGGCGTAGATGTTGCTGGCGTAAGAACACACTTCGACAACTTAGAGAAGGCTCAACTTGGTGGCTTCGACAACCCGGATGCGGTTGACGGTGCTGACTACTTTGCTGGACAAGTTAGAGGAAGAGGACAAGACAAAGGTTCTCCTTCCACTGGTGCAATCTCCGCAATCTCCGCTAGTGGTGGAAAAACACCTGCTGGTGCAATGGGTCCTGCGGAAGTATCCAAAGGATACCTAAACAGTGAAAATGTCAGTGATGCTGACATCGAAGCGGCTTACGAAGTTTACAAGCAAGCGGCAAAAGAACAACACTTCCGCAATGACTTGGAAAAATCATTTGCTAACAGATTCAACAATGAACTAGAGGTCGCAAAGGCTGAGGCTGAGAAATCTGCTTTCGATGCTCGTGCGCCACTAGCAGACATCGTAAAGTCAATCGAGGCTTTGTCCGAGAGAATTGACAACATGGGTGCAGTAAGCGGTACACCAATCGCTAAATCTGCATCTGCTTCAAACATTGAGATTCCTTCTACACAGGATATGGCAAATATGGGCTGGGATGAAGTTCACGCCCTTGCTAACAGAACATTAAGAGGGGAGTGAATAATATGGCAAGAGATTACATAAGAAACATCAAAGACATGGAGAGATACTACTACGGTGCTGGAAACGCAATGGGCTACTCATACAGTGGTAGCGAATTGCTGAAAGCAGATGCACCTATGCTATCTACAACAGCAGGAACATACCAAGCAATCTACGGTAGAAAAGTTTGGTCACAACTAAACCAAGAATTCAACGCTTTCTCTATCCTACCTAAGAGGCCATGGGAAAGAAGTGGATGGAGAGTAGTTACAGCAAAGCCTTCCTTCTCAGTTGGAGGCGGTGTTGCTGAGAACGCTACACTACCTGAGACAACCAAGCCTACCTTCCAACACATTGCGGCAAAGCCTAAGACAGTTGTTCACACATTCGACATGTCCGAGACAGCAATGTTCCTATCCGACAAAGATGACGGACTAGGCGACATTAGAGCAGTTCTAAAGGAAGAGATGGGTAAGCACCACGCTGAACACATCAACCAAATGCTAACAAAAGACAAAGCAACAGTGGCAGGTAACGATTTCGAGTCACTAGACCGTGTTACCACTGGTGCTTCTGCTGGTACTGATGAAGACATTTACTCCATTGATAGAGATGCAAACTCATGGTCATTGGCAGAACACAATGAGAACAGTGGAACTGACAGAAACCTATCACTAGACCAACTTGACGACTTGTTCCAAAAGATTTGGACTCGTGGTGGAAATCCAAAGGTTATCCTAACTGGATATGACACACTAATGAGACTACAACAACTTCTACAATCTCAACAAAGATTCATGGAAGAAAAGAGAGTTACACCTACCTACAACGGTGTTAAGGGTGTACCCGGTATCGAGGCTGGATTCATCGTAGCAACTTACAACGGTGTTCCAATCATTCCATCAAAGGATGTAGAATCTGACACAATCAGCAGAATGTACTTCCTAGACACAGACTACCTATACTTCTCCACTGCTATCCCTACTCAATACTTTGAGAGTGGTATCGAAACTGGCGACCCATTCGCAATCAACAGATTGGGTCAAGAGGGTATGTACCGCACAATGGGTGAACTTTGGACAACTTTCTTTGGAGGACACGGTTCAGTTCGTGACCTAAAGTGAGGACATCAAAAATAATGAGGTGAAAAATTATGGCTAAAGAATTAACATTAAGCGGAACAGCAACAGCAACTCTTGTAGGTGCATGGGAACTTAGAGCAGGGTCACAAAGTACTACTGAGTGGCTAGACGGTGCGGCAGATGTAACCTATCCGGGCGGTGGTCCGGGTACTTTCAACGCATCCAACAGCGATGGTGCAAACGGCTACGATGCCGCACCAAAGATGGCTCTTATCAATGTAACAGGTGGTGCAGACGGTGAAACAATCATCCTAGCGGGTGGCATTACTTCTATACTTGGTGCATTTACCACTGACACTGGTACTGCGGCAGTATCAGTAGGTGCAAGCGTGTCAAGTCTAACCATTACTCTACAATACCTAAGTGGCTCGGCTAACACTACGAGCGTTCTAGTGATGTACAACTGAGGTTGATTAGATGCCTACGGTAACATTTCTAGGTCCTTTCCATACACGCAGGGGTGTAGATTATACACACGCTGAGTGGATTAGAGGACAACCAGTAAAAGTTACCCAAGAGTGGCTAAACCAATACCGACACAGATTACCGGAATCAAAATTCAAAATAGAAGGAGATGAAGGTGTCACAGAAGACGCTGGCGATGACGGAATCCCCGATGAAGGATGGGCAAGGAGTGACATACTCTCATGGCTCAAAGAACAAGGGGTTTCAAGAGGCAGTGGATACTTGACAAAAACGGCGGCGTTGGCACTCGTGGAAAAGCATCTAAATCCCCCAGTAGAAGAAATAGAAACAGAAGGAGTTGAAGAATAATGGCAATAACGATAGATAACAGACCAACCGTTTTCGGTGACAGAATGATTGTAACAGGCACTTTTGCCGCTGGTGACAATGAAATTGATTTGAGTGATTTCCTCAGTGAAATTGATTTTGCTGGTGCAAATTTCAGTGGAATATTGGCGCAATCGCCTATTACTGACACTGGTGCAACACCACCAACACAAGATGTGCTTTTCAATCCTCAAGTAAGGATTGATGGTACAACTGTAAGAATCGCTGGTGGGTTGGCTAACCCTACACTCGCTGACACAACTGCATCGCAGGCTGGTACATTTATCGCAATCGGTAGACGCTCTTGAGGTGATTCCTCGTGGCGGCACTAACCAAGATTGGCGTAAAGATGTTCGGACCGTTCTCTCCTAGAGAATTTACCGATACATCTACACTACAATCAGCGATACAGACAGACATCCAAGCAATAGCAGATTCTAGCAGTACAAGTTCAGTTATCGACACTGAGGTTTTCCCAGTCTTGGGAAATTACTTTGTAATGGTAACATATCAACTCGCTTGAGGGTGAGTGGATAAGATGGGCTTCGATGTAAGAAACATAGACCTAAGCGACATTGCTCGTGCTGGGAAGCAAGGTGTCAAGGTAGACACTAGTTACTCAGTAGATGTAAAAACTGACGAGAAGAACCCTCTCAAGGGTATCACTAGTCAGCAACGCACACGAAATAGAAATATAGGTGATGTGTTAAACATCGGTGCAGGAACAAGATGCAAGCACTGTGGGTTTCTCCATTTCTTATGGCGTGAAACCTGCGGTGCTTGTGACAAGCCAATGGAATACAATCTAGGACATAGAGATGAATCAAAGAGGTTATGACATGAAAAGAATATTGATTAAAGCAGTAAAACCGCACAGACAGAAGATTTTGACTGAGGGCGGAGAAGAGATGAGATTACAACAGTGGGCTAATCGTAAAGCGGCTGGCGCACTTAGAGGGGCTGGTGGCGACACCAGCGGTGAACAATTCACACAATCTCGTGATAAACTCATGAGAGAGGCACTGATGAATCCGGAAGAGCATGGTATCAAATTTGTAGGTGGCGCACCTGTAATGTTTGACGACATGCAACAGCCGGAAGCAGAAGAGCCTATGGATGACCCCGCTTTTGATGAAGAAATGGGTGAAGATAAATCGTTTGAATTAGCAGAAAAACATGGTGGTGAACCAGCAATGCCCGACAAATCTCTCTTTGACGAGCAGGGTAACTTGGCAACATCTATGCCCGGCGCAGAAACACCAAAGCCGGAAGATGACGATGACGATGACGAACCTTCTTTCCTAGACTTCTATAAGAAATCTTTCCAAAAGGCTGTGAGGTCAAGAGTAGTGTCTTTCAAAGATGCATGGTCAGTTTTGAAAAATGAAGAGGCAAAAAGAATGCGAGAGGAAAAAATACGCCAAAATACCGGCGACCCTAATTGGACACATGAAACTTACTTAGAAAATATTAACCCACCCACTCCTGTACCTACTTGTGAAATATGTAATCAAAAACTGGCAGATACGAGAGTATCGAGAGGTGGTAGGTTGATAGACACATGTGAAGACTGTTATTACACTTTACCCCCTAATTAGGTGCGGAGGTATGAATAATGCCAAAAGTATTCAGCCCCGGCGAGCCTGAAACACGCCCTCTATATCCCGATGAGGTAGTGTATACTACGGCACAGAAAGTGGCTGACTTACTTGATATTGGACCACAAGATGCAATCTTAATGAGTGCCACTGCTGATGCCGGTGCAGTGTACATTACAGGTAACGAGTTTAGAGCAACTGGTTTCAGTGTTGGCGATAAAATTCGTGTGTACAGCGATGCAGACCCATTCGGGCATGAAGATTTAGAAATCGCTACTGTCGGAGCCAGTGCTAGTAGTGATTCAGCAGGTACAGGTCATGTCAAAATAACTTTCACTGGGGCTTCACTTAATCCCGGTCATTACGAAGTAGCAGACAACGGATATGTACAGAATCAAGCATCATTCACTAATGGTCGTGTAAGAGGCATGACTAAGGCAAAGGTAGACCATGTTATCTTGAAGATGCAAGATAGGATTGACAACATGACTCGTAATGCATGGAGGCCATACCTAGCCGCCGCAGAATACATTAACTTCGACACATACAAGCCATACCGTAGGAGATACTACACAGACTATGTTGGTACTTCTCCCCTTCTATTCCGCAATGTACAACAAATGTTGAGAATCGAATTATGGCAAGGGGATGACTATCGTGAAATCGGTGCGGCAGAAGCAAGACTGGAAATCAAAGATAATAACGAATTATCGGGCAAAAGCGTTTACCTTTCAGCAGGTAACGGTTCTACTGCTAGTTTGTCTGTTGGCACTGCCACTAGTAATTGGAGAGCAGATTTCGACAATGTTACAACGGCTCAAAACCTCACTGACCTCATCAACAAAGAAGATAGGGTTTCAAAAGCCGCAGTAGAGTTTAGTCCTACATTCAAACTAGAAGGTTCGACCTCTAATGTAGCGGTACACAATGAATTCTTTGCTACATGTAACAGTGATTACGGTAGTGGAAAAATCAAGATAACTTCCATGCGACCAGTTAAGGGTGGTGAAACATGTACAATTGCTGTAAATGATGCTACCAATATGGAGATTTCGCAGACATCTAACAAGACGACAACTTCTAGTGGAGTGTCCTCGGATACAGTTACAGTAGCCAGTACAGATGGATTTGTTTCTAAAGGGCTATGTATGGTCGGTAATGAAGTGTTTTCATACACTGGTAAAACAAGCACTACATTTACAGGTTGTGCTAATCTAAGCGGTACACCATTAACTACTATGGCAAGCGGTACACACACTGTAACACAACATGCATTTGTCGTAGACCTGCAAGGTGGTAGCAGTAGCGGTGACAACGCAAGACTGCGTGACTGGTGGATGGACCATGAGATGGGTATCATTTACTTCAACAACTCTTATCCGTTCTTTGAATGGAATGCAATCAAGGTGTCTTACATTTACGGTGAAAGATATGTTGAGAAGGCTATCGAAGACATATGCACGAAGATGGTAGCAATTGAATTATTGATGGCTGATGACCGTTCTGTACTCATACCGGAAGGTACGCAAAACATTGACCTTGCGAGCAAGGTTCAACTGTATCAAGCGGAGATAGACAAAACACTACCAAAGTACATCGAGATGGTGGTGTTTGAGTAATGGATAGAGTCTTCAAGAAAGAAGGCGAGAATATTCACCAGCGTATGCAGGATGAGATATTCAAGAAAGATAAATTCATTCAACAGCAGATGTATCAACAATTTACGCAAGAACCAAAGAATTTTCGAGAGCGTATGCAAAGAATAGAGGCTGGTTCTATGGGCTTCAAGATTGAAGAAGACATTTTAATTAACACTAAAACAAATCAACCAGCCACAGAAGAAGAAGCAATGGAGGTTGAGAAAGCAACTGACGATGCCATGCTTCGCCAAAATCCAGATTTAATTAAGTATAATTTAAAATATGACGGTCAACACTTCATACCGATAGGGTATAGTGAATTACTAGAGAGGGTGTTGTGATGGTTGCTACATGGACTGAGGGGCTAGACGCTATTATTGAACTGTTCAAGGACAACTGGAACAGGTCCAACACTAGTAATTACAGACCAGTAGTGATTGATATTGCAGACACTACGCCCGAACACGGCAAGCGTCTTGACTTACAGAAACACGACTATGTGCTTGTATACGAAACGGCGCACAACGAAGAAGCACCGGAATTATTTTACGACTTTGTAACGACACGCATAAATATAACTGTCGATGTGAGAACAGTGAAGGGGCGTAAGCATTTACAGGCTCTTGAGAATGAAATAAGGAGGTTAGTACACACGAAGAGGAAAGGTGATGGTACAAACTTTGACCGTCTTGTATTCAAAACTCGCACAGATTTGAGCGACAGAAGCAAATTCCTATTCCGTATGACCTTCCAAATTGAAGTCGTTATACTAGCAGAACTAATTCCATGAGGTGAAATAAATGCCAAGCACAGTGTATAAGGGAGATTTAGCAGAAGTATCGTTTGCATCCGAAACAGGGATGATAATCACTCCGGGTGGAACTGATGTTACTGCTACGATTACTAAAACTGCTGGTGATGACTATTCCACAATTGCATTTACCTCACGAGTCAACACTGTGTTATTTGATTCCAATGACAAATTGAAGTATCCTTCCGGTTTGCTCGTAGGTTCAAAAATTCGTTTTACGGAAAATTCAGCCTCAACCAACATGGATAGCAAAGACATGAGCAGGGAGTTTACCATTGTATCTAATGAAGGAACTACGCTAAAAATTGCCCCACAAACCTTTACTGCTAATTCAACTGCTATCAATAATAAAACCGATATTCACATTCTTCCTTACAAAACCCCTCCGCTTAATGCAGACATGAATTTCACTGGTAGCAGTGAATCTGTACTGACGGACCAATTCTTGGGTATAACAAACGCTTTGACACTACCCGAAACTAAAGTAGATTTGAAGAGATTCCATGTGGTCGGACTTGGTAGAGATACTTCGATACAAGTACCGGGCAAATTCATCACAGAAGGCGGTTCTTTTGAACTAGCAATGCACAGTGCAAGATGGCTAAAATACTGTCTTGGTGGAGAAGTTGTAGAGGATGGTAGCGCACCTTCCTCACCTTCTCCCACAACGCTAAGTGCGGCAACTGAGGCTGGACAATCTTTCATTACTGTGGCTTCTGCAACCAGTTTTGCTATCAATAAATTTGTTATTATCGAAGAAGCCGTGGCTGTGCCTATTGTGACAACACACGAAGCAGATGGTAACACATGGGGCGGCAACTTCACAGAAACGAATTTCAACAAGGCTAACAAGCACGAGGCTCGCCGTATAGTTGGTGTAAATGGTACACGCATCTATTTGGATGAACCACTTCTTTTCCCACATGAAAGCGGTGAGCATGTATATCTAAGAGACTATGATGACCCTAACACTAATGCTCCTGCTATCAGTGATGCGGCTGTTATTACAAACTCACAAACCCATTTACTTTTCACACATACTCACCAGCCTTCCTTCTCTCTTGAAGTGTCACAGCGTAGGCGAGATATTGACTCTAATGAAGGTGGCACAGATGGTGGTGCAACTGACTCCAAAGAGTTGACTCGTGTATTCCGTGGGTGCAAAGTTACTGATTTTACAATGTCTACTGACAATGATGCCGCACTTAGATTAGCAGTCAATTTCAATTCCGCTTTGTGTTACACCGACACAGGGCGTTTGAATGGTGGTGCATCTAATTATGCCGCACACCGAATGTTTGATGATACAGCAAACACTAGCCCAAAGCGTTTGATTTCGGGTATTGGTGCGAAAACACAAAAACCGTTCATGTTCTACAATGGTACAATTAACATGACTGGTGTGCAAGTTGCACAGGTACTAAACTTCACACTGACAGGACAAACTGGTATGCAAGGATTCCATGTTATCAACGGTCAAAACAGTCAAAGTAGTGCTACTGAAAGAGTTCCGTTTGGTGGTTCTCGTAACACTTCTCTAATGGTAGAAGGACAAACAACCTACGAGATGACTATGGAGATTGCAGTAGATGACCCGTTGTTCTATCACAAGATGAGGTCTGCTGAGGACTTTAGCACTAACGCTGACGGTAACACTGACAATCAAATTCGTATCAACTTTGAGAAGACAACAACTAGTGGTAGCGGTCACACCGAGCGAATGATGCTTATCATTGATGATTACATAATCATCGAAGCACCACTACAAATACCGGAAGACAAAGGTGTTGTCAAATCAGTTCTCAAAATTATGCCTAAAACAATCAAGGTTATCGCAAGAGATACAATCATCAAATATTGAGGGATTTTATGAAGACATCACTAAACAAATACCGCAGACTTGGAGCAGAAGACTATGCTGTATGGGCTTGTAGTGTTAACGGAATAGAACACACAGAAGAATTCACTGCACTAGATATTCACGCTACTCATGCTTTAATTGCTGAGAAATTAAAACCAGTAGAGATAGTTGAGGAAGTAGTGGAAGAGCCAGTCGAAGAAGTAGTAGAAGAAGTGGTCGAAGAAGTGGTTGAGGAAGAGGTCGAAGAAGAGCCTCTAGTTGTCGCACCTGTAAGCGATAACCCATTCCCTCAAGAATTACAGATGTATGATTCACTAACCGTAGCAGAACTGAGAGATATTTGTAAAGAAAGAGGTCTACCAGTATACGGTACAAAAGCCGAGATTATTTTGCGATTAAAGCAAAATGATGAAGGTATCAATTCCACTGAGGAATCGGATAGCCCTACTGAAGAGGTAGCCCTTGAAGATGACTCGGAAGCCCCTACCAAAGAGGTAGCCGCATCCATTGGAGAGGAACAAGATGAGCAAAGTAGTAGCGAACAAGAACCTGTTATTGAAGAACGACCAGCAGACGAAACACACGATACCGATAGCACCGAATGAGGATGCTGAGGTCATCGAGATTTGGGTGAGAGATATATCGTTTCTCGACATCCAAGCCGCCGCACAACGAATGATTAGAGTTGAAAAAGGCGATGTTGAATTAGACTTAGCAGGGTACTGGGAATTTGCATTCTCCAATTGGATTACAGATACAAATCCTAAACTGACAACAGATGAGTTGTTGAGTTTGAAAGGTTATGTCGGTGAACAAATCAGTAAGATTTTACCACAACCAAACGACATGGCGGAGGCTCTTCAAGGGGGGTTTACGAAGCAGACCGCTTGAGGGTGGAGAGATTTCTAAAGAAAGAAAGATTCGATAGTGCAGAAGATTTTGGAACACAAATAGAATTTTGGGCTTACATTATCGCAAAACATTTCAGCATTTCTTTGTTAGAAGTCTATCAAATGCCTCAAGCCGTCTTTAAACAATCACTCGTATGGGCTATGGTATCAACAGAAGAAAATAATAAGGAGATAGAGCGTAAGAAGCAACAGGCAAAGAGTGGCGATAGAGAAGTAGTACCACTGGATTATAGTTTTTTAGATTGGGAGTGATAGAATGAGTTTGATTACCACATTATCGAGCATGTCACAACTCGTCAATAATATCGGTCCGGGTTTCGTACAAGCAGGTAAAATGGCACAGCAAGCATTCGCACAACTCAAGAAGTATTTTAACGATAAAGTAATTCAACCAATTAGAGATTTTATTGACAATTTATCTTGGGAAGGTATTAAGGCAGGAGCAACAGATGTTTGGGATGCTATTCAATTATTTGTTGGTGAAAAAATTGCTGAGATAAAAGCCAATATCGGCACGATGTGGGATGGTTATAGAGAAAAAATAGCAGTGTTGTGGAAAAATGTCAAAGACAAAGCAATTGAAAAGATAATTGGAATAAGTGAGTTCATAAAAGAGAACCTTACTTTTTCAGCAATTGGAGAAAAAGCGGCTAATGCTTTCCAAACTATTAGACAAATAATTACCGCTGAAATGTCGGAAGCATGGGGTAAAATAAGTTCTAAATTCAACTTTAGAACTTTAATTGGAGATTTCAATTGGAAGGAACTCTTGCCCGATTGGAATTGGAAAGACATCATACCGCAGAACTTGAGTGAGTTCTTCGCCTTAGACAATGTAACAACTGTCTTTACCAGCCTAACTAGCACATTTACTGCCGCTTTACAACCTATCAAGAATACAATCAACTTACTCATTGATGCTGTGAATGACATATTAAGTTTCGACTTCCCACTTGGTATAGGTAGTATATCTAGTCTTACTGGATTGTCGGATATACCAAGACTGGCTAAGGGTGGTATAGTGAGTAAACCTACTCTTGCTTTGATTGGTGAAGATGGACCGGAGGCAGTAGTGCCTCTAACTCAGCGTAACAACCCAAGTGGTGCAGGTATGGGTGGAGGAACATACAACATCACTGTCAATGCAAGCGGTATAACAGACCGCACTGACAAGCGCAATCTCGCTCGTGAGATTGGTAACATGATACAACAGGAATTGGCAAGAAACTTAGGTGGAACAACGATGAGAGGTAGATATTGATGTCCACACCTATTAGACTAGTGAGAAGTGATGGAGAACTCATTGATTTGATGGCTACCAATATCACACTGAATGTTGATAGAAGCATCAATCCACACGCTATACCGGGTAAAGGTGCTAACAGATATGCCTTTGACCTCAATCTTCCAAAGGCTTTGATTTCCATTGAGGGAATAATTTCGGATTCGGATAATTTACCAAAACTTGCCGGTGCAACCGAGGCTTCTGCTAGAGTGAATTTTGGAAGAACAAGAGGCGATTTGGATTTAACATGGCTTTCACAATATGATGCCGATGGTAGCGATTTTGTAGACTCATCAGTATATACCACATCTAACTTTATCATACGACTAAATGATAACAACGACAAGGTGCATTTTGTAAAAAGAGCAGGTGCTTCTACGCATGGTGGAAGTGGCACTGATTGGTGGGTTTCAGTTTACAATACTAGCACTAATGCATTTGATGACGAAGAAAATATAGCATTGAGTCTTATGAATTTGATTAACTCTAACATAACTAATTTGACTGCTTCAAGATATACTCCGGAATTTGGAGGCACTAACGCCGCTGTGGAAATGACATGGAGTAATCAAGGGGCTGATGGAAATCAAAATCATCCATCCTTTTCCAGTTGGAGAAAAAGAAAAGTTTCACATGAAAGATTTTCAGGTGGAAAAACAACCAGTGCAGGTAAATCAAAATCCGCCGGTGATAAAGTAGCAGAACTGTTTGCTATATTAAACAATTCAAATAATTTTACAATTTCAACCGCTGTTACAAAAAAATTATCACTTGCTGGGTTTAGAAATGTAGGAATATTTGGCGGTGGTGATAACAACCCCGATGGTAATGCAAGGAGAAGTAGTAGATACGGTGATTACATTATTGGTATACAGATACCATTTACTTCTACTGTAAACAGCAACTCGTCACTCTTCTACATGCCTACTGGACCGGGTGTTTTGAAAGAAGAAAAAGAAGTAGCAAACGCTGAACCAGTCGGAACTGTGTTTAATGCTACAAAACCTAAATATACGGGTATCAAAGGAACTATTACCCAAGCCTCTTTCAATCAAATAGGCGGCGAACCACTGTTCAGTTACACTATTCAATTCGTGCCTGTGGACTTTATTTATTAGGTGATTAAATGGTAGCAATAGGTAGAAGCAGTAACGCCTTCTTTTTTGATGGCGTTAGCGATTCTGTCATTATACCACAAGGTAGATTCACATCTACTGGTTCTAAAGAAGGTAAACACATGACTTCCACGCTACAAGGTAGTGGAGATATTGTTTCGATTAACGATAAAGAAACTACTGATTTTGTTATAGAAACATGGGTAGTACCCGACTGTGGTGGTGTTATTGCTCATAGAGATAACCAATTTACCTTAGAGTTTGGTACAGTAGATACACCCGGTCCTGCTAAACTGACAGTATATCTTGAATCAATCGCTGGTCCTTCTGTGGATGTTATTAGCACTGCTACTAACGCTACTACAAGATGGGATGGTGTTGTATATCCACCTCAAGATTTCGGCGGTGTACACGATTCTTACAACCGATATGATACTACTAACTATGGTGATGCTACTAATCTAAACTTCAACAATAGACCACTATACCATGTTGTGGCGGGAGTTGCAGATGCAAGAATATTCATTGCGGTAAACGGTGAAACCGTAGCCGAGAAACTGATTAACGATGAATTAACACTGGCTAGGTCTACTACGCCTGTTTATCTCGGTGGTAAAGGTGGAGAATTTAGAGGGGCTATCGAGGCAATACACATCTCAAATCAAAGAGATGAAAACATGCTTGACCCTTCCATACCCGTAAAAAGTAGTGAAAGTAAAGCATTGTTTAGATTTGAAGAGCCGATAGATGTCGTTGACAAATCATACTCATTCACTGCATTCTCAGCCAGTGCAGATGGTACAACAACTACTATGACTGTCAGTGCCAGTGATGCTCAAGAGTTGATTGCTAGACTCACAGGTAAAGCGTATGATTCTTCATCTCCTACCACTGATTTCACTGCAACGCCGTATAGCACAGGTAAATACAAAGTTGTAGACTACTATTCTACACCGGGTACTGCGGCAACTATTTCAGTAGCACATACTCCGTATAATCTTCTAATCAATCCCGGTGCGATAAACAGGAATACACACAAGCCAAATCAAAAACCGCCGGAGAGAGTTAGAGTTCACAGCATCAACGGTAGCACTGGTGTTATCACAATATCGAGTATACACATAGATTTCATCAATGGAACTAATGGATTGAGAGGTTTTCTACATTCTCGTACAACTGATGTTGACAACTATTTCGTAGTGGTAGGGGCTGACTTACTGATAGACAACGGTACAGGTAAGCCATATCAACCACCACATTACGGTACACAGATATTCGATAAGACCGGACAAATGGTAATTGATGAAAGTGACATTGAAAACCACGGTCTTGTATATTCTAGCCGCATGGCTACCACTACTACCGACACTAACAATCCTTTTGCAGTACAGTGGCCTTCTACACTAGACACCCTGTTCCAAGTAGGACACAGTGGTAGACACATGTTTTCTCATATTACTGGGCATGAGTACATGCGAAGATTCCCTAAACCTAGCGACCTTACAGTAGACCAACAAGCAGACGGTAGCGCAGACATTGTACAGATGTCATACGATGGGTCTACAAGACATATTGATGAAATGTTTGTGATGAACTCACTCATTGATTTTTACACTGAAACTCTTGAGTCACCTATTCTAAGGCTAACTAATTCGTCACCTGTTAACTCAATCATCAACAATGGACTACCTGCGGCAAAGAAAGAATTGATTGCCATCGGTGGTAGTAATTTTGATTTCTCACCGTTTTTCTTGAAAGGACCTGTACCAGCCGAGGAAGCCATCAATGCAGATACTAGATTGTATCACTTGATTCCCGAAACAGAAAGTAGGGTAGCGTTATTGCATGTACCTGCACTATCATCATCATACGACTTTGCACCATTCGTAGAGATACATTACAATGCAATTGACTTGACTGGTGCAAGCATGGGTGTTTCTAATCCTATGTTGATGGTTGAAAAGACCGTACCTGCTGGTAATCTAATTGTTACTGGTTCTACAAGAGTCATTGATGTAATCACTTCCGATTTAGCAAATACCACACTGTATTCTCCGGGTGGTAAGATAACCATTGAAGAAGCGATAAGCGGGTATGGTTCTTTATTCAGCGAGTCACATGAGTTGATTGGAGACAACACTGGTGGTGATGACTATGACATTGAGTTAGATTACAGTAAAACACCTGCTCTATACACTCCGCCAGCGAGTACTGATGCAGAACCAGCAAGTCCTCCTAAGCCTATCAAGAGGTCGCATAATACTGGCAAGCACCCGTCTGTATACCATAAGGTATGTATTGAGCCAAACAGTAGTACGGCAGACGACACTACAACTACAACTGGTGGTATAGAAGTCGTTAACCCAATTACTGAGAAGTCTGCTACCGCTGAGTTTGACATCAGCCCTACTAGTTCTATGAGAGCATTCGAGATGTTTGACATTATTGACAATATAATTATTGACGATGAAGAAGGCGTATTGGGTGACTTGTATATACAGCCCTCAAATAAATTAAGGACTAATCAATTATCTCAAATTAGAGTAAGTGGTGATGGCGATAATCCAAATATTGCCAGCATCATGTACTTGATGAGTAGATGTAGGATAAGAGGCGTAAAGAGTACAGACAGTCCTGCTGATAACTCATCCTCCACAACAGTAGTCGCTACTGGTATAGCGGAGAGTTTCGTTAATGAGAATGTAAGTGGTATTGGTAGCGGTTCACCCGACTCTCACATTGTCAAGGAGATAGAACCTAACGCACCAGTTGTTACCGTCACACTCGGCGGTGTAGGTCAAGGTGCGATGAATACCAAGCCTACCTTCGACCCTAGCCCACTGATGAGATTGCCGGGTTCTACAAGGAGGCAGTGCGCTGTGCAGGCTGTTTCTGTCAAGACTAATACTGGAACAAAGAGCATGAGTGTAAAACCGCTGAATAATGGTAGCCCCGACCTTGCATCTTGGGGTACTATATGCTTCCCCAAGAAAGGTAGAATCTACCTAGATAGCGGTGCTAGTGCTGAGTACGATTCTAAGTTAGGTGCTGGGTTCTTGTTTAGTGAAACAGATGCACTCGCTAATCGTACATTTGTAGATGGTGCTGGTACGGCATATTCTACATTCCACGCTTGGTGTAACGCTGTTGGTATATACAGTCAATCGTCTGCTGGCTCATACCAAATATCTACTAATGTATTCAACGATGGTGACTTTGGTAATGATTCTCTAGCGCAAGATGGAAGCACCGTCAATGACAGATTGTTCCAATCTCTTGACACTGTAACCCACGACTATCAACTTGGTACACAGTTCGCAAGTACTCGTGCTATGGTAGAGATACCTGTATTCCCACAACAGTTCTTCGACCATACAGAACTCGGTATATTCCCCGGACCGGATAACAGTATGAAGTTGCACATTGACGCTACATACACCGCACAGACATGGAATCCTACACCAGTAGGGAGAAGACCCGATGACATTGGTGTTGCAGACAAAACAAAGGACTCAGCGCATTCTTATTTAATCAATAATCAAAACCATGTTAATTCCGCTACGATAACAGAAGTAGTTGATGAGACAGACCAGTGGAAAATTTATGTGTCACATCCTAAAATGTTCCCCGATGCAAGTGTTACTGATGAATTTTTGAATTTGAAAGGTATCAACAGGTTACGCCGTGTATTCTTGGGTAGTGGTGCTTGGGCTGTATATGATAATGCCCCCGCCACTGCTGGTTTCATTAACATACCTAAAACTGCAACTGGTGGTCATCATGATGGATATACTGAACTGTTCAAACAGCAAGCAACTATTGGTTCTAAGATATACTTAGCGCATGGTTTTAGAAATGAAACATTGCTACCTCTTGCATCCGATGTAGAATCTCCGTCATCCGATTTCGAGGGTCGCTCACCTAATTACTTTGATGCGGCGAATGTGATGACTCAAGGTGGTAATCTCGACTACGGACTAAGGCAATATGTTAGTGCAGTAGAGTTCAAGGCTGGACCTCTAGCAAATCCACATGCACCTAGAACGCAGACTCGTAGAGCGACAAGTAGAATTGTAGATGTAGCAGAATCAGCAGTAAGTGGTGCAGGACAATCGTACAACATCGTGCTTGAAGATGCTAGTAACTTCCCCGATGTACCATACTCAAGAGATTCTAGCAATAATATCACTTTTGAACAAGGTGATTTAATCTATATTGCTGAAATAACTCAAAGCGGTGGTACAACAAAAGAAGTTTATTATCAAGGTAAATTAAATTCTTTTGACGGTGATAATACAATACAAGTATTAGTTTATCCCGGTGCAAGTCTTTCCATTATAGGTGAAGAAATTACCTTGAAAAGAGCAGGTCACAACTCCGGTTTTAGTGCAACTTACGCACTTACACAAGAAGAATTAGACTCGTGTACATTCTTACCCTCCACATCGGCTGAACAGTGGACATACGCCGCTTCTTATGCTACGAGCGTCAGTGTGGTTGAAATTACAAATGCTGGTAATAATAGAGTAGGTACGGCAAATAGCATCGGTGTTAACATAAGAAAAGGTGACAAAATATTCTCCGATGACGGCACTACCATAGCATATGTAGGAGAGGTGTCAAAAGTAGAATCTAACCTACAACTTGCTACTAATAATACGAAAATTACTCTTACAGGCAATGTGGTTAACGCTATTACATCCGGCTGGAAGATTAGAGTAGGAACATTTTCAGTTGTAGAAGACGACCATGATGCATTATTGAATCGCTCTTGGTATTATCCCTATGCTCAAGGAGGTTTGAGAAATGGTGATACTGTATGGATGAACATGACTCTCAATAACCCACATGCAGTAGAGGGTTTATTCGCTAAATCTCGTGGAGTTTTCAATGAGGCATTGGTATGGAAAGGCTTCAACGGCGGCGTAGGTACACTGGCTAACAGACCTCGTGACTCTATACCACTAGAGAATTTCTTGATTGGTGATTCCTGTCTTGAGACAGCACAAAACTTTGCACAGCATGTGAACAAGACTATTGAGATGAATTATGAAGCAATGGGATTGACCGCATCGCAAGCACCAGTAATAGCATATGTTGACCCATATATGGCAACAGAAGGACATGCTAGAGTTCTCTTGTATGATGTAGGACATGACCGAGAGTTCATTGCTTTCCATGACATACACATGCAGGTACAATCCAGTGCCGCTACTCCTACAATTGGTTTTACTCGTGACATCACATACGATGGTGGTACAGAAAAACTAGACAAAATATTGATGCAAGTCAACGGTGGTGCGCCTCACTACTTGTCAACACAGATAGATGTAGCAAACGGATTCCCATCCGAGAATAGGTTCTTGCGTTCTACTCAACAATCTAAATTCATAGAGAGTGCGTATGCTCATGATATACCGAACAGTATATCCGATGATTTGACTGGTCTTTCTTTGAGCGCACAGAACAAATATACTCTCGCTAACCCGCTAACACTAGGTAACAACCCACACAAAATGGGTAGAGGTCACGGTCATTTTGTACATACTGGACTGTATCATGAAGAAACTAGCGATACACATACAGTGGGTGACAGTACTCTTCCTCGTGTACAGCCAGCGGTAGCATCAATATACCATGCTAATGCATTACATTCGCTTGTAAGAAAAGAGAGTACTGGTAACTTATTACTCAAGGCTTTAAAGAGCCACAGGGCAAGTCAAAATCCTGCTACTCATTCATTAAGAGATGGTAGCACAGCATTCGATACACCGGATGGAACTCGTGTTATATCCGCTTTCCTTTGTTTAAAGGGTAAAAGAAATGTTACACTTGACTTAGCAGACCATGATGAATCGAGGTTACAACATCTAAAGCATTGGACACAGATGGACTTCGTTAGAAGGATGACAATTGACTTAGGAGAGGTTGGTGTAAAAGAAGGTGTAACAGACATTGAAGCGGCGGCTCGTGAGATGGTGAGAATCATCAATCAAGGTAGCGCACTCAATGGTCGTACACACGCTAGAAGACCATCACATCAGTATCCGGGTGAAAGTGAAAAACTCGACTTAACAAGAATAGGTGTAAGAAGAGACAGTGCTAATAGTGAGAAAGACCCTACCTCACCTCACATAAATGCTGATTTTGCCGCTACTGGTTCCACATACGACCCTGCACCGTTTTGGTATGAGCAGATTGCGTTTGATACCCACGATAGGGGTAGTCATATGGGCTATGTTAGAGCGCACATTGGTAGAGTTGTAGAAGACATCAACGGTACAGAAGGATTCTCTATCGTTATACATTCCACCATACCGGGTGCGAGTGGTAGAAACTTTGCAGTATGGCTAGACAACAGCAAGGGTCAATCGTCTTATCAACCACAATTCTTAATCGGTCATGGTGGAAGATTCCGAAACTTTTGGTGTCAGCCGGATGAAGTGCTTGGTGAAAACATGCACCCTGCACCGATGCCTCTAAACAAACACGGTAGACCATTCGCCCCAGTCACAACACTAAGAGAACTTACTCCACAAGAAGAACCTAATGAAGTGTTAGTCAGTAACCACGATGTAGGAACAAGAATGAGCGATACTGCTAATCCTATTGAAAGAAACATATCAGCAAGACTTGGTGGTATATCACAGAATACGGTTAATGATGAGTCATTTGAGGCTCAAAGTCCATCCACCACACTATCTAACGGATTAAGAGCAGGTAGCACAGCCGCCGCTAGAATCAACTTTGGTGGTTTAGTAGCCAGTGGTGTACCCGGCTTTTCACCAGTAGCCGGGCAACACGGCTTAGGAAGAAAAGGTGACAGACATTTCGATGTTAGGTATAGTGAGGCTACACAGAAAGGACAAACTGCTCCTACTGATGTTTTAGCATATTCGGGTCATGTAAAGGCTACGGATGTAGAAGACACTAGTATAGGTGCTACTCCGTTATACGGATTTAGATTTACCGACCATCGTGGACAAGGTTACGGTATAAGGTATATTTACAAAGAAATAGGCACTAAGTTTGCTAATGATTTGACTACAATACCATCAACAATTGAAGATGAAGTATGTATATTCTTTGACGATAAAGATGTTAGTTTGGGCGGTTTTACCATAGGACAACACATGCTTGGGTATGGAGATGCAACTGGGAGATTAGAAATTAATACTTCTAAGATGAGTGAAAATAGTTGGAGAGGTAATAGGTGGCGAGGTGTATATGCTCCCGATGCTGGTATAGCGTGTGGGTTATTCTATGATGCAAGTGCTAAAATTCTGTATGTTAAATTAGAAGCACCTTACGATAGTGGACAGGAACTAGGCAACCATCCCGATGTATTGGGTTACATGGGATTCCCTAAAGAAAACGGTATTGTGCAACTCACTGACCCATTTGAAAACACTGTTACAACAGCCAAAGGAAGTGTTGGAAATGTTTTTTCTTATCGAACTAGAACACAAACTAATACTGCTGGACAGTCTTTTGGAGGTGTTAGTGGTAGCAATTTACATGCATTCTTTGGAGTAGAGGCTGATTCATTTACAGTGTCACATAGTTTGAACAATATAGACACTTCTGCCGCCACTTTAACTGATAGCACATCTACAATGTTCCATGCATCTACCGATGTAACCATTGCTGGTATAATTACTCCTAGATTGAATTGGACTACTTTAGTTACTGATGAACTATTAGCGGCAGTCACAGCCGAGGCAATCAATCTCGCTGACCCTAATCAAGAAGATGGTATTTCATTTGATTGTAGAGATATGTATTGTGCTGATGGTCGTACATTTGGTGAATGGGGAGTAGCGGCTGATGCTATTAAGATAAGAGCAATCAATCCACAAAAAGGAGTAAGACCGCTTTCTACGATGTTTTCTGCTAGTGTCCATCCCGATTTAGGTATAGAAGCACCACATCTTGAGTATGGGGAATATGAAAAATTAGATGAGCGTAACAATGATTCTTGGGTTATCACAGCGAGTGAAGCATGGAATAAACCTACTAGCGATGCGGATTTAGACGCACACAGAAGCATTGATTGTGGATACATACCAAATACAGTCATACAAATTAGAACAAAGAGTAGAGGCTACCACACCAATACAGCAACACCAGTGCTTGTTGACTCATATAATGACCCTGTTTCTACCACAAAATGGGCAAACGGATTGAAAGGTTTAGATTATACTTCAAAGACTGGCGACCACATTTTACCTTTATTAGAAAACCCAATGGTAATTTATGCTTCACATCATCATAGTAGCGGAAAAGGCACATTTACATTAAAAACTGGTGAAAAGAATACCCACCTGTTAGTACCAGCCTCCGAATATAGTAATGTAGACGGTAATGCAAGATTAAGTTCCTTTAGCGAAAGAAGAATTATTTGGCATAAAGAGAATAAGTTCGCACTAATGGAGACTGAAAATAATAACACTGCTGGTGATTCTACAACAAAACTTTGTGCATACGATGTAGACGGAAATGCTCAATTTGTAGCAGAATATGGTTCTTCATCGTCAAATACAGATGGTTTATTGATGCTTCACGGTAATAAAATATTTAGTGGTATGCGTTATTACGGTAGCGTAGAAAGTGAGCCTATCACTTACTTTAGAGGTGGTAGAGATAGCAACGACCACGGTGTACCGCTATACTTTGGAGGTGGATTCAGCGGTGTTGTACTCGATGTTAACGATGGCTCACAAAATGACTACTCCGATTTCTATACCCATCCATATTCCAAAGGACCAACTGGTACTGCTGGTATACAGAATGCAAACGAAATAAGCACATCTTATGCTATCTTAGATTGTAACGCACTACTAGCGTTCTTCCCCGGCACTGCTATGTTAAATCAGCATAGAGGTAGTATTCATTCACCAGCATATAACAAAGACAGTATCTTGTCACCGGATGTAGATAGAGGTACACATACTAAACACACAACTACACCAGCGCATGTTTCTGCTAGATACACTGCCGGTATAGTACAACAACGCTCTATACCGATGGTGATTAGATTCCCTCACCAAACTGCTAGATACACCGACCACAAAAACAGTGTAGATTATTTCACTACATATGCAATATATGGTCCGGGTCAAGCATTCCCGTTCACCGAAACGACAGATGCAGATGCGGCAGTTGAACCACATCCGGGTTATGTTGTCACCACTGGTAACTCATGGAGTAAAGTACCATACGGTGAAAACCTACCTAACGATATTAAGAATAGTGATGGACAATACGGACCACCGAGTAGCACATATCAAACTAATATTCACGACAATCACTGGAATACTACATTCAACTGGTCGCCAGCGGAGGGTATACCAAGTGGTAATTCCGGCGGTCCACATTTTTACGGTCTAGCACAAGGACCTGCTCATGGTTATCATTATGGTGAGCATTTCAACAGCAGGTCAGCAAGTAACATTACGGCAGGAAATATAGGTGAATACAAAAGAGCGCATCCTCTACAACATTGTACTGTTGCATATTATGGAGTGGCGATGTCTGCTGATATGACATATCACATGGATGGTGGTTATCATCCGGGCGGTTCTTGGCTTGATAATCAGTTATCATTCAATGCACCAGTGGAGAATGGCGATTATAGGGTTGCTAAGATAAATAACGATGTCAACCCTACCGCATTCCGTGTATCGGGTGTATTAGCCAAAACAATGATTCTCGGTGCATCGGCTGAAACTTCTGCGAACTTTAATCGTGAAGTAATTGTTGTCGATGGTACACGATGTCAAAACGGTGAAGAGTTGGCTACCATAATCGGACAAGCAATTAACGAGAATCCCGGTAAAGGCGCACTCAAAGCAATGGGTGGTACATTCGCACCGAGTATGGGTAACTCAATGAGACAAGATAGATATGGCTGGGTTGAAATGACCTTTGTAGTATATCAACAAAATAGCGGTGTAGCACCCGATGGTGGGAATATTATTAGTACTGTCAATTCCAAAAATTATGTTGAGGCATACATTAGTGGTGCTACGCAGGACACCCATGAGCAAATACCCGCTAGTGGATGGATTAGAACAGATAAAGGTGGTAGAAACCCAATAGATTCTAACGATACACCAATGTACGGTCCGTATCATTCTCGTGATGTATTCTACGATAGCGGTAATTCAAGATGGGCTGTACGATTTTGGCTTGCGCCAAATAGAATTAGCGGTATGGCTTTGATGGAAGATGTAACAACATTTTACACTCAATCGGGCGGTGCTACCTTAACCTTCCCTAATCCAGTCACTACACCACCAACTAAGGTATTCGTATGGAGTAAGGCTGGTGTACACTATTACAACAACTATAATGACAGTACTAGAAAGCACATGACACAAGTTCACTTCAATGGACTTGTAGATGCAATTGACCGTACAAGACCAGCAGGCGCAGTAGGATGGGCTGGTGAAAGATACTCATACCTCAACTCCTTGAGAGTAGGTACAGAAGGATATGGTGCTGGTCTAGGTGCATGGTATCCTAAACTTGGATTCAGCCCATACGGTTCTGCTTCTTCTGCTATGAGTACATTTGGACACCTACCACACATTGCACCAATGAAATTAACACCCGAATCACTTGGTCCAATTACCAGCGTAGACGGTAATGATACACTCATTACAACACCTTACGATTGGGATTATAACGATACTTCAACACCTAGCGACTGGGATTTGACATACGGTGCTTACAGTGCTACCGGTATAACATACGGTACAAAGCCGATTCACTTGCGTAGCACAGATAATGTCACACGCTCACTACATCATCCTCAAGGTGTATTCTCTCGTGGATTCGTAGTGGTATCATACGAAGGTGAACTTGCTCTAATAGCAAAGCATGACCGTGATGGTATCAAGGCTACTGGTGATTGGTTGACTGTTGTATCTAAAACAGGTCAAAGCGTGTCTGCTAGTGATGCAATCAAGTTCGCTGGAACAGCAAGATGGGATGAGCGCATACACAACGCATCAAGATTCGTAGCACCAGCAAACGCTGGTCCAAATGTAGAGGCGTTGATTGTAGATGATACGGCAACGCCTACTGCCGATGAACCATCTGCTTACACTCTACACGGTAGCGTGTCTGCCGATACAGAACTAGTCAATGCAGAACCATGTTTCGCTAAGACTGGTGATATATTCTTTGATTTGGATGAAAGCCCTGCTAGTATATTCCTTACAAATGATGGCGATGTAGAGCGTAATTTAATTACAGATTATGACAATAGTGACGATGTATGGCTTGGACATACCAACGCATACAAATTAGGAAAGCGTTCACCAGCAAAGAACTTCTCAGTAGAGCATGTTGTGTGGAAGCGTATGGATGGCGGCAACCTATCCCTACCAGCAGTTAACGCTCGTGGTATGGGTAGTGTACCGTTCATAACAAGAGTAGATAGCGGTACAGCATACGAAACAGGAGAGAAAATATACGGTATAAACAGATTCTCCTTTGAGACAACTAATAGCGCAATGTTCCCTATCATACAGGCGCAGGAATTATCTCACCCGCAAATAGCAGTACAACATCCTATTGAATTGAGAAATGTACTTTCTATACCAAATGAGGAAATGCAATTCGCTGAGGTGCAGGTAGAGGATGACACCGGACAAGTGCATGTAGTCGAAGGAGGTTCACCGTTTGGTACTATTGTAAGAACATTCAACGCTGTATCCGATAGGAGTGCAGAAGGTCTTGCACCAGCAGTTGCTAACAGTGGTGTAGAACCTAATATGAAGGTACGCCTACCCGACCCCGATACAATACCGGGTAACATCATTGTACGCAGTGGATTCGACAGACTGCAAGCATATCAAAACGAAACAATGGGAAGTGGTGGAATGATTAGACCGCTATCCAAAGACAGTCTCAAACATTTGTTTACTGATGAAACAAAGGGTCCGAGGCTAGGTGGTACATTTGGTGATGTCAACTGGGAGCATATCAGTCAGTCTGCGACAGGTGAAGCATTCCCCGACCCTACATACAAAGGCTGGGAGACTGCTACTGGACATGCACCACTTGAGTCATCATATGAACTACATGACCGTACACTATTCTTCCATGTAACAAAGTGTGGTAACACTCACTCTCACCGCTATCCTAACTACTATACTCATTCCGCTGGTATAACCAGTAACGACTTGACTGCTGTATCATATAGCGGTACAACACTAACAGTCAATGCCAATGTAGACGCAAGCCTGTACGATGAGAGTATACAAGACGGCAGGAAGTTCTTGCGTCTGTATGACCCAGTAACAGATAGAGGTGGAGTGGCATCATTCACAGGTATTAGTAGTGCTACATTCATTGGTTGTGTGGGTGACGCTGACTTTGCAGAATTAATTACTGGTGATATATCAACATTCAAGGTTGTACCGTCATACTACATACCTGCTGGAAGCACACGATTCTTCGCATCTCGTAGAATGCGTGACCACGCAGAAGTCAGCGGTAACAGCCCCGACATGGCACATACGCAATACTTCGTAGGAGGTTCCACTGAACTCGGTAACGCAGTGTTCTCAAGACCGAAAATGACACCTATACCATTACCTCGTATGGGTCATCACTTTGTCAATCCAACAATGGCAGTATTACCGGGTCACTTCGCACACCCAGCATATCAAGGACTGTATAACAAGCACAGGGCAGTGCGCTCGGCTACTGTGCAATCCGATGAATATACAATCATGGAAGAACAATCACTTACCAACTTGAAGAGTGATATATCTACAACACTTAACAATGAAATAAATCCACTGGATGGAATAGCAGTTATAGGTTCTCTAAATGCGACCCCAAGTGGTCCGAGTGATATACACGGTGGGGCATTTTCATTGATGTTTGAAACAAAGGTGAGATACGATGGATATGGAGTTCTAGCATCAGTTGGTACAGGTGGCACAAATAACTCAAACGGTAAGCATATACTGAGCCTAGAGGCTAATGCTACTTACACCTTGAACAACCACTTCCCCGACCCTGCTGAGGTTGGTTCTTATCAAATCATTATACAACCAAATATACACAAATCTCAGTTTATAGGATTCCATTCTAACGGTCCAGCAGACGACCTACCCGATGGTACAGTAGAAGAACTGACAAGTCAACAAGTAGGATTAGTTGTAGGAATAGAATATAGTACAGATAGAGTTGACCTAATATTGGCTGAGGCTACGATGGCTGACACGAGAGGTTGTGAGGTATTCATCAATGAATTAATGATAGACCATGACCCCGATTATGGCAGTCAGTTTACTAACATACCACCATTAATGTTGTACAATCCGTTTGGTGTGCAAGGCACAGAATCTCCTGCATTTGTGAGGCGAAGTCTCCCGTATCAACCTCAAATGTTTATCGACACAACACCGGGTATGACTACCAATATACCGTGGTGGAGTATAGCACATAGAGTAGGACCGGATGATAGCACTGCGTATGGTTTTAGGCATTTGACACATCATAAATTTGACAATTATTACGAATTCATTAGAGCAAATGCGGGAAGTATCGCTACACAAATTACACTAGCGGGATACCCAAGTACCCATCCCGATGTATATTCAAGTATTTTAGAAAATGTTAGCGTGAATCCAGTATGTACTGTGGTGTCTGTGACTAGCACAACAATCACAGTTGACGATGCGAGAGGATTCCCTAAAGTTCCTTACTACGGTAATAAGTTAGTTTACACCGATGCGAATGGTGTAAGACGCACTCACACTTACACTGAAAGAAGTGGATTAGATAGTACAAATATGAACAAACCTAAACTATTCACAATTACAGCAAAGAGTAGTTTTACATCCAATTTGACTGCTGGTACTAAATTAAGATTAACTCGTGCATATGACAGTAGACCTGCTTTCAATATACTCAAAGATTCACAAGCGAGTATGATTACTAGAGTGCTTCCACAAATGCTTCAAGGTAGTAGAGATACAAACAGTCTACACTTAGCAGACGCTTTCTTATGTCTATGGCATCCTAATTTGGGAAGACCTCATACATTCTATTCCGATGCATCTCGTACATGGTTGAACCCACTTACAGACAGGGCAATCAATAAAGAACCATTGAATTCAATGCCGGAACATTTTGAGACTATACACTACCACGATGCTACCTACTATGCAAGCACAGGTCCTTTCGGTATGGAAAGAAAAACACCTCACCCTGTCTACAAGAAAGCGGCTGATGTAGCATCAAACGCCGTACAATATTCTTCACATGTAGTAGCAACAAAGACAATTACAGTAAACAATGCGTTCTCTATTAGTGACGGTGATAATTTCATACTTGATGGTAGAGTATACACCGTTAACGGTGCGGTCAGCGGTGGAACAACAGTAGTTGTTGATGAAGTACTTCCTAATGAAATCACAAGTGGTTCTTACATATTACTTGGTGGTGACGGTACTGCCGCTACAACCGCTACAATCATAGGTACATTTACTGGTGGTTTATCTTCTGCTGAATATACATTTCAAGGAAATGTAACTGGTGATGACGCAGGAACTAGATATACGATGTTGAACATGTTTTGGCCCTGTGGTTCTCGTGGTGGTCCACAAGTTAGTAGATTAGACGGATATGGTTTTGTTTCAACATCGTGGAGTAAACCTAGAAATTACAATGTAGGTCCTGTATGGCAAAATGATGGCGGTGGTATTGATATTGCAGGATATGACGGCGATGGCGATGCAGATGATATAACAACAAGACCATTTGGATATAGATTTGGACTAAGACAACCGTATAATAAACCACAGTGGTCCACATATGGTGTCCGTTCATTTATCGAGAATGCTGTAACATCTACTAACATATCATCCGGTTATCCTCATGGTCCACTGGTTCAGCAAGAAACTGAAACATGGACATACGCTGGTGGCTCAAGTATCTCTAATGCTACTTATCCTAATACATATGTCGGTATTATGGAAAGGCAAACTAACTTTAGCGGTATGCTAGGTGTTGACAAGTACGAGTGGCAAGTAAGATACAGTGAAGGTACAAGATTCACAAGACCATTTGGTTGCCCTGTAAGAACTTTGAGAAACTTTTCAACTGTAATTAGAGATTGGTGGGGCGACCACAATGGTAAGAATCTTGATATGATAGAGGAAGCAATATCGTATTACCTAGTTGACTGGTGGGGTAACACTCGTGGTGAAGATGTACGCCGACACCCTGTAAGAGCGTTTGGTATACGCCCGTCATGGGATGCAGGTGATGTTTACGAATACGATAGAGATAACAATAGAACACCGTATGCTAGATTATACAACAACGGTTCTCCTGTTGTTAACTTGAAGGGTCTAGTAGATTCATCGGGAGATGTTAGTGTATCTAGTGGATACAATGTACCAAGATTCGGCGGTAGACTGAATAATGCTAACAATAACAACACAGATATTTTGGTTGATGTATACATGCCTACCAACGCTCACCGTGTAGGTGATGATGGTAATGGTAGAGGATTGAGATACCCCACTGCATTTAACGAAGATATACTGACCGACTTAGATAAACCCGTACACACTACTGGTGTTGTACTATCTCATCACACCGCAGAACCTATACTCAATGATGGATTCATTAGAGCAAGAAACGATGTACTGCAAGCAGATGAAGTGCCTCGTGGTATCAGTGCAAGGCTCAATATAGCGGAAGATGGACTACTCAAGCCGGAGGCAGTAGTCAGTGACCGCACAGAAACAATTAGCGGTGAATCGCCTCACAAGGATGCGGTTAGTAGAAGCAGTCCTCGTATCGGTCTTGATACAGAATATGTAGAGGGCGTAGATGAGAATATGATTATCATTAACACGGAGGCACACAGCCTACACGCAGATAGAAATGTAGGTCAGCGTGTAATAATGCAGGGTGGATATACCGCAGGCTCACAGACGCTAGGTAATTACGATTTGTCGGCTCTCACCTTTGCTGGTAATCCGCAAGGCGGTGCAATGAAGTTGTCACATACATCCAACTTCAACCCGCTCGGCGGTACATACATCGCAGAAACCCGTAACTTCGTAGCACCTATCAGCGACAGTGGATGGGGTGCGTTCACCGATGCAACCTGTGATACAAACCACACATCGGGATTAACCGATGGTTCATCAACAAGTGTTAGACACATCACAATGGATTCAACTGCAAAATTAGTAGTGGGTATGACAGTAACAGGAACAGGTATCCCTGCAAGTGCTACTGTCGCCGCTATCAACAACGCTACATGCTTTACCCTCAGTGCTGATACTACCGCTACCAACAGCAACACCACTCTTGTATTCGGTCCACCGACAGGAAAAGGAAGTAACCCATATGCTACATCTACATTCGACTCGTCAAGTAGTCAAACAAACATGGTTGACAAGAGCATCAAGTACATGATGCGCCCTGTCCGTATGTTAGACAAACACCATGTAGAGATGTTTAGACCTAACAACAATCTACACTCTTCTGCGCCTCAATATGGTAGCAACTACTTCTCCGCTACTGGTGGTGGAAAGTACGGTATGTATCTATACGAAGTGAGCAACGGTAGAGCAACAGGTGGTGGAACATATGTTAGAAGCACCAGCCCTAATGCTAATCCACCATACGCCCCAGCGTATGTAATGAGTATCGGTAACAGTGTGACAGTGCCAATAAGCAAAGGTCCTACAATCATCGGTACGGCAGAAAGTAGTTTCGATAACACTGTGCTAGATAACGAAATCACTCGTGTTATCATGAGCGAAAATACACTACAACATCACAGGTCGGATGCACCTCGTAGGCGTAGTAGCGTACAAGGTGACAAAAAGCAAGATAGAATGGATTACAGTGTGAAGCCTAGATTCTCTCAAAGTCTACACCAAAAAGGACATAAAGGGGATGTAGACTACAATTCAAATGACCATAGCGGTGATGCCTCATGATAGAATACGATTTTTGTGACTGTTGTACTCCAATGGAAAATGCTTTTGCTTTGATGAAAGCGAAGAGTAAAAAGCCATTCCACGGCTACAATCCTAATAAGCATCACAAAAAAGGTGGACTAAGTGCTAAAGGTCGTGCGGCGGCAAAAAGAAAGACTGGTGCAAATCTAAAACCACCAGTCACTACAAAACCAAGTAAACTCAAACCCGGCTCAAAGAAGGCAAAGAGGCGAAAGTCATTCTGCGCTCGTATGAGTGGGGTCAAAGGACCGACTTCAAAGAAGGGTAAATTAACTCCAAAGGGTGCGGCCTTGAAGCGATGGAATTGCTGAGGCTAGGGTATGTCTGTCATCAAAAACACACGCACAGGGCGATACAGCACTGATGCTAATGAAGTGATGACACATGTACGCAAGCCAGTATTTGTAGATAACGCAGTGCATCATGCTAGACTAACACTACAAAAGACCACTAAACCAAAGGTTGTAATTGAGAACAAAAACTCACGCAATCTACAAGTCATGCCCGAAAGGACATATGAATTAGTTGAGGGAGAGTCTTCTATACAATTGACACACACTGAAAAGCCGGGTCACACCAGCCTCACCGCCCCTTTCTTTAACGATAATTTAATTTCCAACACTAACAAACCAATGCTAATTTACAATGCTGATGAATCATCACAGCGTTTACTACCTCATACAATAGAAAGCAGTTCATTTGGTGTGCTTGCTAACTTGCGTAACTTGAAGGGTAAAACACTCAATGACATTGGATTTACGGGTAAAAGAGTTAGGCTCGGTCAACCAATTGATGTAGGATTGAGAACAACAGACTTGGCTATGAGATTGGCTGAGTCTATCGAAAGCGGTGCTACTAGCGTCAATATATCACGCTCACGCAATGTCATCACTGACAAGGCAAGAAAGCATAGTAACCGCTTCGTAGGTACTGACTTCAACAACACCAATTTGATGACCGCATTGAGATTCTTGGGTAGACACGACAGTAGAATGTTACTGCTAGATAGATTCGGTAACTTACTGTATGTACCTATCACATTCAGTGAGGCTAACTATGTCATAGACAAAGACTTCCGTGTAGGCGGTAAGAGTGAAAACCCAATCGAAAACATTGCTAACAAGGTCACTGTACAAGGTAATCCATTAGCACTCAATGACCTAGTTATAGTCACTGTCAGTGATGCAGAAGGTCAAACAACGGAAGTAAGAGAGGACTCTTCACCAGTTGTGGATAACACAGTTAGGACCACCAACTCAGCAAGAAGAGTAGCAAGACAGATACTCAAGGCTAGAGCGTTGACTAAAGGTTCTATCACTAGTGACGGTCACATAGGATTACTAACTTTGAGGCCGGGCATGTCTGTCAAGTACGATGGTGAGATGAAGGTAGTTACAGAAGTCAAACACATGCCTATGGAGAACCTTAGCAGTTTGACTATGCTAAACCTAGATACGGGCATAGAAGGTGTTTTACAGGGCATTACAGAAGGTTCTACAATAGATGCTAACCAAACTAACCCTGCGACATATGTTCAAGTCGTAGAGCAAAATCTCGCACTATTTGGAAAAGTTGAATTGCGTATCTCTACTATCATGACCGAGAGGGGAGTACACAACACCGCTTTCCTTATCGGAGGTGTTAAAGGCACTCACGATAGGGGCAAGATTGGTAAGAGTGGATTACCTATTGGTCTAAACAAGACTGCGGAGGAAGTGACATATGCCGATTAGTGACTACATTAGGCGTTTGCTTATCGAAACGATAGCCAACAATATCAACGAAGTCATACTGGGCTTTGATGGTACACCAGCCACTAGTGACGATGGTGCGGCAGGTAGACCAGCGGTGACACTTGTTCCTACTGTGACAATCGTGGATGATACATCGTTAATAGTCGAGGCAACATTACCCTACGATAATTCTTTTAACGAGAAAATAAAAGAAGTATATATTCAATTTAGAGATACGGCAGAATTTACACCAGTAGCAAGATATACTGTATCTCCTATAACAAAATCAAACTCCAATGAATTGAAAATTCAAATCGCAATTGAGGTGGCATAATGACAGGTAATCCATTATCGGGGCATACGAAGGCAAACGCAGGGTCAATGACTGGCAGTGCAACATTTACAGACGGTCTAACTGACGGTGAACACATTGTTAGTCCTACTCTTAGTAACCTGTTAGAAGGGGTTCACGGTAACGGTATCATACTTGAAGAAGATACTGCGAACACTGACAGTGACCGTAACACACCGGAAGATTTGCCGGGTGTATGTGAACAAGTCACTAACTCATACACAGTGCGTATAGCAGGTGGACATGTAGTAATTGACGGTGTACTCTACGAGTTTGCGAATGGACCGGGTTCAAGTGCAGACATAGCGTTAACATCTTCTAGTGCGAACAAAAGAGCATCATATAGCGCACTCTCATCCGGTCAAGAAGTAGCGATAGTAATCTATGCTTCTACTGACACAAGCAATGACTGTATCACATGGGAAATGGGTACACCAATCACTACTGCGACCAATGCATACCCTACCACTCCGTCTGCATTCTTGACCGAACCTAAGAGTTCTTTAGGCGTAAAACAAAGTGTAGTGCTTGCTGTTATGAGAGCAGTATATTCCGCTACTGGTGGAGACTTGAAACTCAATTTAAGCGAAAGTAACGACAAGCGTGTGTTTGTTAGACCTGCACCGATGTATCTCACACCAGTAGTAAGCGGTGCGGTAGGTGGCACGACAGGTGTAACCAACATAGATGCACTACACTCCGGTCAAACTGGAAGTCTTAGCGGTAGTAGATTAGGTGCTATATGGCAATCATACAACGCTGATGGTGGTGCTAATTTGTATTACTCAGCAAAAGACAATGGTGGCACAAGACATACTCATCTTCTCGGACCTACATATGTGAATGTATCATCCCCATCCTCTAACCAAACATTCACTATGGGTAGTAACAGGATATTTGTTCTCACCCCTTCTACTACAATCAACCTAAACCCAAGCGGTACATTCCCGCAAGGATACATGGTGTTTGTTGATGTACCAAGTGGAAGTACAGTAACATTCGATAGCAGTGGTGTCAACACTGCGATAGCATCGGGTACTGGTGCTGTGTTTGCTTATTCGGGTAGCGCATGGAAGAAGGTATTGTCTAGTGGCGGCGGTGGAGGTATAGCAAGCGTTGTTGCTGATACTACACCTCAATTGGGTGGTGATTTGGATGTCAATGGTAACAAGATAGTTTCTGCTAGTAGTGGGAATATAGAAATTGAACCGAATGGTACAGGCGATATTATCCTTGATGGTGATGTGAGTATAGACGCAGGACATACATTTAGGGCTACGACTTTACCAGTAGAGGACATAAACTCCGACCCCAACCCGTTAGTCTTAGACACACACGCTGGTAGGTATTTACTATGTAGTTCAAATATCACGCTTCCTCCAACTTCAACGCAAGGCGACCAATATTACATTCTAAATGACTCCGGTTCTAGTATTTCCATTCTAAGGAATGGTAACAATATCAACGGGGCGGCAAGTGATGTAACGCTTACTTCTTACAAAGGTGCTACATGCATCGCCATCGGTTCTAACAACTGGATAGTATTGGGTGTATGATATGTTCGCTGGTAGTTGCGCTCAACAAAAAGTACTTTCAAATGCTTACGATTTAAATCACATTAAAACAAAATATGATTCGGGTAGTGAAGTACCGTATGGTAGAAACTTTGACTTCGTATCAAATGATTCTGCGTGGATGACTGGTATGAGAGTTCATGGCTCTAACATGTATATTTCTAATAGAGGTAACAACAACCACTTGGATAGTAATAGTGTTAAGATGTTTAAGTTAGCCATAACTAGTTCTAATGGCGCACCCGACCAAACATTAGATTTAGGAACTTCCACTTTTACTTCTATTGATGGTTTTGATTTGGCTGATAATGGAACTAATGTTCTAATCGCCGCTTTTCATGGAACAGGTGGAGTTAGAAGCGGAACTTTAGCATCTGCCTTCGATTTTACTTCTACATTTACTGCTACTGGTACTCTAAGACAATCGGGTGGTAGTGGTGTAAGAGCATGTTCTTGGAATAATGACGGTACTAAATACTACATGGGTTATGGTGTTGCTACGAATCAAAGTAAAATAAGACAATTTACCGCTGGTACTACATATCAAACTGCTAGTGGAGATACAGAAGGAACTGAACTTAATTTATCATTTAACAATGTAGCAGATATTACATTTAATCCCGATGGAACTAAACTGTATGTGGCTGAACACGATGGTTTTTTACATCAGTTCACATTATCATCTGCCTTTGACACTTCAACTGCTGGTTCGCAAATAACAGTAGATGTTAGCAGTTTCTTTGGAAATGAAGGAACTAGCCCATCAAGACCTTCTACGGGTACAGGTACTACTATGTGGATTTGTGGTATGCACTGGAATGACGATGGAACTAAATTATACATTAACTCACTTTGGGGAATGACAAGTACTAGTGCAGTAGTAGGTTCACCCAATCCCTCTTCTGTTACTGGAAGCGATACGGGAGGAAGCGGTACTACAAGTAGAACAAACACATTCGCAGTTATTGAGTTTTCAGTCAACTGATTTACGATACTTATCGGGTATGGGTATCTTACCCAATGCACGATAGTTACGCTTTCTAACTGACGGGTCTAACCAAATATGCTCGCAGTGCCTACAATACATCATGTAAATGCGCTCCTTTCTTTCATCAAGAAACTTACCGGAGAGCCTTCTAGGTAGATGCATGGTGAAACACTTGGGGCATTCCTGCCTCAACTTGTCAATTAGTTTACCCATTAAATAACCTCATTGCGCTGGTCTTCTTGCTACAATGTCATCAATTCTTAGGATGGCGTTAGTAACTTCTGCGGCACTCAATACTGCTTGCCTTACCAGTGATAGAGGTTCAACTACTCCTTGCTCTAATAGGTCTAATACGCCGCCATCTTTGACATTTGGACCGACATTAGGATTACCTTGTAGAATCTCGTGTCTCATGGCTAGAATGGTATCTAGTGGGTCATGTCCAGCATTCTCAGCAACGGTAGCAGGAATCACCTCTAAAGCGTCAGCAAACGCCTCAATAGCCATTTGCGCCCTACCACCTATCTGTGCCGCATGATTTCGTAGGTGCATAGCCATACGAGCGTATGCGTTACCTCCACCGACTACAATGCTCTTGTTTTTAATTACCAGTGAAACAACACCCAAAGCGTCATCAAACCCACGCTCGACTTCTTCTAGTGTGTGAGATGTAGCACCACGCAGTACAAGTGTAGCCTCTTGGCTCTCTTCTTCACTGCTTACAAATAGATACCAAACATCATTCTTTCTCTCACGCTCAATTGTTACATCAGCGCACCACTCGAAGTCATCCGGTGTTTGTATGATAGGTAGGTTAGTAGCACGACTCAATGCACGAAGAGAAGACTCCGGTACACGCCTTACTACCATGATGTTGTGCTTCTTCAAGAAAGTGCATACAACATCGTTGACATTATCTCTAGCAAAGACTACACCACCGTTAGGCATTGCCTCCACTATTGGTTTACAACTAGCAATCAAGTCAGCCTTTCCTGCTTTCTTGTATGTTTGATATGATTCTACATTGACTTGCAGTTGAATGTTTTCTTCACTCTTCTCACTGTCCAGTCCTGCATTGATTAGCACCATCTTTGAGTATGAGTTGTCACCCTCAAGTACGAAGTCTTTGTTGACTATAACACCATCAAATAGTGTTGAGTCCTCTAGTGAGCCACCGGGGAAGGATACTACCTTCACACTCTCAGCGTCACCTGCTTTCTTGACCGCATCTACACACAATGCAGATACATACTCAATAGCACTCTCTAGTGTTTTACCAGTGATTGCAGTACGAGCGATTGATGTCAAGTCTTCATCAGTGCCACCTTTAATGGCAATCTCATCTTTTAGATAGTTTACAGCCATCTGCGCCGCCTCATGATAACCACGACAAATGACATTCGGGTGTAGACCCTTTTCAAACAACATTTCACTGTTACCGAGTAGTTGACCCGACAACACGACTGTACTCGTTGTACCGTCATAGCAAAGCGATTCTTGTGTCTTTGCTACTTCTGCAATCATCTTTCCACCCGGATGTGATACATCTAATTCTCTCAATATGGTAGCACCATCGTTGGTAACAATAACATTGCCACCACCGTCTACCATCATCTTGTCCATACCCATAGGACCGAGTGTAGACTTTACTGTGTCTGCTACACCTTTAGCCGCCCTTATGTTATGTATCTGCGCTTTTCCACTTCCTTTCTTCTCCTGTTCTGCCATAGTATTCACCATTTCACTTCTATTTCTATTATGTCTCCTGTTTCTACATTTCGTGACGATATGAAGCCTTCGCTCTTACCAAACTGATACAAGTCGTATGTCAGTTTAGCATCGCTTAAACAATATTTCGCCACTCCATCGTAATCACCGGCTCTCCATGCCGTAGGTGCATCCTCACCACTCATCAACTTATTGTTGTCCAAAGTATGTTTGACAAGCATGGAAAGTGATGTATCGACACTGCCGTATGCAAGTGCCGCTTTTCTAACAAGATGCTTTGTGTCTATCACTGCATCTGTTTTACTCATTATATCGCCAGCAGTCCAGCAATCCAGTGCATCTCTAAGCACTGGTAGGTCAAACGATTTTATGTTGTGACCGATTATCTGTCCACCTTTTTCGATATGTTCTGCTAAATCTTCTCCTAATGTACGAGGATGCAAAGCCTTCACTGTGTCATCTACATCTAGGGATTTATTGCAGTAAATTGTACCGTCTTTACCATTCCATGTAGCCACCACTGATGGCTCAAACATGTGGGTGTTATGCCAACCCCCGATTTCGTGCGAAAAATTTGCCGTTTCTATGTCTAATGCTAGTAAGTCGCTCATGAATTATCACCTTTCAGTCTTATGTAATTTCTACCGCCGGACTTTCTTCTGTCGAATAATGCACTAGCCATGTCCTTAAAGTGTCTTCTAGCAGTACTGTTAGATACATGGTTCTTTTGTTCGTATGTACTCATAACCATTTTAGCCAGTCTCCACCCATCGCCGTGAGTATCTAACTCGTGCGGTGCAATCATGTTGTAAGCGGCTATCATAGCCTCGTGTATCTTTGCTTCTTTCTGCTTGTTACCACCGACTTCTACGGAATCTTCAAGCCATTCGATTAGGTTTTGGAATAGGTCAATCAATATCTCATGAGCCATGTCTACATGCTCGGCAGTAACTACCCAAGATTCGTCTAAGATAGCCATGTGCATAGCGAATATACCCAAGTAGTTCTCAATCGCTGGTGTGAAAGATGCAACGATTTCGGACATTGAAGGACTCATGTTTCTTAGCAGGTCAAATACATCATCCGATGATTGATACAATGCAGTTTCAAAGTCGGGTGATGCAGTAAACATCTTCCACATGTGCCTTTGCACGACTTCTTCTTTGAGTTCATTACTAGCCTCAGCCCATTCTGTGTATGACATTTCTTCCATGTCGCATAATCTCTTCCTCAGTCTTGCTTCTGTATCATTGAAGTATTTGTACAGGTCATCCTTAGTGTACTCATAATCATCCGATGGTTTCATGAAAGTACCTAGTCTTCTATTACTGACATCTTGCCTTTCTTCCATATCCCAATGACGATAGTATAGCAATACACGCTGGAAGATACCCTTAGTCAATACATATTCTTTGACACCTTTTGGTGGGTATGTAGTAATCCATAGCGATACTAGTGACGGACATTCTACTTTGTTACCCTTCATGTGTTTGACTAGTGTGTTATTTCCACTACCCACAGGGTTACATGCGGTTTGTAAATACAATACCGTTTCTTGCCCATGCTTGTTAGGCGTGAGTAGAATAGAACCTTCGTCAAAGTTGATTGCTTTCTTACCTGCTAGTAATCCATCCACTGTTCTAAACTCACCAGTAGGTTTACCATTTTCGTCTAATACTGCCTCCGTAGAACCTACGAGTCCAGCATCAGTACCCGATGCAAACAATTCGTAATCAACACCGCATTCTTTCATTATGTCACTAATAAAGTTCCATGCAATAGACTTACCAGTACGAGATGGTTGAATCCAAAATACATGCACTCTCAAGTCTAGGTGAGTGTCGCCAGTTGGTAGTCTAACATACGGCAAAGATACTTGTCCTTGTATGAAAAAGAATGATAGCAAACCGGGTATCTCATTCTTCATTGATGTCTGTGAAAAGTGGTGAAGGTAGGACTTCAACACTGGAAACTTCTCTAACGCTTTGTACTTCTTAATGTTCATATTATCATCTCTCTTTCCTTTATCAGTTTAAATAGTCTAACGGCGAACTTTGCGTTCCTGTTTTACAGGCTCTTCACTAGTTAGAATGTCTACGACCAACTTTCGCCGTACTTCACCCAGTCCTTTAATTTGACGCAAAGATTCGGGGAAGCACATCTCTTCTATGCTACCGCATTTCTCTAGCATCTTCTCAGCCGTTTCGTGACCTACACCGGGTATTGTGGATAACAAGTCTACTCTCAAATCATTTGATGCAACCCTGCGTATTGAATGTGCGCCATGCTTACTTGCTGGCTTGTGAATCTTATCATGGAGTTTTACAATGAATGATGCGGCTTCACTGACATTGTTACAATAGAATACTTGGCAATCAAAATCAGCCATAAGCCTAGCAATCGTGCCTATCAATTCATTCTGTACACGAGAATATGTTAATTTTTTACCGTTAATTTGTTTCACTGTACTGATATGTTTCTCCACTGTACCATGTATAACAATGAAGAATCGCTCATAGTTAGCATCCATGTTATCCAGTTGTCTCCACAAGTGTCCACTGTGGCTAGATTGAAACAAGTCAGTGATACTCTTGGCTTCTACGCAAGCACCACCTAGTAAGTAGTCGCCTACAACCAGTGTCTTTCTTGCTACTGACAACCCTACTTTGCTTGCTTTACGCTGTACTGATTCACAAAGTAAACCACGCTCGTTACTGTCTATGATTAATTGAGGTTTCATACAATCAACTCCCTGTGATTTTGACAGTAATCGCTACCTTCGTTGTGCTTACGCCATGTTTTACATCGCTCACCAGTGGTAGTGGATATACCCTTACAACGATACTCTTCAGGTATGACGGCATTGAATCTACAATGACCGCAGATAGGTGTATAGTTTGGATTGTTGATTTTTATTGGCTTTACAGTCATTTTAGCATTACAAAGTACACAAAATGTTGATGGCATTATTTTAACCCCCATAGTGCAATATCGTATGTTCCTTTACTAGAAGGAATAGTAGTTGTATCTACTTGTTTGAATCTGCTATCTCTCGCTAGTAACTGTGCTAATTGATTTGCCGATGGTGTGTTAGAGTACGGCAAACCTTTGTAATTAGTTACATTTTCAATTAGCCCTTCTGTTGTTTCTACCTCGTTTTCTTCTTTCAAATACTTTATACATGCATTTACGAATCTTGTATGTTTATGTCTTGAACCCATTATACCAACCCTGTTTCATCATAATATCTGCACTTCCCTACGCACAGTCCTTCTGTTGCTAAGGTGAAGCAATTAGCGTGGGTGTGACCCGCCATAACAATGTTACGGACTCGCATTTCCGTATATTCGGGGTCAAAGTCCACCCACTCTTGCTTTGCACATATCCTCACAATGGAGGGTACATGCGACTCTTTTGTAGCGTCATCAATCTTCCAACCGGGGAAGAACATACGCATTCTGTCTGCGAGATACGATACGAATAGGTATCTTGCTCTATCAGTAGGATTGCCCCCACCCATTGCCGCTTGCGCCAAGCAAGGGAGAATGTGTAAGTTATCCTCTTGTACGGTAGGCAAGTCTATTTTCTTGGCACTACCTTCTTTGATTTTGTTTTTAATTACCTGTAATTTAACTCTCTCACTACCGAGGGCGATATACCCCTTGTGTGGTTCTTGTGCTTTCTCAATTAATTGCTGATGATTTAAATTGTTGATGTCGTCACTAGTGAGGGGTACACTCCAACACTCTCTTCTAGCGTTGTAAGAGTTGGGTATGCGTATCATACCACTGGTGTCAAACGCTACCGTAGGGTCATTACATCTCAGCGTACCTATGTCTTTCTCCCATTGATTCATTAGTAGCCTGCCCGAATACTTGATTCGAGATAACTCATTACCAGTCTTAGGAGACAGTGTTTGAGCGAGTGGTATCCACAAGTGAAAGCCACCGCCACTAAACCATACATAGTGTTCTATTTGTTTACCCATGAAATAATTGTGTAGTCGCTTGACTTCTTCATGGGGCTTTTCAAATGGTACATCTGCACCCTTAGCCTTGAAGTCTTTACAATCGAAGTCCATTACAAAATGGTGTATCAACGGTGTATTGTAGTTGACACGGTGATGCTTTGGGGCTTGAGTCTGTGTGTAGCCGTAAGCAGTGAAGTAGACATTACCACTTCCGTTCTTACCGCCCCAGTAGGACTCAAGTTCCTCGGCGTTTCTCACCATCCTGCGCCAGCCCTTAGCACCGCTACTCGGTAACTCTAGGACTTCACGAGGGAAGTCTATCGGTACAAAGCCCAAGTGAATCACCTTTGGCTTCTAATGTAATCGTCTAGGTCGTCTAATAGTTCCTCTAACAATATAGCAATGCCCTGCAATGATACTGCTCTTGGGTGTACCTCATAGATGATGTGACGAGGATGTACCTTGCTCGGTACAGGCTCTATCACACCAACATCAGTCTCCACTGGTGCAAACTCAAACAATGTAGTTTGCCTCATGGTAGTACGAGTGAATGACTTTCTGCGTGGGAAGTTACCTCCACTTGCTAAGTTCACTCTTACCTCATACTGTGGGTTGTCACCCTTTGCGTCATTCATCATCTTTTCTAGCAGTGTTAATACTGTTCTCATTCCTTCTTTGTCCATTCTATTCCCTCCAATAAGTCATCTAATTCTTCCTCAGTTAAGTTCCAAAAGTCACAATGCTCTTGATAATCACACCACTCACACTTCAACTTGGTGCGACCCAAGAATGGTGTAGGTGGGAAATCCATCTCAACATGTGCCTTTACTAATTTCTTTAATTTGTTTTCTACCGATTTCATTGTTCTAGGTTTGATTTCCTCGTAGAATATCTTGTTACCTTCTCCACCTTCTATGTGTCCACCGGGAAATTCCCAGCCCCAGTGTGTGATAGGTAGGTATTCGTGGTGATTGCTATGCTCAAGCATCATACGATAGAACGCCATTTCTGCTCGCATGTTGCTGACTTTGTTATCTTTCCATTTACCAGTCTTCAACTCCATCAGTGCGTAGCCGCCTTCTGTCGTATCGAATATGGTATCAATGAATCCGTTCATGTGAATAGGTATACCTATCCCATCAACCTCTACATATCGCATTGCATGTATGTTAGCCTCAACCTTTGCAGGATACCAGCCCTTACCTTTAGTGAGTTTCAATCTCTCGAATTGCCAGTCTAACCACTGTGCTATTTGGTCTTCTTCACCGTAAGCGTATTTGTCAGTAGGCATCTTCACTGCATCATACAACATTTGTTTAGCCGTTAATTCATCTCCGTTGTCTATACATTCTAATGCCTCATCCATCTTATTGAATGTATCCCAAAAGTACTCAACCATGTCGTGAACATTCAGTCCTCTATCGTGGTAGTATCTTTGCTCGCCACGCAAACCCTTGAACTTCTCAAGGTAATATTGCTGTGGACACCAGCCGAATGTACCAAGACTGGACTTAGTGATTCTCAACTTCTTATCCTCTTCAAGAGGATTCCAAGCATAGGTACTCATCTTGTATGACTCGTACTCTTCTTGATGACCCGTAGCCTCAAGGTATTCCTCGATGGTAGGTCTGTGGTCTTCGCCTTTTGGATTATATCTCATTCTACCAAACCCAACAACTTTTCAATATATACACTCGCATCCATTAATTCCTGTTGGAGATGGTTCAACCACTCACGGATAGATAGGACTTCTTCTTCCATAGTAACGCCGTACTTGTTCTTACCAACCTCAGCCCTTTGCTGTATTTTGTCGCATACTGAATCTTCTATCTTGCTCATTCCTGTTCCTCCAATATGTCTATTACTAAATCTAATTCACCGTCAATCTCTATTTCGTTATCTCTAAATGCCCTTAATACATTTAGAAGAAAATTAAATGCTTTTTTACCCATACCTCTTCATCTCCTTTTTGAATTTGTCCATACACTCATCACTGCAAAAGAATATCTTATCTTCGTAGTTGTGATGAGAGATACCCATTATTTTCCAACATTGCTTGCATCTCATCTTGTACTTTATTCTCTTCATCAAATCATCCCCCTGTACTTTCTAGGTGGACTTTCACGACCAATGCTTTCTGTCATGAAAGGTAGTTTCGTTTGAGATTCGGGAGTCATGTCTGCAAACTCATCTAATTTGGTTTGTCTAGTCTTTATTCCCCCGCAATTACAACAGTATTTCACTGGTGCAGGTTTAGTTTCTGTGTTCATCACTTTTTTCCATATCTTCCATTTCTTTACCATATCATTCCTCTTCCTCTATGTGTACATATTCTACATGAGCGTTACAAGAACTGCAATTGAGTATTGTAACTATACCCTTCTCATATCCTAAATCCTCAGCATCGTAGTCATTTTGCCAAATCAACTTACCACCGCAATACCAACATACATCTCTTCTTGTCATTTCACCACCACCTCTTAGGTACTCTTCTAGCAGTTAAGGAATTTAAATCCCACTCCAATGTTTCATACACTCTCTTGAGTTTACTGTGAATCCATTTATCGACTATCGTAGACCAATCTACCCCGTAGCCTTCAAGTTGACTCTCATCATCATAGGCAATGACATTACAGTATTCTTGGTCCTCCGGTACATCATCAATGAAAACCCACTTGACACTTTCACCTTTGTTGTATTTAGTACCCAAGTATCTGTTAGAATATCTCGATGCCTTGATTGCATTAGGCACTACCTTGTCATACTCGTGTAGTTGCTTCTTGATACGACCAAATGATGCCGCATAATCAGCACTCTTTTCACCACTAAATAATTCTTTGATGCTTGGGCGAAGTGCTTCGTACACCTCGTCTTCGTCAGCCCCGCTACCTATCATGCGGAAGGCTTCGCCAATCAACTCTTTAGTTACCGCTGGTGCGGTTGATGCCTTGATAGAGAATCCTGTAACCTTCATGTCACCTGCATCTTCCGGTGGCCATGACTTGATACCAAAGTTCCTGTTCTTGGTATTAGCAGTGAACCAGTAATCAAAGAATGCCTCCAACTCTACATCCAAATACTTCAAGCCCATCTCTTCTTGAGCAATACGAGTCAACTCTTCCGCAACTGGTATTGCCTCATCAAATGGTACTTGTATGTAGCAGGAGTCAGTGTGACCTGCAAGACCACGATAGCCCATCTCTTCGCTTTTGTCTACAAGCATAGAGATTGACTCACGCCCTAGATAGGTGATAGACTGTGCGATAGGGTAACTTGTCCAGCCACCCTGTAACTTGCCCATTCCTACCATGCCATAGATAGCGTTGACCGAAACCTTGACCGCCATCTGTAACATGTTGTAGCCCAGTTTCTCATCAGCGTCAGTAGACTCTTTCATAAGTTTCTTGTAGTGCTTACGCAATTGTAGCAACTCTCTTACAACCTTTGGAAGTATACCTTCTTGCTTTTGATTCCAGTGGAATGTTCCACCAGTGCCAGCAATGTGATTACCAGCGTCATCTAACTTTGGTGGTATAGTGAATGAGATAACATCCTCACCAGCCTCTTCCACCATTGTAGTCCAACAAAGGTTTGCTGATAGGATAATGTTAGGGTATAGCGATGCGAAGTCAACCAGTGCAACATTCTCATGTCTACCAGCAACAGGAGGCATAACCCATGCCGCCTGTAACTCCGGTCTTTCTTCTTGCCTTGTAGTAGGTGCTTTGAGTTTTGTTCTTCTACCTACTAACCCTCTAAAGTAGTTTGATACATTGTGCGTACTAGCGAACTGTACACCAGCAACATTCTGCAATGCTAGGTGGAAATCTGTGCAGTTCAGTTTCATATCAATGTCACGAAGGAGTGTGGTGTCCACTAAACAATAGTCAACGAAATCATCGTAGTACTCCGCCCAACCATTGAACACTGTCATGCCCTCAATCTCGTCTGTTAGTTTATGACCCAACCCAAGCGCAGTAGCGAACCAGTTCAGTTTACGCTGTTGTGCTTGACCACGACCACTCTTCTGCCATACCCCCTCGAAGCCACTACCTTCGGTAGCCATAGCCGCAGTATCATAAACAAGACGACCCTTGATGGGTTGTGCAGTGGACTTGTAACCTTCACCATTTTTCTTAGGTGGTAAGAAAATATTTAATGGTGAAATATCTTTTATTCGCTCGCCCAATCTGTCATGCAACTTAGGCAGGTCAGCCCATGCCCCAGCGTGTGCAATCAGCATATCGGGGTCACACTCTATCAAGTGTGCAACGAAGTTGGATAACATGTACTCTTCGCTTGCGAATGTACGCAATTCATAGCCATCGTATCTGTCTATCCATTCCTTCTTTGTAATGCGATTATCATATGAATCTTGACTCCATGCGAATACTACATTCTTCTCAGCATGTGTATCACACACTGCTATGACTGTGATTCTACCTTCACCATCTGTCTCCCACTCCATATCGTAATACCACTTACGAGGATGGAATTCGGGAATGCCGTTAGGATAACGCTCAAGCAATACTTGGTCTAGGTAAGGTGTGTCCATCTCACATGTCCACTTACCTTTAGGGTCAATAGCATCTTTCATGTTCCACGAATCAAACGGATTGTCGTAAGTGACCTTCCATAGTTTACCACCATCAAGGGCAGTAGCCACGATGTTTGAATGTATTACTGCTTTGAATCTCTTAAGTTTCTTTAGTATGAATGAAGGCGCATTCTGTCTAATCCAAAAGAACGGTTTAACAAATGCACTATCATCACTGTAAATATAATTCTCTTTGAGTACCCCATCAGGCCCACGAGTGCGCTCGTACAAATACAAACCCTCGTAACGGCTTTGTACAAAATCTACAATCATCTCACTCAGCCTCGTTAGTAATCAATAGCAGTGTGTTGTTCTGTTCAAAGATGACTAGAGAGTTGTCAGCAAAGTGTAGCCTAGCGGAACCTTCATCCAAATATTGTAGGCATGTAGGGAACCAGTCTCCAAAGTTAGTCTGTACAGTAGCGTTAGGTCCATCTGTATCAGTAACAGGAAGGACAGTGAATAGTCTACCAGTGACCGCTTTACCAGCCACAATGCCTAACTCTTCTTCGCCGCAATGTACACGCAGTTTGAACTGCGAATCCTTCTTGACTAAGTTCTTCATACCCGACAGGGAAATCAAATCCTTTGTCTGTACTGTAACATGGGTATCAATTATTTCACCAGCAAAAGACTTCCAGCCGCTATCAGCAGACTTGGCTACAAGTTTTCCTTGTACTACCGTCTTTGATGCGGAGATAATGTCGTCAGTGCTAGGTAACTGTATCTTGTTACCACCTGCTACAATGTACAGGAACTTACCTGTGCTTTCTTGTCGCAGTACTACTTTGTCGCTCTTGGCTGACTTCAAGAATGCTACTGCCTTCTCAAGTTCCATGATGTGAATGAATCCTTCATCCACTACATTGACACCCAGCAGTTGCTTGCGTAGATAGTGTGTACTGTATCCAATCTCAACAACCACTCTATTACCAGCGCAGTTCACTCGCAGGTCAGTCACTTGCTTCCCAAACGAGGAAAGGAAGGTGAGCAATTCTTTTCTGTCAACTTCTATTCTAGTCATAGTATCACCTCATGAAAGGGGGGAACAGATAGCGGAAAAGCACAGGGAGAAAACCAAAGCCCCAAAAACCGCTACGAAGGAGGTGTTCAGCCCGTCTGTTCATTACCCTTCAAAACCCCTCTCAAATTAATGAGTATCACAAACTCCCGTCACTCAACTCCGGTAGACCGAACCATTGCGGCTCGCTATCGGGTCTTGTAACAAACAGTGTTCTTTCTTGGTCTTGCAGTGTAGGATTAGTCTTACACTTGTGAAATTTAGCCTTGTAGACTGTCTTTACCAATTCACCCTCATCATCATACTCATCCTCAGTGGATGTGTAGATAATGGTAGGAAGGTAGTTGTTAGTCTTCTTTTCCCATTCGGGTTGCCATACTTGTTCATCATCGTTAGTCTTACCAAAGGAGAAGGATGTTGCTCTCATGTGTGTCTCCCAAAAGACTCTCACGCCTGCTCTCACTAGGTTACGAGATAGCGCAGTCAGTTGGTGGAATCTAGTGTTACGAATAGCCCAGTCGGATTGTCTTTCGACTCTCTTCGCTTCCCCAGCCCCACGATTGTCAGCCGCTTCGATACCATCCTTTGCTAGTCCTAAGTCAATGATACGCATGTTGTTGGTACATACTTCTAACCATGAGTCAAGACCACTGACTAGTACACCCCAAATGTTTGCTTCACCGCTTTCGGCTCTTGTAAGAATGAATTTCATGATGTCCATCACACGCTGATGTGTACCCGGATAGTCGTAAGCAGTTCTATCTGCAACACCCATTTGCCATGGCCTCCATGACTTGATGTTTTCATTAGGGTTGACTGCTGAGTTCAGCATACTAACACCCATGTCAAAGTCGATAGCGTGTAGTTCCGCATCGGGGTTGTCTTTGACATACTCATCGAATGCGCCTTTGACTATACCCGATTTACATGTTCCGTCAAATCCAGCAATACCTACAAACATGTGAGTCAAGTTGACTGGCTTCATTGCTTGTAGTTCTGCTTCTAAGTGAGCAAAAGGACTACCACCAAGCGTAGGTGCTTGTTGTGTAGGTGCTTTCACTACTTCTTTCTTCTCTTCTTGTTTCTTTACTGTCTGTCCAAATCCTGCCATTTAATCACCTCACTCGAATTGCTTTACCCCTGTGTCTCCACCAGTTGCTCTTTGTCTGCATCTTCTCCAATCCCCAAAGATACCGTGTGCAGTAATCTTGGGTGTGCTTAGTCCGTCAACGGTTCTCATACCAATTCTACCGAATACATACACTGTACTCTTCTCACCGTATGGGAATTCCTTTCCTCCACCAGTTGTGAATGGGTCAGTCATCATACCGACTGCACCGCTTATCCAGCAAGAGATGTCACCAGCAATAGGACTAGTCAATGTCATGACATAGTTGTGTCCTTCTTGGTCGTAATCGGAATCTCTTGGTGATGTGTTCATGTTGACAATAGTTGCCTTAGTAATCACGAGTGGTCCACCCACACGCTTTTCACCGTTGATTGTGAATGTCTGCTTTCTTTGCTCGTATGCTTCCTCTAAGGAATCAATGCTTACGAACATGTCATGGAACTCCGGTGAAGTCCAGTACTTGGCAGGATGCAATAGTGAGCGCATGTCTTCACTAACGAATGTGTTTGTGTACTCTATCTCAAAGTTAGAGTAAATACCTAGTACATCCTTGAATGCTTCAAGTCCACCTTCTTTCGGTGGAGTTACAGGAATCTTACATGCCTCACCAATCTTGAGGTCCTTGTATACATGGTCGCCAGTTAGGTCAACTCTCCATAGTTGGATGTCACCGTCATTCACGAACTTGCTCTCTTCATTACCCAAGAAGTATGCATATCTACCAAATTTTTCATAGTGTGTTGGCTGTCCGTTGTATGAAGTCAAACACAGTTTCTCTTTGCCAGTGTAAGGTATCACATATGGTGGTTGTTCTGTTACAGGGTATTCTGTTGTGATTGTGTTGTCCTTAGTTTCAACCTCCCAAAACTCCTTGCCCTTTGAGTATACACCGACTCTACCCGATGATACTGCGTGGTTCGGGTCTTCTTTGAATAGTTTCAAGTTAGCCCTTACGATGTTCTTCTGTCTGTCAGCCTTCTTGTCAGCGACACCTAAGAAGCACCCTACCCATGTAGATAGGTTACTGTTGCCACTGCCTGTCTGTCTTCTTGTTTCTACAACGAATCCTTCACACCAATCAAGCACTAAGTCTTCATCGGGTTCAGTCGTAACATCTTCACCAAAGTTTTTCTTAACATCTTCTGCAAATGCCTTTATCGCATCGGGCAGTTTCATGTTGGTGCGTTCAGCATACTTAGTCAGCAAATCTATTACTGACTGTGGTAAACCACCTGTGTCGTTTGTTTTTGCTACACTACCAAACCCATTACCTTTAGATTCTTCTGCCGGCTCTAAGTGGTCGTATTCATCTTCTATATCCCATTGTTCTGTCATTCTATCTTCTCCATTTCTTTCTTTAGTTTCGCTACCAATACTTCCACGAATGCCTCGGCTGAACCGCCCCATTCATAGATTCTTCCCATCATGTCTCCCCATACCACCATGATAGCAAAGGTCGTATCGGGAGAGTTGTCGAAATGCTTTCTAATCGAGCGTTGGAATCTGTTCATGAATTCCTGTATACCACTGCAATCGTGAAGCATTGTGAGTAATGTCTTTCTCAATTCATTGTACTTGTGTTCAACCGTGAAATCCCACCAGTCATCATCATCATTTACTTTAGCCGTAAATTGTTTTATGGCATCGGCATTCTTTGGGATGCGCTCTAGGGAGTTGACCGCCGCCCTCAAATCACCATCATGCCACTCTACAACATCGCCGTAGAACGGTTGCCAGTCAATAGGCGCACCGCATGATTCTGTTAGTCTGTGAAGGTGTTTTGCACCCTCGGTAGGACTTACACGATTGAATGTATATGTTGTACACCTGCTCTTGATAGCAGGTCTAATCTTGTCACCGTAATTAGCGGTAAGAATGAAGAGTACCTTGTCAGCATACTCTTCCATGATGCCTCTCAGTGCATCTTGAGCAGACGGAGTTAGACCGTCAGCCTCATCAAAGAAAATTACTTTGCGCTTCGCACCGTAACCTTTGATACGAGCGAAACGCTTTACTTCATCACGAATGAATCCAATGCCTCTATCGTCACTTGCATTGCCCTTCATCATGTTCAATTCATTATATGCTTCGCCAAGCATGGTTTTTCCAACTGCAAGTGCCGCACTTGTTTTACCTGTACCCGGTCCTCCTAAGAACAGGAGAGCAGACGGGTATACACCAGTTTTTTCCCACTCCCCAGCATCCTCTACGAATTGTTGATTACCAACAATCTGTGTAGGGTGGCTGGGTCGTACCATCTCATTCCAAGTCATAATATTCATCTCCCTTCTCTTTATCAGTTTAAATAGTCCGACTCCAATTTTTCCTTGTTAGCATCAAAGTCGTCTACCCATTGTCTAAACTTGGGCCAGTTACGAACCTGTGACTTTGGTATTCTTGGGTAGGGGTTGTCTAGTATCCACTTCATCTGCCAGTAGTTCACACGGTCTTTCGCTTTCATTAGAAACTCAAACGGCTCAAGTATGTCCATCCACTTGCGTACTAACTCTTCACGCTGAATCGTTTTGAATCCGTACACTGTCAAGTCATGTGTGTTAGCCCATACCTCAATGCACTTCTTTTGGTCGTCAGTGACATTCTCCTTTAGGCTGATACATCTGCGTACCTTGAAGCCATATCCTGTATCAATGCGCTCGAATGATATGTAGAACGACAATGACTTGAGAGCCAGCCCCAGCCCGATGTATTCAGTAGGGTTCACTCTTCCTCATCTCCTATGTAATAACAATAACGAGCATACTTGGAAAATAATTTACCGTTAATCTTCACCCATTCTTCACCGTTCTTAATTTTCCACTTTGATTCTTCGAGTACTGATTTGATTATGTACGGCTTTTGCTTCAAGTCTTTACTGTACCTGCTACTACCTGCGGCGTTACCTCTTGCTTTCTTTCTTTTAGCATGAATCGCTTTGGTGTAATTCAAAGCAAATTGAGGATACAAGTCGTCTACCCTATGCTTCTCGGATTTATCTAACGAATTGAATATGTCTAGTTGTATCTGTTTCATCAATTGGAAGTCTATCTTTGGGCGTGTCATGCTACCACCGTATAGTAATCGTTGATGTCGTCAATGTCATCTATGCCCATGTCATCTTCTACACTGTCTAACTTGAGATGCCAGTCATGGGTAGGACTCCAAGTGTAATTTACTTTCACGACTAAACAATCTTCGACCTCGTGGTTCACGAACTTGACTCTAGGAGAAACACCCCTCCGCTTCAATGCCGACTCCAACTCGAAAGTTAGGTTGTCAAGCACTATCATATCCTCGGCGACTGCTTCATCCCCATCCATGAAGGCTAAAGACAACTCAAATTTATCATCAGCATTTTTCCGTATCATGGAAAGTTGAGCGTACAAAACGGAACTTCCATTGGAAAGCAAGGTATAATTTCCTTCATGATAAATCAAAAATCCACCTCTTGCGTATGAGTCTAAAATCACCTGCGACTCATGCCATTCATGAAACATCGGTTCTTGATAGGTTGAGAAAGGCAGTACTGTGTCCTTACTGTGCCTGCGCCCAGTGCCAGTTGGATTACTCCAACACCAACAATTTACCTCTTCTTCAACTAACGGAGTTAATTCACCGTTAATTTTTCCACTCCTTTCTTTAACTACCCTATCACCTATATACAATAAAGTTCCACAGTCGGGGATGAACCACCAACTGTCGGGAACATCACCAGTCCACTTCGACAGTTTTGTAAACGATGAACTTACCTTGTCTACGCTTAGGCCATCGAAGATGACCGCCATCTGTGTGTCCACGCCATGAGTACTATCGACACCACTAGCCTTTGAGAACCACGCTCTCATTCTATTTCGTATCGCTTTCCAGTAGTAATCTAATGCCCATCTCCATATTAGTTCAGCCTCTTCTTCGCTGAGTGTGCGGCAGAAGTCTAGTATCCATACATCATCGTTACGAGCATTGCGTATTACTTCAACGACTTGCTTTAGTGTCAACTCATGTTCAGTTGTTTCGGGTGACTCTAGCATTAGTATTCTAGCAAGAGCCAGCCCCTCAGTGACCTCTTCTAATCTCTCCATGAATACCCCGCACTCTTTGGCGAGGTTCACCTTGAGCATGTGCTGAGTGATATTCAGTTTGTTACTGGTAGTCATGAAAGACCACAGTTCAGTAGCCTCTCTCTTGGTGATGTCACTAGGGTTCAACTTGTGTGGCATTCTTGCTACTAACTCAGTTGCCCTCGATAACTTCATTCCTCTTCGCCACCGTGATGTACAATCTTAACGGTTGTACCCCACATCCACGGAGGAACTTTTTCACCTTTGTAGGTCTTACCAAGCAGTGTAATGAATGGTGGTACTGATTCATCAAAACAACCAGCATCAGCCAAATCAACAATGTTGTTTCTCGTAAGAGCCGCCAAAGTTTCTTCACCGTTATTCCATTTCATGAATGCCTCATCGCCAGCCAACAACAAGAAGTCATCGGGGTCAACTGAAAGGTCATAGCCACATGAGTTACAGGGCATTATGTATCTCCACAACTCTAAAGGAGCAGTAGTACCGTCATTCAATTCAGCATCAATCGTTTCTACGAATTCCAAGATGTGATTGTCGAAGTCATTGTTAGCAAGAGGGTATCCACATTCGGGGCATTTCCAGCCCTGTGCTACCTTCTGCTTGTGTTCGTGTTCCATCTGCATTTGCATCTGTGGATTCAATGGTGGGGTTTGTACCTCAACATCATCGGGTTCAATTACATTGTACCCGCACTCTTTCAATAGTAGACACAACTTCTCGTAATGCTCTCTAGCAGTTGGATGGTTGTACATGAATACGAGTTGGAAGGTATCTTCCGCCGTCTTCATGAACTGTACACCACTATCTTGTGGTGTCCACATTGCGTCTACACTGAGAGCCTTGAAATGCTCGTTGCCCCATTTAATCAAATCTTCATTCGGTTTCCAATCCATTGTCCTCACCTGTGTCCTTACCTGTTACCTCGCAGACAGCGAACTCCCCACAACACTTTGCTATGTAAAGGTACTCGCCAGTATCCAGTAGAAATCCTCTATTCCCTTCGCATGGTGGAGAAGCGCAAACAGGACAGTCGAAGTTGAGCATTGACTTCTCAATCTCCATTACTATCCTTACCTCGTTGCCATCCAGTAGAAGTACATCATTGATGAACTGCTCATCAACATCCTCTATGGTAATTGTTTCATTCATACATCTTCCTCTTTGTCTAATCCAATTTCAATTCGTATTTCTTGCCACAAGTCATAGTGGTGTTCCATCATGTAGTTGTCTATGTCTAAGAACCAACCATACACCTTGTTGTATTCTCTCCTTACACGAGTAAAATCATTCCAAAGTTTAGGTGCGTCTGCTATCAGTTGTGCATCAGCCTCACTCATTAGTTGCCCTTTGTTGTTTTCGTCTACACGAAGAATCCAATCATCATCACCAGTAATGACCGCCCACCCAGTAGGAAGTTCCTTTGATGCTAACCACGGTCCGGGCGTATGTCCTTCGTATTTGTCTATGTCAATCATTCTTCTTCACCCCATATTTTCAATTGTTCTTTAGTGTAGCCACCTGTTCTTTTCTTTTCTTCAAAGCACTTAACGCAAATCTCGTCTTGAAAAGTGATGTGCTTTTGTGCATTCAATGAATTGAAATGTGTCATAGGGAAGAAGCCCAAACAATAATCGCACCTACCCATAGGTATGCCTTTTGTTTCCCAAACCTTCAACGCTTCGTCATGTGTGAGTCCTTCGTATTTTTCAGTCATTCGACCACCTCTATTATTTTGTATCTATCGAACTCTAATTCGCCTTCAACTACCTCGTAGTAATTGATAATAGCACGACTCCGTAGTTGCTCGTTCTTGATGTACACCATTGCATCATGTTCTGTATAGAAATTAGGTCGTGGTTCATACATACCTGCACCTAAGATACCATCCCAATTCTTTTCATCGAGTTCGCACAACCACACAACCTCAAAGGTTGGCTCTTGTCTTTCGTATTTTTCAGTCACGCCCATTCCTCAGCGAAAGCACTATCATCAAACAGGTCAGCCTCATCATGCTTACGCAAGGGCAGTAATAGCGAAGGCTTCATGTTCTTGATTTTCTTTACTGTATCTTCAAACCCATCGGGTAACTCGAATAGATATTCTTCGTCTTCGTCAATCAGTCCAGCATCCTTACCATCAAGGAAAGCGATGTACGGTAGTATCATTGACTTACCCTCATCATCTACAAAGATGTCTTTGTCAATCTTGTACTCGGACTGTATCTCCACACGGAAGTTATTGTTAACACCATCAACAACTGCATGAGGTATCAACATCACCCACGACATAGGTACATCGTGGAAGTTAGCAATGTGTTGTAATGTATGAACTAACTTGAACTTGACAGTCATGCTATCTTCCAGTGCCTCCAAAACAAATGTTTGTGTGGGATGAAAAGGATGCTTACTCGAATTACTTTTGAGTAGTGCTTTGTTGTGAAACTTCATTTCATCAAGCAAAGTATTCATCCACTTAGGCATACCATAAGATGAATCCATGTCATCATACAGTTGTTTTATTTTCTCGGTAAAAGTCATTCCTCTTCATCCTCCATTACAAATCTGTTCTCATCCATTTCAGTGACGAGTCCTTCCTCAGTGGCGAAGTTAATCAGTGCGTTAGCACCCATATCCTTCTCATTCAAATCGAATTGCCATGTGTTGTCTTTGTTACCATTGTTGTCTGCAATGTCCAAATACAATTGATA
>Ga0213858_10000022_pt1 | contig 65373 bp, 78 predicted proteins | sample PICome_FD_160122 | JGI IMG/M metagenome (GOLD analysis project Ga0213858, IMG submission 160122) | Coastal seawater microbial communities near Pivers Island, North Carolina, United States - PICO245 | ecosystem: Environmental > Aquatic > Marine > Coastal | place: USA: North Carolina | collected... | reverse complement strand
CAAAGATGGTAGAACTAGAAGATAAGTTTATTGATTTGGCATTTACAATGGGACAAATGGAAAATCTAACAGAAGAAGAGGTGAAATCTTATGTTAGATATATAGCAGATAGAAGACTTATCTCAATGGGAATGAAAGGTATATTTAAAGTGAAGAAGAATCCATTACCCTGGGTAGAAGAAATGGTCAACGCACCAATTCACACATCGTTCTTTGAGAATCGGAGTACCGATTATGCCAAAGGCGCTCTGACTGGTGATTGGTCGGAGGTCTGGGCAACATAAAGGAGAATCTATGTCGAATGAAGATCTCATAGTACAATCATTTAACTGCACCGAATGTGGTGCAATGTTTAAACTCCATCATAACGAAGTACAAGAATCAAAGTATTGTCCATTCTGTGGTAGTTTTGTTACAGAAGTATTTGATGAAGATAAAATGCCATGGGAACCTGATTTTGACGATTCTCTAGACGATGAAGAATGGGATTGACATATGACAATCCCTGGCTGTTTAATAACGAACCCTTCGATACAGACCAGATAGGAAAGTTCGAAGGGTTTGTTTATTGTATTACGAATAAGTTAAACAATAAGAGATACATTGGTAGAAAGTATTTCTATAACATTCGTAAAGTTCGTGGCAAAAAGAAAAGAGTTCGTACCGAAAGCGATTGGAAAGAATACTACGGAAGTTCAAAACAACTTTTGGAAGATATTCAAAAATATGGTATGATGAATTTTGAAAGGCGTATTGTATCGCTTCATATTACAAGAGGCGATTGTAATTACGAAGAAGTGAAGCAACAGTTTATGAATAATGTTTTGGAAGAAGATGGATGGTACAACGAAACCATTGGCAACTACAGAAGGAAACCAAAACATATAGTGGAGGCCAGAGAATATGGAAGAGATAGAAAAAAATACTGTTGAAAAAACTACACCATCAGAAGGTTTTTCTTGGTGGTTAAAGTGGTTGGGCAGTATCACAGGTATCATTACAGCAATTTTGAGTGCTGCAAATATGTTTCCTTATAACATGATCGTGGGCTTGATTTGTTTTCTATCATGGTCGGTTGTTGGCATGATGTGGCAGGATCGGTCATTAATTGTAATGAATATCTTTTTGCTCGGAGTCTATACCATGACACTTGTAAACGAATTTAAACATATGATGGCACAATGAACATCACAGAAGCTGCGCAGAAAAGAGTGGAACTCGTTTTATATGGAGATGGAATGGGACTTGCACCAAAACCTAAAGATAACGTGTTTCGTGTAGAAATACAAGGTGGTGGCTGCACCGGATTCAAGTACAACTTTGACGTAACCAAAAGCCAAGAAGACGATATATACATAGGAGAAAGAGTGGTGGTAGATCCAATGAGCATGATGTATCTCGAAGGTTCTACTTTGGATTTTAAAGAAACAATCTTTTCACAATCATTTGTGATAGAGAATCCAAATGTGAAAACAACATGTGGGTGTGGAGAAAGTATAGGATTTTAAATGAGTAATAAAGTTAAAATGTTCATTGGCACTTCAGCCAATGGTGAAGATTGGAAGGCCGAAGCAGCATACGAACACACTCTTAGGAAAAATACCTCAAGAGATTTAGAAATCGTATGGATGCGTAAAGTCAATGCCGCACGACTAAATGAAGAGAACAAGTTTTGGCATGGTTGGAATGACAAACAATGGTCAACACCGTTCAGTGGTTTTCGTTGGGGTATTCCAGAATATTGTAACTTTGAAGGTAAAGCCATCTACACTGATGTAGATATGTTAAACTTCCGTGACATTGGTGATCTTTTTGATTTGGAAATACCGGAAGGTAAAATGTGTCTCGCAAGAGATGGTAAAAGGTTTGGTGGCAAAGAGTTTTGTGTGATGCTATTCGATTGTGCTAGATGGAAAGGTGTGCAGCCATCCGAACAATGGAAGCATTTGGATCATTTCCATCAGCAATACATACAACTAATGATACAGAACAATGTTGTTGGTAATCTGGATCCAGCATGGAATAGTCATGACGGCGACGTAGAACCTTTTTGGCTTCTTCACTATACACATATGCCCACACAACCTTGGCAGCCAGAATGGTTTAAAGGCACACCAAAAGAACATCCAAGAAAAGATTTGGTCGATTTGTTTTGGAATACATTTGATGAAGCAAAGGTATTTTATCCTTTTGATGAATCCTTGCTCAAAAATAAAGTTGAATATGGAGGCTATGGTAAGTGAAAAAACTATGTACTGTATGTGATAGTGTGTATTTTAAAGAGTTTGCATCAGCATTGATAAACTCTGTAGAAAAACTAAACGAAACCAAACTGATAGTAGTTGTTATAAATCCTACTGAAGAAAATAAAGAGTTCATATCAAATCAAAGCTATAAAAACACTGAGTTCCATACAATAGCAGATAACAGAACTTATAAGTCGTTTTATGCATCTGCTAGATTCATATTTTCAGAAGCTCTCTTAAATAACCTTGATGTTGATGGGCTATTCTTTATTGATACCGATTGTCTTGTTTTAAAGGAAATGGAGTTTCCTTCTAGCGATTACGCATTGTTTTTAAGAGATCCATTACCAGGGACAACTGGTTTAGAAAAAGAAGGTACGAATGTAGCAGCAGGTGCAGTATACATAGACAAAAATGGAATAGATTTTGCCCGGCAAGTAGGCCAAACATTAAACATGATCAACGAGAACATATGGTTTATAGATCAAGTCATTTTGTGGAGAGCACATAACTATTTTAAAGAAAACAGTGACCTTTCTTTTGAACAAATAGACAAGAAATATATAGACTGGGAGTTTGTTGAAGATTCCGTTATTTGGACCGGAAAGGGTCAAAGAAAATATTCACATGAAAAGTTCGTAAAAGCACTTGGAGAGCATAAAAAATGACAGATTTACCAGAACATCTTGGTGGCCATTTAAACAAAGTACACGTCGATCGAGGCATTCTTCTAAACATGATTAACACATGTGGTGTTAAGTCAATGCTTGATATTGGATGTGGACCAGGTGATATGGTTGAGCTTGCTCGCAATCGTAGACTTGACGCTGTTGGTATTGACGGAGATTTTACTCTTGAACTAAATCCAACACTGTTTGTAACGCATGATTTTACTACTGGTACAGTGACGGATCCTCTTGTAGATAAAGAGTTTGATCTTGCTTGGTCTGTTGAGTTTTTAGAACATGTTGAGGAAAAATACATTCCAAACTTCATGCCAGAGTTTGCCAAATGTAAACATGTAGTATGTACTGCAGCTCCTCCAGGACACACGGGACACCACCACGTTAACTGCCAACCAACCGAATATTGGATTGATGTTTTTGGAGAATACGGGTTTTCTTATGACGGCGATAAAACAACAGAGCTCAAAGAAGCGAGCCTCATGAGAAAACCTTTTTACAAAAAACATGGGATGTTTTTCAGGAAGGTTTGATGTTTGCAGAGTTCATTTCATCAACACCAAATAATCCCTACACACTCAAGGAAATCAAAGAACTAAGTGATCTTGAGTCTGCTGAGCAATGGACAAGCCTTGCTGAAAAAGTAACAAAAAATAACACCAAATATTTTTTTAGTGGCAATAAGAACATTATCACAGATCGTGAACTAAACTATCGTGGAGCAAATGTTCTTCGTCTTATCATCAGTCATTTAAGTTATATCAAAAACGGTGCCCTTCCCCAATATATGAATGAAGGTGCCGTTATTATAGAAAACTACCTCAATGATCAAGACTACAAATACTTTAGCGAAAAATGCGCTAAAATGCCTTCTAGAGTAGGTTATTCCCCATCCACTGTTCTTGGTACCGATGAACTCAATATGCTATCTGATGTACGCAAAAGACTTGAAAACTGTCTTGGTACTTGGAATAAAGATATGCAGAAGAGTTTCAACACGCGTACTCATTATCAGCGCCTAATCTTTCCTGCACAAGCACATGCAACAGCCAATATGATTTATGATGCTGAAGGTTATGACCAACAAAATGAGTATCATTCAGATACTTTCTTTCCTTCAATGAAATGGTGGTTGTTTCTTAATGACACTACGGAAAACAATGCCCTTAACTATTCCGTAGGAAGTTGCCAGTTAACAAACTCACTAATTCAGTTTTGGTATGATCGTTGTCTTGAAACAGCAGAAGGAAAGGCGGAACCTTGGCGAGCAAAAGCACAAGGCGAAGGTTCTTTGCGAGCTTCAAAGGAAGAACTTGAAGTCATGGGATATGAGATGAAACCATTGCATGTGAAAGCCAATACACTAATCATAGCAAATGTCGGTGGATTCCACGCCCGTGGTAGGGAAATGAATAACAATGAGCGCCATGCAATCCATGGTGTAACAAGAGTGAATCCGTTTATATGAAAATACTTTATATGTCCCCGAGGCTTGATATAAGCTTTAAACCAACGCCGCATGTGCCTTTAAAAGAAGGCCCGCCTAATAATCCAGTTCGTCTACACTATGTTGAGTTTGAAAGGCGCATTCGTGAGCATTGTGAGAAATATAATCACGAGCTAACAGTACTCAAAAAACCAATGTGGGAGTTTACACCAGATGATGCTAAGGATTATGACGTTGGTCTTATGCTTCATCGAGAAAAACATGACTTCCCAGGAGAAAATATTCTTTACTGTATGCAGATGGGAATCCCATTTCTTTTTTCAATAGATCATCAAGGTTGGTGTGCAACAGATTCTAGATTTCCTCTTAACCCAAATAAAGGTAGTAATGAAACAGATAGGTTTGATGAGCTTTATAAAGAAATAGTTTTAAACAACGTAAGCAAATTTTCTCAACCAAAGCATAACGTTAAACTGCCTGAAAAATACATACTCTTCACTGCACAGTTACCACACGATACTGTTATAAAAAATCATAGCAATATATCTGTGGATGAAGCAATAAGACATACACTTGACTTTGGCAAAAGAAATAACATTCCAGTAGTTGTCAAAGGTCATCCCGTAAATCTTGGTTCAATGATACCTTTAATGCAGACATTCAATAAACATGCAGATGAGCATGACATGTGGGTAAACGAAGCAAACATTCACGAATGTCTTAGAAACTGTGAAGCAATGTTTACTGTTAACTCTGGAGGCACTGGATTAGAAGCCATTCTCCATCGTAAGCCTATTGTTTGCTTTGGTAATGCTGACTATAATGGTGTTACTATACCGTTTCATCGAGACATGCAAATAGATACATCATGCAAAAATTATACTGCGTTTATAAATCACTACCTTGATGTTCATTTTAACATAAGAGAATCGTTTGACAAACTGGAGAATATATTATGCAAATTCAAATAAGAGGAAGTCTGGGAACACAGGTTTTACAAATATTGTTGGGTTATGCTATCGCGTATGAAAAAAAGGAGAATGTGAAGAGCATAAAAGTAAACGCATACAACTATGGTCAAGAAATAGAAAATCTATATCCTGAGTTACACACCGATATACTATACTTCAAGGAAGTACTAGATTTTCAAACACAACCCAACGTTGAAGTAGTTAGTGGTACACAAAAGGTTAAGTACAATGTAAAGTCAGTTGAACTTTTGTGCAAACACATAGAAAAAATAAGAAAGGAAATCACAATAAAGCATACACATGAGAGCTCCACTTACGAGAACATTTTGCATGTTCGTTATTTAAAAGATAGAAGATTGTGTAGTATGGAGACTTATGAAACTGTTGCTGGACAACTAAACAATCCAACGATTTTTGTTGATGATAAAAACTACCTTGAAAGGTTTAAAGATTACGAGTGCAGTGAAAATGATACAACCATAGGCGATTGGTTATCACTATCAAAAGCAAAGAGGGTATATGGCATACCCTCTACTTTTATGTGGACACCGGCATTACTGAACGAAACTTTAGATGTTCAATGTTTCCATAGGGACATGTGTTATCCCTATGGATTTTGGAAAGAGTTTGATGTGCTTGTAAGAAACCTACAAAACTTTAACTACACACAAATGCTAAGCCATTAACGTCCCATCCAATAATCAACCATTTCGTGCATCATTTCTTCAAAAGAGTAGCTTGGTTTCCAGCCAAGCTCTTTTCTAGTTAAGTAACTATCACCTTTCAAATATTCCAACTCTTCTGGTCTCATGTATTTTTCATTTTGAACTACATAGTCTTTATAGTCTAACCCTACGTACGAAAATACAATCTCGCACATATCTCTGACACTACGTGTTTCACCAGTAGCAACAATCCAGTTATCAGGTTCTTCGTGGTCTATGATAAGTTTCATTGCTCTTACATAATCGTAAGAATGGCCCCAATCTCTGTAGGAATCCATGTTTCCTAACTCAAGTACATCTACCTCTCCCTTTTTAATTTGAGCAACGGTTTTACAAACCTTGTTGGTTACAAAATTGGATCCACGTCTAGGAGATTCGTGATTAAACAAAATGCCGTTACATGCATGTAAATTGTATGCATTTCTATAGTGATTGACCAGATTGAACGCCATAACCTTAGCACATCCATAAGGACTAGTTGGCGTCATGGGTGTGGTTAATCTCTGATATCCGTCAGCGTCTACTGAATTTCCAAACATTTCAGATGAAGATGCTTGATAGAACTTAGCTTCAGGTGCTTCTAGTCTATAACATTCTAACAAGTTAAGAACACCTTCTGCATTTGTCTTAATTGTAAACGCTGGCATATCCCAACTAATGCGCACATGTGACATTGCAGCAAGGTTAAAAATATGTGTCGGCTTTACTTTTTTGAGAACACGAAGAATACTCATCTCATCTAACATATCACCATAATGCAAATGGCAGTTATCTAAGATGTGGTTCAATCTGTCACTTTGATTTTCAGCAGTAGAATGTCTTCGGATTATTCCGTGAACTTCAAAGCCTTCTTCCAGTAAATGTTCCGATAGATAGCTTCCATCTTGACCACTTATACCAGTTATCAATGCAATTTTTTTACCCATATTTAAATACACCCATTGTTGTTAGATCAGGATAGTCTTTCCAAGACCATATTTTCGGTTCGCGTTTTATAGCATCTGGCAACTTATCTAATCCTAGTTGTGCTGTTTCTGGTGTCATGTAATAATGATATCCCATTTCAAGTATATTTTGCTCTCTCCAAGGAACATCGGGAGCACGTCCATCGTAAGCCATGCGCCTCAGCCCATTCGCTTCATCTTTGTCCTGAAGTAGAATCATGCCGCCTTTTCCTAAAGACAAATGTTTTTGAAATTGGAAACTCAAACACATATAGGAATAAGGTATGTATGAATCTTTTTTCCAAAGTGTGGCGGCATCAAAGATGCTTGGAGTTAAGGAATCATTAACTTTATACATTCCAGTCCATTCAAAGTCATGCCATTCTAGTTTAATGTCGAGCTTACGCGCAAGCATTGGTATAGAAACGTATGTGTGTTTTGGACTGCAGATAGTTTGCTGATTTCTATATCTTAAACATAACTCAACAGCATGAGTACAACAATCAGTCGCAACAGCATAGGGTGCACCAAAGAAATCAGCTACTCGTTTTTCAAAATCACGTACTACATTAAATGAGTTCATTTTATGGCCTCCACATTTAAACTTATAAGTACACCTTTACTTTTTTCCATGTGAGGTAAATAGGCCTGCGAACAGTCATCTATATGAGAATGCTCTGTTTCCCTCCAGTTCCAATATCGTACGGTTGTAAACTTTCTACCAAAAAGTATGTTTTTAATAGATTGAAAATCGTATGTTGTTTTATGGTAGATCGTTTGATCGTTCATTTCCATTTTACCATACAACGGTCCTAAAAACGCAGTAAGTGAATGTGAACCAGCAACATATAGTTTTGCCATTGCTTCAAAATCAGGAACTGCTAATCTAAGAATACCGCCCACTTTCAAAACGCTATACCAGTTATCTAAAACATACATGACTTCTTTTCTATCAAAATATTCCAATACATGGGAAGCATAAATCAAATCTACAGAGTTAGGTTCAAACTGGCTTAGATCTGTTATGTCGTTATATTGAACATGCTCAAAATCGCCGCCGTCAATATGCACCCAATCTTTGCCAAAATCTCGACTACCGCAGCCAATGTGTATTTTCATCAAATGAACTCCTTGTCTAAGGATTGGCCTTCATACGGACCGGTTTTATACTCATAGACTTCAGCATCTTCTAAAATTTCATATGTATGTCCACCTTGAAATGTTAGTGATATTTCGCCGGCAGTCAGGATTTCAGTATGAAGCAAGTTTCCTTGTGCATCATATAAAAATGCCTTTACAGCACCTTTAACAACACACCAAGATTCTTGTGCGATAACTTCTTCCCTAGGAGAAGGTTTCCATATGTGTTTATGCGGTCTAAAGGTTTTGCCCTTTTCGAAGTTTAAATGTGATACTTGAATAAACTGGTCAGGTGGTGCAATGTCTGTTCTAGAGTTTTTCTCTTCTTTTTCGACCTTGAAGATCATGTGACACAGTTCGTTGTTGCTATCGTATATTTTTTTCATTTCATTTCATATCCAAATGTTAAAAAGTCTTTTTCATAGATGGTGTTTATAAGTGCGATTTCTTTATCATCTAGTACCTTTTCATCTTTGGTAGTTTTGTTTAGATAAAAGAAAGGAAAGTCACTAATACCCAATACACTCGGCAATGTTTCAAGTTCTTCTAGTTTAACCCTTGTATACTCAACATCCTTTTCAAGATAGTTTGATTGTGAACAAAACATCAGACACCCTGAGTTCGAATTGAGTTTGCCCACATGAACTTCAGTAAGAAACTCAAAAAAGGTTTTGCATTTTTTTCTTAGCACCCCATATATGTGCTTATCCATTTTTGGATTGTTTTTCAGATACTTATACATGCTCAACGCTCTATCATATGGATTTCTAGAAAAAATGATATTACGATAGTTGTTGTTTTTGGCCTGATTTACAGAAATGTAGTTATTGTGTCGATGTATAACATCGTAATCTTTTTCTCTATAACTTTCATCATTTTTATGTAAATGATTTATAGTTCCATTCAATATCTGAAAACTATGTTTAAGTGAGGTGGTTGAGTTTTTTTGTATGGACCAATAGTTTAGTTCTAAATTTGGGTATTCAATAATGCCTCTTAAAATGTTATTAGGAAACATTTTGATCCACCAAACTTTGCAGTAAAACCATCCACTCTTCTTTACGAGTGTTCCAGTTATATAAGTTATCTGTATAGCTCTTTGTAAACATTAACTTATTTTGTATTATTGGATGCCAGTAGTTTTCGATTACAGAATTCAAAACAACAGCAAAGTAATTCGCATGTACATTTAAATCCTCATTCCAAGGATACATCGTTACAAGATTTCCTGTTGTCTCTGGCAATGCACCATAGTTAGGACAAACAATAGAACACCCAGCACTCATTGCTTCAATCGCAGCAATACACGATGTTTCTAACCAGATAGAAGGAAACGCAAAAATATGAGCTTTCTTTAATGCTTCTCTTATTTCATCATTTGAAACTGTGCCATGATAGTTTATGCCGGGATGATTTTTACATTTTTCAAATAAACCTTCATATGGTTGATTGCGTTGCGGCCAACCATATATATCAAAGCTACTGTAAACATCAAGAACAATCTTGTCTCCGTGTTTTTCATATAATGCTTCAAAAACGGGAACAAGAATTTCTAAACCACGATGTGGTGTCGTGTGGTAGATAAGACGAATCTGGCCGTCGTTTGGTTTTTTGTGTTTTTCAATGGGATCAATTGCATTGCGAAGAACAATTGATTCGGAATAAGGAATACCATGAAACTGATGGTAAGTTTGCCACTGATAGTTTGATACGAAAACTAGCTTAGAAAATCTTTCACGACTGCTCGGATCTTTTAAGTGCATAGATTCTGGGTCATTCCACGTATCATGCAACCATAGAATGTTTTGTTTTGTATCCGAAACATCACGTACACGGGAACAGATGATATTAAATTTTTCTTTAAAGTCATCAGGAAGCTCTTGCATGAGCCTTTCTTTCATTTGTTCGGTACCACCTTTTGCATTTACGGCGGTACCATCAGCAGTGATCGTATCTTCACTTGTAATCTTAAACTCCATAATTTCTCCTATATAAAGTCTTCGGCTTCTTCAATCAACGATCTTATATATTTAACATTGTCATGCGTTATTCTTGCTTCATGTCTGGTTGTTTTTTTGATTTCATTAAGAGTTTTTCTACACACGTATAGGCATATGTGTTCACGCATCAAAGCAGAAATTTTGTTGTCGTTAACTTGTGAGCTTAAATATTCATAAAAGTCTTCTATATCAATTTTCATTTTTGGCCCTAATCAACTTACTTAGTTTACTTACAACTTTCTCAAAGTCTTCTAATCGTATCATGTTTGGTCCATCACTTGGTGCGTTGTCTGGATCAGGGTGTACTTCCATAAAGAAGTTTTGAACACCCATGCCAGCTGCAGCATACGCAAGTGATTTCGCATATTCACGATTGCCACCACTCTTTGTACCTTCACCACCAGGTTGTTGTGCGCTATGAGTCGCATCGAACACTAGGGTGCAAATGTCTTGGTCTAGTATGTATTGCATACCAGTAAAGTCTACCACAAGGCGATTGTAACCAAAAGATGTGCCACGTTCTGTAATCCAGACTTCACAATCCGGATTTACATTCTTTACTTTATTCACAATGTTGGCAACATCCCAAGGAGCAAGAAACTGTCCTTTTTTGATATTCAAGATTCGGGAATATTCAGCAGCCTGTTCAATCAAATCCGTTTGGCGACAAAGAAATGCTGGTATTTGCATAACATCTACAACATTAAATATTTTGGGCACTTGCCATACATCATGTACGTCGGTAAGTGTTTTGATTTTTTCAACTTTACGAAATCCATAAAAGTCTTCTTGAAAGTCAGAAAACTCTACTTCGCTTCTTACACTTGAAGAAGATGAACGATTGGCCTTATCAAAGGAGGCCTTGAAATAATAATCAAAGCCATACTTACTACAGACACGAGAACAATGTTCAGCAATATCTAACGATTGGTCATAAGATTCATGGAGACAAGGACCAGCAATAATTTTCATTCTTTTACTCCGCATTTGGGTTACTATCAAAATGTGTGACAGAATCTACGCGAAAAGAACGCCAACCTTTTACATCAATATCCCATACTATTAAGGGGACTTCTTTACGATTTGTTATAGTATTGTTTTTTTCTTGTATAGGACGTTTGGGCAGAAAGCTTTCTTGCAGCGTACAATACATCATTCGGACATCACCATTCAATTTCAAGAAAGTAACGCGGCAAATGTTTTCTTTTAAAGATTTGATCATTTCTTCACGATTCATGTTATGTGGCATCCTTTATCTAACCTTGAATTTTCCAAGAACCATCTGGTTGACGACAAGCCGTACCGTATCCGTTTTGTGTTTGATTGCCAACGCTAATACTTGTTTGGTACTCGCGGCAATATCCGCCAGAATTTGTTTGGTATGTTCGCTGTGGAACAACATAACCTCGTGTTCGATTGTTGGGGTTTTGCCAGCGTTGTATTGAACCAGAACGATTGTGTTCAAGTGCATTGTGGAAAGTTCTTGCGTGACGGTCCTGGTCAGCACGGTCAAGCTCTTGACCAATGCCACGACCAATCAAAGCACCACCCATAATACCAACAGCAGTAGTGATGGCTCGTCCGGAACCACCACCGAACTGTGCACCGACAAGGCCACCAAGCGCAGCACCACCAAGAGTGCCGACTGTTTCCCTTTGTCCCATTGATTGGCAACCAACAAGCATTGCAACCAATGGAAGAATCAATAGTTTCTTCATACCTTCACCTTCTTGAGGGATTCAACCTCTGCCAAGACCTGAGATCTAATCATCTTAGAGTTCTTACGTTCACCATTTTCGGTGATGCGGTTAATATAAGTTTCGACTTCTTTTTTGTCGAAACCACCAATCTCTGACTGCCGACGAGCAGCAGCAGTTACACGACGAGCTTTCACATTGCTCTCAAAGTTTTTACGACTAGGCATTATATCTCCTTCTTAGTTGTCAAACCAAAAAATCCATCTAACATCTTGGATTTCTGCGTATTGTTGCGATGTATATTCAACATCTGGATATCTCCACTTATCTCCCCATCCATTGGAGAATAAATACCCAAACTGTGATTCAATAAATGTGTATCTTTCTGGTTTCCAATCTACACTTTCTTTTATTTCTTTCCATCGATCTTCTAGTTCCATAATCTCTTTATGGTAAAAGACTCCTAACGAATGTGCGTCACCGCTCCATTTTTGCCATTCTAAACGAGTAATCAAACTCGCATCATAAGGCATTGGAACAGATGTTTTTGTGATTGGTTGATCAATAAAATCACTATGTACCCGAGTTGTTAAACCCATGTGAGTAAATAATAGATAGTTCCGACTAATATGCGGATTGTTATAATGGTGCCAGGTATTATCGATCTTAACTTCAGTATGTACGTGTATGTCGCAACCCATTATTCACTCCTATTACCGATTTTGAAGTGGGGTTTCTATTTGTTCTTTCCAGTAATACATGTCGTCATCAAGACGTTGAATCAAATCCAATACTCTGTCGTTGTCGCTAGTAGTCAAATCATAAACTCCGTTGTGGTTCTTCCAACAGTCTCGTAATAGCTCGATAAGGGTTTCGGTTGTTTCTAGTTCATATTTCATTTAGTTGTCCTTACTGTTAGTTCAAAATCACCCCAACCACTGGTGTGACATTCTTGTGTTTTTATTTCTTCAATGTAACCTTCGCGAAGAAGATATGGAAAAAATGTTATGGAATTCTTATACTTTCCATCTTGAATATCATACATTTTTCTACTGTAAATAACGAATTGTAAGTAATCATCATCATAACCGCGGTCGAATTCGAGTTCTTTATCGAACTCAACACCAACATGACGAGCCCATTCTTCAACTAGTTCTATAAAATCAAAGTCTTTTAGAACACGAAAGAAAGCTTCCCATCGGTAATCAGAATACTCGCCTTCTGTCCAGACGAGGTAGTTTCCGGTTTTTTGGTAACGATCCATATAACACCTTAGTTGTTAAAAATTGGTAGGACGGGGAGGATTCGAACCTCCGACCAACGCCTTATAAGAACGCTGCTCTTACCGCTGAGCTACCGTCCCACTATTTAGTTATGCTGCCTCTGCAAATTCGACAGCAAGTTTGAAAGCATCTTGCTTCTTAGTTTTCTTGGAGCCGAACCAAGCTGAATCAGCACGATTATTAGCGTTATGACCAATAACATGGTCAGTCATGTAAGTGACTGCGTTAAACGCCTGCCACCAAGTACCTCGGCCATATTGAGAACCAGGTTGAGTGTTCACGATATCAGCAGCAATCTTAGCATTGCGGCTGTATTTCTTTTCCTGCACTTCAGGGTTTTTCTGACGAGCAGCAGGAAACACGCGGTCAAGGTATTCCATCAGTGTTTCGTTCTTGTACTTTTTAGAGCCAAGAAACTGTGCAGCATCACGGAAAGTCTCGTTGCGAGTTTGCACAATCGCAAGAGCATCTTTGACCATTTCTGGGTCAAACTTACGACGATGGCCAATTTTAACAGAACGCACTGCACTATCAGCATCTTTCAGAGTTGCTGACATTTTGTTCAATGCCCATGTAAGTGTGTTATCGCAAACAACACGAACGTCAGTTTCTGAAATGTCGATAGTACGACCATAGATATGAGGATTAGAGAACAAAAAGAATGGTTGGATTACGTCATCCTTGAAGATCTCAAAAGGACGATTGATATTCGCAAGTGCCCATACATTGAGTTTTCCATTGCGGTCAATACAACCAGCAGATTCCATGGTCATATTACCAACTTCAACGAACTCGTTGAAAAATGCGAATGCTTCTGAGTTTTGAAGTGGATTCCAATCTTGACCAACAAAGTCAAGTACTTTACCATCAGATGAACGAACAAGTGCTTGCTTGCCTTTTGCTTCTTTATAAGAACCATCTTTTTCGATGTAAAGTGGCTGTTTTTCTACTTCCCAGTCAAGATTGGCTGCTTCGAGCATCTCGGCTGGAGAACAGTCTTCGGGCAAACGTTTGCCAAGGCCGCCTGTTTCCCACCAGGGTGCATCACCAACATATGCTGCATTGTAGGTGCCTTCGGCGTTTACTTCAAGATTAGCGGACATAATATAAGAACCTCCAAGGTCAAAAAGTTTTAAGAACGAAATGCATCAATGCAAATCATGGATCTATTATAGGTCATTCAAGCACAGAATGCAACAGTTTTTTTCGTTTGAGAATCAATTACTTACAAAAAGTCGTTATAAATCAATGACTTAGACACCAAACCCATAAGTGGTTGATCTCATTAACTTTTTATTAGTTTTTTTTGAACACCATACATATTATAATAGATGTATGTTTTTGCATAGGAGCAATATTGTGCCTCGTATTAAAAAGCCAGTTACAACTCGTGTACCAAAAAACTTCGACACCAAATACTATGGTGAAGAACCTACTTGGCCAGATTCTGAGCCATCAAAAAGTGATTTAGTTAAAGCCTTCAATTGGTACAACTATTTCAATGACCACAAATCTGCTGCAAAGTTGCTTGTCGACAACTATCCAAGAAGCAGCAAGAAAGAAGTTGCTCTTATTAAAAGAGTGCCTACAATCAAAATTGCCCCTAACCTTGGCTATATGGCAAGAATGATGTATATGGGATGCAAGTTCTCAGATGCTCAAATGGACAACTTCTTTCAAGCTTTGAAAGAAATCATTGCATTGGGCAAGAACGAAGAACAAGAAGAAATAGTTATTAAAGAAAAATCTAATGTCAAAATTCTTTCTGTTAAGGATAGAATGCAAGAAAAAATGAACTCACTGCTCGGCGAGGTCGAAGAAGAGATTGATGCCTTTAGAAACAATGGCTACAAATCAACCTTTTCAATGTATGAGTGGTTGCAACGGAACGGCATTAAAGTCGCAAACTGCAACTTCATCAAAGAATGTTTTCAACCGATGTTGGACGAAGTTCTTGCCGCTAAAAACAAAGAAGACAAGCAACTTGTTGAAGCCTATTCACATATTAAAACTGCACAGAAAAATCGGTTCATAAAGTTTCTGCAGTCAATCATTGATGACGTGAACATTTGGCAGAACAACAACAAGAAGATAAGAAAAACTCGTCAAAAGAAATCTACAACACCAAACAAACAACTTGCTAAACTGCAGTATATGAAATCTTTTAATGAGTTGAAACTTGTAAGTGTTTCTCCTGAGAAGATCATTGGAGCAAACGAACTCATTACTTACAACGTTAAATACAAAAAACTTACTTATTACATATCTGCATCATCTGATGGTTTTTCTTTTAAAGGCACGACATTGCAAAACTTTTCAGAAAAATCATACACAAAGCGTTTGAGAAAACCAGATGAACTATTGACAACCTTGAGTGAGTGTGGTAAAATAGCATTGCGGAAAACAATAAATGGTATTAATACCAAACCTGGTACTGCAAAAGGCCGGATAAATAATGACACAATTCTACTTAAGGTATTCAAATAATGGAAACAACTAACAATGTGATACAATTTCCTTCAGTAAGTAATGAAGATGAACCTTTGTCTATCGCTGATGATTTGGATAAAGCATTTGATTCGTTTTTAGTGCACATGGCCGATTTAGGTTATGAGGATGTTTTGACTACTCAAGAAGCATGTAATCGTTTAGGATACATTCTCGAGCTATTACGTATAACATTCCTTTCTGGTCGTGGACATGAACACGAATGGGAAAACCATTTGAATCTAATACTCGGTGTTCTTAAAGATGCCGGTGCAATCATTCAGGAGGATGATAATGATACTGATTGATTTAAATCAGGTAATGTTAGCAAATATGTATCAACTACCAGAGTTGAAAAATAATGTAGATACTAACTTGTTTCGGCATATGACACTTAACAAGATACGTAGTCTAAAAAATATGTTCTCAAAGAAATATGGTGAGTTGGTTATTTGCTGTGATGACAAGAACTATTGGCGCAAAGACATTTTTCCGTATTACAAAGCTCATCGTAAGAAAGATAGAGAAGCATCAAGTCTAAATTGGAACTTGATATTTGCCGCACTCAACCAAGTACGTGATGAGCTCAAAGAAGTATTTCCATATCGTGTATTGCATGTTGAACGTGCGGAAGCCGATGATGTGATTGCTTCCATATGTAAAAAATATGGTGTGTTTCTAAATGCAGAGAGCACAGAAAAGATATTGATTCTTTCTTCTGATAAAGATTTTGTTCAACTGCAAAAATATGCTAACGTAGAACAGTACTCACCAGGACAAAAGAAGTTCGTAAGACACAATCAACCACACCTATATATTAGGGAACATATCATTCGTGGTGACAGAGGTGATGGTATTCCTAACTTTCTATCGGATGATGACACATTCGTAGTTGACGGCAAGAAACAAAAGAGATTAAGTTCCAAGAATGTTTCCGAGTGGTTGCAACAAGATAATCCTCAAGATTGGTGTGATGAAAAGATGATGAGAGGTTGGATGCGCAATCAAGCACTTGTCGACCTTGACAGAATACCAGATGAGGTGTACCATAGTACCATAACTATGTATGAGAACTATCAAGTAAATAGCAGGAATAAACTATTTCCTTATTTCGTTAAAAACAAACTCAAAAATCTTATGGAATATATTGGAGAATTTTAATGGCAGTTATTGAAGGTGTTGGCGAATATCTAAAACGCATTTCAGCACTTAAGACAAAGAAAGAAAAAATAGCAGAACTTCGTAAACCGATTGAAAACTTTGAAGTACGAAAAGCGATCATTGACTTGTGCTACAACAAAAAGTATATCTGGTTACTTCCCGACACTCCTACACCAGAAGTTAAAAAGAATAAGAAAAGTACTGACTTACAGTCTACGCTTATTGCTTCAATGCGCAAGGTAAGACCATTCTTAGCACAAAACGGATATGACAACATGACACGTTCCAAAAGAGAACAGTTGTGGCTACAGTTTTTGGAATCATTGGATCCCGATGATGTTGATTTAATGGAATCTATACGTTTCAAAAAAATGCCTTACAAAGGCTTAACGAAGAAGCTTTTCGAAGAAGCTTACCCTGATTTAGAACAGAAATGGAGGTAATCAAAAGTAGTCATGGGCAAGACGTATCGTAGAGAAAAAGATATCGAAGATGGATATTCTGGTAAAAATAAATATCCTAGTAAAGACAAGAAATCTTTTAAAAAGATATCTAAGAAGTTAAGAAAGCAAAGAAAGAACAATCACAACTATGGGCCATATGATGAGCACGAAGACGACTACAGCATGTATCATCGGTAACGGTGCATCACGAAAAACGTTAAAACTAGAAGCACTTCGTGATGTAGGTACAATCTTTGGATGCAATGCACTATATCGCGATTTTGAACCTGACTATCTTGTAGCTATTGACGACAAGATGATTCAAGAAATCAAGAAAACATACAGCAATCAAAGCCGATGTATCTTTCCACATGAAAATGACCGATACGAACCACCCAAAGTTTACGGACGCACAAGTGGTCCTACTCCTAGGTCAAATGCTGGTATGGTTGCAATGCGTTATGCAATCGCAATGGGATACACAAATTTGATGTGTTTCGGGTTTGACTTTCTCATTGTAGATGATATAATGGCTACATCCAATCTTTATGACGGTACCAACTGTTATGGAATGGAAACAAGAGCTGCATTACCAGATACTCGTAATCGTATGCGGTTTCTTGCATGGTTGATTGAATCAAACCCTAGTGTAGACTTTATTTTTGCGTATCCTAATGAAGTAAAGGTATACGCACCCATAAGTGATAATGTAAAGGTGAATTTAAATTATGAACATTTTTGTCCTTGACAAGTCTCCCGTAGAATCTGCTGTTATGATGTGCGATAAGCACGTTGTTAAAATGGTAACAGAATCAGCACAAATGTTATCGACAGCTCATCGTGTACTTGATGGTATAGAAACACGGCGGCCATCTAAATCCGGTAAAACAAATCCTAAGTACTGGGCTTTATCAGACTTTCGTGAAAATATACTAATGAAGGCTTGCCACGTTAATCATCCATGTACTCAATGGATTATGCAATCATCGGCTAATTACTCCTGGCTGTATAATCACTACAGTGCTCTTTCTTTTGAATATACATACAGGTATGGCAAGAAACACGCAGCTTTTTTTAAGAATGATATTGGTACGATATTAGCTATTGTGCCAGATAATTTACCTGTTGGCAAATTAACACCGTTTGCAAAAGCAATGCAGCATTATCCTGAGTGCATTGTGGAAGATGCGGTTACATCATATCGTAATTATTATCTAAAAGCAAAGAAAGACTTTGCAAAATGGACTCGTCGTGAAGTACCAACCTGGTGGAGCGAAGCAGCATGAACTTAGAAAAACTTGTTAAAACTAAAACTGTTGAGTTCAATGAACTTGTAATCAGTCGTGAAACGCTGATTGAACTCGTAAGGTCTAAGCATATTGGTGTAAGTGATAACGTAAGAGTTCTGTTAAATGCAACTAATGATACTATCACTCTACAATGGGAACGGAGTACGAGTGATGGCTGAACACACAAATCCAGAAAAATGGTCTTGTGATATGTGCGTTTATTTTTATCAGTATCATGACGAAGAATTAGAAAAAGCGAATAAGTATAACGAAGTTTTTTGTCTATCCGATTCAGCTGGTGAATGTAGATATGCGCCTGAAGTTATGAATGTTCAACGATTAGATTATTGGTGCGGTAAGTTTGAACTGAATCGTACTCATCCAAAGGCTAGTTTCAATGGACTATATAAGAATGAATATAGTCAAGAAGACAGAGTGATGAAACGAATGTTGGACTATTACAATGAACGATACTACAAAGGAGAAGAATGATGCCGACTTACATTTTTCATAATACCGAGTCGGATGAATACTGGGAAGAACTTTGTTCTATCAGTGCAATGACTGATTTTCTAAAAGAAAACCCACACGTTAAACAAGTACCACAAGCACCATCGATTGTTGCTGGTGTTAATCTAAAAGGTCGAACTGATGGCGCATTTAGTGAAGTAATGTCAAAGGTTGCTGATGCAAATCCATACAGTCCACATGCTGATAAGTATGGTTCAAAGGATTCTAAATCAGTAAAACGTAGACAACTTGTTGATAAACACTTACGGAAAAAGAAAGAAATCAAATGGTGAAACAATACCAACCATATACTATGAAACGGGTAACCACACCCGAGGGTCGTATGTATCAAATACCTGGTACAGACGAAAAGTATGAAAGCGTAACGACGGCTATCGGCAAAGCATCAAATAACAAGAAAGCTTTTTTTGAATGGCGAAAAAGAGTAGGCGAGGAAGAAGCAAACCGAGTTTCTCGAGTTGCTTCAAAAAGAGGTACAAAGGTTCATAAAATCATTGAGGATTATCTTAATGGTAAACAGGACTACCTTGAAGGTCACATGCCACCACACGTGCAGTTGTTCAAATCGATACAAGGATATCTTGACACGAACATCGCAAGTGTGTACATGCAAGAAGCATTTCTATTCTCACATAAGTATAAGCTAGCAGGACAGGTCGATTGCATTGCCAACTGTGATGGCTTTCGTTGTGTTATAGATTTCAAGACTTCTTCTCGTCAAAAGAAACAAGAATCTATTGAAGACTATTTTCTACAGTGTGCTGCATATTCTTTCATGTTTGAAGAAATGTACGGCGATGAGATTCATCATAACATTGTTCTGATTGCTGTTGAAAATGATAAACCACAAACGTTCTTATCAAATCCAAATGATTACAGAGAACACAAATTTTTCACAGAGAGGTTAGCACTATGAATATACTACCGTTTTTAAGCATCGTTCTTTTGGCTACATTTGCACAATATGCAAATGCGCAAACGTCAATCCCATCTCCGTTTTGGGAAAAGAAAGTAGAGCCAAAAGAAGAAATGCAGGAAAGTGATAAACCAGAGATGCAAATATTTACTATGCCAATTTTTTGCACGGACAAAAAGAACTTTAAGAAACTTGTTGATATAGAAGGTTATACTTTTTCTAAGTTCACGGCAAAGACTGAACTTGTAAATGAAGATAGTATATATGTTTTGTTTTATCACAATGAAAACACAAATGAATTTGCTATTGTAAGAACAGATGGGAACTTTTATTGTGTGATTGAAAAAGGAAAACAAGTTCTTGAAGGCACAGTCGGACCCGTTTAACTATTGACATTGTGATTAGTACTTGTTAGAATAGATACATAAATAGAAACATACTAGGTTCAGTACGGTGGGACGTGCAGATGGACAACACTAGGACAAGGTTCGAATCCAAAACCTAGTATGTTTCTTAATCAGAATAATCGTATGATGTAAACTGGAGGCATTGCGGACGGGAGTTCGATTCTCCCCACCTCCACCAAAAGTACTCGAACAATCGTTGGCAGACGAGGACCACCAACCAACTGCCCGTAGGGAATGGTGCGAGTACTTTTGATGGGGGTGACAAGGTTTCGACGTGGTGAGATAAGGTAAACTGACGATTCATCAGGCGAATGATGTAAAACTAGCAAACTAAAGTAAACGCAAACGATGCTTACTTTGAGCCTGAAACGGCTCTAGCTGCCTAAGAGTAGCAGGAGGAGTTGCTCCGTCCTTTTTGCCCAAACGGAGCAAATTTTACACACACAACACACACAGGAGAAAAGTTATGAGTAAAATTAAAAATTGGTTCAAGTCTTGGATTGCAGCAAGAGAAGCTGTCACACGTTCGGCAATCTATTATCGTCGTCACCGTGCAGATCTAGAATCTGCGGTCGACCGTGTAGACCTTGATGCAAAGCTGCGCAAAGCAGGTTACGGAGGAATCTAAGATGAGCAAATCACCATATGAAGTAAGGCTTTATCTACTCCAGATGGCAAAGGATAATCTTGACAGGCAATATCAGATGAATCTGGACTTAGCATGGAAAGCATTTGAGGCAAATAAAGAGCTCTATAAAGAAGCGGAAAAATATTTGCCAAAAATGATTACACCGGAAGAGATCATAAAACAGGCAGAAAAACTACAAGGTTTTATAAACAAGAAGTAACTATGTCTAAAGAAATGATAGTAGCAGCTGCCTTAGCTGCTACGCCTCTAGATTGTTTGACACTAAACATATACCATGAGGCAAGAGGTGAATCAAAACAAGGACAAATTGCAGTTGGGCACGTTACGTTGAGTCGTGTTAGATCAAAAAAATATCCTAACTCAATTTGCGAAGTAGTCTATCAACACAAACAGTTTTCTTGGACACATGATAAAATATCAGATGTTCCAAAAGATAAAAAACTGTATAAGCGCATTAAAAAATTGAGTTCAAAAATACTGAGAGGTAAGTATAAGGATCCTACGTATGGTTCAATCTATTTCCATACAACAAGGAGCAATCCTTACTGGGCCAGTAAATTGAAGAAAACCGTTACGATTGGAAATCATATTTTTTATAGGAGATGATGATGTTGTTCAACAAAACTTCTTTCTCATTAGTAATAGAAAGATTAGTTAATGAAAAGAAAATAGACTATATAGATGCAATATGCTATTACTGTGAGAAAAACAACATAGAAATAGAGTCTGCTGCATCACTTTTAAATGAGAAAATTCGTATAATGATAGAGTTAGAAGCAAATCAGTCTAACTTGTTGAAGGAGAATACTAAGTTTGCTACACTACCGATCTAATATGTCCTCTGGTTACGAAGCATATAAGACGTATCTTGCGTTAAAAAAACACTTCAATAGTGACTACAATTTCCATACATATAACGGAAAGGTAAAGGTAAGCGCTGCCGCATTTGAAAGGCGAAAAGATAAATACATATTCCAAAAGATAGAAAAGAAGTTTGGTCCAAAGGTCAAAGATTTTTTCCTATCTAATTTTTTAGAAGACACGAATGTTTGGGTGGGTAATATGAGTGAACAAACATACAAACAGTGGAAGATAGAAAATGAAGGAATGACTTATCAATTTCAGAATGATCTTTCATTTATACAAGATTGTATGCATGATGATGACCTTACAGTCGATGATGTGATTCGAGTAAAGTGCGGTCAGCACCCACCTTTATTGAAGTGGTATTTAGGAAAACAAATCTCACTAAACACACTTGTCATACTACAGGTTCTAGGTTTATACTTAGAGCATTGGCACTTAAAACTAAAAGATCCAGTTGCAGAGGAGGTGATGAAGAAGATAGAAAAATCAGTTGGCTTTTTCTCTATTGATAAGAAAAAATATAGGGAGCTAGTTAAACGAAGACTGTTGACAATACGGTCTATCACATGATACCATATACTAGTTACATAATGAATAACGTGGACAATACAACATACAGAAAAATACGAGGTAATACATATGACCACATTTTCAGAGTTAAAAAAATCCAGCAAGTCGATGTACGACAAGATTGTCTCCGAGACAAACAAAGTACAAAACACAAACCGTGCGCAGGACGACCGTTTTTGGAAACCAGAAGTAGACAAAGCCGGGAATGGCTCAGCTATCATTCGGTTTCTTCCTCCATCAGCAGGCGAAGATCTACCATATGTGAGATTGTTTAGCCATGGATTCCAAGGTCCGGGTGGTTGGTACATTGAAAACAGTCTAACTACCATTGGTGAAAAGGATCCTTGCGGTGATTTGAACTCACAGCTTTGGAACAACGGCACCGATGCTGGCAAACAACAAGCACGTGATCAAAAGCGCCGCCTTAACTACATCTCAAACATTTACGTAGTCAAAGATCCAGCACGACCAGAACGTGAAGGCAATGTTTATCTTTACAAGTACGGTAAGAAAATCTTTGATAAGATCAACGATCAAATGCATCCTGAGTTTGATGATGAAGCTCCGGTTAACCCATTTGATTTTTGGGAAGGTGCAAACTTCCGGTTGAAGATCAGAAAGTTTGAAGGTTATCCAAACTACGATAAGTCTGAGTTTGAATCTACTTCGTCGTTAGGAGATGATGAAGAAATGGAAAAGATTTGGAAGTCGCAGTATTCACTGAATGATTTCCTTGATCCTAAAAACTTCAAATCATATGATGAACTGAAGACTAAACTCAATCGTGTTCTTGCACTCAACGTTGTTGAACATAAAGAAACAGCTGCTGCATCTTCAGTTGAAGATGAATGGGATGTGCCTGCAAAACAGCCTGCTCTAGCAACTGCTGATGACGATGATGACGATATGAGTTTCTTTAAATCCTTAGCTGAAGAAGACTAACTTCTTCTCGGGGGAGCTTCGGCTCCCCCTTTTTTTATCCTCTGATTCCTATTGTTACTGTAGGTGCTCGTCTTTCAGAAGGATTGGATGAAGACCTAGAGAATATACCACTCAATCCACCTCCACCAGAAGCTACAGTATTGTTTGTTACAGTAGTTGGTGCATTCACAATAGAAGGTGCAACATTTACCTGAGACTTAGCTCTTTCTGCTTGCTTTGCTTGAGCCGACATACCTGAGGTAACAGTGCTAGGAACAGTTACATTTGGTTGTAACTGATTTTTGGTTGCGTTTTGTTCTTTAGATAATTGTTCTGCAGCTACAGCCATTGAACTCTTAATGCCAGTTGGTTTTGGCTTACCGGAAAGTTTATATGCTGCACCTTCGGCAAGAATCATATGGTCTTTACTTAAAGGCTTATCGGTATCAAATCCTAACTCCTCAGCAATCATAACTGTACGAACTTGCTTTTCTGTTTCAGTTGCTTCAGGCATTACTTGATGCACGATTCCTCTTACTGTATTCGGTGGATACTTTGCACTTGTTGATGCGGCTGTTGCACCAGCAACAGCACTCGAAACCGATGATGTTTGAGCTGCTGCAACTCTACCAGCAATTGCTCCTGAACCTCCAGTGCCAGTTGCTCTTGAACCACGTTCCAAAACGTTGCCATCAAGACGAGCACGACGCGCAGCACGTATTTCTGCTCTACTTTTAGTTCGTGTTACCGCCTCAGCTGCAGCTTTCTTTTCTCTTTCTGCTTCGTACATATTATACACACCAGGAATATTGCCGCCCGCACCTATGTAAGTTCGTTGTGTTTGCGCTGGTTCTGGTTCGTCTTCATCACCATCAAAAAGTTTAAAAAGCATATTAGGTATGCCTTTAAAGAAATCGACTGTTGATTTTACGATGGATTTAAACTCATCCTCAAGTGAAAACGAATCCAACCATTCCGAAAAACCAGTGAACCCTAACTTTTCTGAGGTCCAAGAAAGCAAATCTTTAAGTAGGTCAAGAGGTTTTACAAAAAGACCAGTAAAAACTTCAGTGATGCCACCAATAAACTTTTCTACAACATTGCCTTCAGCTTGAGCATATCCTTTCATAAAATCAAACACGCTCATGATTGCTTGGATCGGCCATAATATTTTGGTTATGATTGGTCCTAAACTAGATAGGAATGTTCTCACCGGCGCAATGAGCTTACTGATAGAGCTAACGATTGCTCCTACAGTTTTTGATGTGCTAACAAAACTTTTAAAGACAGTAAAGATATTTGAAAAGAAACCACCAATCGTTCCAAGCACTCCACTGATTTTACTAACAACACTTGAAAGCTTTGTAGATCCTTCATTTAGAACCACAAATGCCTTTTGCACGTTTTCAAACTTCATTACAAATGCTTTGACTAAGCCACCAAGTGATTGTAGATTACCAGACAAAAAGTCTTTTAACGGTTTCACTAAGTTGGTGAAAGCACTTACTATAGGTTCAAACCCTTTCTTTATACCGGATACTATTTTTGTTATAAAACTAGCAAGTGACTTAAACTTTTCTATAGTAGAAGGAAGTAAGACTGTTGCTACATATTTTTCAAGATCATTTGCCCATAACAAAGTTGCGGCGCCAAGCGCAACGATAAATTTACTTAAAAAATCTCCTGCTTGTGTTTGAATGTTTTTCAGGTCTTCAAACATCGTGGTTTTTTGTTTGGTATCAAGAGATGTATCTTTAACGGTGCCTGCTTCTGCTGCCATGTCGGCTTGCAGATCATTGCCTCGAAGTACAGCTAGGATGTCTTTTTGTACATCAAGTATGTCGGTTAATGTGTTGTATATCGCTTGTGTAGCTGCAGCCATTCCATCACGCCATGCCATTTGCTCAGCCTGATTGTCAGGCAACATTCCACCACCAGCAAAAGCTAGAGGACCACCTGAGTTTTGTAATACTGGTAAAGCCATTATTGTTGTTTCATCCGTTCTTGTTCTTCTTCTAAAAATGCAAGTAACATTTGCAAGTAAATATGTTTTTCAAACGGAAACATGTTTTCTATTTCTGTTAGGCTGTACCCGTGATGTTGCATCAAACTAAAATTCGTATGATAAATGTTTATCAACGAATCATGAGACAGCCCTATGTAAAAAAACTTTGTAATCCTTCTATAACAATGGTTTCTTCCTTTTCGCATTTAGGACAGGTGTATGTAACTTCATGCTTTAACTTTGGCAACGTATTGAAAAACTTCATTAGCTTTTCAAACTGTTCTTGGTTCAAGTTGTCTAAAATGCTTTCCCTCAGTTCCTTTTCTGTAAAACTATCATAAACATTATTCTCATCAAAAACTAGTTTAACACATTTGTATACCATTCCAAACACAGCATCAAACTCATCTTTTGTTTCTGCGATTTCTCCTAGATCAAGTGCTGCAGGATCTTTTAACTCCAATCCTAATCCAGTCTTTTCGTCTAGTACCAAGTTGTAAATGTGTTCCTCATCGTTAACGATATTGATATCATCTATCTTAACTTCAATCTTTGTTACGTGCCCACAATCAGTATCATCTTTGTGTCTAGCATTTAATGCAATCACATCGTTTACAGATTTAGCACGTATGTTTAAGAACAAGTATTCCAAATCATACGTTGTCAACACATTCGTATCAACATCATCTAATATGCATGAATCAAGCAAGTTCATTAACGCACGCAATATTTCTTTTTCTTCTCCAGATTCCATTGCTAAGTATAGAATCTTTTCTTCCTTGACCAAAAAAGGTCTATATCTTATTGGTTGTTTCGTCGATGGTATAATCGTTTCATATTCAGGTGCTACTAGACTGGGTAAAGCCATAATATTTTCATCCTCTTGTTTCTAATTCCGCAGATGCAGACTCCTCTACAAAATATCTATATGTAATCGATACAGGTAGTTTTAAGATTTCAGTATTGTCCCAGCTCATTTGTAAACCACCAACAAGACTTGGAAACGCATCAATCAATGTGCATGTGTAAATAGGAGAAGCATTTTTTCCATCATCTCCTAAGCCAGAATATTTATTGATCTTTATGTTCTGTGATCTGTAGTCGTTGTAATAACCAATGTCAAATGACTTTCTTGATTCATCGAAGTCACCGCTGTTTAAACGATGGTTTCCGGTAATCAAATCTTGCCATTTCATAAAGAAAAAACGTTCCTTTAAATCTCGGCTGCAAATGATGTTCATATCTGCCTGCACATAGTTTGCAAACGCACCAATTTTACTTGGCGGACCATAAGTAAAGTAATCAATTTCTTGTATTGCACGAGGAGGAACAGTAAACGAATCGATTCTAAATCGCATGTTTTCTGCAATACTGGTTCCAAGATTCGTTTGTGTATCTAAACCAACTATATTTGGTATCACGACTTCAAACTCATAGCCTAGTGAAAACCCACCATTGCCTCCAACTTGACCTTGAAAATCGTTTATGCTAAACGGCATTTCTACTATCCCTCCAAACGGTTTGTTGATTGGCTTTTTCGAATCTTGCTATTGGTAACATTAATGCTATGTCCCATTCGTTTGCAAATATCTCAACAAATCTAGATTTCACATGGGAGTTTAAGTATCTTTTTAATGCAGGTTTAAACAAATCAAATCTGCTTGAACCTTTTAACAAGGAGTATGACATTCTCAACTGCGTGTTTTCATCGATCGCATCATTTGTTCGCAAATCATACAACGCGTCCATTAGTCTTGCACGAAGCATGTAAGGCAAGTAATGAAAGTTGAGACCCATAAAACCACCAGGTACAGTATCAATCGGAAATATCAATGGAAATGTGTCGTAATATGGAAGTGTTTTCTTATACTTTGGGTCATAAAAGAAAGCATACATTCTTCCAACTTCAGGTCGATACGTCAATCTTCTTGCATCTGCATTTCGCATTAATACATCTGGTTCTGTTCTTGTTTTTCTCGCCATATCACGAAACCAGTCCGCACTCTGTGGGCCTGGATTTCTATTTGCTTGCCTTGCTGCCGCAAGTATTTTTTCGAATGTTTGAATCGCCATGATCTATTTATATCAAGGATTGATGTTTAGTTCTTTTTCTGTCAGTATGACAAACTTCATTCCGTTATCACCACAGAATCTTTCAGCTGCTTTCCATTTTGCTTCATTGATTCCCCATCGCATAACTTCATTGATGTATCTTTTTGTTTGACGTTTTTGTTTTTTTGGAGGTTGTGTTTGTTTCTTTGGTTTGATCTCAACAATCCATTCTTCAATAGCACCAGTTTTTGTGCGGACCTTTAAGTAGAAGTCTGTAAAGTATCGATGCCACCTTCCATCAATAGGACTTTTGTAGGGAACAACAACTTCTTCTGATGACCACTTCAATACATGATCCTTTGTGTCACAGAACTTCATAAACTTAAGTTCCCACCCAGAACGGTATACAATATCGTTTGGATTTCCTTTGTACTTACTTCTATTTTTTATCCTGAATTTGCCTTGTCTATATGTCGCCATGCTTTATAAATATAGAAAAAACTAATAGGATTTATTTATGCCTACTGCAGGATTTAACGATCTAACAAATAGTTTATCTGGAACATCAGGAACTAACAATCTTGTCTTTCCTGATAACTTAAATCAGATAGATCATTGGATGGTTTTTAGAGTAAACAAGCCAGAGCTTCGTAAGAAAGCTGATTTTGAAACTGCAAACGATATTGCACGTATATTCCTGCCTTTACCAGACAATCTTGGCACACAATATTCTCAACAGTATTCCAATGAAGCGATTGGATTGGCTGGTGTAGCAGGGGCAAGTGCTGGTAATGATATAATAGGAGTAATTGATAAAAGTACGGATTTTTCATCCTTTGTTAAAAACGTCAGCGGAGCAGCACAGACAATCAAGGATGGATTTAAAGGAGGAACTGGATATTATGGAGCACAAGCATTATCTGAAGCAGGTACTGCCCTTGGGGCTGCAGCAGGAGGTGGATTAGGTGGAACTATTGGTGCAATAACAGGAGGCATTGGTGGAACTATCGGAGGTCAATTTGTAAAAGGTGCTATTGCTGGGCAAGGTGTTGCGATCAATCCATTCATGGCAACGCTTTACACTGCACCTGAAATGAGAACACATCAGTTTAGTTGGAAGCTAATACCAAAAAGTGCTAAAGAATCTACACTTTTAAAAGATATAATCAAGACATTCAAGTTTCATTCTGCTCCTGGTATGGAAGGAACAAACAGTACCTTCTTTCAATACCCTGAACAGTTTGACATTGACTTTCATTACGATGAATACCTATACAACATCGCACCATCTGTTTGCACTTCATTTGAAGTAAACTATCATGGTGAAGGTCGTGCAATGTACCATGAAATATCTGAAGGTGATGATACTGGTGGAAGCACAGGAAAAGCTCCTGTTTCCGTTACGATAAATGCTACATTCCAAGAAATTGCTATCATAACAAAGAAAGAAATCCAGGATTACAATAGGTAAAAGTATGCCACACTATTTTCAATACCATCCAACTGTAGATTATGATGTGCTGAAAAATGACATAACAGTAAAGACACAGAATCCATTAGTTCGTCACAAGTTGATAAACTTACTAGGTCTTAGATCTGCGACTTACTATACATACACAGTACAGGATCACGAGACAGCTCAGTTTATTGCAGACAGATACTATGACGATGTGACATTGGATTGGATTATCTACATGGCAAATAACATCATTGATCCACAGTATGATTGGCCTTTAACGCAGTTAGACTTAGTGGAATTCATTAAAGGAAAATATGGAAACATTGGAACAGCACAAAGTCAAGTGCACCATTATGAGCAAATACTTCGCAAAGGTCAACGATTATCTGATGGAACAATCATTAAAGAAAAAACATTACAAATAGATTTGGACACATACAATTCTATAGGAGATGCTTCCCTCAAAAGAGAAGTAAGTAACTATGATTATGAATTAAGAAAAAATGACGACAAACGAGAAATCAAAATCGTGAGAAAAGAGTTCATTCCTGGAATCCTTCGTCAACAAAGAGTGATATTTAGATAATGGCACTTCCACCGTATCGTCCTGGCATACTCAAGTTAGAAAGATGCCTGCTCACGAACTATAGGGAAGAACTTTTAGATCTTCGTCACGTCATGGTTGAGTTCAATGTTTACCATGATCTATTTGCTCAAGGTACGAAGATTGAGATGCTCATAGAAGATTCAAACGGATTGATTGAGTTAGTTCCTATTGTTGGTGATGAGTCTATGATACTTGAGTTCACAGATAACTCAGATGATCCTTTCTCAATGTTGTATACGTTTCGAGTATACAAAATAGATAATCGAACAAAAAACGATTCACGGACAGAATCATATTTATTGCACGGCATTACACCTGAGACAATATCAAACCATAGAAAAATGGTTTCACGTTCCTATACAAACTTAAAAGCATCGGAAGTTATTAGTCAAATATACAATGAGTATCTGAGACCAACTGCAAGTGAATATGGTGAAGCGATACTTGAAAGTTCTCCTTCGTTAAGTATACAGGAGACAAAGGAAAAGAAAGCATGGGTGTTTCCTACACAAAAACCTTTTGAGATAATCGACTATCTTTGCAAAGAAGGTGAAGCAAAAAACGAAAACAAAAAAGGATCAAACTTTCTATTCTATGAAACACATAAAGACAATAAGGAATGGCACTTCAAAACGTTAGATAGTTTGTTGCAACAAAAACCTTTTCCAAAAGACACGTTTTACTATGCGCCTTCAACTGTACAGGCAAGAAGATCGTTAAGTGAAAAACCATCAAAGTCAACAACAAGACTTGTCGGTGGAGATTTTGATGATCCAATCGAAGAAGTATATGCTTATCAAAAGATAGAAAAGTTTAACATGGTAGGTCAGTTTGATGCATTGCAGAACGTGAGAACTGGTATGTATAACAACCAAGTCGATTCGATTGATCCGATTATCAAGACATTCAAGAGTGATGTGTTTCTATACGAAGATGACTTTGATAAGTTAGGACACATGCAAGATCAGAGATTTTACACGAAGCGTTCTTTGTATAAAGAAAAAGAAGCAAACACAATCAAACACTTCATGGTAACAAACTTTGATCAAGAATACCTGAGTACGCAGTACGTACAGAAAGGAAAAAACACAGACAATCAGATTAAGTTTCCTAGAGTAGCACACAAGTTTTTGAAGTATGACATTGCATCAAGACAACAGTTAAACAACATCATCATTGAGATAACTATACCAGGCAATGTAGAGTTAGATGTAGGCACCATGATAAATATTGTTGTTCCTCAAAGTTCTAGCTTTAAAGAATATGCTACACAAACAAACTTGTTGTTTAACGATAGAAAATTTTTGGTCACTGCAATGAAGCATACGTACAACAAAATACAAGATAAGTTTTTCACTACATTGGAATGCATTCGCGATACATATGCAGAAGGTCAAGTTGAAACAGATGATGCTGGATTTGAGGGTTAAACATGCAGATAGGAGAAACTTTTAACTGGTGGATAGGAGTTGTTGAGGATAGGAATGATCCAATCAAGTTAGGTCGTGTTCGTGTGAGAATATATTCTCATCATACAGCAGATAAAGGAATGATTAAGACAGAAGATCTTCCTTGGGCGCAACCTTTACAGCAAATCACATCGGCTGCAATAAGTGATGTTGGTCATTCACCAACTGGAATCGTTGAAGGAACGTGGTGTGTTGGTTTTTGGTTGGATGGTGTTGAAGGACAGCGTCCAGTTGTTATGGGAACACTTGCAGGTATTCCTTTACAAGGTCCCGCTGGTAGTGCAGGATTCAATGATCCAAACGAAAAGTATCCAAGGCAAGAGAGAATAAGTGAACCTGATGTAAATCGTCTCGCAAGAAATGATGATGAGTACAAGCATGAGGTACTAAAAGATAAAGAAGATTCACGAGAAAAAAACGTTGATCGGGCTTTAAACTTAAGGAACGATGAGTGGGATCAACCCACAAGTCCATACGATGCTTCATATCCTTACAATCACGTTTATGAATCAGAATCTGGACACATAAGAGAATACGATGATACGGAAGAACATGAAAGGATCCATGAGTATCATAAAAAAGGAACCTTTTACGAAATCGATGAAGAAGGAACAAAGGTTACAAGAGTAGTCAAGAACAACTATGAGATAGTTGCAGGTGATGATTACTGTTATGTCAAAGGAAGTTGCAATATAACAATCGATAGTAAAGCTACTACTTATGTAAAAGGTGATTGGGACATACAGGTTGACGGCAACTTAACGATTGATGTTGCAAAGAAAATAGACATTGATTCTATAGATAACATTACTATTGACAGTGGAGCAGGTAACCTTAGAGGCGACGGAAACATATTCTTCAACTCACAACCTTCCGACAGACCTGTAACAGGAGATTAGTATGCCAGGACAAGTAAGAAGAATTTTGGATTGTCACTTAGGACATCCTTCATTTTCACCTGCACCGTTTCATCGTACACAATACGCAACATCATCTCCTAATGTATTTGTGAACGATCCTGAAACATTGAATGGAAGTGGAGATAACTATGGCGCTGTACGTTTAGGCGATATTACATTTTGCACCGATCCTGCAGCAGAAGCATCGCCTGACGTTTATGCAAACAATATTCGTGTTCATCGTAAATGGGACGCAACAGGTGGGCATGACTCATGGATACCAAACTTCGCATTGACTGCTTCTGATAACGTATTTGTAAATGGTGATGACAGTTATAAGAAAGTACCGAGTCCAGACTAATGCCTGATATACAGTACGAAACAAGACTACAAGAAATAGGAACAGCTTACGCTGCAAACAATCTTGTTTTGTATCAAGAGTTAATCGACAAGTTTAATGCTGACTTTTCTGTGCCTCAGTTTAATGAGGAAGAAGATTTACTTACGGATCCAGAAAAGGAGTTATTTGAATACGTATCTGGTTACGACGGCGAGTATCAAGAAGGCTATGCTACAGAATATGTAGCACCACAACCTGGGTTGCCTACAAATGTTTATCCTATAAACCCAGCTGATCCAAATGATGCTTGCTTATTTTCTTACGTCGGTGTGTATGTAAATGCTGAGGGGGATTTCTCAGGCGAAGCCTCAGGTATAGAAGATAAGTTTATATGTGGTCCACCTGATGCGCCAGTTTTACAACCAGAAGTAATACCGGATTTACCGAACGTTGCATCGTTAACATCAGTGGTATTCGATGAACCTATTACAGATCCTGATTCTGTAGTTCCTTCACCACCAAAAACGTTTAAGGATTGCTTGTAGTGGTTGCCAACACGATTACATATAGATTAGAAAAAGGTAGTGCGTTAACTTATCAAGAGTTAGACGATAACTTCCGTTACCTTGACCTAACAAAAGGAACTGGGTCTGGAGATGGCGGTGCTACGTTTGATGCCGATAAAGATACTGGCATGGACCCTGAGGTATCTGAAGACGAAGATGTGCTTCGATTCTTTGTAGGAAACTCAATACCTGGATATTCCAACGTACAGAGTGTTATGACACTCGCTGCAAACGGTTTGATTGTAAACATGGGCCAGTCAAATCAGGCAGGTAGCACTGTTAATGGTGCACCCATTGTTTTGCAAGCAGGTTCAGGAGCAAACGTTGTATTCCACGCTGACACAAAAGGCGGAGACATAGAACTACGTCCAGGTAACTATAACACATATGCAAATACGGACAGTGCGAATACTTCGACACCTTCAACAGAAGGTGTTGTTCGTGTCATTGGACCAAATGTTGACGGACCTGGTGTTGCTCGCTTTTTTGATACGGATAGAAATGAGTTTGTAGGAATAAGCGGCCCTGATAACTTAGATACATCATACACAATAAAACTTCCAAATGTGTTAGGCACTGTTGGACAAGCACTGATACTACAAAATGCAAGTGGTAATACTGAATGGGGCGCAGGGGGCGGAGGAGCATCACCAGCTACAAACGCTTTTACGACATTTACTGTTTCTGGTCAAAGTACTTTATACGCAGCAAATGGAGATAGCACATTAGCATTTGTTGGAAGCAATGGAATAAATATTAGCACTGCTCCTTCCTCAAACACAATAACATTTGAGTTAGGATCGATTGTTTTTCCTTCACAAAATGTATTCGCAAGTATTGCTGTTGCAGGACAAGATTCGGTTGTAGCCGATGCAGTTAATGATACGTTAACGTTTGTTGCTGGCTCAAACATGACCATCACAACAGAAGAAGGCACAGATACGATTACGTTTACTTCTACTGCAACTTCTCCTGAGTCAAATACCTTTTCTACATTTGCAGTTTCAGGACAAGATTCAGTTGTAGCAGAAACGGATGACGACACATTAACATTTGTTGCTGGTTCAAACATGACTATCACAACAGATGCTAGCACAGATACGATTACATTTGCTGCCAGTGTTGTTGCTTCTGAATCAAACACGTTTTCTACTATTGCAGTTTCAGGACAAGACTCAGTTGTAGCCGAGACAGACGATGATACGTTGACGTTTGTTGCTGGCTCAAACATGACTATCACAACAGACGCAGCAACTGATACTATCACGTTTACTGCTACGGGAGGTGGCGGTGGTGGCACAGGTGATATATCTGCAAATGGAACTACCTCATATGCGTATGCAGCAAATACTGAAGTAAGCATATGGACTTCGAACAATCAAATAATGGGAACACCTGCTTTCAAGTTTGATTATGGCGCAAACACGTTAACTGTCATTGGTCACATACAAGCAACAACAAAATCATTCTTAATCAAACATCCTACAAAAGAGCATCACATGCTCCAATACGCATCGTTGGAAGGACCAGAAAATGGTGTGTATGTTCGAGGTAAAAGCTCACAAAACGTAATCGAACTACCTGATTACTGGATCAACTTAATCGACGAAGAAACAATCACAGTAGAACTTACTCCCAACGGTTTCTATCAAGAATTGTTTGTGAAGGAAATAAATAACAATCGAATACACGTGGGTAACAATAAAAGTGATTCATTGAGATACTTCTATCATGTGTATGCTGAGCGTAAGGATGTTCCTAAACTAGAAACTGAATACGAGGTTGCATTGAAATGGCTGTAGTAAGCGGAAAAAGAGGATCAGATGGGAAGCTAACAAGGGCAAAGTCATATCGCTATTGGAGAATAACTGATATAAGCATTCCCGGCGGAGGTTATCTTGAAATATCCGAACTCCAATTTTTAAAGAATGGAGTTGTTGTGAACGACGATGGAGCTAAAACTAGTTCTACTCCGCCTGAAGTAGCAGCGTCGACCTATCCTTTTAGTATGTTATTTGATGGGATTATAGGCTCCTCATCGAGAACTTTATGGTATGAAAGCACAGCAGAAGATCCTAGTTTTTGGATTAAGATTGATTTTGGTGCAAACACTAATGTTACTCCAGTAAACGGAATCAAACAAGCCGGATATAGCGATAGCGACAGATACATGGATTCATTTAGACTAGAAGCTTCTCAGGATGATACCGTTTGGCACAATGTAAAATATGTAACTAATATACCGTGGACTGGACAATATACACTTTCGTCAGAATATGATACGTCAAACAACGATGTCCTATATGCTTAAGTTTGGAGTGTAAAATGGGAGTAGTATATGGAAAAAGAAATTCTGAAACTGGCAAAATAGAACGCTTTTTTGTTATCACTGATGGTTTAACACTTTATTTAGACGCTGGTGATACTGCATCGTATCCTGGCAGTGGAACTACTTGGTTTGACATAAGCGGTAATGGAAATGATGGAACAATCAACGGCGGGGCCACCTTTGATAGTGCCAATGGTGGGTCTATTGTTTTCGATGGAAGCGATGACTCAGTTACAGTTTCTAATGTTCAACCAGGAACAAATGATTTTACAATAACTGTATGGGTATTGAAAGATAGTACTGGTCCTAATCAATATATCTATGATTTTGGTTCAAACGGAGGAACATTGACGGCAGGAACTAGCGTAAGTGGATACGGGTTTAGATACTACAATCCTACTTTAGGTGTGAGTAGCAATGTGTACACTCAAGGTACAGTACCTGTCGCTGATAGATGGTATGATGTTACAATGACAAGAAGTGGTACAACAACGTCGATGTATGTAGACGGGCAGTTTGTTACATCATCATCTGGCGATAGCTATAATATATCATCTACAACTTTAAACATTGGTAAGTACGGCGGAAACAATAGCTATAACCATGATGGAAAAATAGCAAACTTTAGAATATACAACAGAGCACTCACATCATCAGAAATCCAAACAAATTTTAGCGCATTGCGTAGTAGATTTGGAATATAAAAAACATGGCAAACTCGGATAAAGACATACTAATAACACCAAATAAAGGAGAAACATCAGAACCTTCTATTTCCTTTAGTGGTGCAAACACTACACCCAATAACATAATCACCATGACCGTTAAGGATGAGCAAGGTTCAGGTGTTGCTACTGACTATACGGCGATTTCGTATTCAAATGATAACGGTGAAATTTTCTCCATCACCACAGACTTTTCAAATAGCGTATTTGGTGTTACTGATATTAACGGAAAGCCTTTAATCGAAGCCTTTGCAAACGGCATGATTTCGATGGCCGAGTTTAATAACTATACATTGCGTTTAGGAACAATAATATCTGGTACTGAAAAAGAACTTGATGCAAGACTTGATGTTGATGGAACCACATCGCTTCGTGCTCAATCCGAGTTAAGATTTCATCAAGCAAATAACGATTATTACATAGCACTTAAATCGGCAGATGCATATACTTCAAACGTAACATTTTTCTTACCAAACACACACGCAACTGCCACAAATTATGTGCTTGCATCAAACACATCTGGCTACATGTATTGGTCTGAAGGTGGAGGCGGTGCTTCTAAAGTTGGCTCACCGGACACATATCAGATAGCTTATTGGGCAGACGGAACGAACCTTGCTGGCAACAGCGCGTTTAAATGGGCCAACAACATTCAAACTCTTTACGTCTCAAATACGATTTCGATTAATGATGGCGGTGTTGTTTCAAATCCTAGAATGGTTTTCAGTGGTGCAAACACTACACCCAATAACATAATCACCATGACCGTTAAGGATGAACAAGGTTCGGGTGTTGCTACTGATTACACTGCGCTGTCATTCAGTAACGACAACGGGGAGATTTTTTCAGTAACAACTGACTTTAGTAACTCAGTATTTGGTGTAACTGATATTGATGGTAAACCTTTAATCGAAGCCTTTGCGAATGGTATGATCTCAATGGCCGAGTTTAATAACTATACATTGCGTTTAGGAACAATAATATCTGGTACCGAAAAAGAACTCGATGCAAGACTTGATGTTGATGGAACCACATCGTTAAGAGCACAGTCCGAGTTAAGATTTCATCAAGCAAATAACGATTACTACATTTCATTAAGATCACCTGGAAACTATGCGGCAAATGTTGATTTAAGATTGCCTAATACTGCACCGGCAAATACATCTCACTATGTCTTATCCGCAAACACGTCAGGGTACATGTACTGGTCAGACGGAAGACAACCTGTAGTTACTGTAGCAAACTTGCCAACAGCACCGGCACCAGGAACACGACATTTCGTGAATGATGCAACAGCAACTACATTTCACAGTGTAGTAGCAGGAACTGGCTCAAACTTTGTTCCAGTGTTTTATGATGGCACGAACTGGAGAATAGGTTAAAGTCATTATAAATAAAAACACATAGAACTTGGAGACTTCAGATGCCGGCGCCCGAAGAAGAACTGTATAAAGACTTACCTTTGTCTTTTAATAGACATCCAATAACGAAAAAGGTAAATGCTTTGGTAAATGCCGATGCCGTGAAGCAAGCCGTAAAGAATATCGTGTTGACTAACTTTTACGAAAGACCATACAATCCTAGATTTGGTGGTAATGTTACAGCTCAACTTTTTGAAAACGCAGATGCGTTTTTAGAATACAACTTAGCAACAAACATCAGACAATCATTAGAAAACTTCGAACCACGTGCAGACATTATTAGCATAGTTGTAAACAGTGAAGCTGACACGAATACATTAAGCGCAAAGATCAAGTTTGGTATACGTGCACTTATAGATCCAGTCGAAGTAACCGTTCAACTACAACGAGTAAGATAATGGCAGCTAACACCGCATTAAAAATAACAGAACTTGATTTTGATACCATAAGAGAAGGTATCAAGGATTACATCAAGGCAAAGCCAGAATTTATCGACTATAACTTTGAAGGTTCTACGATTAGTCTGCTCCTTGATATGATGGCTTATAACACATATCAAAATGCATTTCTCACAAGCATGGTCGGTAACGAAATGTTTTTGGACTCAGCATTGTTGAGAGACAGTGTTGTTTCAAGAGCAAAGATGCTAGGATACACAACAAGATCTGCAAGAGGAAGTAGTACACGAGTTTGTTTGGAGTTAACACCTAATCCTCCAACACCAGCACCACTTTCAATCACTATTCCAAAAAATACAGAGTTCACAGCAACAATTGACGGCATCGAATATACTTGGGTTACACCAGAAAACTATATCATCTATGATGACAATGGAACATACGAAGGAATTGTCACAATCGTAGAAGGCAATCCGCTCACACAAAAGTATACGGTCAGCACAGTTAACCCAGTCAAGTACGTCATACCAAACGAAAACGTAGATACAACTTCGATTACAATAACAGTAGAAGAAACTGCAGGTTCTAGTAACATAGAGACTTTCACATTAGCGGAAAATATTTTAGATGTAAATAAGGACTCTGCAGTTTACTTTATTCAGGAAATAAACGACAATCTTTATGAAGTTTATTTCGGCGATGGTGTTATAGGAAAACAACTTAGTGATGGCAACGTCGTAAGCATTTCCTATCGTGTTTGTAATGGTTCAATCACAAATGGTGTAAACACATTCGTTGTGCCAACAACAGTACCTGGTGCTGATGTTACCGGTTCTACAGTTGAAGATAAAACAAGCGGAGGAGATGAGATTGAATCCGTTGAGTCCATCAAGTTTAACGCACCAAGATATTTTGAAACACAAGATCGTGCAGTGCTTGCGACTGACTATAAAAGTCTATTGCTAAAACAGTTTGGTGATCTCAAAAGCATCAGTGTCTGGGGCGGTGAAGAAAACGACCAACCAATATATGGAAAGGTATTCATATCTGGTCGAACAGAAAACTCAACGTTTTTATCACAACAGAAGAAGGACGAGATCAAGCAATACCTGAAAAAGTATAATGTGATGGCAATGGACATACGATTTGTAGATCCAACGTATCTTTACATCAAGCCAACAATCACAGTTTACTACGATAGCAAACAAACAAGCTTATCACCAAATGCGTTAGCAACAAACATAGAAACCACGATTAAGAATTTTGAAACAACAAACCTTGGCACGTTTGAAAATAACAACTTGAAATATTCCAACTTTAGTGCAGCGATTGATGACACCAATACTTCAATACAAAACAATAGCTCGACACTGTTGTTACAAAAAAGATTTACTCCTGATTTTAGTAACAATACCACATACACATTAAACTTTCAAAATGCTTTAGAGAAATGCAGAAATGACGGCAGCTCAACGTTGACTTCTACATCATTCACTCTTGGTGGAAAAACTACATATTTAGATGATGATGGTAAAGGAAATGTTCGTGCATATTACTTGGACGTTGACGGGGTAACAAAGGTCTATACAAACAATACGCAAGGCACGATTGATTACACGTCAGGTAAGATCCAACTAATCAGTTTCAAACCAACCGCAGCTACAAACGATCAAGTAGAAGTTTCCGTGAGTCCAAACAGTTATGACATTACTAGCAATAGGTACCAAATCTTGTTGCTAAGTGGGACAACATTTGATTTGCGCGATGTTAGCGGTTCGACTGCAAAGGTCGCAAAAACAGTAAACACAATCGGTGATGCTACACAAATTAATGAAGTTGCATTAGGAACTGTTGTGTAATGGCAATAGACAATAAAACCTCAGTACTTATTGAGCAACAGTTTCCGGATTTCGTTTATGACGAAGGCCAGAATCTTATTCAGTTTGTCAAAGCTTATTATGAGTATATGGAACAGACTGGAAATGCCTTAGATGCAAATAAGAACTTACTGAATTATCAAGATCTTGATAACACGTTAGAAAAATTCATAGACTATTTTTATAGAGAAGTTTTCACAAGTGTTCCAAAAACACTTATGGTAGATGATAAACTTTTCCTAAAGCATGTTCGTGATTTGTACTTATCAAAAGGCACAGAAGAATCTTTTGAACTGTTGTTTAGAATTTTGTTCAATGAAGAAATCAGTTTCTATAACCCAGGTGAAGATATACTTCGTGCTTCAGATGGGCAATGGTATGAAACCATAAAGTTAAGGCTTACACCAATCACCGGCACAATAACTGATATTGACGGTTATACGATTAAAGGTTTAACATCTGGTGCAATAGCAAGAGTACAAACTGTTAACTACAATTTAGTAAACGGATTAGACTTTTATGACATTACCATATCAAATGTTTTGGGCACATTTGTAGATGGTGAAACGATAGAAAATACAGATCAAACGATCACTGCTAAAATAGATAACACAGTAGGACAGTTAAAATCAATAACTATATTGTCGGGTGGATCTGGGCATCAAGTTGGTGATAAGATTGATATAGAAGGACTAATCGGATCGGGTGCTACCGGTACTGTTACTGCAATATCAAACACATCAGCAATTGACTTTACTGTAACAAACGGCGGTGATGGTTATCGCATTTCTTATGTTGATGCGAACAACCCAACAGGTAATCCAACATTAGGATCAGTTTCTGTTGTTGGTGGTCCTGGAACTGATGCTGGGTTTCTTATTACTAGCATCGTTCCTTCTGGTAATGTCGCAATACAAACAGACAAAATCGAATATGTGGCTAACGTAGCAATTGATACGAGTCCTAGTTTTGGTGCATACGGAAATGTTTCTATTTTGATTAGCACAGAACTTTCTACAGCAAACGTCGATAGTTTAATGTCAGATGCTTTGCCCACTGCAAACTCCCTATACGGTGTTATCAATACGATAGCAACATTCAGTACAGGCGGAGGTTATACTTCATTGCCAACTGTTGAAGTATTAGACGCAGAAGCAACTGCCGTATTAGGACCACCACTAGGAGAAAACGCAGTCATAACTCCTGCATATGTTGATGGTTCGATTGCAGCCGCAACAGTTGACAGTAAACTTATCACTACGTACAACGCATCAAATAGATACACGTTGATAAATCGTTCAAGGGCAAACACATACAACGCAACCGCAACGGGGAGCGTCACTGGTGTTGTTGATATTGAAGGCAGATATCTTGACACAAGAGGTTGGTTATCATCTAACAAGAGATTACAAGATAACTACTTCTATCAAGAATTTTCTTATGAAATAACATCTAACCAGGTTATAAATAGTTATAGAAAGTTATTGCTAAAACTGTTGCATCCAGCTGGAAACATGCTGTTTGGTAGAAAGCAATTTGATAACTCGATTGCAGTGTCAACAGTAACAGTTGAAGCAAATGTAGAATCCATAACGGTATAAAAATACATGGCACAATACATTACAAGATATCTGCGTTTAAACAATGCAGCAAACTTTAAAGAAACCTTCGACACTAGTACGGACAATAATCTGTACGTGTTTGTTGGCAAGACGTATGACTGGGAAACCGGCAGTGCTCCAACGTTATTGGATTCTGATAAAGATACTGTGCATGACATATGGAAAGATATTGTTCACGCAGTAAGAGTTGTTGAAAACGATATTGAGCATGTTGTGCCAAGATATGATTGGGCAAATGGACAAATCTATAACCATTTCGTGCATGATAACGCAACACTTTACTCAAACACGACTCCTTTCTATGTAAGGACAAGTGTTGATAATGTTTACAAGTGCATTGCAAACAGCGGTCAATCTACAGTTGAACCAACAGGAACATCGACAGAGGAGTTTACGACTTCTGATGGATACACCTGGAAGTTTATGTACGGATATAACTCTGCACTCAAAAATAAGTTTGAGACAGATGACTACATTCCGGTTAAACTTGAAACAAATTCAATCATACCTCAGTATGATGTGCAACAAACAGCTGTTATTGGTGACTTAAAACAAATAAGAGTCGTGGAAAGTGGCAATAACTACATTACAGATACCGGAAATATAAGTGCAATCACTGCTGATAAGTATTATATCACATTAGATGGTTCCGCAAGTGATACCACAAACGCATATCTCAACTACAGCATATTCATTTCAAGCGGAACAGGTGCTGGGCAAATAAGAAAGATTACAGAATACAACGGAGCAACAAAAACACTAAGATTGGAAAGTCCGTTTACAGTTACTCCAACATTGCTTTCCACATACATCGTTTCGCCAACAGTTGAAATAAAGGGCGACGGTGTAGATGCAATCGCAAGAAGTGTTGTTGACACAAACGGCACAAACATCGATTCGATTATTATGATTTCAAAAGGTAGTGAATATACGCAAGCATCAGCAACAATAGTTGGAAACACTGGAGAAAATGCAACGCTTAGTCCAACCATTTCTCCACCTGGTGGACATGGCTCAAACGCGATACATGAGCTGAATGGAATAAATATAATGATTGATAAAAGTGTTGCATTCGATGAAGGCAATGCCGGAAAAACAGTAGACAATGATTTTAGATTTTATGGTTTAGTTAAGAATCCATTGCTATCTTCAAACGGTGCACTTGCACAAGGAGATGTTTATGGACAAACAACAAATCTTACTTTGGTAAACGTCACCAATGATGGCAAGTTTACTAAGGACGAACAAATCTACTTTGTAAACTCAAGCGACATTACTAGCAATGTAGTTCAGTTTGCAAACACAAACGCATCGAACACGGCTGGAGTATTGTCAACAACAAATGCTAATAATGGATTGTTCACAGTGGGAGCAAGTATTAAAGGATCTTCATCTGGAACAGAAGCTGTTATTTCGAAGATCGAAAACGGAGAGTTCAAGTTATCAAGAGGTGATGTTTTGTTTATAGATAACTTTGATGCTGGTGTAGATAGAGATTCTTTACAAAGAGAAAATTTTAAAGTAACTTTAAAGTTCTAATAGGATACAATAAATGGCAACTGCAAATACAAAATCACTTACGACTGATTTTAATGTGTCACCTTATTATGATGACTTTGACGAAACGAAAAACTATAATCGGTTGTTGTTTAATCCTGGTTATGCTGTGCAAGCTAGAGAGTTGACACAGCTTCAAACAACGTTACAAAACCAAATTGACAGATTCGCAGAGCACATTTTCAAAGAAGGAAGTGTTGTATCTGGAATGGGATTGAATCTCGATACTTCCCTTCCTTATATACGCCTGAGAGATTTTGCAGCAGATGGAACGACCGCAGTTAACCCATCTGACTTTATTGGCAAAACGATTACAGGATCCGCTGACGGTGTGCAAGCTTATGTTGTGGATGCGATTGACGGATCAGAAGCTGAATATCCAAACACAAAAACACTTTACGTTAAGTACGTTAGCGTAGGAACGAATGATGCTGGAAAATACACCATCAATGAAACTTTAACATCGGATACTTTGTCTGCAAATACTTGGAACGCGGGCGGTAGCGCATTATCTAACAATGTGATTCGTGTTACATATGATGATGGCATCATGTTTGCAAAAGACCATTTTATACGCATAGACAGGCAATCTGTCAATGCTTCTAGATATGAAAGAACTCCTACAGTAAAGATTGGTTATGTCATCAATGAAGAAATCGTAAAAGCAACAACAGACAATAGTTTATTAGATCCTGCTCAAGGATCGCCTAACGAAAATGCACCAGGTGCAGATCGTTTAAAACTTACAGCAACAATCACTACGAACAACGCGATTACTTCCACACAAGAAAAAGATTTTGTTGAAATACTAAGACTGCAAAGTGGAGCACCTGTGTTTAAGGCAGAAAAACCACAGTATGCAATCATCAATGATTACATAGCAAGAAGAACATTCGACGAATCTGGAGATTACCTTGTTGAAGGTTTAACAGTTCGTTTAAGAGAACATCTTAAAACATCAACAAACCAAGGTGTTTATACTGCAGCAAACGGTGGTGATGCTAACAACTTGTCAATCGATGTATCTCCTGGTAGAGCATATGTAAAAGGTTATCAAGTAGACAATCTCTTGACCAAACACATTGCAGTTGAAAAGGGAATCGATACACTAACTTCCGAGAACTTGACTATTCCAATCAACACTGGCAACTACCTAGAAGTCAAGGAAGTTGCTGGTTCATTTACTGCAGCAGATTCTTGGAGTGATGTAAAACTCTACGACATTGAGCAATATGCAATATCGAACACAAGCATCAGTGCTCCTTCATTAGCATCTACTCGAGGAACCGAAATCGGTGTAGCCACACTAAAAGGAATCCAGTTTGAAAGTGGAAATCCTGGTGAGGAAGATGCAGTATATCGTGCATACCTCACAAACATTCGCATGTCGGGAGCCAATACTTTCACTGATGTTAGATCTTTAGTTTCGGTTGCATCAAGTCCACAACTTCCAGGAACAGCTGACGTTATCGTAAGCAATGCAAATACAGCTGTGTTAAAAGAAGTCGGATACAATACCGGCGTGTTTAAACTTGGTCCACAAAATGCAAAGACATTAAAGAACAATGGATCAAACGACGTAACATATGAGCACTTTAAAGCAATCGCATCTGTTGCCGATTCTGGTGGTTCATATTCTATTTCTACTGGTGGTGACAAACTTCCATTTGCTGGTGGTTCAACATTGAATGACACACAAAAGGAAGACTACTGGTACCTTATTGCAAATACAGATACCGAAAGTTCTAGTAATTTAACAGGAACCATATCGCTAACAGAAACGACCGGCGCATTGGTTGGATTGAGCACAGCATTTGATACAGAGTTAGCAGAAGGTGACCTGATTAAATTTGCAGGAGGACAATATGTTGTCCTCAACGAAATAACAAACGCAACGACGGCAAACGTCCACATTTCTACTAACGGCACACTGACTGCCGAGAGTGGTGCTACCGCGAAGCGAGCATTTAGAAAAGGTTATCCCATTCCTATGCCAACTGCTTCAGGAAGAACAATAACAATCAACTCAACTGCTGACGTGGCTACGATTGATATTAACGTAACAACTACAGATCCTCTACAGATCCAAGGTTCAACATTCTTCCAGAGAAACGATGTTGGTCCTAAAGGAAAGGACATATACAAAAATCTTTCAGTTGAGTTAAAGAGCATCGGTGCAGGCGGAGCAAAAAATGCAATCACTGGTTCTGCAGCGACTGCGGCTACAGATCCTTTGTACATTGGTTTCTATGATGTATTGAAAGTAAGACAAATCCTAAAGAGAGATGATACGGATTTTACTACTGCGAACTATCTTACAGGAAGCACTGATGTAACGAAAGAGTTTAATGTGTTTAATGGTCAAAAGGATAACTACTATGACCATGCATACATTCAGTTAAAACCAAGTTCAACGTTGAGCATTGATAGCTCCACTACAAGATTACTCGTCATTATGGATGTGTTTAAACATGACGAAAACGATGGCATATCTTATATGACTATTGATTCGTATCCGATTGATGATTCAAATCCAAGTGCTACAAACACAATAACAACATCTGAAATCCCGATCTTTACCTCACCAACTACAGGTCTGGAATATAGATTGAGAGATAGCATTGACGTTAGACCCCGAAGAGGAAACGGCGGAAGTGATGCAAGTGTTAATGGAAACGTAGATGGTGCTGGACAAAACCCAGTTCCTCCTGCTGGCTTCACGACTGGAGCACCAGGTTATCTTGCATTCCCTAAACCAAACAAATCATTTGTATTCAACTCTTCTGAGTTCTATTTGCCACGAAGAGATAGAATCTATGTAACGGAAAAGGGATTGTTCCAGACAGTCAAAGGTGTACCTGCAGTTAATCCTTTACTGCCACCACCTCCAGCAGATGGTTTAACAATCGGTCTTATCGACATTGCAGCATTTCCTTCGACACCTTTTGAGGAAGCAAAAGCAAGTGATTCAGATGACTATCTAAACGTATCACGCATCAAACCAGTAAGACAAGTTCGTTTTACAATGAAGGATATTGGTACGATTAAAGATCGTGTCGATAACTTAGAATACTACACATCATTGTCTATGCTTGAATCTGATACGAAAAACATGACCATCACTGATGCAAATGGACTTGATCGTTTCAAGAACGGCATTCTTGTTGATCCATTTACTGGCCATAATGTTGGCAATGTAAAGAATGCCGATTACAAGATATCCATTGACAAAGAAAAAAATGAAATACGTCCTTCTTTTATTGTTAGAGATATACCTGTAGAGTATAATGCTACGACTTCAGCGGGTGTTGAAAAGAATGGCTCATATGTAACTTTGCCGATACAAAGCCATTCTGTTTTAGTAAATCAACCTTTGGCTTCAAATATTCGAAACGCGACAGGATTGTTTTACAGCTGGTCGGGTGAGTTAGAGTTAACACCGGACGGTGATATTTGGACAGACACCACAACAGCACCAGATGTACAAGTTGATTTTGACTTAAACACCGATAACTGGCAGTTCTTAGCAAACAGCTGGGGAACTGAATGGGGTAGTTGGGAAACAATCAACCGTGACATTAGTACTCGCACCGAACAAACAAGAACAAATAGAGGTGGACGAGCAGGCACTTTAACAAGCAACATTACAACAACGACATTAGGACAACAAAGAACAGGCATTCGAAATATTGTTGTTCCTGAAACGCAGACTCAATCTGCTGGAACTTCTGTAAGAAATGTTAACTTAGTTCCTTTCATGCGTTCAAGAATCGTAGATTTCAAAGCAATCGGTATGAAACCTGGTGCAAAGGTCTATCCATTCTTTGACGGCGAAGATGTAAGCGATTATTGTAGGAGTACTGATAGTTCTTTTGCTAATCCTAGCTCATACGGAACACAACTAACTGTAAATACAAACGGCGAAGTTTACGGACAGTTCAGGATTCCGAACAACAGTGCAATGAGATTTAGAGTTGGCACTAAAGAGTTTGTTTTGACAGACAACTTGTTGGGAAGAACAGGATCAGGAGAAACTACAACATTTGCTAGAGATGAATACACTGCCTCTGGTTTACAGCAAACAGTAAGCGAAACTGTTATCTCCACGAGAACTCCTAAGATTGTTCCTAGTAGAGTTACTGATACACGCACTTCTTCATCGACGAGCAGATCAAGTAGTTTTGTCGGAGATCCTTTACCACCAGTTGCTCCTCGGTTTACACTTGAAGGTGATGAAGTTGGCACAACGCCTGTCCTCGATGTTGACTCTACTGCTGGCGATATCGATGATGGTGGTGGCGACGATCCTATTGCACAATCATTTACAATTGACACGAATGGAATAGGATTATTCAAATCTGCACAGTCTACTACTGGTGTATTTTTGAGTAAGATTGATCTTTACTTCCAGAAAAAAGATGCAACCTACGGAGTAAGCGTACAGATCAGAGAAGTTGATGCTTCATCTGGTTATGTTACTCCTAGAATATTGCCTTTTGGTCAGGTCGATGTTCCTGCTTCATCGGTTAATATTTCTGATGATGCATCAGCAGTAACAACTGTTGTGTTCCCTACACCTGTATATGTAAAGGCAGATTCACAGTATGCTATCGTCATCAAGCCGATCGCAAACAACCCTAACTATGCAGTATGGACAGCACGCATTGGTGATGAAGATCTGAGTACAGGCGAGAAGATTTCGGAACAACCTGCGTCAGGCATATTCTTCGCTTCCTCTAACGACAAAACATGGAATGCGATTCAGGAAGAAGATCTGAAGTATACACTATATGTAGCCAACTTTGGTACAAATGCGAGCGGAACAGTAGAGCTAAACACGATACAAAGAGAATATATTAAAGTCAATAATGCTTCTGCCGATTTCAATAGAATAGGAGCAGAACTGAAAGGTGAAACAACACTTACGTTAGCAACCAACATCGGTGGTGCAAATAACAATGGTGATTTCCTTGTCGGTGAAACATCCGGTGCAAATGGTACCATCACAATCATCGATGGATCTAGTTATAGACTCAAGGATGTAAATGGAACATTTGCTTCTGGTGAAAATGCTAAGTTAAACAACTCAGTAACAAAAGCAAAAATCAACGCACAAAATACTCCGGTTGCCACCATCGAATATTACGATGCAGCAACACAGGATTACGATGAACTGAGAGTAAGTGGAACTTCAGGTGGAACATTTGTAACCGGCATGCAAGTTACAAACGACGAAAATAACTCAACAGCTGACATTACAGAGTTGTTTGATGTTCCTGTAGATACATTGCACAATGCAATCGGCAAGTTCGAACCCGAAGGAACAGACACGCGCATAACAGCTGCGCTTGCAACATCCACCACACAGTTAGAAACAACATATGGACAGTTGCAAGATAACGGCGACACGACGTTTGACAGTAGAAAATTTGTATTAAGCAAACCAACCGAGGATGCAATCGCAGCAGGCACACGAAGTGGCAAACTAAGAGTACAACTACAAAATGGTGATAACTTCTTAGTTAGTCCAGTGATTGATTTGGATAGAGCAACATTAGCAGCAGTTGAAAACCTCGTGAATAACGATTCAACAGGAGAAACTGCGGCATCTGGTGGTAATGCTCTTGCGAGATACATTACAAAAACAGTTACACTTGCAGAAAATCAAGATGCAGAAGACCTGAAAGTATTCTTAACTGCTTACAAACCAGATACTTCTGATGTTAAAGTTTACTACAAGATAATGAACGCAAATGATCCAGATGATTTTGAAAACAAGAGCTGGTTTGAAATGGAGCAAACAACGAAAGCAACGTTGTATTCTGATTACGAAAACAAGGATGATGTTCAGGAGTACGAGTATAGAATACCTGCAGCAAACTTAACCGGTACTGCACAAGATGTAAATACAGTCGTTGAATACACGTATGATAGTGTGACTTATTCTGGTTATAAATATTTTGCTATAAAGATTGTATTACTGTCGAGTACCTTTTCAAATGTTCCTAGAGTATCTGATCTAAGAGCAATCGCACTACAGGCATAAACCAATGGCAAAAAGAAACCTTCAACCAATCGAAAATGTATCTGACTTTAAACGCGACATTCAAACGAATGCGATGGTGTCAATTGATTCCGGAGGTTTGGCTGCATACAAGAAAAGAAAAATGAATGCCACACAATTGTGCAATGACATAAATACCCTCAAAGAAGAGATGCAAGATATTAAGGACATGTTATCAAAATTAGTCGGACAATCAAATGGCTAACATAGCAAATGTAGATTTATCAGGTACATTTAGACTTGGATTTACACGAGTTAACGAAGGCATTACTCGTGTAAACTCCATATCTAATACAAACAGTTCTGTAACGGCAAACAATGCTGTATTCAGACAAGACAACAGTATCAACTTTGTTACGTTGTATAATGATTCAGCAGCAAGTATTGCAAATGAATCAAGAATAGTATTTAACTTTAATGACAGTGTTTCAGAAGATACTTTTGGATACGTATCAGTTCGTTCTTCAGATATAACAAATGGTTCTGAAGGTGCTGACATGGAGTTTGCAGTTGCTAGTGCAGGAGCAGCACAAACAAAACTTACACTTGCGGCAAACGGTCAGTTGTCTGTACCTCTTGCTGATAACTATGAAAACACAGTCGTTACTAATAACGTCATAACAAACAAAAAATACGTCGATGATAAAGACACAACAGTACTTAGCGACGCATTGGCACTCGCAATAGCATTAGGATAAAAACATGGCAAACAGTTTTAAGGTTTTCACTTCAAATAATGTTGGTACGGTAGCAACAACGATTGGCAGTCATACGGTCGCTACTGGAGCAACGGAGACTGTCATAGGATTGTCCATTTCAAACATTACAGCATCTGCAATAACTGCTGATGTTCAATATGCTAACAACGCCGGATCAACTACATATCTTATAAAGGACGCACCGATTGCATATGGTGGGAGTCTTGTTGTCGTTGGCGGAGATCAAAAACTAGTTTTACTTGAAGGTGATTCAATCAAGGTTACTGCAAATACTGCAACCTCAGCAGACGTTGTTATGTCTGTATTAGAGATTACATAATGGTTTCAAATGACTTCTATATTAGAGATTAAAGGTGATTCATTACGAATAGAAGGCACTGTATTAATCGTATCTAAGCTAAAGGTAATACCTATAGTTTTAGAAACTGCCGGTGATGATTTCTTTAACATCTGTATCCAATCTGGTAGCATAACTGCAAGCGTGTCTCGCTTAGGCGAGCTCTTAACAGATAACGATCCTCCCGCAGGCACAACTTATACCTGGGAACAAATATCACCGGACCCGTTGACCGATGGCAATCTTTCTCTTACTAACACAGACAAGAGAACTGTAAACTATGAAGTTTTACTTGATAACTTTATAGATCGCACCATCAGATTCTACATCAATAAAGGTCAAGAAGACGAACAGTTTGATGATGTGGTCATTAAAGGAACACCCCAAGCAGATGTAAGAAATATAAACACTAAATCAAATCGTGAAGGCACGCTAGCCAATCTCTCAACCACGCTACAATTTGTTAGTACTAAGGTTAATACCACATCAGCAAACAACATAAACACTAAACCAAACAGCGTCGGATTACTAGAAAACTTATCATCTACTGTTCCTTTTGTTAGCGTAAAAAATAATACCGCATCAGCAAACAACATAAACACTAAACCAAATCGAAATAGTACATTTGATCTGCACAATCTTGCTATCGTTTTAAGAAGAATCGGTGCAACAACTACAGGAATACAGGGCCAAGCAAACACAGCTTGTGATGTTAGCTCATGGGACCTAGAATGGTATCATCCAGCCACAGGAACGGACACCGGCACAAATACAGTTTCTACTTTTCTAAATGATTATGACTTGATTGATAGATGGGTTGTTGAAGAACAAACAAATGGTTCAAACACATGGACACAAGTTTTGGTAAAGTTTCCTGACACGAATCCGATCAAAACTGATTTAAGATATAGCGGAACTGTAGCTGATAGAAAATACAGAGTAATCGCCTATTATAAAAACATAGAGTTCAGTCAACGATTAAACGCATTTGTAGAGTTATCAGGTGAAGGTAGATTCACTTATAGAGTTTCTAACTATGTAACAACACCTTCAAGTGGCTACATAACACTGCAAGGAAAATCTACAGAAACTGCAGATATGGTTATCAATATAAATACCAATGCTGCTAGAAGTGGTGTATTGACTAACTTCTCAAACACAGTTCAAACAAATCCAAATATTGGTGGTTAATAAAAGGACACAAAAAATGGTCAAAGGTGAAGTTACTATAGTAAAAAGAGATGCAGTGACTGATGAAGTTAAAGAAACTATAGTACAGGAAAACACAACAACGTATTTGTTTCCTTATTCTATAATCAGACACTGGGCGGACAGTAGTAATATAGGTCTTGATACTGTAAACATCGCTATAGGAACAACTCAAAGATCAACAAAGGAAATAAGTGCTAAAGCTTATTTCCCACCTGAAGTTCTTGTAACTGATAACGCAAGCAAAACAAAATATCCAAATGGTAGCCCGGCACCATATTGGGAGTTCAACGCAAGACTTAGTGATAATCCTGGAAACTATACATTCTATCACGTAATGCTGAGAGCGGGAAGAGAAGATTACACCATTGCGTATATTTTTTTAGATCCACCTTGTGTACAGGCACCAGGCGAAAACATTGATATTACATATCGCTTATACTTTTATGATGAAGCATTGTCGGATGATTTTTCATTAGGGTATCCAATAAAGAACTATTGGAAACACGCATTTAACACAAATAGAATTTCGCCTGAAGGAGTTGACTTTTCTACAAACATTGCAAACATTGCAAACTACACAAACACTTTAGAAACATCAATGAGTGCAAAGGTTCCGGATGGCTTGACCCGTAGATATGAGACCTTTTGGAATAGTGGTGCAGATTTGGGTAATCCCCCAGCAAGCTCCAATACATCATACAACTATTTCAATATATCAGGTAATGAAGGAACCGGATTTGGCAAACTGAGACAAGAGACATTTACCAGTACTGACACTGATTTCAGTTTTGATCGTAGAAGTGCTCAGGTAAACATAGCAAGAAACTCAGAAAGAAATGGGCAAGTGTTTGCTTCATTAAGATCTGGTATTAACATGATTCCTTTCTTGCCAGCAAATAACTATATCTACGATACTATTAACTACAACTCACCAATACAGATTATCCATAACCATTCTAAAAACGCGATTAGACCAGCTTCCGATGTTGATTATTTGGCAGGCAGCGCAGGTAGGCCAAACGCAAATGGCGTGAACTGGACGAATCCAGATTTTCCGAAACACTACAGAGTAGAAGTAAGTGGCACCGGTGATACTGGCTCAAGTGTTTATTATAACTGGGCAGTCGAAGATTTTCATTTATACCATCATGACACTGACACAAATAACGAGTTATATTGGCACGGCAATGGTGAACTAATATCAATGCCTTGGCTCTCTGGAATATTCACAATGCAGGATGCCGATTACCAACCAGGTAGCGGAAATGATACTGCTGGTATAAGACAAATCAAAGCAGTTGATTTTACTAGTGCTACAAGCGGTTTTGGTATGCATGGCGTTACAAACCCAAGATTGTTTAACAGATTTCGCCACGATAGCAGCTTAGCAAAGACGCATATTATGACACATGATTTCGATGGAATCACTTTGTTGCAAGTGCATAAAGGCTGGTTCTGGAATTTTGATAGTGCTAGAACTAACATGAATTTCAGTTATCTAACTCAGTTAACAACAGATGCAAACAACAACATTTGGTGTTGTGATAGGGTTCAAGGTCTCATAAGAATTTCAGATATTACCGGATCACCAACAGCAAACGTAATGTCTGTATCAACGAACAGCATTCAAACTGGAAACTGTTACGGTGTGTGTTTTACTGGAAATAACAGAATATACGCCATGTTTGAAGGCGGATTAGTGTACAGTGACAATCCTACTTTAAATGATAGCAATTCTATAACATTTACAAACAGTACATTTACTGCTAGGAGTGGAGAACGTTCGAACATAACTGGTTTAATAGGAGATCCTGAGCACACGGATCACCACTTGGCAGTTATGTTTGCCAACACGACAGTATCAGATATTACACAAGATATTTTTTGGTACACAGGAAGTACACAAAGTACTGTAAAAAGCACAGAACAGCTAAGTATAAACGAGACCTTTGTTAGAGATCGCCTGAAAATAACAGATGCTCTAGTATTAAGTCAAAAGTATTACAATACGTTATTACACTGTACCGATAAAGGTTCAATTTGGATTAAAGATTTTTTTATAGATGAAAACAATATAGATGTTTTCACCACATATCCTGTATTTTTTAATGACCAACCATACTACCCATCTTGGCCAAGTACTACCAATGGTTTTGGCAGATCCCTCAACAATGCATTTGGTTCGAGTCCTATAGTAAATAAAACAGATTCTGCTTTAAATAGGAACGATGTTCCTTACATATCCGGAACGCTTACTGGCGAAGTTTCACTTCAAAGGCGCACGTTTCATACCTTTGAGGCAACTATAGAAGATGAAACAAACCAAGAAGCAACCAGCGACGCAAACGAGACCAGTAATATTTTTAATTACATAGGTGTATCAACTATTTTTCCAAACTCCAGTGCAATGTGCTTAACACATGATGCATCGTACAATAGATTGAGAAATTCTACACCTTATGCTGGTTATTTTAACACGGGCATTAGTCGAAGAGGAATGGAAAACTATAATACTGATGACACTACTCTAAAATATGGTGGTGAACTAAGTAATCCAACATCATGGGATGGCAGAAGTCCAATGGGAAGACAAGTCCGTTGGAGAAGATATGGTTGGAATGGATCTGCCTGGGTAGAAGGCTATGGTCAACCTTTCAATGATACTGCTGCTCTAACGGGAAGCAAAAACAGTGCAGTGGATCTAAAGAGAATAGGCTTTGATTGGAATACTGCTATTTTTGCTGGTGACGCATACTGCGATGGGACCGAACTGTTTGATGGCTCAAGTTATACTTGGTCAACTTCGCCAGATGCTACATTTGCGTTTAGCTTAGATGCAAGAGACAAGCAATATAACGCGCAAACAGGCCAATGCATTTTTGATTATCACGAGCCTTATACGGACAATCGCATTAGCTTATGGTTAAACTTCAAAAACAGATATTCACAGAGCGCAGATACTCTTTTTGAAGATCGAAGTTCTGAGAACATTGTTTTGATAGGCAATGCTACTGGAAATACAGTGTTTGCCGATCTTGGTTCTGCTTCTGCATATCTTAACAGTGAAAACGATCAGTTCAGCGCTAACAACAGATTCGTGGTGACAGTCGATAACACAAGCGCAAACCTTTATATTAACGGCACACAAATAGGCGGAGTAACTTTAACTAACGCAGTTGATTGGCGCAACCAATCAGGTAATGCTAAGTTCTACATTGGTGTAGATGCAATATCAGATGTGAATGGTAAGTCATTGCCTCTTCATTTTTTGAATGGAAGAATGACAAACTTCGCTGTTCACGATAGTAAGTGGAGCATATCTGATATAGAAAATGATAACACCACACCAGGAAGCATTTCGGGAAACAAAGCAGCTGAATGGTTAATGACAGAATCGTTGCAAGATGGAAGACAAACTCATACTAATGAAGAAACAATCGAAGATGGGATAAAGGTAGCATGGCCGTCATATACACCATCGCCATCTGATTCTTGGGAGGATGGAGATTTCTGGACGTTCGTTGTTTCTGAAGGAATATTTAAAGATAACACAAACGAATTTGATTGGACCAACTATGAGTATATCCATCCTGTGGATTACAACTTCACGCAAGTCACGAATACTGGTGCAAGAACAGATCGTGTAATGTTTAGCATGCGTGATGAAATGATTAATCCTACGTCTGAAAATGACGAAAACTTCCAATCATTTTCACCTTCCAATTTAGGACATGTATTTAGTGACAGCAATGAAATTGTGAGATGGTATTCACTACCTGCTAGTGGAGGAACTAACTTTACATTGTCCGGATTTATTGAACTTGCAAATACTCAAAACACATCATTGTTTCGTAATGGCATGTTTGTAAGTGATACACCAACTCTGCAAGATCAAATGTATGCTCGCACAGAAGCAAAATATGGTGTTTATGTTTCTTCACATCCAACAACAGCTTCCAGCAGAGATGTCGCCGTGTATGAAGGCGCGTCGAATCCTTTTACTGAGGACTCATCAAACTGGAAAATCGGTGACAAGTTTCAAATACAAAAAACGGGAACGACTATAACCTATAGTAGAAACGGATCTGTTTTCTATACAAGCCTGACTAGCACATCAAGTAACCCATACTATATTGGCATCACTGCACAAACAGGCGGATGGAGTAATGTTGAGTTTACTTATACTCCTCCCTCAGATGTTAAGTTTATAGGAGACAACTCATCTAAAACTGGTTATCAGCACAAGGACTTTTTTAGAATCCATACAGAAGACGCTCCTGCTATTCGTAATGTAACTGATGCTACAGATTATGAAGTTTTACTCAGCAATGATTTCTATAAAGACAAAACAGCACCTAGTACAAATCAAGTTGTGCTTGATGATGTTGGATACTTTGTTGTGCCTACCGGTGAAGTAGGAGATACATTCAGTGCAAACGTAGTATTGGGATACACTAACCATCCCGGTCCTAACTACTGATTATAAATAAAGAAAAACATAGAGGATACTCAATTGGCTTACATCGGAAGACAACCACAAATAGCTAATTACAAGAAGGTAGATGATTTTTCTGGTACCTTTGGTGGAACAACATCGTTTGAGTTAAAAAACGATGGTGATTGGCTTAACGTTGGTACAGAACAACAGTTAGTAGTTTCCTTGGGTGGTGTTATACAAGAACCTGGTGTTGCATACACAATCGATAATACGACTCCTTTGCAGTCAAACGTTGTGTTTACGACAGCACCTGATTTGGGAACTGAGTTTTTTGCTTATGTTCTTGGTGATACGTTAGATGCAGGAGCACCTTCTGATGGTTCCGTTACACCAAATAAAATTTCATCAGGTTATGATTTAGCATCTATATGGGAAATCCAAAGTTCAGCATATAACGCAAGTGCTTCTGACAGAATAATGGCAGATACGAGTTTGAGTTCATGGCAACTTAGATTACCTGTAAGTGCCAATGATGGTGACTATGTAGAAATATTAGATTACAGAAAAACATGGGGCACAAACAATCTAACCGTATCCATAGGAATCAGCTCGGGACACAAAATAGAAGATGGTGTAGCCGAAGATTTGGTCTGCAATGTTTCGGGTGCAAAGATTAAAATGGTTTACATTGCAGGACAAGGTTACTGGAGAGTTTATCAATGAGTATTCAACTAAGCGAAATCATTCCACAAGCAACTGGCAATACGGCCGTAACATACATTGCCCATTACACCACAACTGAAAGGGATGCTATTTCTCCAACAGTTAATGGTATGCTTGTTTACAATACAACAGATCATAAACTTCAAGTAAGAGCAAATGGTGCTTGGGCCAATTGCAACTAAGGAACAAATAAATGGCGTTCACTAAAGTACAAGGTGTTTTCTTAAAAACAACACCACAAGATGAAGATCATCAAATAGCAAATTTGTATTCTTCTGGTATTACAGATAATGCTTCTTCTACAAAGCTAACTTTAACGAATGAAATTAATGCACTCGCAAATGTAAACATTACTGGAACTATCACAGTAAGTAGTGGATTCACTAATCCAGTTTTAAATGGTGATGTAAGTGGAACTGCAGTTTTAGATGATGATACATTTGCTGCAGCAAATGCAACAACTATTGCAAGTTCTGAAAGCATTAAGGCATATGTTGATGCTCAAGTAACAGCACAAACATTTAATTTTAGTACAGCGTCCGGCGCAGGCACAGTAGATCTAGACAGTCAAACTTTAGCATATGTTGATGGTACCGGAATTGATATTACACACAGTGGACAAAACCTAACAGTAGCAGTTGATTCATCAGTAGCAACCAGTTCAGACTCGTTGGATTTCTTTTCGGCAACAACTTCCGCAGAACTAGCAGGTGTAATATCAAATGAAACTGGAAGTGGTTCTCTTGTTTTTGCAACAAGTCCTACTCTGGTTACTCCTGTTTTAGGCACACCAACATCTGGTACGCTAACAAACTGCGATGGTTTACCGATAAGCACTGGTGTATCCGGTTTAGGAACTGGAATAGCAACATTTTTAGCAACTCCAAGCAGTGCAAATTTTGCTGCGGCGATAACAGATGAAACGGGAACCGGTGCTGTTGTTCTTGGAACTTCACCTGAAATAACCACAAGTTTAACTACAGGTTCATCATCATTTGATTTGGTCAATACCACGGCAACAACCGTTAACTTTGCTGGTGCCGCAACTGCTAACGTAAACATTGGTGGTGCAGGCGCTACTGTTCGTATGCCTGGTAACACTTTTAGAATTGACGATGCTGCTGGTGAAATACAAATTAATAGTATTAAAGTTGTTGGCGCTCAGCAAGCAGCTATTGCTGATGCGACGGGTGGAGCAACAGTTGATACCGAAGCAAGAGCTGCGTTAAATGATTTGTTGGCTAAACTGAGAACGCACGGACTAATAGCAACATAATGATCTAAATATGTTTATAAATAGTTTGAGCAATTCAAGGAGTCTACAGTGGCAGTTCCAACTACAAGAGAACAATTTAAAGACTATTGCTTACGTCGTCTAGGTTATCCAGTTGTTGATATAAACGTAAGCAAAGAACAAATAGAAGATCGCATAGACGATGCGTTGCTGTATTACCATGACTATCATTTTGATGGTAGTGAAAGAGTTTTGCTCAAACATCAAGTAACACAAGAAAACATAAACAACTCATATATCCAAATGGATCAGAGTATCATTGGTGTAGTTGACCTGTTACCTTTGAATAGTTCTTCTTCCTCTTCTTCATTATTTAATCTTAACTATCAAATACATTTAAACGATATGTACCATGCCCAAGCAACTCCGTTGCTTCCTTACTATATGGTTAAGATGCACATAGCAAACATGCAAAAAATGTTTGTCGGTGAACAGAACTTACGTTACAATCGACATGTAAACAAACTACATATTGATATGGATTGGGGAAGCAGACTTTCATCTGGTGATTACATTGTAATCGACTGTTATAAATTAACAGATCCAGATGTTTATACGGATGTGTGGAACGATCGCTGGTTGCAGAGATATGCAACTGCACAGATCAAAAGACAATGGGGACAAAATCTAATCAAGTTCGAAGGCATGCAACTGCCAGGTGGTGTTCAATTTAATGGACAAAAGATACATGATGACGCAGTAGAGGAAATAAACAGACTAGAAGAAGAGATGATCATTTCTTATTCTTTGCCGGTTAACGACATTATAGGATAAGAATGTGGCCCTGAATCCATACTTTAACAATTACAACTATGCAGGTGAACAAAACTTAATTGAAGATCTTATAATCGAATCCATCAAAATGTATGGATACGACATGAGATATATGCCCAGAAAATTAGTTAATGAAGACCAGTTGTTTGGTGAAGACATATTGTCCACGTTTGAAGTTGCGGCAACAGTTGAGATGTATATCAAAAACGTTGAAGGCTTTGAAGGTGAAGGTGATTTCTTATCACGTTTTAACTTAGAAATACGTGATGAGATTACATTTTCTCTTGCACAAAAACGTTTTGACCAAATCAGAACTGAGAAACTAATCACACAAGAAAGTTATAACTTATTACAACAAGACGGTTCGAGCTTTCTATTACAGGATGAAAATGGTGACAACTATTCAATCACTTCAAGCAGACCATTAGAAGGAGATCTTATTTACTTCCCATTGTTGAGCAAGTTATATGAGATCAAGTTCGTAGAACACGAACCAATATTCTATCAAATGGGTGCACTGCAAATGTACGATTTGCGCTGTGAACTGTTTGAGTACAGCAGTGAAAGAATCGATACCGGCGATGCTGACATTGATGCGATTGAAGATAAATATTCGCATGATGTATTGTTCTATGAGTTGTTACAACAAAACGGCGATAAGATACTTGACCAAAATGGTGATTCTCTGCTTCTGCAGTATGATTTGCCTACGCCGGATAATAGTGATAACGACTTTATACAAGCGCAAGCATTTGACGGAATCATAGATTTCAGCGAATCAAATCCGTTTTCAGAAACGTTGAGATACTAATATGTTAAGACCATTCGGTTCCCAATCAATCATCAGAAAGTATGTGATTGCTTTTGGTAATCTCTTTAACAACATTGTAGTACAGAGACACGATTTTTCTGATAATAAGGTACAGTCCATAGCTGTACCGATTGCTTATGGCCCCAAGGAATCCTTTTTAGTAAGGTTAAGACAAGATCCAGATCTGGATTCAGAAGTTGCAATTACACTGCCTAGAATTGGATTTAACATAACTAATTTCAGCTATGAACCAAATCGAAAATTGTCATCAACACTACGAAACATCGCTGTCGATGACGCCGATGATAAAAGAAGAAAGTCACAATTTGTTCCTGTACCTTATAACATAGATTTTCAGTTATCTATTTTTGCTCGCAACACTGACGACGGCACACAAATTGTCGAGCAAATACTTCCATATTTTAGACCAGAATTTACTACAAGCGTAAACATCATACCGGAAATGGATTTGACGGTTGATACTCCGATTATATTAACTGATGTTGCCATGGAAGAAATATATGAAGGCGATCTCATTTCAAGACAAGCATTGGTGTTTAACCTTTCGTTTACTCTGAAAGGTTACATGTATGGGCCAATACAATCAAAAGGTGTGATTACCCGTGCAGTAATGGATTTGCACGAGGGTGATAGGGAAGATAATCCACCAATAAGTCAAAGAATGACGATTACAGATCAAGGCACTGTAATTGATTTAGAAGGTTTTGGTTTTGATTCATCGGTGCAATCAAGTAGTACTGAAGTAGGTAGTACATTAATTACCACAAAACAAATACGTTTATATGATTTGGACAGCTCAAATTATGTGGGATTCAGGGCGCCAGACGATGTGCCTGAAAATATTGTTTGGTATTTGCCTGCAACCGATGGTGAATCAGGACAAGTATTACAAACAAATGGAGAAGGCGTACTCACTTGGGCTAACGTTTCGCTCAGCGGCAACGGCGGTGGCACAGGAGGGGAAGAATTCGTATGGACACCAGATGGTGATAAAAGAACATTAACTGGTTTCATTGAAGACGATACTACGTATACAGTGAGAACTGCTGAATTTGAGAACAATAAGCTTGTATTAAACTTAGCTTCATTTACTCCTGCTTTGAGTGCAGCTGGTTTACCAACATCATCATTAAACTGGGATGTTGCAGCAACTGGTTTTTCTGTAACTGTAGACAATCCTTCTGACTTTACGAATTCTTATATTTCAGATGTGCTTTCCGTTACACAAACTGCAGGTGCAGTATCAACATTAGCAAACTTTACAGCTGGATCTAAAAGTGCAACACCTGCTGGTGGTGTTGATTGGACACAAACATTCTCAACAGATGTTGATGCGTTCATACGATCAAATAGCACAACGATAACAGGAGGAAGTGCTGCAGCGACGGTTGCCTTTGAAGTAACAGAAAGCGGAACACCATCAACATATGGAACAACTGCTAACTGGACTATCAATTGGGCAACACCAAACGTTACTATATCAATGAGTAACTTGTCAGGAAGTACATTCCTGCAAACGTATACTTCAACAACATACAGTGTAGGAGTTACAGGTATAGCAGATTTAGGAAATGTGACTCATACAGTCACACCTACTGGAGGAAGTGTGTCGAACCCATCTGGCTCAGGTACATTTACTTTTACAACACCAATACACAAAGATAACGGAGGTGGAAGAACACTCGCTTTAAGTTCAGATTTAAATCGTCCTGTTGCTGTCACGGGAACAGCTTATACCGCAACAGATACTGCTTCTGATACTTCATTATCGGCATCATTTACATATCCAAGTTTTTGGATCTTTACTACATCAACAGCAACAGCACCTACTCGTGCTGACATTATTGATAGTAGCGGTTTTGAAAGTACAACTAATGTATTGGGAAATCAGCAAAATACGTTTGTTGGATTTGTAACAAATCCAGCGGCTGTTCCACAAGCATTTTGGTTAGGTATAAGATCTACAGCATCACAGCCAACTTCATTTCAAGCTGGTTCAACTTCAAATTTATTAGCAAACGTTAGTAAAACAGATGGTTCTGTTAATTTAGAACCAGACACACCACCTGCAGGTTATGTTGCAGAAGGATATACGTTGTATGGCATTACATTACAGCCAGGCGACACATATCTCAGCATAACATGAGTACGAATTACGACGGTTTAACAAGAACGCTTTGGCCGGGAACATGGAGTTCTGACGGCGATCATCCTATTGCGCTTGATAGAGAACTCAGAGGTTCGCTACAATATGTTAGTGGTGATGTTGGAGATCGTTTAACAGATGTAACCGGACAAAGATTGCAAGAAGGTATGATGGTTTACTTGAAAACCGGTTATACCTCTGGTTCGTTCGTATTTAAAAGCAATACATACTACCAATACAAATCGCTTGTCGGTGAATCTAGAGATGCAGCAACAGGTGCTTTACCAAATAATAATGGTAACTGGACAGAATTATCAATATCTGCAAACACAGCATCTACAGGATCTAATCTTGAATACATTACGGTTGAAAACTTTAGAATACAACCTTTAGGAGGTCCTAATGTAGAGTTTATTACATCAATAGTTAATGTTATAAATAACTCGACAGCAAATTCAACTACATTGCCTACTACTTATTCAGTTAAGACTTATGTAGATGAAAAGACTTCAAATGTAAATATAACAGCTGGTTTTATAAGTAATGTTACGATTGCAAATCTGGTTTCACCGATAGGTGTAGACAGTGGTGGTACTGGTTTAACATCATTCTCAAACAATGGTGTGTTGTTTGCAAACAGTGATGTGACGCTAAACTTCACAACCGGTAATCCAGGAGAAGTTTTGCAAATAGGAGCAGATAATAGACCTACTTTTGGCATACTTGACGGGGGAAATTTCTAATGGAAAAAGAAGATATAATGGATATATTCCGCGACAAACAGCAAAAAATGATTTCTGAACTCATTTCAAAAGTTTTAAATCTTGAAACGCAAAACGAAATGTTAAAAGATATAAATAATGAAATGCAAAAGGAAAACGAAAGACTAAAAAAAGAGAAGGGGGAAGGGGAAGAAAAAAAAAAATCAAACTTGCCGCCAAGAAAATCTTTAGGTGGTAGACAATAATCAATGAAAGTTAACACATAACGGAGAAGATAGATGGCATCTATAATCAAAATTAGAAAAAATGATACCGCTGGGGTAGTACCTTCAAGTCTACAAGAAGGTGAATTGGCGGTAAACCTAAAAGATCGAATTTTATATACTGCTAACTCAACTGCAGTTTTTGAACTTGCAAGAAATACCGCAAACAATGGATTGGTTGTATCTGATCCAGGCGGCAATACGATTACTATTGTTGCACCAAGCGGTGTTGACGGATCATATACATTAACATTACCAGAAAACGATGGTGATAGCGGACAAATTCTGCAAACAGACGGTTCAGGTAATCTTTCTTGGACTGAAGCAGGCACCTTGCAAGATGCGGATGGTGATACCAAAATACAAGTTGAAGAAGGTTCCGACGACGACACTATTCGTTTTGACGTAGGCGATGCACCATCAGGTTACGGTGCTGTAGCCGACATTATGACCATCGCTTCGGATGAATTTAATGTTAGCATGGGTACAGCTACTGGTTCTTCAACGGACGGTGCGGATGTTAATATTACTTCTGGTAAAGGCGGTGCAGATGGTGATGGTGGTGAAGTCACTATTACTGCCGGTGAAGGTGGTGCTACCTCCGGCGCTGGCGGTGACCTGAATCTTACAGGTGGTGCTGCTGATGGTGAAGGTGATGGTGGTGCGGTAGTCATCACAGCAGGAGCTGCAGCCACTGACGGCACAGGTGGTGGTATTACACTTGAAACCACTAATGGTCAAGGTGATAACAACGGTGGTGATTTCGAAGTTGAAACAGGTAACGGTGATGGTGACAGCAGAGGCGGTGATGTCACTTTTGACCTAGGTAATGCCTCAGGCGACGGCGATGGTGGTGACTTCGAAGTTGATGCTGGTAATGCCTCAGGTACCGGAGATGGTGGTCACGTCGAGATAGATGCTGGCGACGCATCTTCTGGCGAAGGCGGTTTTGTTAAACTTCGTGCCGGCGACTCAACTTCAGGTACTGGTGGTCTTGCTCAAGTTAGTTCAGGTAGCTCCACATCAGGTTCTGCCGGTAATGTAGAAATTACAGGTGGCGATGGCGCTGTACTTGCTGGTGACGTTTTAGTTACTGCTGGTTCTGGCCAATCTGGTTCTAATGCGAATGGCGCTAACATTGTTTTAACCCCAGGTGCTGGTGACGGTACTGGTGACGACGGTGTTGTAAAGATCGTTGGTCCTACATCCGGTACTTCTGGTGCCCTTCGTTTAGAAGATAACACTGGCGGCGAATACATTGAGTTAACTGCTCCTGCTACCATTGGTTCTAGCTTTAGCTTAACTTTACCTACCACTGATTCTACCGGAACTCAAGCTCTGGTTTCAGATGGTTCAGGTAATCTTTCTTGGGCGGACCAGGCTTCTAACTCAACAATCACAATTGCAGCTGGCACAGGTTTGACTGGTGATTCTTCTTTCGGATTAAACCAAACTACCAACGCAACAATTACACTTAACGCTGTCGGCGCAAACGGTATCATTTCTGATGCTGATTCAATGCAGGTACAAGGTGCAAACGGTGTTCTTGTAACAACAGCTGGTGTTAATGTAAAAGCTGCTGACGCTACTGTTACAGTTACATCTGCTGGTGTTGCTGTAAATGCTAGCCAAGTTGATCACGATTCACTGTTAAACTTTGTTGCAAATGAACACGTTGACCATAGTTCGGTTAGTATTCTTGGTGGTGCTGGTCTTACAGGCGGCGGCGACATAACAGCATCGAGAACATTAGCTGTAGGCGCAGCAAATGGTATTATCGTTGATGCTGATTCGATACAAGTAGAAAGTGCGAACGGTGTTCTTGTAACATCAGACGGTGTTAATGTTCAGGCAGCAAACGCTACAATCGTAGTTACTTCAGCTGGTGTCGGCGTCGGAGTTGTTACAACTGATCTACTTAGTGGAGATTTTGTTGGTACGGTAACACAAGGCGAAGGTATCACAGTAACCAATGGTTCTGGTACTGATGCAGATGCTACGATAGCACTTAAAAATGCTGCGGCTCTTTCTGACAACACCATTTCAAAATGGGATAACAGCAACGAGCAGTTTGTTAATTCTAGCATTACAGACGATGGCACTACAGTCACTATCGGTGGTAACTTAACAGTCAATGGTACAACAACTACTATTGAATCGACTACCGTTACTGTTGATGACTCGTTGCTGAAATTTGCAAACGGCAACGTAGCAGATAGTGTTGACATTGGTTTTTACGGCCAATACGATGAAGGTGCTGGCTTAAGATATGCTGGTCTTTTCAGAGACGCATCTGATGCAACTGGTCCAAACTCGACAAATGTGTTTAAGTTTTGGACTAATTTGACCTCAGAGCCTGGTGCAACATTCGATACTGCTGGTTCAGGCGAACTTGCGCAGCTTGATGCTGTTATTGATGGGGGCACTTTCTAAGAGGCAATAAATATACTTGACGAGGCAGATACCAGGAGTTTATTCTGCCTCCCTTTTCTAAGGAAATACTATGGCATCGCAAATAAAATTAAAGAGATCTTCAATACCTGGCAACACACCGGTATTTGGTACTGAAATAGTAGAGGGTGAGTTGGCGCTCAATACAGCTGATCAAAAGTTGTATAGTGCCAACTCATCAGCTACATTCGTACTCGCAGATCCATCTGCTGGCGGTATTACTGCGTCATCTGGCGCAGATAATCGCGTAGCGGTATTCAGTTCCAGTTCTGGCATCGAAGGTGATGCCAACTTCACTTGGGATGGCACAAACTTAAACGCAGATGGTGGTGCTGTCTTCAACCAAAGCGGGGCGGATGTTGACTTCCGCGTCGAGTCAAACAACAACGCGAACATGCTGTTTGTCGACGGTAGTGCGGATGCAGTAGGCATTGGTACGAACAGTCCCGTTGGTCCTCTTGATGTTACAGACGGTTCAACATATAGAACGTATGTGAGCACTGCCGGTGACCTTATTGTGCAATCAACTTCTGGTGGTGATCTATTACAACTGATTGATGCCACTGCTACAGGCACTGCGAACTCTGCAAATCCATACATGGAGTTTCTTTATGCAACTGCTTTTGGTGGTAGTGCTACAAGACTAGGTTATATCGGATATGGGTCTACATCGACTTCTGATCTCCTTATAAGAA
>Ga0213858_10000021_pt1 | contig 66623 bp, 68 predicted proteins | sample PICome_FD_160122 | JGI IMG/M metagenome (GOLD analysis project Ga0213858, IMG submission 160122) | Coastal seawater microbial communities near Pivers Island, North Carolina, United States - PICO245 | ecosystem: Environmental > Aquatic > Marine > Coastal | place: USA: North Carolina | collected... | reverse complement strand
TTTTGTTTGCTGTCTAAGTTCTGTCAATCTAGCCAAGTATGATGAGTGGAAAGACACAGATCTAATTTATACTGCAACATGGTTCTTGGATGGTGTTCTTGAAGAGTTCATCACTAAGGCTAAGTATATGAGAGGTTTTGAGAATGCTGTTAGATCTGCTGAGAAAGGTCGAGCTATTGGTCTCGGAGTTCTTGGCTGGCACACATACCTTCAAAATAATAATATCCCATTTGAGGGTCTAATGTCGCAGTTTGAGACTAGAAAGATTTTTAGCCAGATCAAGACAGAATCTGAAAAAGCAAGTAGAGACTTAGCTCATGAGTATGGTGAACCACTTTGGTGTGTTGGCACTGGCATGAGAAACTCTCACTTAAGGGCAGTTGCTCCAACAGTTTCTAACTCTAAGCTTAGCGGTAACGTTTCACCTGGCATTGAGCCATGGGCTGCAAATGTCTTTACTGAGCAAACGGCTAAGGGTACTTTCATCAGAAAGAATAAGTCTTTGGAAAGTGCACTTGACCACATAGGTAAGAACACTAAAGAAACCTGGGATCAAATGTTGATGGATGGCGGATCAGTTCAAGGACTTGATTGGATTAAAGACTATTATGTACATGCTGGCGAATCACATGATTCTGAGTGGGGTATGCCAATACATACTGATAAGTTGAAAGAAGTCCCACAAGCAGCTGACAACTTTATACCAATGGCTGATGTTTACAAGACATTTAAGGAGATAAATCAACTTGAGTTGGTTAAGCAAGCTGGAGTTAGACAACAATATGTCGATCAATCAGTTTCACTAAACTTAGCTTTCCCAAAGGAGGCAAGCCCTAAGTTTATCAACCAAGTTCACTTAGAAGCATATAACCAAGGAATCAAGACTCTCTACTACATGCGTACTGAGAGTGTACTAAGGGGTGACATCGCTGCTATGGCAACAGATCCAGATTGTCTAAGCTGTGATGGATAAAGAAGTTGAGGTTTGAAGACCTCTTCTTAGGACCGGGATAGTTCTCGGAAACCGAGGCCAGGAGTTCGCTACTTCCTGGCCTCACTCTTTTTAAAGGATATATAGGATAAGACTCAATGAAGGGTCTACGAATAAAACCATAAAACCATGTTTTTAACACAAGAACAGATTTTCGGTATCATCAGACACGCTTTAACTGCTGCTGGTGGTGCACTAGTTGCAAAAGGAGTTATTGATGAGGCTGGGCTAACTGAGGCTGTAGGTGCTCTAGTTACTCTATTGGGTGTCGTTTGGTCAGCAATGGCTAAGAAGGACGAGGCTCCAGCTGAAATCGAAGAAGGTGCTGCCGAGTAATCAAGTAACGTTTTTCGTAAATTGAGGGGACCCATCCGGGTCCCCTTTTTTGTGAAACAAAGTGCATATTTGGTAGTAGAAAGAATAAATTATTTCAAAATGAAACTAGTAGTTAATCGTATTGACCAACATGCGCTTTCCTCTTTTATCAATCGAGTTAAGCTCATTGATTCTTTCATCTACATGAAGATGGATCAGAATCGTATCACATCTGCAGTTTACTTGCCACAGCGAGACGCAGTTAAGTATCACTCTGTTGAAACAAGTCACGTTTTTCAAATTGATGACGATGCTTGGACTCAAGGTGATAAAGAGATGAAGATCGCTTTCTTTGACGGAGGTAAAGTCATCGAAGCTATCAAGCACTTTGAAAGCGACGCTATTCAAGGTGAGATCGAGTTCGTAGAGAACGAAGAGGACTTCGTTGCTTCTACCTTCCGTATCTTTAACGACGAGCTTGAGATTACTCTTGCATGCTCTGAGCCTTCACTTGGCTATAAGGACTTGACTAAGGATCAAATCTCTGCTATCTTCAGCAAAGACGGTAGCAAGTTCAACTTCGAGCTTGACACTCACATGATCGGTAAGGTTAAGAATCTTTTTGGCCTTGATAAGGACGAGACTTTCTCTATCAATGCAAACGGCAGCGGTGTTAACGTTAAGGGTAAGACCTTTAGCGTTGTTATCAACCCAGAATCAACTGGTAACGGTGACGTGACTGTCTATAAGAAGTACCTGTCCCTACTTGATAAAGAAGAACAAAACGTTTACGTATCTGACTCAAAGGTCGTGTTCTCATCTAATGAGTCCGAGACACTCCTAACTATTTCTACTTGTCAGACTGCGTAATATGAATGTAGAGCTACTAGAAGACAAAGCGATTGAAGAGCTTTCCCTCGATGAAGGGAAAGCTCTTGTCGCACATTATGAGCAGTTAGCTGCCAAATATACAGCTTATGAACAAGCTGTTAAACTAGCTCTAAACTCTATCTACGGGGCATTCGGTAACAAGTGGTTTCACTTCTTTAACATCGATATTGCCGAGTCCATCACTTTGCAAGGACAAAACGCTATTCTCTATTCAGAGACGATACTCAATAAGTATTTCAACGAGTTCTTCTTTAAGGATACTGCAGTTCACGAACACTTTGATATTAAAGTTCGTTACAAGCCTGAGCGACCAGCCGTTATCTATATTGACACTGACTCATGCTACGTTCAGTTCGAAGAGATGTACAATGCTATCGAGTGGAATGGAGAGAAGCTTTCTATTGATCAGTTTATCTTAGAGATATATGCTTTTAGACTTAAGGACTATATTGTTAAGTGTATGGAAAAATATGCAGATGCACGTAACACTGATAACTTCCTAGTCTTTGAGCTTGAAACGATTGCATATAACGGTATTTGGATGAGCAAGAAAAAGTACATTCAAAACATTGCATGGGATGATAAGCTTGAAACAACTGATCGTCACACTCCACTTAAGAAGGTTAAGACGATTGGTTTCGACACTATTCAATCATCAACTCCTAAGTTTGCTCGTGAAAAATTAGTTGAAGCACTTAAGATTCTATTTAAGAAGCAAGATAAGCCTTCGCCCGAGGATCTACAAGAGTTGGTTCAGTTTATGAAAGAAACCAAGAAGCAATTTAAGCTTTGTAATGTAGATGATATCTCTTTCAATAAGAGAACCAATAACATTGACAAGTATATCGTTGATGACCAGATCGAGCTTCAGTTTGGCCTAAAGTGTCCGCCAAACGTGAAAGCCGCTGGTTACTACAACTATCTTCTCAACCAAAACAAGAAGTACAAGAATAAGTATCGCTTAATAGGTAACGGTGAGAAGCTTAAGATTTATCACAGTGCAGACACAGCTTTGAGTGATATGTTCTCTTATTTGCCAGGTGATTTTCCATATGAGTTTGCACCTCCAGTAGATTATGATGTACAGTTTGAGAAGTCTATGATCGATCCACTCAACCGAGTCTTGAAAGCTATTGGTCTTCAGACCCTAGACACAAACCTAATATACGCAACATCACTTTTTTAACATGGATTTACAAGAATTAGAACAGCTAGTACTCAAGTACCCAAACAACATGGAGTTGGGTCAAGTGATTAGAATGATGTACTATGAAAAGAAAAAGGCTCTCGAGAGTCAAAACATGGTCAAAGGCCAATTAAACTTATTCGATGGATCTCAGCAAATTAACTCCTGAACAAGTTAAAATTATAGCTAAATACAAGAGAATCCATGATGAATTGGGTTCTATTGAATCAGATATAAAGAAACTAAACGAACGTTCTCAAGTATTAATAGAAGAACTACAACAATTAAGAGATTACGAACAGTCTCTACAAAAATAATAAAATCATGGCAAAGAAAAAAGAATTTAGCTTCGATGATATTAACAGTGAACTAGCTAATTTGAACCCGCTAGGCTCTGTTATGGAACAATCTAATTTTAGTGAAGTTACTGAATGGATTGACACTGGCAACTATCATCTAAATGCATGTATTTCAGGGTCTCTTTTTGGAGGCTGGCCAAACAACAGATCTTGCTCAGTTGCTGGTCCTTCAGGAACTGGTAAGACATTCCTAGTTCTAAACTCAATCAAGCGAGCAATCGATATGGGTTATAGTATCATTTACTATGATTCTGAGGCCGCTGTCGATAAGTCAACCATGACCAAGTTTGGTATTGATACAACTAAGGTTAACTATCAACCTGTCAATACAGTTCAAGAGTTTAGACAATCAGTTACGACTATTACGCGTCGCATGCAAGAAGCTAAAAGAGATGGAGCTGATATTCCAAAGGTCATGATTATCCTTGACTCAGCAGGCAACTTGGCAACTCAAAAGGAAATTGACGATGCTGTTTCAGGTAATGAGAAGGCTGACATGACCCGCTCTAAGATTCTTAAGTCTATCTTTAGAATTATTATGACGCCGATGGCCGATCTTAAGATTCCGTTTATCTTTACGAATCACACATACCAAACACAAGACTTTATTTCACGTCAAGTTGCTGGTGGTGGAACAGGACCAGAATACGCAGCTTCTATCGTTCTATTCTTGAACAAGGCACAACTTAAGGACTCAAGTGGAGATAAAGCAGGTATCATTGTAACTGCAAAACCAAATAAGAATCGTTTTGCCAAGCCACAAAACATCAAGTTCCACCTTCACTACACAGAAGGCATGAATCGCTTTGTTGGTCTTGAAAACTACATTGACTGGGAAGATATTGGTATTACTAAAGGAGTGATTGAAAAGGGCCAAAAGGTTCCTAAGAAGTCAGCTCGCAATTGGATCTGTAAGCACCTTGATGAGACAGTTCCTAACTCGGAGTTCTTCACTGAAAAAGTATTTACACAAGAGATTCTACAAAAGATTGATGAGAAGATTCACAATCTATTCAACTACAGTACAAACACTGAGATTGATGTAGACGAGTTAATCGAAGCTGAAGATGAGAATTAATGAGGATAAGCTGCCTATAAAGTATATCCTCGGTATAGAATCAACGCTTGACGGTTATCCAACTGGACTAGATGTTCTGCATCACGAGGTGACTTTATGTCAAAGGCACCCAGACAGATATAAAGGTAAGTTTACTCTTCACGCAGTAAACAAGTATCATTTTCCCGATACAGAAAGAGAGCATCTCAAAGCTTCTATTGAGGATCTCTTAAATGAAGGATTGATCGAACAAGTCAATCAAGAAGAAGGTAAGGAGTCATATAAAATACTAATAAACCCATTTGAATAATGCAGTTCGGTCAAGACTTTGAAAAGACATTCTTTAGGCTTTCACTTGAAAAGCCAAAGTACTTGCAGTCTATTAAGACGGGATTCTATACGTCTGATGAAATTGACACGTTAAGTTACTTGGCCAATGCATTTTATGCTAAGTTTAACGAGACTCCTTCGAAGGACCAACTTAAGCTACTTATTCAAAGGTCAGATAAAGCTAGAGAAAAGGTAAGTGAGGATATCTTAAACATGATATTCGATGTAGACCTCGATCAATATGATGAAGAATGGCTAACTGGTACGGCAGAATCATGGATCAAGTGGAGAAACTTTGACACATCTCTTATTGACACTATTGAGTTTATCAAGACAACTAAGGTAACTCCAGAGAACGCCGAGTCGATTATTACCAAAGTTAAGGGACTCATCAACGATCGCAACAACCTTAACTTTAACTCTGACCTTGGTCTTGACTTCTTTGATGTAGAATCACACTCACAAAGAGAAGAAGAGAAAGTTTCTACAGGCTACAACTTCTTGGATAGAGTTTTGGGAGGAGGCTATGATAAGGGTGGAAATCTAATCGTTTATGCAGGTGAGCAAAACATTGGTAAGTCGATTTACTTGGCCAATGACGCAGCTAACTTTGTCAAGATGGGTACAAATACAGCAGTGATTACTGCTGAGATGGCAGCTCACAAGTTTGTCAAGCGTATCGGTTCTAACCTACTTAGTGTACCTATTAATGACTATGCTGAGAAGGCCAAGAACTCTGAATACATTAAGAGAAGGCTAGAAACTGTGGGCGATGGCTTTACTCCGCCTGGTCAACTATTCGTTAAGCAATTTCCAACTTCTCAAGCTACTGTTCTTGACATTGAAGCTTATCTAAATCAAATTGAGGAGGAGAGACAAATCAAGTTGGGCGCAGTGGTTATTGACTACATCAATATTTTGGCTAACTACAGAAACCAAAATACTGAAAACACATATATGAAAATCAAGCAGATTGCAGAGGATTTGAGAGCTATGGGCATCAGAAATAACTGGCTTATAGTTACAGCTACTCAGATTACTCGATCTGGCTATAACGCATCTGATATCACTATGACAGACATTGCAGAATCAGCAGGTCTATCTCATACAGCAGATGTTATGTTAGGTATTATTCAAGATGATTTGATGAGAGCGAGCGAGGAATATTGGTTGAAGATCTTGAAGATTAGAGATGGAGAAGGCAAAGGTGTCAAGTGTAAGTTGAATATTAATTACAACTACATGAGATTGACCGAGACCGACGATATAACGAACAGCAATTTACACAGTATTTAAAATGAGAAGAGATAAAATATTTGACAATAACTTCGACAGTCCAGAGTTTGAGTACTTGTCCAATTTTACATTCGATCTGGATCCAGTCCACAAGGACCTAAGATCTGAAGAGGAGAAGATACAGGTTGAGATGATAGCTAGAGACATTCACGAGTTAATCGAGGTTTCTAGATTTAAGGTTTTTAACGAAGTTGATGAACAGGGTAAAACAGCCAAACTTAAGAAGGTCGACATTAACGAAGTTTATGGGTATATCATTGACGAGATAGCCAAAGACTACACACTTATTGACATCTTTAGCGAGATGTGCGTTTACTTCGATATCAACCCATCTAAATTCTACAACTCTTTGTCAAACGCATACAAGGAGGAACTTGTTGCAGAGCTTGACAAAAAGACAAACATTCTTGATAAGAAGAACATTAAAAAGCTATTCTAATGATAGACAACTCTACTTTAAGTAAACCAGTAAAGAGAGTTTGGATACTTGGAGATATTCACTTTGGTGTTAGAGCAAACTCTTTAGAGTGGCTAGATATTCAAAGGGATTTCTTTGAGAATCACTTTATCCCAACTCTTGAGAAGCATGTTCAGCCCGGTGATGTATTAGTTCAAGTAGGTGACACTTTCGATAATAGACAATCGATCAACATCCGAGTCTTAAACTATGCGGTTAACCTATTCGAAAGACTTGGTCAAATATTGCCAGTTCACGTCATCGTAGGCAACCATGATATTTGGGCTAAGAAGTCGAATGAGATAACGTCTATTGATTCTCTTAAGTGGATCCCTAACGTTCACGTTTACACTGATTGTCAAACTTATGAGTGGCATGATAAAAAGATTTTGTTGATGCCATGGAGAAGAGATGAAGAACATGAGGCAGAAACTTTGGCAGATCATATGACATCAGATATAGTATTTTGCCACTCAGAAGTAGCTGGTGCTAAACTAAACGCAAAGGTTAAAAACGAACATGGTACATCAGCTAACGCGTATGCTAAGTTTACAAGAGTTTACTCAGGCCACATTCACTATAGACAAGAACAAGGTAAAGTACTTTTAGTTGGAACGCCATACCAATTAACCAGGTCAGATAGAGGTAATATAAAGGGCTTCTACATGGTTGATTTAGAGACCATGGAAGAGACTTTCTATGAGAATCATATTTCACCTAAGTTTCTTAAGTACAATATAACCCAGATCTTTGATATGCCTTTGGGTCAATTCAAGAGCCAAATTGAGAATAACTTTGTGGATCTATTTGTGCCATCCAGTATAGCCACTACTAACTCACTATCTCATTTAGTCAATAAGATTCAAGACATAAGTCGTCGCCTTGATCCAACAATCTACAATGAAGAAGATTATATTGACAAGGACTTCTACGACATCGATGAGATAGAAGAGATGTACAAAAACTACAATATCATGACTTTATGTAACGCATATGTTGATAGTATGTCGCATGATGATGATATGAAACAAAGGCTTAAGGAAAAGTTAAAAGATTTATACACTAGATGTGTGTATGATTATGATATAAGTGACGTATGAGAATATCTTCCATAGAGTTTAAAAATTTTGCATCATATGGTAATCAAGTTCAATCCTTAAATTTCGACAAGGATAAGTCAGAGTTATTCTTGACACTTGGTAAGAATGGCGACGGTAAGACTACGGTTGCCAACGCTATTATATTTGCACTGTATGGTAAAGTCGAAGGCGTAAGACTTTCTGACTTACCTAACAGGATTAACGGTGACCTTTGGGTTAGAATCAAGCTACAGTGTGGCAACTCTCATGTTGAGATAGAAAGAGGTTTGGATCCAAGTCGATTCGAGGTTCTTATCAATGGGGTAGAGTTCGACAAAGCAGGTAAGAGATCGGTTCAAGATTACTTAGAGGAAGAAGTTTACGGTATACCATACCATGTCTTCAAGAATATCATTATCCTTTCTATCAACGACTTTAAGTCTTTCTTGACTATGACGCCTTCTGATAAGAAGCAGATTATCGATAGAATGTTCGGCTTCTCAATACTTAATGACATGCAAAAGAACATTAAGGAAGAGAGAAAGTCTGTTAGGATAGACATAGACGCACATGAAGCAGAGCTTAACCAAATTTTAGATTCTATATCATCAGTTAAGTTTAAGCTTAATACTCTCATTGAAGAATCGAGCGAGAAGAACAAGAAGAAGCTGGAGTCTCTTAGAGAGATGTTGCTTTCTATGGGAGAAGAAGTCAAGTCTATGCTCGATGATAAATCAAAGATTGAGAAACAGCTCGGAGATGATAAGGATCAGTACGAGTCAAGTCGAGCAGAAGCTGTTTATATTAAGCATGACATAGATTACTTGAAGAAGAAGGTAGATCTGTATGAGAAGGGACACTGTCCAGCTTGCGAGACTAAGCTTGATAGTGATTGGCACAATCAAAGATTAGAAGACTTTAACTCACAGATCGAGGATAAGACCAATGATATCAAGCAGCTTAAGCAGGTTATGGACGCTTTATCTAATAATATGAAGGGGTTAAAAGATTCGAAGAGTAGTATCGAATCTAAAGTTTCTGATATTAAGTATCAGATGAAGAGTATGAAGGCTGAGTTCACTAAGCTTTCTACTTCTACTGATGAAGAAGAGTTTCAGCACCTTAAGAACCTAATAAAGGAGTTCGAAGAAAAAGAAAAGGAAAAGTCTACTAAGAGAGACGAGCTGGACGGAGAGTTCAATTTTATGGAAATAGTTGAAGAGGTCTTAGGAGACGATGGCGTCAAGAACCTTGCAGTCAAGACTATTTTGCCAGGTCTCAACACTAACATTGCAGCTATGGCTCAGACCATGCACTTGCCATTTCAGATGCGATTCGACGAGAAGTTCAATTGTATCATCAATCATTTGGGTGAGGAGATTAACCCCATGACTCTTTCGACTGGAGAGAGAAAGAAGGCGGACTTTATCATCGTTATAGCCATCATAAAAATACTTAAGCTAAGGTTCCCTCAAATCAACCTATTGTTCTTAGACGAGCTACTAAGTTCCGTAGACCATGACGGAGTACACAACATACTCAAGATACTCAAACAGGTCATCACGGAACACAAGATAAATACATTCGTTATCAACCACACGGTTCTACCACACGAGATCTTCGATAAGAAACTGCAGATCTACCGTGAGAATGGTTTTTCAAAGTTCGCAATAGAAACAATAGAATAAATGATTGAATACGTAGGAAACACCCCCATTATCAAGTTCAAAGTAGATGGTGTCACCATCTTGGGCAAGGCAGAGTTTTTAAATCCAAGCGGATCTGTTAAGGATCGATTGGTTTCACGAGTTATTACAGAGGCTGAAGAAAGAGGTCTAATCTTTCAAGGTGATACTCTAGTTGAAGCCACTAGTGGAAATACAGGCATTGCCTTTGCTATGTTTGCGGCTTTAAGAGGTTATAAGATGAAGATCGTTATGCCTTCTAACATGAGTGAAGAGCGTAAGCAGATGTTTAGATACTATGGCGCAGAATTGATTGAAGTTGGAGCAGGTGACTTTGAAGGGGCCATTGTTGTTAGAGACCAATTAGCAGAAGAACACGGTTGGTTTAACTGTAATCAATTCCATACTCAGTGGAATATCGATGCTCATTATGATACGACAGGTCCTGAAATTAGAAAAGAAGTTGATGCAAGTGACTGGATCCCTCAAGCATTTGTTGCGGGCACTGGAACCGGAGGTACCATCATGGGAACAGGAAGATACTTAAAGGAGTGGTACCATGACATTAAAGTTGTAGCTGTTGAGCCTGCTGAGTCTCCTGTCATGTCAGGAGGAGAACCCAACATTCATGGCATTCAAGGAATTGGTGATGGCTCTAAATACCTAGTTGAATTGGATGAGGTTGATGACATTGAAGTTGTATCTACAGAAGATGCCAAAGAAATGGCTAAAACGTTGGCAAAAATGGGGTACTTTGTTGGCATTTCAGCTGGCGCAAATGTTCTTGCTTCAGTAAGATATGCTAAAAGCCATGATATTGACTTTATAGTGACTATCCTGTGTGATAGAGGTGAAAGATACATGTCGTGTCTTTGATATATAAAGCAAACAAAGAATATAACATAAATGCGTTATTTAGACTTTAATCAATTTGTAAACGAATCAAATTCAGTTAACGAAGCTATCACTATGGCTTCAGACCCAAAACTACGTAAAGCTGCTGATCTTATTTTTGCTTACATGAACAAGCATACTAAGATGAACTTTAAAGCTATTCAATTTGACGAAATAGCTTTATTTGACGGTGCTGAGACCGTGGGAAATATAGCTGTTAGTGATAAGGGTAGCTTTCCAGCAATAAGAGTTGTTGCAAATAGCAACGCTAATAGACCTGGAATTGTTGGCCAAATTGAGTACTACTCTCAAATTGGACCTAACACTAAGTGTGATTTTGTATTTTCATCAGAGAACTTTCCAATCGTACAGCTAGTTACCGAGACAGCAAAAATTATCAGCGATAAAAAGTATGCTGCTGAAGCTGAGGCTGCAATGAACGAGTCTATGGTAAACGAAGCTTCTGCTAAGCTAACTACAGAAGAAGTTAAAATGGTTTCTCAGCAGCTTAAGGCTGGAAAATCGGCTAAGCAAATTTCGGTCGATCTCGGAGTTCCTTACTATAAGATTCTTAACATCAGAAAGAATGCACCTGTAACTACTAAGGATCACCCAGTGGTTGCGGTAAACGAAGAGACTTTATCTGATAAAGTTAAGTTCTTGGAAGAGACTATGGAGGATATCTACCAAATCTCAAGAAAAGTTGCAGCTGGAGCATTTAACTCTCTATTCATTTCAGGTAGAGCAGGTACAGGTAAGACCTATAACGTTGAGAGAGCAATGAAGGATGAAGGTCTAGTTGAAGAAGACGACTTTATGTTAATCTCAGGTGCTGTTTCAGTTATTATGATGTACAAGAAGATGTACCAATATAGAGATAAAACTCTTATCTTTGATGACTGTGACGCTGTGTTTAGGGACGAGAACGGTCGTAACATGTTGAAGGCTGCTCTTGACACCAAGAAGATTAGAAAGATTTCATACTTAAAGAAGTCTAGCTTGGTTTTCGATCCAAAGGATTTCGAGCTTGACCCACAGGGTGAATATGAAGCACTTGAAAACGGCCTAGTGCCAGCATACTTCGAGTTCTCAGGTAGAGTCATCTTCATCTCTAACTTGGACAAAGATAAGGCTGACCCTGACGGGGCCATCAGATCTAGATCTATTCTAGTTGACGTTAACCCAGACGACGCTACTTTGATGGAAAGAATGAGAAAGCTTCTACCACACTTAGAGCCTAAGGATATGCCTATCAATGAGAAGGAAGAAATCTATGAGTTTATGAAAGAGGCTGATGACGTTTCTATGAGAACCTTCGTTAAGGCTGCTGGCTTTAAGATGGCCGGACTTTCTAACTGGAAGAGAATGGCTCAACGCTACCTATAATATTAACAAAAATGCATGGCCAGCTATAACCTTAAATTTAACAAGGACGATTCAGTTGTCAGGCATCTTATTATTGGACTACTTTCAGATTTAAACGACAAGTTAAGCTTCTTTAGGCAAATATCCAATGATGAGAGGGTAATTGTCGATGTGCCTTTCTTTTACTCTATTACGGGCGATGAGAACTTTTTAAGAGATAATTTTTTGTTTTCAACAATCAACGGCGTTGGTTGTGACCCTGATTTAGATAAGGCAGACGGTAACTATGATAAGGTGCCAAGAGGTTTGGTTAACTTAACTTCTCTTAATATTGATCCAAGTAAATTGGTTAACAAGAGAAACATTGGCCACTACTCAAAGTTAGATGCTAACGGAGAGATGCAGGGCTTCGTCTCAGAGTTTGAGATGATTCCTGTTGTTATAGGTATGGACGTTGAACTACTTCTATCAAGTCAATTGGACCTTTTTAAAGTGACTGAGGCTATAGTTAAAAAAATGTATAAGTCTAATTACTATAACGTAGAAGTTGGCCACATCGAAGAGGGGCTTTATAGACTCGCGGCTTACTATGCTATGCCAGATGATTATAGTATAGAAAGACCCATAGAGTATGGGTTTGATGATAAAGGAAATCATAAAGTTACATTCTCGCTAGAAGTTAATTCATTTATTCCATCTTTTGATTACTCAACTGAAAGACATGTTGGAAATAGAATGTTCTCTATTGGTGCAGAGACGGCAGGAGGTCCTACTGGAAAAGTTTCTACAAACGGTGATGTACCAGATGAGCAATTACCTCCAGTTGGAGAAAAGTATAAAGTAGTTGCTACTAGACTCCCGTTCGATAAGAAGAACTATTTCGGTTGATATATATAGAAAATCATAAAATTTAAGATATGACTAATTCAAATAATAGAGTATTTTCTCCAGTTTTAGGAGATCAAGGTATAGCTCAATTCCACACTTCTGGAACAAGTTTCGCCGTTAATGAAAATCAAATAGTACAAGTAAGAAACACTGATAGAACTTTTGAAGCATTAGTGGAAGCAATGTATACGTTTGATGTTAGCGAATCAGGAATTAAAGCATACTATGACCTACGTAACAACATGTTTGTTAAGCAAGCTGACCAAACCAGCTTAGATAACTCTGATAACTTCTTTAAGTTAACAGAGATGAAGCAGTTCTTGACTGAAAAGAAGAAAGAGGTTAAATTAGCTAACAACACATCAGTTCTAGAAGATATAGAAAATGAATTAGCAGAAGTCGACAATAAGCTATCAGAGTCTAACAGAATGCCTATGGTAACAAGTTTTACGTATGACGCGTCTAACAATAAAGCATATATTAATACAACTGAGATTTTAGATGAAAACATTGCAGAGCATATTTTTGCAACCGGCCACGTTGTGTACGAACATAAGCAATATTTAAGCCTATTTGAAATTGCAGCTAGAAACTTTAAGGCATATCAAGAATTACCATTTGTTACAGAGATTACAGAAGGTACCGTTTCTTATTCGGTTATGAGAAAAGATAACACAGCATATGTTTATAGATTTAATTCTGCTACTAAGATTTCAAAATTGACAAATATGGCGATTACTGAAGCAATAGAATATGTTTTAGAAAATACTGGAGTTGATGTTACCAACCTTTTTGAAGATGTTATAGATGCAGCTAATCAAAATAAGGCAGAAATTGATGAAAAGATTTCTAACCTATATGAAATGATTTCTTTCTTGAAAGATAAAAGAGGTGATTTAGCAGGAGCTAATAAGGCTATTCAAGAGATTAAAGAAGCAGATCACATGATTAACCAAGAGATTGAAAGATTAACAAAAGAGATCGAAGTTCTAGAAACTGAAGGTATTACTAGAAACGATGGATATGTTCCAGGTACAATTGAAGTCGAAATCGAGGGACTTTCGGCTGGAGATGAAGTTATGGTTGATGCAGTTGCATATGCTGCAGCCGGATCAGAAGATCCAATTACCTTCTTTGTAGAAGATAGACCATTCAAAGTTGAAAAAAGATTTATTGAGCTAGCAGTTGGTGAAACAGTTTAAGCTATAAACAAGATTATGTTAAAGGCCGGTTTTAAACAAATCGGCCTTTTTTCGTATAATATTAAATGAAATTAACAATATCAACGTGCCTAGAAAAAAGAATTACTTAAACAATAGGGACTTATATGACGAGATAGTAAAATCAAAGGAACAAGAGAAACTGACGCCGAAGGCTGAAAAGATGTTGGTCATGATAGCAGAAAGAGCTATCAGAAAACTAAGTTACTTAAACGAAGATGATAGACAAGATTGTCTTCAGTTTGCTATTTTAGATTTACTCAAGTACTGGAGAAACTTCAATCCAGATTACCCTAATGCATTCGCTTACTTCACAGAGATAGCTAAGCGAGGCTATGCTAAAGGATGGAATAAGATTCATCCTCAAAAATACAAAGACACTCTTTCAATCGATAGATCCAATTCATCAGATGGTGAAGGAGGATTATTCAACATCTGATGTCTATCAAGAATGTCAAGCCTACCAAAAATTCAGGGTTCATACAAGGTTACTTTAACCCTAAGAACCCTGAAAAATATTCTGGTAAAACACCTATCATCTATAGATCCTCTTGGGAAAGAAAGTTTATGATTATGTGCGATACTAAGGATGAGGTTTTGACATGGTCTAGTGAACCAGTAGAGATTAAATATTGGTCAAGTTTAGACAGTAAAGAGCATAGGTATTATCCAGATTTCTTTATGAGAGTTAAAAAAGGAGATTCATATGAAGACTTTTTGGTAGAGATAAAACCGGAAGCCCAAATCAAGAAACCAGAACCTCCTAAGAAGAACTCTAAGAAAGCTCTCAAGTCATACAAGTTTTTGGCAGAGCAATACATCAAGAATAGAGATAAATATGCATATGCCAAAAGATGGGCAGAAGATAGAGGATGGAGATTCATCGTTCTTACTGAAAATAGCTTGAAGTAATGGGATATATCAAAAAAACAATAAAGCAATTATCTAGAGAGGCTGGAGGCAAAAGATTAGCTAGAAAAGAGGCTGAAGATTGGTTTGAGACTTCCAGAAAAAAAATGAATGAGAGGGCTGTGGCTAAGACATCATCTAGATTTTTACCTGGTAAGATATATGTTTTTAGATATGACGACCCTAAATATAAAGATAGTTTAGAATGGTGGGATAGAAATCCAGTAGTTTTAGCTTTAAACTCAAAGGATAATAATGATTTAGGTATAAACTTAAATTTATTGCCGGTGATGGTAAAAGAAGAATTATTAGACTTTGTATATGATCGATTAGAAGGATCAATAAAATCAAAAACTATGGGAGTAGGAGCAAATAATGCTATGGCTCAAGGACATCTTTCCTTAACATATGAAGGAGCTTCTGCATTTTTAGAGCAATTTGGGTTTGATTTTGCTATTAGAAAATACATTCCAAATAGAAAGGCTAATCAAGCCGTCGTAGCATATGAAGAATGGCCTAGAATAACTCTTTGTGATTTCATAGATTTAAATGGAGCTACGGTTGGTTCAATAAAGTGGAGGTTTAGAAACCACCTCGGAAAGAAGAATATATAAAACTGAATACAATATTGTAAAAATGGCAGGATTTACAGACAGAAACGGGCCTTTGAGCACTGGCAGAAGGCCATTTAGGTTGCGTGACTCACTAAAGACGCTATCGTCCTTTGGTATGAGGTACGATGACCTTGTCATACGTCAATCGCAAGCTATAGGTCCTATGGAGGATCTTTTCGGCTACGGTCAAATTAACCCATTAGGTGTAGATAATGATGATATCTACTCGGCATTTGCGGCTATGTCGCTTACTGACATGCAGCTTAGAAAGAATATTCCATTCTTTGACCAAGACTATGTTGCTAAAAGAGACGAGCTTAGAGAGTTTTCATTGCACGATGAGATTGAAGATATTTTAGATATTCTATGTGATGAAACCATCGTGTATGACGAGAAAAACTTCTTCGCAAGACCTGAAATTTTAGGTATGGAAGTTTCTGACAAAGTCGATAAGGATTTAGTTAGATACTTTAATCAGATTTATCATTACTTTGGCTTTAACCAAGACCAATCGGCTTGGTATTTCTTTAGAAAATTTTTGATAGATGGTTATTTGGCATTTGAGATAGTTTATAATCAAGATCAAACTGAGATTATTGGATTTAAAGAGTTAGATCCAACGACCTTGATCCCTGGATATAATCAAGACGATGGTAAGAAAGTTTGGGTTCAGTTTAAGGATGACCCAATGAAAGAGAGAAAGCTTTATGATTCACAAATCATTTACTTGTCATATTCTTCGATCACTACCGCCTCTAGAGTTTCTTACGTTGAGCGTTTGATTAGGGCGTTTAACCTACTAAGAATTATGGAGCATACTAGAGTTATCTGGGCTGTAACAAACGCTTCATTTAGAATGAAGTTTATTATTCCAGTTGGAGGTAAGTCTAAGACTCGTGCTAAGCAATCACTTGCTCAACTTATGAACTCATATAAAGAGACAGTTGACTTTGATTGGGATTCAGGTACATTGGCCACTGATGGCAAGCCTATGCTTCAGTTCAACAAAGAGTATTGGTTACCTTCTAAAGACGGAGACCAACCAGAGATCGAAACTCTTGGAGGTGAGGGTCCAGACTTATCAGACACTGAGGCACTTAAGTACTTCTCAGATAAACTAAAGCATGTTTCTAAGATTCCTTACTCTAGATTCTTGTATGAAGATGGAGGCGGAGACTTTAACTTAGCGGCCGATGGTATGATTAGAGACGAGATTAAGTTTAGTAAGTTCATCAATAGACTTCGCTCTGTATTCCAAGAGATTCTTGTCAAGCCGCTTTATATTCAAATGTGCTTGAAGTATCCTGAATTTGCTGAGGATCCTCAGTTTAAAACTCAAGTTTCTATGAAATTTAACGAGGATAATGCATTTGCAGAACTTAAGACCATGGAAATCATGGAGCGCAGACTTGACTTTATCTCATCTATGAGAGACAGCTTGATGATAACTAACCAAGAAACTATGGAAGAAGAATATTACTTCGATATGGAATTCTTGGTTAAGCGTTACCTCAACTTAACACCTGACGATATTGCGGCTAACGATGCTGCTAAATCAAAAACAAGCAAAAAAGACGCTGAAGCACCAGTACCCGATGATGACATGGGTTTAGGCTTCTAACCTAACTAAACATGAAATACTTAAGATTATTTGAACAATTTATAAAAGAGACCAAAGATTCAGTTTTGGCAGGAGATGACTCTAAGGTAGAAGTAGATTCAGTTATTACTGTAAAGGGTAAAAAGATTTCTGCTCAAGAGATTCTAGGAGCCATTATTTCTTCTGATACAGAGAAGGAAATCGAGCAATATTTTTACGATAAGTATGGTGAGGGATCTTTCTCTATAGAGGCTATGTCGGCTATAAAAAAAGCCTTTAACGACTATGGTGCCGAACAGGCTGAAGAAGAAAAAGAGAAAGAGAAAGAAGAGAAAGAGGCAGAGGAAGATGACGGCGGATTAGGTATCTAATCATTTAGTGATTTTTACTACAAAGAAAGCAGATATATAACAAAAATAGACCCATATAATGGCAGATTTAAAAAATTTATTGATAGTCGAGAGATCGTCTGGTAGCTTAGCAGTTGCTGGTGAATCTAAAGACTATGTGCTAGAGGGTGTTTTTGGAGAGATTGACTCTAAGAACAAGAATAATCGTATTTATACAGAGGATGAATACGTTCCCCAAATTGAAGCACTACAAAATAAAATCAAGTCGTCTAAACTTCTAGGCGAATTGGACCACCCGCAACAATTTGATATCTCATTGAAGAATGTTTCTCATGTGATCGAGGAACTTTTTTATGATGGAGACTCTAAGCAAGTAAGAGGTAGAATTAGACTACTTGATACTGACGCTGGTAGACAAGCTAAGGCTTTGGTTGATGCAGGTGTTCCGTTGCAAATTTCTTCTAGAGCTGCAGGTACTGTGGAGTCTAGCGGAAAGGTAAAAATCAAGCAGCTATTTACATACGATCTAGTTGCAGATCCTGGTTTCGAGAATGCCGAACTCTCAAGAGTAAATGAGTCTTACGGCTTTTCTAACGATGATAATCTATTCATCTACGAAATCGGAACACCTCAAGTATTAGAAACAACAAACTCAAATCAAAACAATACAGAAAAAATGGAAGAATTTGTAAACGCAAATGACTTCAATAAGTATACAGAGTACTTGGCTGAAGAGATTAAGACTCTAAAGGACTCTATCGACGAAGTCAAGACTGGTTCTGATAACACTTCAATTACAGAACAAATCCAAGAAGTTATCGCTCACAACGATCATTTAGTTGAGAACGTTAATAGAATCTCTGAGTATACACAATACTTGGCAGAGCAATTAGACAAGAACATTCAGTACACCGAATATGTAGCTGAACAAGCTGACAACGGTATTCAATACGCTGAGCACGTTGCTGAGAAGTTAGATCAGTCTATTCAATATTCAGAGCACATTGCTGAGAAGGCAGATCAAGGTATTCAATACTCTGAGAAAATCGCTGAGAAGGTTGAAGAGTCCATTAGTTACACTGAGACTGTTGCTGAGTCAGTAAACAAGTTGAAGGAGTACGCTAACTACATCGCTGAGGCTAGCAACGAAGGTTTCACTGAGAATGACAAGTTGATCGAGTACGTTGACTACTTGAAAGAGAACTTGGAGTCAGTTACTGAATACGCACAGTACATTGCTGAGTCTATCAACGAGAACCTAGTTACTGAAGAAGAAGGTACTGAAGCTGGTAAGGACATCGATGAGCTTGACGACGACAAGATCGGAGATAACTCTAAAGAAGGTGAAGTTTCTGATGATATTAAAGATGCAACAACAGATGCTGAGGATCTAAAGGCTGACCTTAAGAAGTCAGACTCTGAGGTTGAAGATGAAACTAAGGACGGAGAAGATCCGGCTAAGTCCGATGTTGGTGAAGAAGGTGCTCACGATCCGCTAGAGGCTTACAAGACTGAGATCAGCTCTAAGCTTGACACTCTAGTTGAGAAGGCGCTAATCAAAGAGAACGAGAACCCATCATTCTTTAGAATCGTTTCAGGTTCTACTCAGTCTAAGTACAACGAGTTGAACGAGGATGCTAAGAAGGAGGTTAGACAAGCTGTTGCAAAGCGTGGCTTCATGACTGAAGCACAGATTGTTTCTCTAATCGAGTCTTCACAGTTGATCGTTGAGAACAGAAACGCTGAGCCTTTCGTTCTACAGGCGATGCCATCTGAGTACAAAGAACAGTGGGAGGCACTATCTGAGTCTAAGCAGGCACAGATCCTAGCACAGTCTAAGTACTTTACTCTAAATACCGAGTATCAAGTTTCAAACTTCTGGCAGACTAGAGACCTAAGAGAGTCTAAGGCTGTTATGCAGAAGTTAGAGATGGTCAACGAAAACAAGTCAGTTCAAGAAGAGACTAAGCCAATGTACGACGTTTCTACTTACGCTGACGAACTAAAGAAGAGATTTAAAAAGTAATGAAATACGTAAAACTTTTTGAACAGTTTACTAAAGAGCATCTTATTACTGAAAAGACAGTAGACGTTAATGATAAAGTAAAATCCAATCCGGGGTTTGCTAAGAAAATGTTACAATATGCTGCCGAAGAAGATGCTGACGGCAAGCAAATGTATCAAACAAATTATACAGTTCAAACTAATCCTCCTGATTGGGACGGCCCTTTGTTTACCTTTAATACCATGGATGCCATCCAAGGCGCAATGGGAATCAATACAGATGATGGCCCATTTGATTATGGTATAGCAGGCTGGGGTAAAGGTTTCATAGAGTGGTTTTCAGATCCTTATGGCGATTCACATCGAGTTAAGGTTGATTGGGATAATCTTCTTTTGGCTGATGCAATTAAATTAATTGCTAAGCTACAGAAAAAGGCTGAAAGTGAATATAAAGCCCGTAGAGAAAAATAATAAGAATATATAATAAACTATCGACGATAGGGCGACAGAAGCAGAAAGCCCAAGTAAATGTCGAAATTCAAATAAACCGCAAAAAAAGAAAAAATTAATTATGCAAAGAATTAATGAAGCGGAAATCAGAAATACTTGGGCTCCAATTATCGAGGAGGCTACTGGTATCACTGATTCCAACAAGCTAGCTTGGATGAGCGAATACTGCCACAATCACAAGCTATACGAGGACGCAAACATCATGTCCTTGTCAAACAACCCAGGTCCAATGAACCTAACAGGTATGGGAGACGTAGTTCTACCTACTCAAGGTGCCAACGTTGGTGCAGCAGCAGGTACTCCTGGCTCAGGAGATAAGGCTCCAACCCTACTACCATTGGCAATGCAGGTAGCTGCTCAGACTATCGGTCTTGATCTAGTTCCTGTTGTTCCTATGGCAGGTCCTATGGGTCTTCTATCTTACCTAGACTTCACTTACGCTGGAGGTAGAACTGATAACGCTGAAGCGCCATCTTACATCAAGACTGACGGTGCTCCTGTTGACCCATCTTACGGTACTCTAGTTGGTGCATCAAGAATCGACGGTAAGGACATCTACAGAGTTGAGGCTGCTGGTCAAGATGCTATTGACGATCCAGCTCAGGCGGGTATCACTACAGTTGCTAATCTATTTGATGATGCAGTTGAGCTAGTTAAGGCTCTTGACGATCACATCATCGGTTTCTCTGGTGCTAACGCAGGTGGAGCTAACGAGCCTGGATTCGCTACTCCATACGACAGAAACACTGGTGAATCAACAGCTGACAGACTAATGGGCATGAGCCTATTCAGCAAGTCAGTTGCTGCTGAAACTTTCCAAGTTGCAGCTGCTGTTACTCGTGAGCAGGTTCAAGACCTAAAGCAGTTCGGCGTTGACGCTGTTGCTCAGGTTGAGTCAGTTCTAACTAACGAGTTAACTCAGTCTATCAACTCTCACATCCTTGGTGCTATGAGAGCTCTTGCTATCACTAACGCAGGTGCTGCTGGATTCTTAAACGCTACAGCAAACGCTGAAGGCACACTAAATCTAACTGCTGCAGCTGCTGCATACCCTGGTGAAACCAGAGGTGAAGCACACAGAAGAGTTCTAACTAACATTCTAGCTGCTGCTAACTTGATTGCTAACAGAGGCAGAAGAGGTGCTGGTAACTTCGCAGTTGTTGACGCTAAATTGGCTTCAGCTCTACAAGGTGTTGCTGGTTTCGTACCAAACCCAATGGCTAACACATTCAACCAGGTTGCAGGTGCAATCTACCCAGTTGGATCTGTTGCAGGTATCAATGTTTACACTGATCCTCTACTACCATTCGAAGGCGACGCTCAAGGTCACAACGTTCTAGTCGGTCGTAAGGGCGACGGTAACGGTCCTGGTCTAGTATTCATGCCTTACTTGATGGCTGAATCAGTACAGACTATCGCTGAGGGTACTATGGCTCCTAAGGTTGCAGTTAAGTCTCGCTACGCACTAGTTGAGGCTGGCTTCCACCCAGAGACTCAGTACATCTCATTCAATGTTAATAATCTAGAGCTATAATCTTAAAGATTAGAATTCAATACATTATAAGGAAAGCCCGCGAATGCGGGCTTTCTTTTTGCTTCAAATTTAGGCCAGACGAGAGGATATATACAAAAACGATAATATAATAAACTATCAATATGAAACTAAAGAACAAGCTAAAAATGTTTGAGGAGTTTACTTCTGCAGAGAAGAACACTGAAACTACAATCGATTCAAAGGGAGCAGTAACTACTCCATCAAACACTACTTCTATCTTAGATGACGTAGACAATATTTTAGGTAATCTAGAGACATTGTCCAAGCAAATTGATGAGAATATAGACGAAGCTATTGATTCTATTACTAATGATTTTTTAAATAATGCTCTTAATGAAGCCACAGCTGGTGAAATGATGATGCAAATGTTTAAAGATATGGGAGCTGCTGCAAAACTAGGTGCATCTTACAAAAAAATGGCGGCTACCAAAGCGTCTATAGATACTGATAAAAAAGTATTTGCTTTAAAATTTGCTGAAGAGAAGCCAGAAAAGGTAGAGGTGGCTCTTGATAAAATTAAAGATAAGCTTAATGATGCGATTAAGGCCGAGAAAGATCCAGCTAAGAAACAAAGGCTAAGAATGCAAAGAGATAAAAAATTAGAAACATTAAAGACTCAAGTTTCAGCTAAGATAGACAGAGAAAAGCAAGATAAAGACAAAAAATTTGATAGAGACTCTGCAGATGCACAGTCTGCAATTACCAAATTATTGGGAGATAATAAAATTACGTCTCCTATAATGTCAGCTAGATGGGAGGCTCAAAAGCTAACTATAGATAGAAATATAGAGGATGCAAATATTGAGGCAGAAAGAAATGCATGGGATGAATTTATAGAGGACGAAGATAGAATAAAGAGGTTAGAAGCAGATCAACTAGAAAGATCTAAAAAGGATGCTAAAGAAGCCGATGAGCGTCTAGCACAAGCTAAGGCTGATGCTGAAGAAGCTCAGGCTGAATTAGACGATAAAATAGCAAATGCTCAAGGGGATGAAAAAGATGCTTTGGATAAACTTAAGGAATTTAATGATGCATATCTTGATTTCTCCGATAAGATGAATCTAACTAAAGAATCTACTTCTGAAGAAAAGAAAGCAGCGAGCGATGCTAGTACTAGATTTATCAATGCAGACCAAGCTTTAAGCAAAAAGACAATGAAGGACGCTTTTGGATATGAAGACGACGTCGATGCTTCAAATGCACTGGCTGAATTTAATGAGAGAGCAGAGGAGTTAAAGTCAAAATATAAGGCTATTAAAGCAGAAGCAGGCGTAAGATCATCAGACGATGAAGAAGATGATTCAAGTTCAGAACCAGATCCAGCAGACGATGGCGGCGAAGAGCGTACAGCAGAACAAATACAACAGGAAATTGACGATCTAGATCAACAAATAACTGATAAAGAAGCAGATTTAGACTCTAAAAGAGAAGAAATGCAAAATTCAGAAGCTGGTCAAGAATATGCAAGGGTTCAGTCAGAATATGACTCTTTAAGGTCGACTCCAGAAGCAGATCGAGCAGACGATCATCAAGAGCAATTGCAAGCTCTTAGAGATCAAATGGATCAAATAGAACAAGATTTTAGAGAAAACGATTCATTAGGTCAAGAAATGACCGCGCTTGAATCAGAGATAGAATCTTTAAAAAATCAAAAAACCGAAAAGCAACAAGAACTTAGAGATTTACCTCAAGAATCTTTTAATTATGAAAACGTTACAGAATCATATGCATTTAAATCAGGCTCTATTGCTGATAGATTTAAAAGATTACTATAAATATTAAAGACGGCGTTTAGCGCCTTTCTTTGCAACTTTAAGGAACTCCTGTCTCTCATTGAGCAGGAGTTCTTTGCATTTCTTGCGAAACTCAATTGAACTTTTAAGTATACGACTGTCCACCATTGGGGCGTTCAAAGTATCGTGATACTCTGGATGGACAAAGTTTTCTAAATCAAAATTCATAAACTTGGCTTTGATGGGTCTTAGGCTTATAGCGCATTGCCAATCTATGTAGTTGGTCACTTCCTTAAACTCTTCTAAGCTGACAGGCTTCTCATTTTCCCAGTCATAGTAAAGCCTAACTGAGGCGGCATCGCGCTGCCCAGGTCTTTGCATTTTTATGGCACACTCTATAAACTGATCGCTTTCGGCCCATCTTTTTATGTGTCTATGTTCAACTAGAAACTTTCTATGAACCTTCAACAAGTTTCTTAGTATAACACCGTAACGATTTTTTGGGTAAGGCCCATTTGTCCTTTCTATCTTAATCCTTCTCCAATCTATCATATAATATCTATCACGTAAACAATTTGTGCCTTTAAGCATATAACTTACAAAGCTATAAATATGCAATCGATCAATCAGCTCTTTACAGAAAAGTACCGACCTAAAAATCTAGACGATCTCATTTTGCCAGATCGAGTTATGACTAAGTTTAAAGATGGCCTAGTTCAAAACATGCTTTTTGCAGGTTCACCTGGTACTGGTAAGACTTCAACAGCTAAAGCAGTCGTTAATCAATTTAATCTACCGTATCTTTACATTAACGCATCAACCGATACTTCGGTCGATGTGATTCGTACACGTATCATTGACTTTTGTTCTACTGTCTCTATTATGGATGATCCGGGTGCATTTAAGGTTGTAATTCTCGATGAGGTTGACGGAGTTTCTGATCAATTCTTTAAGGCTTTGCGTGCTACGATGGAGCAGTTTGCTTCTAACAGTCGATTCATTGCTACTTGTAACTACATCAACAAGATTCCAGATCCTGTCTTGAGTCGATTCGAGGTCATTAACTTTGACTTCGACAAGCAAGAAGAATCTGAGTTGACCAAGAAGTATATCAAGCGAGTCTATCACATCTGTAAGGAAGAAGGCTTGACTATCGAGAAGGATGCTCTTGTCGAGTTCGTTCGTAGAAACTTCCCTGACCTTAGAAGTACTCTCAATAAGCTACAAGGTTTTAAGACTCAAGGCACTACTACGATTGCGGTCGATGACGTCAAGCGATTCAACTCAGTCTTTAAAGATGTATTTGAGTTGATATTTAATGAGACTGATCCAGCTAAAAACTATCAAATGTTGGTTAGCAATTATGCTAATCGAGTCGATGATGTCCTTCAGTCACTTGGAGAAGAATTTATTGAATACATAAATCAAGAACAAACTCAAAGTAATAAACATATTCCACAAGTCATTATTTCGGTTGCTAAACACCAGGCTCAAAGAGTTGATGTGATCGACCCGGTAATTACAATGTTAAGTTGTGTTTATGACATACAAACGATAATTCGTTCGTAAAAAAATGTTAAAATGCTTTCAAGTTAATCTTGAATTCGTTATATTTAAATGAAAGAAGAAATGAAGGTGGGAAAACATACTCTATTAATAGACGGAAACTACTTCGTCTTTAGCAGGCTCTTTGTGATGCCTAAACCAAAATCAGGTAAGCTCTTAGGAGATGATAAAGCTCGCGCTCAATTTATGCGCAAGTTGTGCATTGACTTTGCCTCTGAGATGCGCAAGCTTAACGCCTTCGTTGACGATGTTGTCATTGCAGTTGACTCTAAATCGTGGCGTAAGGATCTATATCCTGAGAGTGATTATAAAGGCACTAGAAAGCAATCATCTGATGTAGATTGGAATGCAGTCTACGGTACTTACGAGCAGTTCCAAGAGATTCTAAAGAGCAAGGGTGTTACTATCCACCAGACTCAAGGCGCTGAGGCAGACGATGTACTTTTTGGTTGGTCAACAATGCTTAATGGCCGTGGTAAATCATGTATCGTTTGGACTGGTGACCGTGACTTGATTCAGTTGGTTAATTATTCTGAGGCCAATGATGCTCATACCATTTGGTACTACAATACAAAGAAGAGCTTATATGCCTTCGAAGGCTTTACTCAAGCTATGGAAGCTTCAGCTTCTTCTGATCTGTCAAATGATGATATGCTCTTCAATATGGGCGGTCAACATATGATGCGCGATCGTTATCAAGGCGATATCTTACAGTGGGTCAAAGACAACAAGGTTGAAATCACCGAGGTTGACTGTGACTTGTTTATCTTGAAGAAGATCTTGGTCGGCGATAAGTCAGACAATATTCCTTCGGTTGTTACTTGGCAAAAGGAGATGAAGAACGGCAAGCTTCGCAACTACTCTATCACTGACAAGACTGCAGATAAGATTATTTCTCAGTTCTTGAAAGAGAACGATGATTTTAAGATCGACTATCTTTTCTCTAAAGAAGTCAAAGAGTCTATTGGTGATATCATCTATCGAGTTGTTGGTCATAGTAACTTGGCTTTGATTCAAGCAAATCTAAACAGTAACATCTCTCTTATGTTGCTTCACACTAAGACTATTCCAGATGCCATTCAAAATGCCATCTATGAGACTATCGATCGAGAATGGGAAGGTGCTGTTGATAACATTGAGGTCTTGCTCGACAAAGATAAGATTCTTGAAGGCACTGATTGGTTGAAGGGTAGCTCAGCTCCAGCTTCGGTTGATCCTTTCGCTAACATGGAAATTCCTGAAGAGCCTATCAAGAAGGTTGATGCCAAGAAGCCACATGACTCTAACCCTAAGACCAAGAAACTAAGTGACTTATTCTAAGTATAAAGATATGGAAACGATAGAGCTTATCTTGAAAGAAGCATCTGCTTATGGTCTTCAAACTGAAGTTAAAGTTTGGGCCAATAAGATGATGCAAGATAATCCTCAGCTTAACGAAGTAGAAGCTTATACTTTTGCATATCACGAATGGGTTAAATAATGCTAGACGAAACTAAACTCTTTGACTTCGTGAAAATCATGTTCACGAAGCGAGCCGATTATAATAAACTTAAGCAACATAGTAAGAAGCGACATCACTTTATGATTAATCGCTTCTTTGCTATTAAGTATCCAGCTAATGCAAACGAATTCAACGTTAATGGGATCAATGGAGCTTCAGTCGTTGATTGTTGGTCTATGGTTGCTAGTAGATTTAAATCGGTTCCAGGTTGGTTTTACACCAAAACCAAAAAAGCTGCTAAACAGAAGCCTGATAAATATATTCCATCGGAAGAAGCAGTCCAACTATACTTAGATAAGAATGAGATAGGCAAGCGAGAGTATCAAGAACTCATTATGTTTGCAAAGGATCAGCTTTACTCCGATCTTAAAAAGATAGAGGAGCAAATCAATGTTTACGGAAAATAAGGATACTTTCGCTGAGGTAGTTGATATTACTCTATATCGGTACAACTCAGTAGATAATCGCATTTGGGCTATACTTAAGAATAGCGAAGCTCATAAAAAATTGAGTAAGCATTCTATTCTAGTTTCCAGCGATTCACTTAAAGAGATTCTATTAGCTCACTTTAGAAAGGAGATTAATAGAGTTGAATCTTTGCACAGTTCCATAGTCCACAAAGAGGCAACTTCAGTTTACTTCTTATGGAAAATGTTGGAAGATCTTTTAGGACTAAGATGGGTTAAGTTTACGCTTAACTCTAACGTAGCTTATAATCGCGTTGTTGATATCGATGATATGAAAACGATCAAGTATTCTGTCAAGGTTGTTAGAGGTACATTGAGAATGTTTGATATCTTTAATCCAGCTCAATTGCCTCTTATCAATACTATATTGCATAAGGCACATATATTAAAGCAAAACCAACAGTTCACAATCATTAAGGTTGAGGATTTGATGACCAAGCTTGATATTCTTTTGGCCAAGAACAACTCTAGTGAAATCGCAACTCCGGTTAATGCCATTTTGGCAGAAATAGATCAATACCACACGGATAACCCAGAATTGCTATTAGTGACTGATTTCGACTAAGATATATAAAAGAAAGTCGAACACTATGGGAAAACGCGAAGGTCTTGTTTATTTAGTAGTTGCTCTTTGGGTTATATTAGGAGCTTTAGGGGCTTTTAGAGATACAACTCTATCTGAGCTTTCAGTCTATTTCGGTTCACTAACTGCTTATGTTGGTGTCTATGTTTGGTCAGAGACTAAGAAACCTTCTGTTAAAACTAGTGTTTTTAAAAAGGGTCCAACTTCAAGAAGAGAGGCTATGATATACATAGTAACGCTGTTATGGGCTCTTGCTGGTGGATTGACCATGTGGTACAATCAAAACTTAAATGATTTGACAGTCTATTTTGTTTCTCTATCTGGTTTTGTAACAAGCTGGATTTTGGGAGAAGTTTATAAGCCAGAGGACGAAGTCAAGAAAAATATTGCTAAAAAGTAATGGTAACTGGCTTTACAGCAAATGAAGTAGGAGACGTTTTAATAGCTAGACTTAAGGAGCCGTATAACGGCATTCTAAGAGTTTTAGGTTGGCAAATAGTTGCGGGTTTAACTACAACTAGGACTGATGGTATAACCCTATTATTTACACAAGGCTCTACGACGGTTCAAGCTACTCAAAACATTACGATGAATGTTGGAGAAAGAATCATCGTAGGTAACCAGTATTTTACTATTGCTTCTGTCAACGGTACTCAATTTGAAGTTGAAGAGATTCCTACTTTTACAGCAGGTGACCTCAAGTTCTATGAAGAGACTAACGAAAACAATAAGTTTGTTTACGAATACAGGTGGTCTCAAAATAAAGATGCCAATGGTGGAGAAATGTCTGAGTTTAGACCTTTGACAGAAGATTCAAACCCAGGTGACTTATTTACTCTAAACTTTAATTCTACTCTACCTCTTTGGTTGGATGTTAGAGCTACTGTCGATAGAATGTCCGTTGGCGGTGCTACTAAATCGTTGAGTATATTGAGTGTAACATATGAACTTGAAACTGCTGATGGAACGATAGAAGCATGTCCTCAATTCTGTGCAGATTGTGAAGATCCTTGGGCTTTTGTAGGCTGTGAAGGCATTACAGTTGAATGCGAGACTAACATATTCAATCCATACGAGCTACAAAGACCAGTTAATCTTTACAAGCAAATCACAGATATTTCTACTTCTATATGGGGTCATGAAGTGCGTTACTTTAGAGTAGAGCCAGATCAAAGGTCTAAGGACGTAATCTTAATGGAGTATTCTCTTTACAATGTGGTAGAGGAGGGCATGGTTAAGATTATGGTGCCCGATAACGAATTCCCAACTGAAGAGTTTAGCTATGATATCTTTGGTATGGGCTTCGAGAACTTTGAGATTCATATTACCAAGACTGAATTCAACAATGCATTTGGCATTGGACCGTCGCCCAGAAGTAGAGACTACTTATTTTTCCCATTCAATAATAGAATGTATGAAGTTGTCTCTGTTACGTTTGCGGATGAGTTCAATAGAAGCTTAACATATTGGAGAGTTCAACTTAAGAAATACGAGGACAGAACTTCTAGCATCCATACTGACGAAGTTGTCGAGCAAACAGTTGATGATTTAGTCGTTGGTGTAGAAGAAGTATTTGGTGAAGAGATTCAAGAAGAGTATGAGAAGGTTACAAAGCCTCAACAATATAAAACAGTATTCCACGTTGTACAAGACGGAATCAGATCAGCTATTCATAAAAAGCTAAAGATCGCTGACATAGATTTAAGAAATAGATGGACAGTCATTTCTAGAAACTATTATGACCTAACAACGGCGGGCGACAAAGTAGAACAACAGGATGGTTCATACGCATTTGAATTTGATGAAGCCATTATCTACAACCTAAACTCCTCGCTGGCAGCTGATAATAATTTAGCCTATACCGGATGGTTTAAGCCAACCTTAAACACTACATTTGCAAATACACATCAAACTATATTAGATGGTTTAGATGGTGATAAGGGCATCATGATCGAAACTTCAAGAGTTGAGTTTAGGGTGACGCTTAACGATCAAGTTTACACATATGATTTTGGAGCCATAGACGATCCTAATAATCCATTCTTTGAGGCTACAGATACCATGTGGTTCTCTATGGTTATCAACATAAGTAATCAATACAATGAAATGTCTGTAAATATTTACAGACTAAACGATGAAGTCAACGAAGGTTTACCACAAAATGCGCCTAATAGGTTAGAACTAATGTTTAATGAAACTACGACTATTCCTGCTGGCCTAACTTGGGAAACCAATAAGCAATACACTCTAAGAGGTGGTTACATGCATATGACTAACATCAGAATCTTTACCAAAACTATTGGAGCTGAACAACACACAAACGTATTACAGCAATATGTTGTTAGAGATTCACACCTTAACATTTTAACTGACAACGCTATACCAAGCATCATGCTTAGAAAGTATAGCCAAGGCAGATAATTTAATCTATATTCTCTTAGTTTGGTAACTAGGGATATATAGAATATAATATCATAATATGAGCGAGAACAAGAAAACAATCTCTGAACAAGCTGACGAGATACGGAAGGAGTTAGATGATTTAATAGGTGGAGGAGGCGATGAGCTTGACATAGATTCTGATCCTACTGATTTGCCTATGATGAATCAACCATTAATGCCATCGGTAAACTATACTGAAATGAAGGGCAAAGCTAGTAAGCAAGCTCAAAAGACTATCACTAGCTTGATGAAGTTTTATCTTGATGCAGATATCATCGAGAAAGATGAGTACATCGCAGCTAAGAAGAAAATGGACGAGATGACGATGGCTTCTCTCATCTATCAGTTACAAGCTGGCGAAAGAGCTTTGACTACTTTACTTGAGACCATCGATGGTGGTGAATTAGCTCCAAGAATGTTCGAAGTTTTAGCTACTCTACAAAAATCAATGCTTGATATCATTAAGTCACAAACCATGTATTTGATGGCAGCTGAAGAGGCTACTAAAAGAATTGCACGTGACGTAGAGATTTATAACAAGAGAGTTGGCGAGGCTGAAATAGAAGAAGCGGGTGGAAGTAGTGATAACTCAAATATTATGAGAGGTACAAAAGACTTGATGGCACAAATTCAAGCTGGTATTGCCAAATCAGGTGAAGATATAGAAGACGCTGAAATAGAAGATATCGAAACTTAATGAGCGATTACGTTGGAGATAATAAATGGATTCCAAAGGGAGAAAGCTCTGTAGACTCAGAAAGAATTATATGGTCGACAAAGCAGATCAATGACCTTATGCTTGCGCTTGATCAGGGTTACAGACCCAAGGTCAAGATGCCTTTTTATGAAGGTAAGCAATTCTTAAAGAAGGGCAACATCGTCTTTGAGTATACTGATGAAGAAATAGCTGAGTTAGCCAGATGTGCAGCTGATATCAATTACTTTGCAGAAAAGTATGCAGTGGTTATGACTGACGAGGGTATTCAACGAGTTAAGCTTCGTGATTACCAAAAGGTCATGCTTAAGAACTTTCAACATGATAGATTCAATATTGTTTTGGCATCTAGACAAATGGGTAAGACAGTCACGGCATCTATCTTTAATGCATGGTATTTAACTTTTCATAATGATAAGAATACACTGTTACTTGCTAACAAGAGTGAGACAACCAAGGAAATCATAGATAAAGCCAAAGTTGTTATTGAGAACTTACCTTTCTTTATGAAGCCAGGTATCATCAAGTATGATGTTATGAACGTCAAGTGTGATAATGGATGTCGATTAGTTGGTCAAGCCACAACAGCTAAGGCCGGTATTGGTTTTACCATTCACAACTTGTACTTAGACGAGTTTGCACATATTCACCATACGATTGTTGATACTTTCTACGAAAACGTTTATCCTACGCTTTCGGCTTCTAAGATTTCAAGAATTAATATTACTTCAACTCCTAACGGCTTTAACAAGTTCTATCAAATTTATAGTGCAGCTGAAAGAGGAGATAATGAGTATACGCCGATGCGTATTGATTGGTGGCAACACCCTGATAGAGATGACGCTTGGTATGAAAGGGAACTTAAGAACTTAGGTTCTATAGAGGCGTTTAATCGTCAATATGGTAATGAGTTCGTTAGTTCATCTAATCTATTATTGGATCCAGCTGACATGAAGGTCATGCGTAAGGGAATGCAAAAGTATGTTTGGCATGATATGGAAGAATTTGATGCTGCTAAGCTTGATACTAAAGGATTCTTAGGCTTCCACCCTGATTTTGATACCGAAGATGCTAGATATAGTGAAAACTATTGGTTATTTACAGTTGATATTGCAGAAGGTAATGGAGGTGACTATTCAGTCATTAATGTTTTTAAAGTAAATCCCATGGACGATAGAGAAATTGAGCATTCTAATAATCCCGGTGCTATGTACGATTTCTTTAAATTAGAACAAGTGTGTGTTTTTAGATCTAACGAACACGTTATTGAAGATTTTGCCAAAATACTATATGTTTTAGCTATAGATATATTTTACTTTGAGAACGTTAAGATGATAATCGAATACAATACATATGGTACTGTTCTCTTGCAATACTTAAGATCTATTTTCCCTCAAAGAAATGACTTTGACGATGATATGATAGTTCGTTTTAAGCATAGACATGACTCTAAAACTTTAAAGCCTGGTATTAAATTACGTTCTGATAATAAAGCTATCTTTTGTCAAAATTTTGCTAAACTACATAAAACAAATAGAATTAAGCTTACTGATGAAGAAACTGTTAAAGAAGCAAGTCTATTTGGTACGTTGCCTAACGGTTCTTATGGCGCTCAAATGGGCAACGACGACATTATAATGACAGCTATTACAGCCACTGAGTTTTTTAATACTACTGACTATGCAGACTATATAGAAGAATTACTAGACTTTATTGATGAAAGTAAACATGCTAAGATGGAAGAAGTTTTATATAGAGACTCTCAGGATGCAGGTGATTTACAATATGATATCTATGACTTGATATAAGTAAAAACACCTAAGAAGACGGATATATACAAAAAGTAAAAAAACAAATCAAAAGATATGGCAATAAGTCCCGAACTACAACAGTTTAAGAGCTCTGGTGTTTACAGACTAGAGTTTGATAAATCACAAACGGTAAATGTTCCTCAGGAGACTATTAGATTGGTCGTTGGTCACTCACTAACTGGTCCTTATAATACTCCAGTATTCATTGAAAACACAGAGCAGTTTATCCAAGCTTTCGGTTCAGTAGATAAGAACCTAGAGAGAAGAGGAATGTACTTCCACAGATCTGCTCTAGAGGCTCTTTCAAGAGGACCAATCCTAGCAGTTAACCTACTTAACGTCGCAGAAACAGACACGGCTTCTTGGGCGTCTATCGTTACAAACGGTTCTAAGCAAGGTCTTTCTTCTACTAATGGAGATTCTACCTTTGCAAGCTTCCACGACACAGAAAGATTTTGGGTTCCAACTGACGATAAACTTCTAAAAGTCGTTGAAGAATCATATGGTTTAGGAGATGCTACTGCCGGTATGCAGGACAGAACTTTAAACTTTGTCAATATTAAGCAAGATCCAATCACAGTTATTGTAAGACAAGCTGCTGATACAAGAGGTTTTGAAATTACAGCAAGAGAATGGTATGGCGAAGGTAATCAACCAGAAGGAGTTGATCCATTAGACTACATCTCAGAATACATGGTTGACGTTCTTGTTTTTAAAGGCAGATTCGAAGCTTCTGAATTAAATAACGATCCAGTTTACGGAGCATATTTTGATGAAAACGGATTGGAAAAGGATAAGCTAGCTGCATTTGCTAATTTAAGAGAAGTTTCTTTAATTGCTAACTATACAGGTTCATTAATACCCGATTTTATAGATCTAGAAGGTAGACAAATGTACATTGAAGCTCTAATTAACCTAGAAACTAGAAAGACGGGTCTTTTCTGTGCAATTAACGAAGATGCTACATCTTATGTAGATTTAGTAGGAGATTCATTTGATGTTTATCAAGACTATGAGGTACTTTCTCATATTATAGAACAAGCTACTGATTTAGATGTTGCAAACAATACAATTGCATCTACTGCTATAGATGTTAATTCAGCACTTATTGTTACTAATAGTGATACATCCATCACGGTATATGGTCGTAACTTAGAAAACGATGGTTCTTTAGCTAATTTACCAAATGGTAAATTCTTAGATTCATCTGTTGGCGGAGAATACGCTCAAATAGATGATGTATCATACAATGCAAACGGCAATTTTACTGAAATTACTCTATCAGGTCAGCCTGTTATTCAAAACTTAGATAATGGAGCAGCAGCTACCCCGTTTTCATTCCAATCAGCTGATGCTAATGTAAGCTTCCCAGATAATAACACAGTTAGATTTACCAACGTCGTTGGAGAAAATGCTGTACCAACAGTGGGTCAATTTATAGATTTTACAGGTCAAGGAGATTACTATAGAGTAGTAAATTCTAATAATAACGCAGGTACTATTCAAATCGTATTAGAAGTAGATGTTACCACTGGTTTAGATGTAATTCTAGGAGCTCTTGATGTTAGCGGAGGTTTACCTGCTGGTTCTAATGTTAGAAACGCTCAAGCTGCTCAAATTCTCTACTATTCTATTGGATTAAATACCAGAGCAATTGAATTCCCAGAAATAGTCGAAGATCCACTATTAGGTTGGACTTGTGAGCCAATGGCTGCAGGTGTATTGAAGTTTTCTACAATTCAGTTACCTTCTTCTTCAATTCCTGAATTTAATGACAATATAAAAGTTGGACAATACTTTACTACAAATGGAAGTAAGCTATCTAGAATACTTCAAATAGTAAGAGAGTCAGCTCCTGATGCAGATGTACCTGAGAATACATTACACACCGTAACAATCGTTGGTCATAGAGACCACGGCTTTACTCAAGGTCAATATCCAACTTTTGCATTCAAGTCATATGACGAAGCTACAGCTTCTTATAAGACATTCCCTCTATCAGGTAGTGTAATTCAAACAAAATTGATCAAAGATCTACTAGAAATGCTAGTTCCTGGCGATGATAAAGGATTTGCTAATACTTTAGTAGATAAAGATGCTATCACTTACAGATACCTAGTTGATACTTTCGGCTCTTTAGAGAACAATGAAATTTTCAATAAGGTTGAGTTCTGCCAACTTGCTAGAGAGAGACAGAATGCTTCTGCTATCTTGAACGCACCTATGGTTACAGAACTTAGAAAGTGCTCTAACCCATCATTTGTTGATGGTAACGACGTATTTAAGACTAAGTACATCGGAACTGGAGGTAATCTAGATCAAAACCCATCAAGGCTATATAAGATGCCTGAGGTTCTAGAAGGCGCTAACTATGGATTCTACTATGGTCCCGGTCTAGTCGTTATTGAGAACGGTAAGAGAAAGATTATTCCACCAGCGGCATATGTTTCTAACAACTTCATCGATAAGTACACCAATGCATTGCCTTGGTCTATCGTTGCAGGCCCAAGAAGAGGCGTTGTAACAGGCGTTGACGTTCAAAGCGTTGAATACTCATTCGACAAGCTTGATAGAGACGTAGTTGAGCCATTCGGTATTAACCCAATTGTATTTGAGAGAGGAGTTGGTCTAGTTGTTAAAGGCAACAAGACTGCACAGCAGAAGATTACTTCAGCTCTTTCTTCAGCTCACGTTAGAGAGGCTCTTATCTACATTGAGGACGGTCTAGCTGCAATTCTACAAAACTACTTGTTCGAGTTCAATACTGCTCAAACTAGACTTGAGATCAAGACTCTAGCTGACGCATTTATGGAGGCGATCAAGAAGGACGGAGGCGTTTACGACTACCGTAACATTATGGACACAACAAATAACACAAATGAGGTAATTGATGCAAACATGGGTATCCTAGATACCTACGTCGAGCCAGTTAAAGGTCTAGAGATTCTAGTATCTAGAGTCACTGTTCTAAACACTGGTGAGATTGCAACAGGCAACTTCTCATAATCTGTGATATATAAAACAAAATATACAAATTAAAAATGGCAGGTTTACCACACTATAGAGAAGACCAAACTAGTAAGAAAGGCAGACAATTTGAGCCAGTACAGGCTAACCTATTTGAGGTTACTATACTTGCACCAGATGTCGTCGATGGAACTGATATGTTACTACAGCATGTTAATTCAATCTCAGGACTAGAAGGTATTCATAGAGAAGTCGCAGCAATTGAGCAAAAGTATAAGTTTGCTACCAGATCATATGCTGGTATGCCAGATGGAACTGCGCTTGACGTTACGGTTAACTTCTCACTAAATTTAAATGATTCTAACCAAGCTTACGTTTACAAAACGCTAAGACAATGGTACAGAGCTCAATACAACCCAGATACTGGTGAAATGGGTCTAAAGAGAGATTACACAGGTACTATAATTATCGTTCAATTCGACAGAAAGGGTGATATTTACAGAAAGGTAACTCTTGAAGATTGCTTTATGACATCAGGCCTTGGATTCACAGGTACTCTAGATTATGGCTCAGCAGATGCTCAAACTCTAGAAGTAACTTGGAGAGCTGACGTCTTTAGCGAAGAGCTAAACTAATAAAGTCAAAAGAATAAGGAGAGGTCCTTGAGGCTTCTCCTATTCTTTTGAAGAATAAATATATTACAATATCAATATATTATGTCGAATAAGCGAGATAAATTAACAAAGAAATTACAAGTTCTCTTAACTGAGGACGAGGTAAATCTAGTTAATAGAATCATATTAAATGAAGCAATTGAAAGTGAGTCAAGGCCTATATCTGTTAGTGCATTTATCAGAGAATTAATACAGCGCGAGATTAAGCAAAGAACTCCACAACAAATGTCTATAACTAGAGAAAACATTAAAAACCTTAAATCAAAATAAAGGAAATGAGCGATAATAACGAAAAAGAGCTAGAAAGAATACTAGCCGAAAAAGAAGCACAGGCCACTACAGTCGAAGAGGCTGATGTTATTGAAGAAACTATAACCAATCAAGGTTTAGGTTCTGTAAATATGGACAACTATGGACCTGAAAAAGCAGCGCCTTCTGATATTCACTTGGGATGGTATAATCTAAGCATGGAAGACTTACCATCAAGAGGCAGATTTTACCCAAAGGATATGGAAATAAAAATTAGATCTGCTAAGGTTGCAGAAATTAGACACTTCTCAACAATGGATGAGAATAATTTACTTGATATAGATGAAAAATTGAATTCTATTGTTCAGTCTTGTACAAACGTGTCATGCGCTAGTAAAAGAGTTTCTTTTAAAGACATTTGTGAAGAAGATAGATTTTTTATTATCTTATCGGTTAGAGACTTAACTTTTCCAGAACCTGAAAATGCATTAAAGGTTAATTTCACGGCACCAAGCGGTAATTCTCATGATATTGAAATTAAGAGAGATTACTTTAGATACTTTGAGATTCCAGGAGATATTGAAAAGTATTACGATGAGGCTGCCAGAGGATTTGTAATTCAAACCAGATCATACGGTGAAATTTTCATGAAGCCACCTTCAATTGGCGTTATGCAAGAAGTTACAAAGTATATTAAAGAAAGACAAGAGAAAGGAATTAATATCGATCAATCTCTTATTCAAATTATTCCATTTATTTCTACAGATTGGAGAAACTTTAATCAAAAGAAGATATTTGATATCGAGGTAGATATGAATGGTTGGGACAATAAAAAGTACACTCTATTATATAGATTGGCTGAAAAAATGAAAATCGGCATCCAACCAGAAATGAAGGTTGTCGTAGAGGATGAGGAGGCCTCTGTACCTATTAACTTTCGCGACGGCATCAAATCTATTTTCATTATTCAAGATTTCTCTGGAGAACTTCTTTAAAACTAAGTTCTATCTTTATCTTAAGTTACACATTCAACCGTCAGAACTTGACAACTTGGAGTATTATGAATTCCATTATTTAGTCAAAGACTTAGTTGAACATCTTAAGGAAGAGAATAAGCAAAATGAAAAACAAAATGAGGCATATAATACAAGCATGCCTAAGATTCCAAATATGAAGGTACCAAATCTATCGGTTCCTAAACTATAAGAGAAAGGGGCTTAAAGCCCCTTTCTTTTTGGATATATAATTAGATTAAAATAATATACGGAGATTCCGTTTACTTTTATGACAGAAAAGCAGTTTCAGGCTATCTTAAGCCCTATTTACAGACTAGAAGCAGTGGCTGAGGAGAGAACTCAGCAAATGACTAGTATAGAAATGTTAACTGTTGACGTTAAGTCTCTTCAAAAAGAAACAGTAGATGAGCTTAAAAAGCAAACCACTATTCTTGGAGATATTAAGAGTATAATGAAGGATCAGGTTAAGAACGATAGTGGAGGAGGTAAACAAACAGACGACCTAGATCAAGCCGCTAGATTTAAACCACTTGATATAAAAGATACAGGATTAGCTGCCTTTATGATGGTTAGTTTATCTGCAGCACTTGTAGCTTCTGCAAGCTTATTTAGCTTAATAGCTAAAGTATCTCTTGCACAATTGGGAACTGCGGTGGTAGTTGGTGCAACTATAGCGCTATTAACTCCTGGGTTTGTTAAGATGGTAGAAACACTTGGTAAATTAAGCGGAGAAGCAAGTGTATCGTATGAAGGAATTACAGCTTCTAAAACTGATCCTTCGGCTATATTTGCCACAGCTGGAGCAACTCTACTTTCTATGTTGGGTATGGTAGCGGCGCTAACTATATCTTCTTGGATAATGCAATTAATTATGCCCGTGTCTCCTATGCAACTACTAACTGGCGTTCTTATGGCTGCAGCTTTATTAGTTATGGCTCCTGCGTTCGTTAAAATAGCTGATGCCTTGGGTAAAATGAAATCAACAGATTCAGTTGATGCCGGTGAATTAGGGTCTCTTTCAGCGACTAACTTTAGCGGAATATGGACTTTAATGGGCGCAACTTTAATTTCTATAGTTGGTCTTGCTGCTGGTATTGCAGCAGCTTCTTGGATTTTCCAACTTGTAATGCCAGTTGCTGGTGAGAAATTAGTAACAGCATTTTTAGTTGGTATAGCTTTAACCGGGGCGGCATGGGCATATGCTCAAATTTTAGAAAAGATAGAAGGTAAATCCTTTAAAGATGTTCTTATGGCATCAGCAGCAATTCCTCTTATTGCGCTTGGAATAGTAGTAGCATCCGTGTTATTACAAGGCGTAATTCCTATAAAAGATGGATGGGTTTATGCCACTGTTTTCTTAATCGGATTAGCTTTGGTTGGCGCAGCATATAGCTTTAAATTAATTATAGATTCAGTTAAGGGAGCTGGGCCTAAAGAAGTTGCGATGGCAGCTGGAGCTATGGTCTTTATTGCCGGTGCAATAGTATTAACAGCTTTAATATTCCAATTTCTTCCAAAGGACATGAAAGTTCCAGATTGGAGATGGTCTTTACAAGCTGGTTTAGCCCTATTAGTATTTTCTTTACCATTTGTTGGTTTGGTAAGAGGAATTAGGGGTACTTCCTTAAAAGACTTAGCAAAGGCAGCTGCTGCTTCTATTTTCGTGGCTTTAGGTATAGTCGGCACTGCATTTATATTTGATGTATATGAGAGATTAGGAGGAGGATATGGAGCTCCCCCTGATGCCACATGGACCTTAAAAACAGGTTTAGCTTTAATAGTATTTGGTGTTAGTATTTCCTTAATTGGTATTTTAACAAAGGCTGTTAGTATGGGAACCATGATTCAAGGTGTATTAGGAGCCATAGTTATTTCAATAGGTATTTTGGCCATAGCTTGGATTTTAAGCGCAGTTCCTAGTAATTTTACAGAGTTGCCTATTGGTTGGTCAATGGGTGTTGCATTGGGCATAGTTTTATTTAGTATACCTGTTTTGATATTAGGAGCTATTGCCATGTCGGGCATAGGAGCTGCAGCTATACTTCTTGGCGTGGTTGGTATGATAGTTATCGCAGCTGGTATTTGGGTTGTAGCTTGGATCTTTAGTAAAATGCCCGATATATCAGGAGTTGCTAAGATGCTTACTGAAGCTATGTTAGCTCCCGTGAATGGCATAGTTGATATTTTAGCTAGACTTAAGAATGAGATAGGTGTGGAGAATTTACTCCCGTTGGCAGGTGGCATCATAGCAATTTCAGTTTCTCTACTAGCTTTAGCGGGTGCAACTGCAGGTGTAGCGGCTGGAGGACTATTTGCTTCGGTAGCAAATGTAGGTAAAGCTTTCTTTGATGGAGTTGCAGAGTTTTTTGGCGGAGAAAAGTCAAAAGGTCCTTTAGATATTTTAGAAGATATAGTTAGGATGGCTCCTCAACTTCAAAAAGTTGCTAAGCCTATTAGAATATTAGGAGATGCATTCTCATTCTTACAAGGGGGTCAAAATATGGAAGTTCTTAACAAGTTCTTCTCATTGATGCAACTAACCCCAAAGCAAGCTAACGTAAAAGCTGTTCAAGAGATGGCACCTCCTATAAGAGATATGGTTTCAGCTCTTAGCAATTTAGATCCCAATGCACCCAAAAGACTAGAAGCTTTATTTGCTAATGTTTCTTGGAGTTCAATCTTTACTCCAGTTGCATCAGTTGCTAGCTCTATGACTATTCTTGCGGTTAACGCTAATTTAGCTGGAATGGGAGTTACTAAGGTAGCTGCTGGAATGGAAAGAATGGTCGCAGCCTTAAATTCCTTAAAGAAAGAGTATATCGATTCAGTTATAAAACTATTCAATGAAGTAGATTGGAGAGTTTTAGTAGATCCTATTGATGCAATATCTATTTCAATGCACCGTATGTCAGTTAAAGCTATGGAAATGGGATTAGGCATGAAAATGGCTGCAGCAGCGTTGGTTACTATGTCGGCTTTACCCGCTGAAATATTACAAGAAATCGCTAAGGTCTTTAATGCTATAGCAGCGTCTGAATTAACTAATCAGGGCAATGCTATGTTACTGGGCATTGCACCTGCGATAGTTAGCATATCAGCTTCTATGTTGTTAATGAGATCTGATGCATTTGTTAGAATGTTTGAAGTGATGGCCGCAAGTAGTGAAGCTATAGTAGCTATGTCCAAGCCTATGACACAAATTGCTTCAGCAATGGATAAGATGGGCAAAGTTAATATAGATGGTATTGAATGGGCACATAAGATGGCTCGTCAGTTAGCTAGATCTTCATTTAACTCTCAGGCTACTGCACTAGAAAAGATAGCCAAATCATATGCCGATATCTCTAACTCTAGTAATACAATGGATGTTGAAGCTATTAATGCCACGACAGACATGTTTAAAGCGCTTGCATATCTATACCAAAATGGCAGAAAGAACGCAATGGAAGAGCTTGGTGAAAAATTAACCGAGGCTATTCAAGAATTGGCAGCAATGATAGCTGATTTTGAAGGTACAGTAAATGCACAAGCTGAAGGTAGTAAAACTGTTGGTCAAGCTATGGCTAAAGCAGTTGATGGCTTCTCTAACAAACTTGGCCTTACTTCTGGCAGTGGAGGTTCTTCTTCTGGATCTGGAGACGGTGCAGCTGCAATGCAAGAGCTCGTCGATCTATTGGTATCTGGTCAAGCTAAGATTACTATTACAGACTTGGAACCAGCGGCTCAATCTAAGTTGTCTTAATATTTTTGAAACTTGGTCAAAGGACACTATATAAGATATGTTCTTTGAAAATGATGACAAAATGCGGGCGTGGCGGAATTGGTAGACGCGCTAGTTTTAGGCACTAGTTCCTAGGAGTGAGAGTTCGAGTCTCTCCGCCCGTACAAACCTTACAAAATGCGCTCATAGCTCAACTGGATAGAGCATCAGCCTTCTAAGCTGAGGGTTCGGGGTTCGAGTCCCTGTGGGCGTACTAATTATTATCACTTAACTACAATGAATTCGCACAAAGTAGAAGTAAAGGAGTATACGTTTGAAAATGGTCAAAAGGTTTATACGTTAGTAGAAAAGCGTTATGTTTTGGGCATTAGACTAGTAAAAGAAGAACACGCTGGTCGATTTACGTCTCTTAAAAATGCTAAGGAAGCAGCAAAGAGAATAAATACTGCAATTGAGAAGGAAAACATGATAGGTTTAGTTAGCTCTAAAACTGTCTATGTGGTAGGCGAAGGCGAGTAATATATACATTACGGAGAGGTGGCAGAGTGGTCGATTGCACCGGTCTTGAAAACCGGCGTACCGCAAGGTACCGGGGGTTCGAATCCCTCCCTCTCCGCATAATTTAACACAATTTATAGATGAAAAACAATAGACTAAATCAAACAAGAGAAGAGTATATTCCTCATCTTTTACAAGATTCAGGCGCATCTATTGGCGTAGAAATTGGAGTTTTTAAAGGCCATTTTTCAAAAACACTATTAGACGGTTGGGATGGAACTTTATTTTTGGTAGATCCTTGGAGAAGTATTGATGAAGATGATTATTTAGATTCAACTAATAATAGACATCATGAATCTCCTCTACAAGATACGGTAAACTCTATTGAAGGATATGAAGACCGAGCAATTATGATTAGATCTTTTAGCCATCAAGCAGTTGATCTATTTTCTGATAATTCTTTAGATTTTGTATATGTTGATGGAAATCATGCATATGAATATGTTAAACAAGATTTAGAAATATGGTGGCCAAAACTTAAATCCGGTGGTTTTATGTGTGGACATGATTATTTACTTTTTGATTGGAATGCAAGTCCAAATATACCAAATACTAAAAACAAGTACATATTTGCAGACGGAGAAAGATGGATGGCAAAATCAAGCATTGATGGTAATGAAGATATTAAATATGCCGGTGTTTTTGGAGTTAATCCAGCAGTAAATGAATTTATAGAATTCAAAGAATTACAAATGGATTTAACAAGTGACTGGAATTCAAGTTACATAATTAGAAAACCATAATATAGCGTAATGACAAGGGCAAAGATAGTTCAAAGACTAATTGAACAAAATCAAGTTACAGCAGAAGAGGCTGTTATTCTTTTACAAGAAACCAAGGAAACAGTGACAGTTCCTTATCATATAAATAACCAAGAAAACAAAGGAATTTGGTATTCAACCATTAGCTAAAAAACTTAGTTAAAAATGAAGAAGAAGGGAAAGACTCGCAACTTCGATGTGGATCCTGTAGATCGCAAACGAAAACTGAGCGAGAAGAAGAATAATCAAAAGCCCAAGAAGAAGTCCAATAATTGGCAAGACTGGATCGAAGACGAAGATGAATACATTTAACCAGATAGATTATACAGGTATGTCTGAAGACAAATTTAAACACCTGTATGTAAACAGTATTGTTAATGACAATGTTGTTTGGGGATGTATACCTGAACCAGCGTTCGATAGGGCTTGTCAATTCTTAGCTGAGCTTGGCTTTACTAAGATAGACATTGAAAGAGTTATAAATGATCCGGAAGCGATTCAAACTTACGTAGTATCATCAAGTAAAAATGTCTAAGATACCTAAGATTTACAAATACGGCATTGAGATTACAAAGCCGTGGTCAAAGGAGATGCATGAGTTTAATGATTCGATCAGTGAAATTATGATCGATGACATACAATCTCTAATTGAAACTTTAGATAATGAGGAGGCTGCTCAACGCCTCGCTGATATAATCAATCCATATACTTATGGGCAAGGTTACGATTTGGAGCGCATGAAGCGTGACATGTTGAACAACACTGAAACTTTCGAAAAGCAGCGGTTAAATGAAATTTGGCCTCAGCTAATAGACAAAGGCTTTCTAGAGCCTATTGTCGACGAGTTAAATCAAGATCTTCGAATAATAGGCTTCGAAGACAAGGAAGAAATAGGTTTTTTGCGAGAAGTTTATGGTGCGTTAAACAGTGAGTAACGCAGTCCATAAAAATACAAACTTAAGCAATGAAACTTATTTTAGTAGGGAAAGCAGCATCTGGAAAGGACCACTTAAAGAAGAAGATAGAAAGTAAAGGATTTGTGTCTGGTATTAGTTACACTACTAGACAACCTCGTCAAAATGAAAAAGAAGGCGAGGATTATTATTTTGTATCAGAAGAACAATTTGACCAGATCATAGAATCTGGCAAAATGTTAGAGTGGATGGAATTCAATAATTGGAAGTATGGTCTTTCAATTGAAGAGTTTGAAAAGGCCGACGTTATGATTATGTCCAAAGATGGTTTGGACATGTTACCTAAAGAATATAGAGATAGATGTATTGTCATCTACTTAGATATTCCTAGAATGACAAGAGTCAAAAGACTAAATGATAGAAATGATATTAACGACTCTATCTGGCGTAGAATGTCAACTGACGACGATCAGTTCGATAAATTTAGTGATTTCGATATTCGTATCAAGAACGATGATTTTTGAGAATATATAAAAAGTTAATTTTTTAAAATTTTAAAAAAATGGAAAATCTAGAAGATTTAAAGGCTCGTAGGACAGAGCTTGAAAAGAAAGCTGAAGAGCTTCAAGTCCACCAGGCAGAGCATGCCTTCGTTATCAACTTAGAAGACAGAAAAATGCTTAAAACTATTATGGATCACCTTAACAAGGGATATACATGGAAGACTCAGAACGCAGCCGTTCTAGTTACATTGTATGATAAGCTTAAGGAGCAATCTACGGCACTGGCGAAGTCCGATAGCGATGGAGTAGTTGAAGTTTCTCTTAGAGGTCACGAGCTTAACGGTTTGTATCAGGCTTTATTGAATGTTGAAGGTTCAGGCGTTGAGAGTGCTAGAAAGTTTATCAAGATGTTGACCGTTGTCGGAGAGACCGTTACTTCTGCTATGTCTGAGCTTGCTGAGATGAACGCTGAGATTCAAGAAGTACACGCTGAACTTGCAAAGATAGATGCAGAGATAGATAAAGCGTCTAGAGCTGAAGAAATCAGCGAAGAAGACGTAGAACTTATTGCAGATGAGACAAGCAAGTAAGAGTAAGAAGAGAGTATCGTTGTTGGACATGGTCAGTGAGGCTATGACCCACAACGATATCTTTCATACTATAAACTATAGAAACAAGAACGAGGACAGTATCAAGCAGTTCATCTATCCTCATCTTGTTGACGCTTTAGCTGAAAGAATGGTCGAAGAAAAAGGCCTTTCTAAGGATCGAGCTAAGGAAGTTGTTAAGAAGAACTTAAAGTGGGAAGGAAACGTAAATACTACTGTGAATCACGTTTTATTTATGGGTACACAGAATAGACCCGATATGGTTTTAGAAACCGATGGTCTTAAGATTGGTATTGAATTCAAGAAAGGAGAGAGCGGATCAGCGCTCAGGTCTGGTATTGGCCAATCTATGATTTACTCAACTCACTTTGATTTTGTCATTTATCTGTTTATTGATACCACCGATGATAAGCGTATTGCTAATTCAGTAGGTAGTACCAATGAATCAGAATTTATAGATCTCCTGTGGAAGGATTTCAATATTAAATTTGTAATTAAATAAATCACACATAAAAATGAAAAAAGTATTAAATTTACTCTTGATAATGATTTTAGCCATCTCGGGTTATTCTCAAGTTGATAGATTAACGTATGATGTTGGCATACAAGCCGCTGAAAACTTAATATCTCAAAATTTTGAGAATTGCGGAGATGGTTCAGATATTTATGAAATTCCTGTAGTATTTCATATTATTCATAAAGGAGAACCCGTTGACTTAACTGCTAATTATGCAGAAGTGCAATGGAAAGAAAATTATGCTCTTCAGCCTTCTCTAACAGCCAATGTGGCAAGAGAGCATGTATTAACAACTTTGCAAAATTTAAATGACAGATTTGATAATACTTGGGTTCCTTATTGGTTGGAAGGGGATGATAGAGTAGCCACATCCCTAGATGCTGGTATAAGATTTGTTTTAGCACATCGTGATGCAGATGGAAATCCAACAACTGGTATTATTAGACATGACTTTTCTTTTGATGCTGGTTTTGTAGAAAATGGTTTAGTCAGAGAAGCTGCAGAATCTCCAGGGATGGCGGCTAATGAACTAGCTATAAAACAAGCAACAGGTTGGCCTAGAGAAAATTATTTGAATATTTGGGTAGTTCCAGAAATTGACAATAACGATGCGGGTTGTGGAACAATGATGTTTGGAACATTTCCTTCCGTTAATTTATCTGACCTAGACGGAATTGTAATTCAAGCAAATAGATTCGGCTATGGAAATTTGGCTTCATCTACCCCAACAGGCTTGAATGCTGGCCTTACTGAAGCAGTAGGTAGTTATTTAGGACTTTATCAAACATGGTACGATACTTCTACCCCAGAAGATGCTAATAATGAGGTAGATTGTAATACAGAGGGTGATAGATGCTGTGATACTCCTCCCACTCCTAGAAACTGTAGTAATGTTTGTTCATCTAGAGCTCCTGTTGTTGGAGGGGGTCAAACTCAAAACTTTTATGACACAGAGTTAGATGAGTATCCAGACGTTCACAATTACATGGACGATACTTCTCCGCAGTGTAAGCGTCATTTCACTCAAGATCAAGTTTGTAGAATGAGAGCAACTCTACAAAATGTAAGAACCGAATTGGCCAATCAAGCTTGGATTACCACAGCAGTGGCTGTAAACAACCTTGGAGTAGACGTTTCTATAGACAGAACGGGAATCAATAAATTTAAGCCTATCGTCGTACTAGAAAATAGCGGAGATTTTACAGAATCTCAATATTCAATTGATTTACAAGTAACTAATGGATCTGAATCATTTCAATATTCATATAACCAAGACGATTTAGTGGCAATTGGAGCAGGGCAAGTATTTAACGTTTCTTTTCCAGAAGTACAAATAAAGGATGTAGGAACTTGGTCAATTACGGCCTCTGTTTCTCAATCTCCTGTTGATTCATACTTAGGAGATAATACAAAGACATATCAACTGGATAGACAAGCTGATGGTTCTATATCTATAACCTCTAACTATAAGCGAGCGTTTTGGATGTTTAAGCAATTTGACATTTATAATGTAGATACTGATGAAATAGTTATGGATGGTAGAAAATGGTGGTCTAACTCATTTCTTACAAATAAAACCAAAGCATCAGAAACCTATAAGTTTGATAAGTATGGCAACGATGTCTATGGAAATACGTACCCGTTTATTACATATTATAATGCAACAGGATCAAATGATTCATGGGAAGTTGTTAATACTTGGTATTTAGAGCCAGGAGAATACGTTCTTAGATTCTTTGATGGATACGCGCTAACTGATGGTCCTGGAGCAGGTCAAGTTTCTCACTTAGTCTACGAATCTTGTTTAGACGGGTGTAACTTTAACGTTCTCTTGAATGGAACGGATGTTCTTTATTCCATGGATGATACATGGTTAGATCACCTTAGTAATCCTCAAAATGGAGTTGATTTTGTAGGATTTAATGGCATGGGTTCAAAGATTACTTCTATAGATACTGATGTTTATCTAACAACTCAACCTGATACTTTACCGTATCCTCTCATGTATAGATTTGATGTTCCTGAAGGCTTTGTATCTAATGAGCAGTGTTATACTGGAGGAAATAATGGATTTTGCGACGATGCTAATTTAAATGATCCTTTTGCATTAGCAGATGTAAATTTTGATTTTGAAGTTTCAGAACCCGGTACTATAACTACTTCAATAGAAGCAGTGTCTCAAGGAACAGTAGAGGCCGGGGATATAAACATACTTTTAGCCTCAGATGAAAATTTTGCTAATGTTGTTAAAGATACAATAATATCTTTATCTTATGTTCATGACGAACACATATACAGAAAGGCTGTTACTGAAACCAGGTTTGACGGTCTTCAAGAAGGACAAAGATACTGGGCAAAAATAAACACACCGGGCTATCCTAGTGCTGCTATTGATACCGTCTCAGCTGCAAATAACTGTGTAGACGTAAACGGAAATCCTATAACATTTATAACTGTTGATGGAACAGATCATGATTTGGTATCTATTGGTAATCAATGCTGGTTTGCAGAAAATCTTAAGACATCAGTATATAGTGACGGAACTCCCATCATGAGAATGGATTCAACTGACATGTCGACATACGCTGAAGTTTTTAGAGACACAGATAGTCTTTTTGCAGCTTATATAGACCCAAGATTAGCTACCAACTCAACAACGAATCCATATAATGCATTCGTTAGTCAAGAAGAATGGGATGCACCTAACAGTAGAGATAATTTCTGGGGCTTCTATTACAACTACTTGGCTTATGATAACCCTAACGATCCTAACCAAAAGAATATTTGCCCAGAAGGATTTAGAGTAGCCAGTGTTTCTGACTTTCAATTGCTTGCTGATGCAGTTGGTCAATCTCCTCGTAGCGCTTTAACTGTATCCGCAGCTGATGTTGTAGAATGGGGCTGGGGGGGCCCATCAGGTAACACATTTTATGGTCAAAATGAATTTGGATTTAACGGTACATATAATAGTGCGCTTCAAGTCAGTGATCCAGATGGATTTGGATCAGATCCGTATCAAATTTCTAAGACCGCTGGTCGAGACGGCTGGGGTGCAGTGGGAGCATGGAAAGACATAGATGGAAGAAGAAATTGGTATTTTCCAGCTACTCAATTACTATCGGGTAATGCTGTTCCAGGATTTAATTTTCCTCAATATGAAGAACCTAATTTTATAAGTAACGGTCGTGCTGTTGATTATTATTCAGATGGTCTTACATATAATAGCTTTACACCATCTTGTGGCCAACCGCCTTATTGTACTCGTTCCGAAATTTATGGCGCATGGGTAACTTCTTATTACCCTGTTAGATGTGTTTCTGGAGCTGAAGCCCCCGAAGTTAGAGTAGGTGGAACTATATACTCTTTGCCTTATCAAGACATTAATGAAGAATCTACTTCTTTAAATCCAATTTTACTTTGTAATTTTGATCCTACTGCTAACGTTAGCGATGGTGCTATTCTAGTACGTGATGAGTGTGGTGTCTGCGGAGGTAATGGCATACCTGAAGGCGCTTGCGACTGTGCTGGTCAAGTTGAAGACGCAATAGGTATCTGTGGAGGTGATTGTGCGTTTGACGTAAACGGTGACGGCATTTGTGACGTTGCTCAACAAGCTGAACTTCTAAGCTGTTTATCTCCAACTTGGGATAACTATACTTACGACGTTGAACAAATAGGAGACCAATGTTGGTTTACTGAAAACCTAAGAACTCGCCAGTACACCTCGGGTCAACCAATTCCCGAAATAACAGGCAATCAAGCTTGGTCAGATGCAACTTCTGGAGCATTCTCGAGATATAATAATGATATTAGTAATGATGATCAATATGGATACTTATACAATTGGTATGCAGTTGAACAAGGTGTATGTCCAGCAGGTTGGAGAGTTCCTACTGATAAAGACTTTAAAGACCTTGAAGACTTTACAGGTATGCCTAGAGCTGAATTAAATTCAACCGGATATAGAGGTATTTCTACATTAACTGGCGATGCTATTGGTCCAAATGGAACAACAGGTTGGTCTGGTGATTTTGGAGGTTTAAGAGTTGACATTGACGGTCAATTTAGACAACTTGGAAATGCAGGCTATTACTGGACGCAAAGCTCTTTCTTTACTACACGACCAAGATACAGTGAAAGCGCATGGTCTAGAGCTATTTTTGCAGATCAAGATCTATCAGCTATTGGCAGATATCACGATCTATGGCAGACTAGTGAGGGTAAGGGTCACGGTCTTTCAGTTAGATGTATTTTAGAAGACTAAGATAAACTTATAAAAACAAGATAAATAAAGCGGGATTAAACCCGCTTTATTTTTGTAAAATACTATGAAAAATCTAACTACACTTGCATTGTTTTGCTTAACGATGTGTAATTCAATTCTTTCTCAAGAAAGAATAATACCTCTTGTTGTAAATGTACTACATGATAACACAAGTACTCTAGGGTATGGGTCTAACGTTAGCTACTCTCAGGTAGTTGATGCTGTAGATCTTTTAAATATTCAATTTCAATCAGGAATAGGTACAACAGATCAAACTGATTCAGAAATAACATTTGTATTAGCTGATCGTAATCCAGATGGAAATACATTTGTAGATCCATTAACTAATCAAACTTTTAATGGATATAGAAACATAGATCTAAACGATTACGGTACAGAATTCTATGTGAATGCTTCTTATTTGACTATTGCTGATTCAGCTGGATATTTCTGGAATACGTTTGGTTATTTAAATTCTCAATATTTAAACGTTTATATTATTGAAATGTCTGGGGGCGCTGCTGGATTTACATTTTTGCATCCTACCTATGTACCTGGATATTTTGTAGATCCTCTGTATTTTAAAAGTACGACTAGTAAAACCAATGCCCATGAGGTAGGTCATTTTTTAGGATTATATCATTCTTTTCACAAACAAACTTCCCAAGGGCAAACATATGATACTTATTATTATGGTTATCCTTCATGTTTAGAAGCTAGTCAAGAAAGTAATTGTTTAACTCAAGGAGACTTGGTTTGTGACACCCCTCCTCAAATTGGGGTTTTAGGAGGATGTAGCGTTGTGTGTTTAGGGTATGTTGGTACTAATAATGAAGGTGCAGATCCTGAAAATATAATGTCATATCATGGATGCTCTAATTTAAAGTTTACAGATGGTCAAATAGACAGAATGCACACGTGGGGAGATCAATATAGGCAAGCTATGTTTGCAAACGGTAATAATTTGTATGGGTCAAACGAAGGTTGTACTGACTCCAACGCATGTAATTATAACGCATTAGCAACCGTTGATGATGGGTCATGTCTTTATGAAGATGCTATAGGTGTTTGCGGAGGATCTTGTCAAACCGACGCTGATTCAGATGGTATTTGCGACGATGTAGACGACTGCGTTGGAGAATTAGATGCTTTGGGAGTTTGTAATGGAACTTGTCAATCTGATTCAGACGACGACGGTATTTGCGACGATGTAGATGATTGTATAGGTTCTTTTGATGCATGTGGGGTTTGTAATGGCCAGGGCGCAATATATCAGTGTGGATGCACTGATATTCCTGTAGGCGACTGCGACTGCAACGGTAACCAACTAGATGCAATTGGTGTTTGTGGCGGAGACTGCGCAGAAGATTTAAATAACAATGGTATATGTGATAACACCGAAGATTGCGTTACTGAAAATTATAATGGCTACACTTACGATTTAACTCTAGTGGGAAATCAATGTTGGTTTGCTGAAAACTTAAGAACAACAACATACACTTCTGGAGCTTCTATTAACGAGTTAGGACAGGGATCTGAATGGAGAAACGATGAAGTAGGAGCATATTACAATCCTCTAAGTGATGTAGATACTTTAGGTTTCTTGTATAATTGGTATGCTATTGATGAAGGCGTGTGTCCTATAGGTTGGAGAGTTCCTAGTGATTTAGATTGGAAATTACTTGAAGAGAATATAGGTATGAATGCAGCTGAACTTAATGCTACTGGAAATAGAGGCGAAGCACAAGATATGCATAGTATTATCTTCGCTAGTGATTTCAATCCAGTTTATGCTGGAGTTATCAAAGATATTGACGGTGCTTATTACGGCCAAGACTTAATAGCAACTTATTGGACTTCAGACTCACATTTCTCACTAAAAAGAAATAGAAGAGAAAGTGCTTGGTCAAGAGCCATTTTAGATACAAAGAATGGTATTGCTAGATATAATGACCTTTGGCAAACAAGTAATTCTAAAGGCCATGGCATGTCGGTTCGTTGCATCTATGATGTACAATAAACTTATTTTACAGTTTACGTATAACATTACATGAAGATAAACATTATTACACGATGCACAAGGGCTGAAAACCTAGAACAGGTTAAAAAATCAATTTTCAGCAATGTGCCAGATCAAATAAGCATAGATTGGCATATCATTTTTGATACGGCAAAAATTAATACAATAGATAAGCAATTAATGCAGAGTCTATTGAAAGAAAACATTTATCTGTATTTCAATCATTGCGGTGATTTTAAATGTCAGCACTATTATACTAATAAGCTTATCGCTGACGTGATAGATTTGGGATATATTTACATACTAGACGACGATAATATTATTCATGAGAACTTTTATGAAAAGGTTTTAGAATATTCTGATAAAAAAGTTTTGATTTTTTCTCAGTGGGTAGGAGGATTTGATTTTTCAGGCCTAGACATCAGAACAGCTAAACCCGAAAACGTAAAAGTCGGAAAAATTGATTGCGCACAATATTTTGTTGACAGAGACTTAATAGTAAAACACGATTGTTTTTATGGAGACGGCTATTGTGCAGATGGATTCTTTATAACTAAACTTTTTAGCTTAGCTCCCCAAGAATTTGCATTTGAGAAAGATGTATTGTGTTACTATAATTACATCACAGAATATGGTGATAAAGATCCAAGAAGTTTAGACTATTCATTAGAATCTTTAAGCGTTTCATAAACATACCTCAATATTTTTATATAACAATACATGAAAGTATATGTGACTTCTAACTTACAGTTGGGTCGACCCAACGCAATCTCTAAGTTTAAGAGGCCATTTAAGGACGTTGACAATATGACTAACGAGTTGATTGGCAATTGGAATTCAGTGGTCACAGACGAAGATTTAGTTTATCACTTAGGAAACTTCGCTTGGGATCCCAAGACTGCACAAGACGCACTACAACGACTCAAGGGAACTATTAGACTATTGCCTGCGGAGCACGATGAAGCAGTTATGTTGTTGAATAATAAAAAGCTTCTACCGACCAAGACATACTTAATGAATCGCATTACTCCTCTTAAGGATTATGAGTGTAGCTTGTCTTATTGGCCCATGCAGGAATGGCCAGGGTCATCCAATGGGTACTACTCAGTTATTGGCTATCCCGGTAAAAAGTACAAGTCAGATCCTAAGAAGCGAATTATCAATGCGTCTACCGATCTTTGGGGCTATAAGCCTCAAGAACTACAGCGACTTTTGGAAACTTTTAACGATTTTTAACATTTAAAGTTTCCCGTTTAAATTTTTTGTGGTATATTTACCATGTAACTTTCACCCCTCTAAACAAACTTACATGCAGAGCACGTATCGCGAACTTGCAGAAAACTTCTTGGCTACTCGATCTGAAAAAGACTTTAACTTGCTGTACAAGCGAGTTCAACCAGGTCTTCGTAACTATATTATGAATGTAGTTAAAGATGCAGAAGCAGCCGAAGACATCTTGGCTAATACTCTGATCAAGATGTGGACTAAGATCGATCAATACGATCCTAAATATCAAATTACTACTTGGCTGTATCGCATTGCCTTCAACGAGTCTCTTGGATGGATTCGCGAGCGCAATCGCAAGTACAGTATCGATGGTATGAAAGACTTCGGCGTAGAAGTCTCTGCCTCTAATGGCGTTAACGAAACCATCGACGAGTTGCTCAACGATTATGAGCAACGTACCGAGAAAGACTATCTCGAAGAAGAGAATCAACTGATGGAACAATATGCTTTGGCCTTGACTTGCATTAAAGGTCTCAAGCCAATGTACCGAGACATCATTGAAGATCGTCTTCTCAATAACATGAAGTACGAAGACATCGCTATCAAGCATGGTGTCAACCTCCAAACCGTTAAGAATCGTATTCGCCGCGGTAAGATGCTTATCATGGAGGCTATGGCTAAAATTTAACAAATTTTAACACTCCAAAATTTTAAACTTTAGGCAAGGTTTAGTATATTAGCCTTGTATCTATCGAACGAAAGTTCTTTGACATCTCGGTCTAGTTTTTTTCGAGTCTTGCACCTCTACAAATTCATCAGGTGCGATCAACATGGGGACGTAGCTCAGTTGGTTAGAGCAGGACTCTTATACAGTCAAGGTCATGGGTTCAAATCCCGTCGTCCCTACTAATATTTAAAGGCCTAAGGTTGATACCTCATATAGATCTTAAGGCGACAATATAAGGGAGGTTGCAAGAATTGCTATGTCTATTAAGGTAATTCCTAAAGTTTGTTATATGATAGGCAGCTCCGATACCTTGTGGAGTCATAACAATCAAGGTAGAGATAGGTAAGACACGTATGCCACTGATCTGAGCCGACAGGTGCAGCTTATCTCGATCATGGTCTCTTAGCTCAGTTGGTTAGAGCATCTCACTTTTAATGAGAGGGTCCTGGGTTCGAGTCCCAGAGGGGCTACTGCGTGTGAGGCGAACGCAGGGGTCCGGAAGCATTACGCACCGCTTTCGGGCCCCGGCATCGAAACAAACTAGATCGTGTATATATAAAGACCATGCCGCTATAGCTCAGTTGGCCAGAGCAGCTGATTTGTAATCAGCGGGTCGGGGGTTCGAATCCCTCTAGCGGCTCAAAACGTCTCCTTAGCTCAGTTGGTTAGAGCATCTGACTGTTAATCAGAGGGTCCTAGGTTCAAGCCCTAGAGGGGACGCCAAAATGGGCAGAAGTACTGGTCGCGCTGTCTGTCAAGTGGCTTAGTTTGAGAACGACCCAAAACTAAGCTGCGGATCCGGGGGTATCGCATAGTGGCTATTGCAGCTGACTGTAAATCAGCCGTCGTAAGACATCGGTGGTTCGAGTCCATCTACCCCCACTAAATTTAATACGATGAAGGTAGGAGATAAAATAGAGTTCTACGTATTTGGCGCTTTGGAAGAAGGCGTCATTATCAAAAAGAACAGCAATCGTACAGTTGACATTGAAGTCAAAGGTATTAAATATCCTCACGTAAGAAAGTTCAAGAGACTACCAAAGCGTAAGAGTCAAATTCCGCCTTGGTATATTCTTGGTTAATGGTGGCTATAGCTCAGCTGGTTAGAGCGCCGGATTGTGGTTCCGGAGGTCGTCGGTTCGAAACCGATTAGCCACCCAAAGAGAAACAAATAAGTATCATTAAGTATAAGTATCGTAAACAAAACAAAATGTACGTCACTAAAGTTAATTATCAACTTAAAGATGGTCACAAGACCACGGCCGAATTCACTAATCAATATGGTCACCCTATGGAAGGCTTTGTTGAGTTTGATGAATTCTACATTCGATTCAATGCTCCTGTCTCCCCACGAGGAATGAAATGGGAATCAGTCGTATTCGATCAGACGACAGACGAGGAGATTGAAGATGTTTTTGTTCAGATCAACGAAGTGACATTCGTTCAGTGATAGATACATTGAATTCCCCGATGGTGTAATGGTAGCACATCTGGTTTTGGTCCAGCTAGTCTGAGTTCGAGTCTTGGTCGGGGAACACATGCCATGCAAGCGATCAGCTTATAGGAGTCAAGAAATTGGCTCCTTTTTTATGAAACAAACTAAATCAACCATATATAAATTTCAAATTAAATAAAGCATGAAGCAAGCACTAACATACGATGATATTCAGTTGATTCCCAAGTTCTCTGATATTGTCACACGCCAAGATATTGATCTAACAACCAACGTTTCTCGTAATTATAAGATTCGAGTTCCTATCGTAGCATCTTGCATGGACACTGTCTGTGAAAGCGAGATGGCTATCGCAATGATGGAGATGGGAGGTGTTGGATGTATTCACCGTTTTATGAGCATCGAAGATCAAGCAGCTGAAGTCGCAAAAGTCAAGCACTTTCAACAAAACTCACCTGAATCTTGCTGGGATCTTCCGATCATGGCTGCAGTTGGGGCAGTCGATGATTATCTTGAGCGCGCACAAGCGCTTTGCGCAGCTGGATGCCAAATCATCTTAATCGACGTTGCGCACGGTCACCACGCTAACGTACGCACTGCAATCGCAACGCTTAAGGAAAACCTACACACAACTGTCGATGTAATCGCAGGCAACGTTGCAACCGAAGAGGCAGCAAGAGACTTAGTTAATTGGGGAGCTGATGGCCTTCGCGTTGGTATCGGAGGTGGTTCTCTATGCACAACTCGAGTTCAGACTGGATTCGGTGTTCCAAACGTGACCTCAATCCTTGACTGCGTCGAAGGTAACTTTAGAGATGTGCCTATCATGGCAGATGGAGGTATTAAGTCCTCTGGTGATATTGCTAAGGCACTCGCAGTTGGAGCAGATTGCGTAATGGTTGGATCCTTAATTTCAGGAACTAAGGAATCACCAGGTGCTATCTTAGAAAATGCACGTGGTCTTTACAAGCGTTACAGAGGATCTGCATCTCTTGAGACTAAGATTACTCACAATCAAAAGCAACGTAACGTTGAAGGAGAATCTACTACTGTACCTTTCAAGGGTGGAGTTAAGTTTATCCTTGCTGGTCTTATCGATGGTATTAAGTCAGCATTCTCATACACTGGAGCATCTACTACTAGCGAGTACTGGTCCAAGGTTGAGTACAACGCAGTAACTAATGCGGGTCTTGCAGAGGCAAAGCCGCATCTTATAAGCTAAGGCTTAGGAGGGCGATTAGCTCAGTTGGTTCAGAGCATCTCGTTTACACCGAGGAGGTCGGGGGTTCGAATCCCTCATCGCCCACAATACTACCTCTATGAAGATAGCACTTATAGCACATGATAATAAGAAGGCAGATATGGTCGCCTTCGTTTCAAAGAGACTTAATTTCTTTAATGCAGAAGGTGTCTCTATAGTTGCAACTGGAACAACAGGTAATCACGTCGCTCACGCCGGTATTGAGAAGGTAGAAAGAGTTGCTAGTGGTCCAATGGGAGGAGACGCTGAAATTGCAGCTATGGTCACCAGATCTGAAATCGATTTGGTTATTTTCTTTAGAGATCCTCTTGGTAAACATGCTCATGATGTTGATATCTCTATGTTGATGAGAGTATGTGATGTGCATAACTGTCCATTAGCTACAAATTATAGCACAGCTTCTCACTTAGTTAAGTGGTATAAGCATAGATCTAAGATCGAAAACGGTTCGGTGTCCGAGTAGTTAGGTGAAGGCTCGCAAAGCCTTTTACGGTGGTGCAAGTCCATCCCGAACCTCAAATGTTAAAAGTGTTAAAATATTTTCAGGATTGAAATAAATATGGTATATTGTACCATGAAACGTTTAACACTTCTCTTAACAATTCTATTGGCTACATTTAATCTTATGTCTCAGTCACCGTGTGGCCATGAGCATATGATTCTTAAAGACATATCAGCTGATAGCACCTTCGCAATGCGAGCGTTACCTGGAATCACATATTCCAGATCTTCCTTTGAACAAAAAACGATACCAGTGATCGTCCATATATTTCACGAAGGTGAAGCATATGGAGAAGGATCACACTTAACTCAAGAAATAGTCATTGAAGCTATCGATCACTTAAATCAAGTTTTTTCAGGCTTGACAGAAGATGATAATGATACATTTATTGATTTTTGTATCTCTAACGAGACACTTACTGGTGCTCAATCGTTCGGTATACTATATCACGATTTAAATGATTATGAACCATATGATGGTTCACTTGGAAATATAACAGATAATAATTTCTATATTGGCCTTCAAAATGCACATAGTTATAGTGTAAGTAATTACATGGAAATATTTGTTGCTCCATGGACATCTGGTTTTTCTGGATTTACAAGTACTCCTCCTTCTAATCTTGGCATATGGATTAGAACCGGGCGTTTTGGTTTTGGAGATCATATTACAAATTCAAGTAATCAAAATACAACTTTATCACATGAAGTAGGCCATTGGTGTGGATTATTGCATACCTTTGCAAATGGGTGGTCCACATACAGTAATTGCGAAGAAGCACAAACCGAAACTAATTGTGATACACAGGGTGATTACATATGTGATACTGAGCCAACTATACCTTGGTTTGGGTGTTCTTCAGCATGCGGTGAAAGTCCAACTAATATGATGGGATACTATAGCGGAAATTGTAGGACCGGATTTACTATAGGCCAGATTGAAAGAATGCACGAAAGAATGGAGGCATTTAGACAACAGCACATTGACAATGATTTTTGCGACGGTACTGAAACAGGATGTATAGATTCAGAAGCGTGTAACTACGATCAAGATGCAATTTACGATGACGGTAGCTGTGAATATGCTGATCCAGGTTATGATTGTTTTGGATCTCCTATTGTTAATGTTCAAGAGTTAACTCAAAACGAACAAGTTAAAAATTACGTTTACTATGATATTCACGGTAAGCAAGTCAATGAAAACTTACCTATGATTTCCGGAATATATATGTTAAGCATTGAGTATCACAACGGTACTCGATCTGTAACTAAAATATACGTAAATGGAAGCAATTAAGAGATTGATAGCTGCGGTAGCTTTCTTTAGCGTCATATTTGGTTTCTACGCATGTAAGAATCAGGTTATGATAAGGAGTCCTCGCTATTTTAACGGAACTAATCCTTATCAACCAGAAACAGCTGAAGCTTTACCTGATAGTGTAGCTCATTATGTTGGCATGTCAGTAAATGGAGAATATCTAATTTTAGAGGTCCATGGTAAAGAAATCGCAATTTCGGTAGATTTAGTGTCGATCGAAGATAAATATAACCAGCAACAAGATACAGTCATTAAGGTGAATGTATATGAGCCAACTGGAAACTCAGATAATCTTGAAGAGTGGATAGAATTTAAAAACAAGCAACAGTAAGATGAATAAGATAACTTTACTATCGGCTTCGGCTTTCTTTTGTGTGGTTTGCACAACTTGCAGTGCTCCTAGTGAATCTATGATTCAAGAGGCTAAGGCATTTGCTGACATGAAAGAATCTAACTCTTCTTCTGGCATTAAGTGTGCAGCTCACTCCGAATCAGTATTGGAAGTTGCTACTCAAGATTCCTCTATAGTTGATACACATAGCGGAATTATTTGCATAGAAGACTGAAACTTTTAAATCTTAGGTTATATAAGTAGAGCAACGCGAAAGGCGATACGTCGCTTAGTAGCGCCTAAGATTGAAAGGAAACGCCGGCTTCTCAGATAAACTATCAAAGTGGGTAGGTTTTGTAGAACAACGCTGTGAAAGGCACTACAAAAAGATTCCCGCTAAGTCTTAGGTTTTAATTAAACATATCTAAATAATGAGACTTAATTCACTAGTAATCGACGAATTTTACAACGATCCTATGGAGACCAGAAATATGGCTCTTGGTTTGGATTTTGAAGTTCAGGGAAATTATCCCGGTAAAAGAACAAAAAGTGTAGCTAAAAAAGGAGGCAGCGCCTATAAGCTAATTCAACAAGCTATTGAACCGCTAGCGGGCAAAATTACTTACTGGCCTGATACTTATACTGGTTCTTTCCAATATACTACCTCTAGAGATCGTAGCTGGGTCCATGCAGATCAACACAATAATTGGGCTGGAGTTCTTTACTTGACTCCAGATGCTCCAGTTACAGGAGGCACTGGTTTATTTAAGCATAAACCAACTGGATTGGATAGAGCTCCAAGAAATCCAGACGGAACTTATGATGAAGATATGATGAAGATTATCTACAAGGACTCTCAAGACATGACTAAGTGGGAGATGGTAGATTTCATCGGTAACAAGTTCAACAAACTTATCATGTATCGTGGAGATTTGTTCCACACTTCACTTGACTACTTTGGACAAGACATTAACGATGGCCGTCTTTTTCAAGTTTTCTTTTTTAGCACTGAACGATGAATCAAGGTCGTAGAAAAGAGCAAACTGATTTTTCAGAAAAGGCCGTCGCTTTTGGATTTATAGGCTTTTTAGTTACTTTAATGATTTTAATTTTAACATCATGAATTATTGGAGCGGAGAATACGAAGATTGACATAAAAGGACCCATTGGGTCCTTTTTAGTTTGATATATATTGTAAACAAACGCGTTTAAATATGAAACATTTATTGACTCTAGAGCAGTTTATGAATGAAGGTGTCAACGACCCAGGTATCTTAAAAGTCTTTTTTATGGCTGGAGGACCAGGATCTGGCAAATCTTTCATAGCTGGAGAACTATTTGGATTCCCTAAAGGTGAAATGGGATCAGTGTCTTATTCGACAGGATTAAAGCTTGTCAACAATGACAATGCATTTGAGACCATGCTTAAGAAAGCAGGCTATCACATTGGTGATTTAGCAAAGTATGCTAAGAATAAGCAAGAATGGGATAAAGTTATGCAAATTAGAGACAGAGCTAAGAGCATCACTAAAACTCAACAAAATAACTATATTGCTGGCAGACTTGGTCAAGTTGTCGATGGCACAGGAAAAGATTACGGCAAGATTGAAAGTTTAAAGAAGCTTTATGAGGATTTAGGATACGACGCGTACATGGTCTATGTAAATACTTCACTTGATGTTGCTATGGAAAGAAATCGTAACAGAGCTAGAAAGCTGCCAGACGATTTGGTTAAAAATCTATGGCAACAAGTCCAAGACAATATGGGTAGATTCCAAAAGCTTTTTGGTAAAAACGATATGATGATAATTGATAATTCTAGCTATGATAACGCTGACTTAATCGATGCAGTTGAAAAGTCTATAATGCGTAAGCTAGGAAGACCTGTTCAAAATAGAATAGGTATTGATTGGATTAACTCTCAAAAAAATAGCAAGCTTTGATGAGCGAAGACCAGAAGAAATCTAACGAGGATCTGGTACAAGAGCTTATAGCGGCTTTTGCTAATTTAAGACAAAAATTAGAGGATCCTACTTATCTACAAATGAGTTCTTCTATTGATCAATTAACAGAGAATCAAAAGGAGATTAAAGAAGATATGTCTGAGCTTAAAAAGATGCTATTAAATCCATTTGATGGAGCTTTTGTACAAATTCAAAAGAATACGGATTATAGAAAGGATCATGAGGATAAAGAAGAGCAGTATGATGAGATACTCGAAGAACATAAGGCTCTTGTTAGATGGAAATCTAACTTTACAAGAGTAGGTTTAGCAATCATTACCTCTTTAGGTGCAATATTAACTTGGCTTTTAACCGAAATTATAAATGGATAAATGATATTTGATAGATTGACTCTCTTAGGCATCTATGATACTTTACAGACAATAGATGACAATGACGATAGAGTTTCATCTATCTTACTTCACCGCATCTCAAAATACGGAACTAAGACTTTACCCAGATTTAATAGCCCAAGAGAACTTAAAGATTACATAGATAAAAATTATCCATTTGTTGCTAAAAGTGAAAACTATTGTGGTTGTTTAACATGCAACGAAGGTTTTTTCGAGCTATTAAACTTTAAAGTTAAGGACATAGAAGATACTTCAATGTTCATTAACAATTTAAGAAGAGAATTTGAATCTGGAAAAGGTTCAAGATTAAACGGTTTAAGTGTAAAAGCTCTTAAAGATCTATTTAGGCAGAATGTTTATATGAAGGGTTTATTTGAATCCTACGTTTGTTTCCCATATATTCAAGATCCAGAGCTTTATACTGATCCATGTGAATATATTGAGATAATTAAGAACATACAATACGCTAATCTAATAGAACTTTATATGGCCAATGCTAGAAGAGCTGATATGCCAAGAGTAACTAAAAATCCATGCGGGTGAGGAGAATATATAAAGAGATGAAAAACACGCAATCCAGGCATGGACATTAAAAGGATAGAAGAATATAATTTTAGTCACGGTTTACACAGGGACAATCCAACAGGAAAGTTCTACTCTTTGCAACCACATACTTTAGGTCGTCCACTAACTCATGAGGAGATGGACTACAATATGCTCTATATGGAGCAGACCTTGGGAGGATATAAGATATTTGGTTCTAATGCTGATACCAGTCTTTCTGATGCAGACGTGGATAAGTCTTTAGTTTTACACAGAATTACACCACAGTCAGAAGATTACGCTAGATATACTGCAGATGGTTACTTTAGTGACAATGAACTTATTTGGATTCCATCGTGCTGTGGAGATACAACTTCTGGAGAGGCTTGTAATATAAGTGGTTTTGTTAGTGTTAGCGGACAAGCTTCGCCTGGTCAAAACGACGTAAGCATACTTGTATCGCTATTTGGTTTACAAGGTGTACCTCAGTTTTACATTAACAATACTCCGGTTACTTGGGATAGTATCGATAATGCAGGTAGATATGTATTTAATGGATATGGTCAAGGAACATATCAAATTTATGTAATCGATAGCGGTGTTAATGATTATGTTTGTGACTTAACATTAGTTGCTAATATTACAGAGCAGTTTAATCCATGTGAAGGATTCTCAGTTTCTCTAGTAACTTCTGATTCTGGAGGAGAAGGAGATCCTATTCCGTGTGAACTTGAAGATCTTGTTCTAGCAAACGTTTCACAACCTATAGAATTTGGATCTTCAGACGGTTGGGTTGAATTAACTCTTTCCGGATCTTGGACTGACTCTTCTCAACTTGTATTTACATTTAATGGAGATGTTAAAGCGCCTACTCCTCAAACGGCTAATGGTCCTACATTTAGATTTGAAAATTTAGAGGCCGGAGAGTACACAGTGTATGTTGTTGATTCAGCAGCAGATGTTTTCTGTGCAGAGTTTGTAGTCATAGACATACCTTCTGAACCAAATCCATGTGAAGGATTTACAGTAAATGTTACTACAACAGCATCGGGTGGAGAAACTTTAGATTGCGGTAACTTTGGAGTAACGTTAAGTACAACAGCATCAGGTGGAGAAACTTTAGATTGCGGTAACTTTGGAGTAACATTGAGTACTACTGAATCAGGAGGAGAGCCCGATGCATGTGTTGGATTCGGTGTAAATATTTCTACAGCTGAAGTTGGTGGTACTTCTCAATTACCTCCTCCGTCAATATGCCAAGATTTTCAAATTTCACTAAGCTCTAACCAAACTGGAATTTATGTTACTTTACCTGAAGGAACATGGGGAGATTTAACGTTCCAGTATTCAACTACAGATCCTTCTGACCCTTCTACCATATTTACAGATGCAGAAGATGTTACAATAAACCAAGACGGAACATTCCTTCTATCCGGATACTCAAGCGGAGATATTTGGATAAGAGTGGAAGAATCTAATAATCAGTGCACAGATATAGAAAGGGTTACAGTAAATGCGTAAAATCAATAAGATATATAAAAAAACATAAAAGCAATATAGAATGCCTAGTTATAATAATGGAAGCGTAAGAGCTAATGTTCAGGCTGGAAATACTTCGGGACCGTACATATACACGCTCTTTGTAGATGTAAACGGCAGTTGGGTACAATTTGACACAAATACTATTACCAATTTTGATAATTCTTGGTCAAACCCTAGTCCTTCAACAACTGCATTAACCTATGTCTTCGGAAACCAAGATGAAGATCCAAATCAAAATACAGATGGTACTCAGGGTTTACCCGCTGGTACTTATAAGGTAGAAGTCAGTTCTGTCAATGATCCATCATGTGGTGTAGTTGATGGTACAGGAACCGTAGACGATTACACAGACGGAGGTGGAGGTGATCCAGAGTTCACGTGTACTGATGCAGGGTTTACCATGCAAGCTACGACTACTGGTCAAATAGATCAACCTTCTATTAACTTTGCATCTGTTTCACAAGGTACTTTACAGTCTGTTTCGCCTTCTACGATTCAAGCTGGAGCAACGACATACACTGCTTCAATCTTAATACCTAATGGATTCATAGGTGCTGGCGTAGCCACGTTAGATACTTGTCAAGATGACTCGATTGGCCTCGTTGGCGGCGGTAATGACTTTAGCTGTAGCGATACAACCATTACTATTCCAAACGGAACAGTTGGTCAAAATGTAACAGCAACGTCAACTGTCGGTATAGTAGGAGCTATTACGCCAGCTCAATATGTTAACGGCACTACAACTTACTCGGTTGAAATAACAGCTCCGGCTAGTTATGATAACGCTGGAACTGTCTTAAATTGTTCAGCTACTGGTACAGCTACTTCAGGTGGTGGAACTAATGATTCTATCTACTTACTACACGGCGGAAGTGTATCCAGTGTTGAATTACCATATGTGAGTGATATAACAACAGCTACAACATATTATGTAAATGCAGCATTTGATACAGATAGCACTGCGAATGCTTTGACAAATGCAATGGGCTATATCTTTGATAATCAAGGTTCACAATATGTACCTGATCTAGTTGAAATTCCTAATATTACAGCTATAAATTCTACTCAAATACCAGATGGAACTATTAATTTCCCGGCAACGTCTAATGGTGAGTCTGCGCGTTTTTATATGATAGTTAATCAAAATATAGCTACTGATTTAACTTCAGTTCAGGCCTTTGCAGACGTGAATAACGGTGTAGCCGTAGCCTTTGCTTCTAGAAAGGCATTTAGTTGGAACGGAGCTGACTGGTGGATCTATAACACCGGTGCAAACGGAGTCGGAGGTACAGTATCATATAACTGTGTAATTTCTTAAAAAAATAATCAAGACATGCCAACTAATAATCCAATTTCTAACATAGCATTTAACACGTGGCTATCCCCTGATCAAAATAATTCTTCTTTTGAGGGTCTCCTACTAGCACAATATTTAAAGGGCGGTTATCAAACTGTAACTACCCTAGATGATAGAGATGCTATACCAATTTATGATGAAGGAGTAATAGCTGCTCATGAAGGATTTACAAGTTCAGGAGATGAAGGTAAAACAACGGGTAGAAGATCGTTGGGTATGATGGTTCATGTAATTGATCCAGCCGGAGATGGTTCTATTTTACCTAAAACATACGTACTTTTACCCTTAGGTTATTTTGGAAATAATGATAATTTAGGTTGGGATTCATGGTCTCAGCTTCCTGAATGGGAAAAAGCAAAGAGAATGAAGCCTAGTGCTACTGTTTATACAGATCAGGTTGCCGGTGGACCTCCTCCAGTCCCAGTTGAATATGTTTTACCTGAACCGCAAGTTGAAGATGATTGTTGGGTAGAACTTATTCAGTTCACTGAGCATCCTTTACCTCCTGGAGGCTTTGCTGGTCAAGTACTTTCAAAATTTAATGATGATGACTATAGCGTAGGCTGGATTTCTATTCCAGCTGGAGAAGCGGGTTCTCCAGGAGCTAGCGTAAACTTTTCTACACAATATGATGGTCCTCATGATATTCAAGAAAGTCGTATTCCTAACGACCCAACATTCCCTGCAATGACTGTAGACGGAGGATTGTCTTTTACTGGAGGTGAATACATTACTGTTCAATCAGATGCAAATCCAGAATATGTTCAAGTAGGTATTGTTGTCGATTACACAGATAACGGTGATGGTACTGGCTCTTTAGTATACAATCACGTTCAAGCAACCGGTGGAGGTCCAGGTTATTCAGGCAATGAAATCTGGAACATTAACTTATCATCTGCACCTGGTGTTACTGGTGACCAAGGGCCACAAGGTGAACAAGGACTTACTGGTAATATGACTACTACTTTCATAGGTAATTTATGGACTCACCCTCTTACTCCTGGCGCCAACGGTACAGCTTCTGGTTTAGCAGTGGATGGCCCAGTTGAAATTGCCGAAGGAGATATGTTTAGTGTCATAATGCCTACAGATCCAGATTCATCTTCTTCTCCATTAAACGGCACGTTTGTAGCTATAAACTCATGGACTCATCCTCAAACTCCAGATGATACAAACGCCGTAACTCCTATAATGGATCTATTAGCAAATTACGGTCTTAATTTTGAACCGGTTGTAACATCATTTCCTTCAGAACTTCAAGACGTTGCTAATTTTACAATAACTGTTTCGGCTAATAGTAAGTTTGAAATCGATGGCGTTGAACAAAAAGAATTATTCTTAACTAAGGGTAAAAAATATATCTTCGATGTTACTGGAGTAGATTGGGCCACACACCCATTCTTATTTTCAAGTACTGAAGATGGTACTCATAATGGAGGTACTATTTTTGGACCATTGCTTACATACAATATGATTAAGTACGATGAAACAGGAATTATAGCAGAAAGAATCGTATTAGAGGTACCTTCATCGTGGCCAGATCAATTATTCTACTATTGCACGAACCATTCAGGTATGGGCGGTACTGTTAATCTTTTAGGTGAACTTTCCACTCTAAGAAGTGACGTTATGCAAAGTAGCATGATTCCTGACACTAATGCGGCATATGATTTGGGTTCAGCCGAGTATAAGATTAGACACTTATTCTTATCAGATAACTCTGTTTACTTCGGAGATAATAACGTTCCGCTTAATTCAACAAAGGTACAAAACACTCTTAACTTTAGTGTAGATGAAACTCCACCTACAGGTCCAAACGATCCTGCTGGCGGTTTAAAAGGAGACATTAGATTCGATTTGGATTACATTTACATTTGTGTTGCAGACGGCGTATGGAGAAGAGCAAGTTTAGACAATACTTGGTTGCCATAAACTAAACATGCTAATTACTATAAATTTTAAAAGGTCAAGCATTTAGCTTGGCCTTTTTTGATATATAAGTAAAATGAATCTTAAAAAAATTAATTAAGATATGCCAACTAATAATCCAATTTCTAACATAGCATTTAACACGTGGCTATCCCCTGATCAAAATAATTCTTCTTTTGAGGGCCTCTTACTAGCACAGTATTTAAAGGGCGGTTATCAAACCGTAATCACTTTAGAAGATAGAAACGCAATACCAATTTATGATGAAGGAGTAGTAGCTGCTCATGAAGGATTTACAAGTTCAGGAGACGAAGGTAAAACGACAGGTAGAAGATCGCTAGGTATGATGGTTCATGTAATTGACCCAGCTGGTGACGGGAGTATAGAACCTGAAACATATGTACTTTTACCCTTAGGTTATTTTGGAAATGATGGTAATTTAGGTTGGGATGTATGGTCTCAACTTCCAGAATGGGAAAAAGCAAAGAGAATGAAGCCCAGTGCTACTGTTTATACAGATCAATTGGCCGGTGGACCTCCTCCAACTCCAGTTGAATATGTTTTACCTGAAGCACAAGTTGAAGATGATTGCTGGTTCTTATTAGAGCACCCGATTGAATTACCAGATGGCGGTTCTGCTGGTCAAGTCTTGACAAAAGTAGATAATAATAACTACAATGTATATTGGGCAGATCCTCAAGGAGGCACACAAGATGGAGCCCAGGGTTTCCAAGGCGCTCAAGGTAACGATGGAGTTGGCTTCCAAGGTGATACAGGTGCACAAGGTTTCCAAGGCGCTCAAGGAAACGATGGAGTTGGTTTCCAAGGTGATCAAGGTTTCCAAGGTGATCAAGGTTTCCAAGGTGATCAAGGTTTCCAAGGTGATCAAGGTTTCCAAGGTGAAGCTGGTCAAGCAGCTGATCAAGGTTTCCA
>Ga0213858_10000020_pt1 | contig 66629 bp, 72 predicted proteins | sample PICome_FD_160122 | JGI IMG/M metagenome (GOLD analysis project Ga0213858, IMG submission 160122) | Coastal seawater microbial communities near Pivers Island, North Carolina, United States - PICO245 | ecosystem: Environmental > Aquatic > Marine > Coastal | place: USA: North Carolina | collected... | reverse complement strand
CGGCAATAGCTGCTAGTAAATTTTAGGAAATAAGATATCAACTTTGTGATTTTTACGGTAAATTAGACTCCAGTATTAAAATAATATGCAGCTACTGCGTCAGCGCCGAGCCGTTATATGCAATTAGAAGTAAGTGGGATAAACTTCTTCCAACGCCCCTTCTATACATCTTAACCAAGTTCCATCAGAACTTTCTTCATCAGCATATAATGAAGCTATTGAATATACTGTTTCAGGGTCTCCTTCAACACCTTCAACACCCTTTTCAAATATTTCTTCTTGTTTTGGGTGGTTACAAGGTATTAATAAACCCATTTCTTCTTTTCTTTTAGCTTCATCTAATGCACATCTAATTGCATCCTCAATAGTAACTTTCATAATTATTTCCTTTAATCAGTTAATAAAAAGCATATAACACAAGCTATATGCAAAACTTCATTTTATTACGTTCAGCACATAGCCAAACCGTTAGCGGTAATGCCAAAATATTAATTAAGGCAGTGCGCTATTTAAGGTTTCGTTCTTTTTCTTAAATAAGACACATACCGCTAACAATGCATAAAAATAATACTACGTTAGTAGCTCGCATAAGCGGTAGTGCGTTATTGAGGAATTTTAAATCAAAAGCCCTCGCACGGCTATAAATAAACCTCTTCGTTTACTTGTTTGGAAACAACACAGGCTTCGTGTCCGTAATATCCGTTGTGTTCGTTGTATGCTACAAATTGTAAAAGTCCGTTAGTTGTTTCCAAGTTCACAAACATTGCATCACCTTCATACATATCCTCTATTTCCTCCCAAGTTTTTAAAGCTGTATCTGTTACTTTAACCGTAATTAAATTAGCCCCTATAAAATCATTAAGGTCATCTTCGCTCATAAAGTAACCCCAGTTCTCACAGCAGCATTGGCAGTTGTCAATGCCTAATTTAATTACTTGCGCATCTGTGGTTATTACAAATCCATCTTTACCATCAAATGTTGTTTCTTCAATCTTTAAAATCTTTTCCATCGCTATTTTTGTTTTAAAATTTGTACTCCGTTTTATCTTTTTTGGGTTATTCCCGTACTATTCTTATGCTAACCGTTAGCTGCAATTGCTGTCAATCCAGCTTTCTAAGTCGTTGCTATACTTGCTCCAGTTTATTATTTGATTTTGGTAAATCGCATACCATATATAGTCTTTGTTTAGCCTCTGTAATAAAACGCCTTTGTACTCATAGCGTTCATACTCCATTTCAGTCGCAACAGCAGCTAACAATTTCTGTTCTTTGCTCATCTTATATCTGTTTTTGAAAGTTTGTAATTTTAATTAACACGCCAACAGGCGCATACGCTCAACGTTATCACCCATTTAAGGAAGCTTAACTTCACACCAGTGAGTTATACCTTGACTATATACCACCCTGTCGTCAGGCTTTTCTACAAATTCAAATTGGGGAGTTACAAAAACCCTTCTCCAATCATTTCCATCGGTTATTAATATCCAACTACCTTGATTAGGTAGATTATCAGGTTTTAATTCTTGCCATTCCATAATTAAATTTTAGTGATTAATAATATGTTTGCAAGATAATCTAATTTTTGATACTACGCAAGTAAATAAGAAAATAAATTTTAGATAAAATAAAAAATCGCTTGTAACTGATTGAATTGCAAGCGATTGCGTCCAAAATAATTTTTTTTAATTACTTTAATCTTTTGTCAGAAGCAATAAAATTCCTAAATTTACAGTTAATGAGTATTGAAGATCATTTTCTAATTCAGCTTTTTTTAGCTTTTTTAGTCTTTGAGAGCCATCGAGGTATCTTAGATGTACACCTCCTTGTATTTCTGTATGCGTTGTAAATACATCATGCAAGGTAGGCGACCCATCGTAATATACTAATGATCTACAATATACATTAGACTTATGAATCAGTTTTCTTTTTAGTTTGCCGTACATTGAGGATTTACCGAATAGCATATAATGTTGCAAGCTATTAAGGAATAGCGCATATTTTGGATACAGTAGTTTACCTCCATTTATATCTCGTTGTGATGGGATGTAGGATAATGCTTGCTCTAAGGGTCTAAACTTCATTCTGAATATACCTCTTACTATGACATTCCAAGCCATCATGCAAGGAAATATTAAGCTATCGAGCATCATATACATCCATCGAGCGAAAAATGCTCCTATGGAGTAGCCAAACATCGAGCCTCTAGCTATCGAGGCAGCTATCGAGTGCCCTATCAGGGCAGCTCTTGAACTGGCCATCGAGTTAGCCATCGAGTTACTAGCCATCGAGTTACTGGCCATCGAGTTACTGGCCATCGAGTTACTAGCCATCGAGTTGCAAGCAATTGCTTGCAAAAACAGATAGAAATCAATGGATTGATATGCCCCTGTTCCGTACTTAGATTTTAGTGTAAATCTAAATCTGTGTTGCCTAGCAATCTTTTTAAGTAATTCTTTTTTATTGAATGTATACAAGAAAAAGCAAAGAGCAATAATTTGATCTCTTGAGATATGCTTTTTAGAATCGGTAGGATGCCTGTAATACTCTCCTGAGTTTATCATATCCTCTAAATAGTCTGTAATGAACTTATCTGCCTGAGTGTTATTACCGATTAGTGCTAGATATAGGCAAGTTCTGTAAAGCGAATCGCCTGCATTACAATCTTTCCAAGCCAAGTCAGGATTATTTATAATCTCTTCTCTATGTTCTTGAAAAGTTTTATACTCATCTGGCCACCTATTCATTCGCAACCATCCTAGCGAATCAAAAAAGTATGTTGAATATTTCATATGTATATAAATAGTATTGATAAAATAAATATTAAAGTAATAAGCATTAGAAACAATGCTGTCCCTAATGCTCTAAAAAAGTTATTCATTATATTGAGTTTTCCATAATCCAGTTTTCCATAATCGAGTTTTTCTAAATCGAGTTTTCCATAATCGAGTTTTCCATAATCGAGTTTTCCATAATCGAGTTTTTCTAAATTGAGTTTTCCATAATCGAGTTTTTCTAAATTGAGTTTTCAGACTGCGACTTTTGCTTTTATAGGTGGATGAGGATTATAATCTATTAACTCAAAGTCCTCAAATTGGAACGAAAAGATGTCTTTCACATCTGGGTTGATTCTTACAGTAGGCAATGCTCGCATTTGCCTGCTTAATTGAATCTTTGCTTGCTCCATATGATTTATATACAAATGAGCATCACCAATAGTATGGACAAATTCTCCTGCTTCTAGGCCACAAACTTGTGCCATCATCATGGTTAGTAGTGAATAAGAAGCAATATTAAAGGGTACACCAAGAAATACATCAGCCGAACGCTGGTAGAGCTGACAGGACAGCTTACCGTCGATAACAACAAACTGGAACAGACAGTGACAAGGGGGCAGTGCCATATTGTCAATCTCAGCTGGATTCCATGCAGAAACAATAATACGACGACAATCGGGGTTTTTTTTAATCCGATCAATAACTTGTGTTAGTTGATTAATACCGTTAAAATTACGCCACTGTTCGCCGTAAACTGGTCCTAAAGAACCTTCTTTAATAAGTTCAAATCTAGGTAATTTGCCATTTAGTTCAGCAACTTGAAAGGACCATTTAACAAACTGTTTGTTATTGCCCTTTAAGATTTTAGGATTTTCATTAACAAAACGTGATAATGTGGATGAGGGTATATTCAGAGAAGAAGCAGCATTATTTAAAGAAATGTAAAACTTCTTTACACCCATATCATCTGTAATTTCGAGTGGTTTGGTAGCTTTAGTATATAGATTATTCTCATCAGTTCTTAACCAAACACACGTATCTTTTGAATATAGTTTAGAGCCATAATAGTCCTTATCCAATTCAAAGTTTGACCAGTCATTAAGCTTATAATACCAATGAGGTATTTGCTTAACATCATCAACAAAAACCTGTACATCATGCCATGCCTTGCAAACTCTTACACCTAATGCACCGTATAGATGAAAGTTATGAGATGAAGAATCATAACATCTTTTCATCATCTTAACCCATAGGTTTCTCAGTTTATCATCAACTGAATTTTTCGCAGCATTAAGACCTTTTGTTGAAAAATCTCCTAAATATGGTGAATCAAATTCACTTTTAACAGGATCAATGAAAACCACATCTCGATTTAAAGAATATGGTTGTCTCCATTCATTCCAAATACGTACACCATTTTCTTGTAGGTATTTAATATTGGTATCCCCTTTTAGAAACCACAGCAGCTCATGTACAATACTTTTAAAATGTACCTTCTTTGTAGTGACTAGTGGGAATCCTTCACTCAAATCAAAACGCATTTGATGTCCGAATAGACTAAAAGTTCCTGTTCCTGTTCGGTCATCCTTGTATGTACTTGAATGTACAATTTTTTCTAACAGATCGAGATATTGTTTCATATTTTATTTATTGATTTTCATCTAAATGATTGGTATAAAGTACCGCAGACCCTATTAAACATATAATGCTGTTTAAGAGCCATAGCCATGTGAAAAAATCTTTGTCGACTTCTATATCGTATGAAAATATTAAGAAATTTATGACTGCTAAGATAAATACTAAAATAACTTCTTTCATTACTCTTGATTTTGTGATACCCCTACCAATGCAAGTAGGAGCAATATAAAAATAATAGCGTTCATATTTAAAATGGTAAATCTGCATTAACAAAATGCAGGGGATTTGCTTTCAAGTTTCTTCTCATCTCCTCTTTCTTCCCGCTTAATCCATTAATCCATATAGAAAACATCTGGTATGAAGGCTTCCCATCATTATCGACTTCTATATTACAAGTATAAAAAGATTCATCTACTCTAGTAGTAGATTCAAATTTTATACCTACAATTTTGTTGCCTAATAATGTATCGTCGCTACAGTCAACTATTGCAGCTAAGGTTGTCGAACTATTTAGCCAAAAATTAGTGCCATCAGTAAATTCTAGGCAAATACAGCAATCACTTAGTTCTCTGATAGATTTTACTGTTTTACCTAATATTGTAGTAGGTGTTTCTGATAAATTCATAATAGTTAGTTTTTAATTAGTTAATGACTGCAAGTTAAAAAGATTTGCTCGCAATTGCAAGCAAATCTTAAAAAATATTTTTTTTTATTTCTGATATACCCTGTTAGCAACAATTAGTAGTGGCTATCATTAAAGTATTCCACATTTACAATCATTGATTGGTTATCACCGCAAATAGCTTCTACTTTAACATCTTCGTAATCACATACAAAGTTATCACCGTGTTTCTTTTCCACTATCTGCTTTGCTTCTTCTTCGCTATTTGCTACAACCACTACACTACACACAAGGCTACTTGCAAACATAGTGTCAGGCTGTTTATCAGAGTATATTCTATAAATTGTCATAATAATTAACTGTTGCTAACACAACCTATACACCATAAAGCGATTAAGGTAAGTGCTAAGATTAAACATTGTGCTATGCTTTACGGTGCATAGCCAAACCGTTAGCTGCAATTAATTTTTAAATTTCACCCTTGCTTTCCTATAATCAATAATGCTATGTGTACCTACTTTCGCTTGTTCGCCAAAAACAACAATACACATACCCATCCATAAACCTCGTGGTTCGTCATTAAAATTTACTTCACCATTTATAAACCGTATTTCTGCATCTATCATCGTTTCAGCCCACCATTTTGTATTACTTCTAACAGGTATCAGGCAAACCTTTGTTCCGCCATTTTTAATAGCTTCTTTATGTGCTTTCCTTACCCATTTTTGTAAGTTTCTATCAAATGGTGGGTTCATCCAACAATTACCAATCCAATCTTTTGTTAAGGCATCATCTTCTTTAGTCCAGTAATCGGGTAGTTTATGGTTTACCTTACTTGCACAAACATCTTTGGTAATACTAAATTCCTCAATCAAGGGTTTCACTATTGCTAATGGTGTGCTATACTCAATACTCTTACTTTCAAAAGAGTTGTTTTTGTTTCCTATTTTGTCTATTCCCATCGGGTAAAATTTAAAAATTAACAGTTCACTTCGTCAGCTAACACAGTATATAAAAAACTACACTGCGTTTCGCATTTCATATACAAGTACGTTAGCAAGGAGAATAAACCAACTCAGAACCATTTAAAAAATAATAAAGATTCTGTAATTCATGTAAATATTTGATATGGCTGCAAACATGAACCCTATCAGTAAATTTTGCAGGAGTGTGTTCTATTTCAATAGAATCTCTCAAAATATAAACAACAAAACCTTCAAACTTAAAACCATTTCCACCATGAGGATATTTCTCAAATCCAAATCTAATAAGATAATCTTCGTTAATCTCAATAGGTTCTAATCTGTTCCAAATTTCTGGATTCGGTTTATTCCCATTTCTGATAGATTCAAGCCCATAAGAAAAAGGAGCAAAATCAGTATTTTCAATTGATGTTATTTTACACAAATCCCATTCGTTTTCAAAAGAGTAATCTTCCTGTAAGTCGTCTTGGGCTTCGTCTTCATCAAAATATTGTGAAGCTAAAATGTAATTCCCTAATCTGAAATCTTCTTGTAACATTATAATGATTTAAAATTTTAGAAAAATAAAAACGGTGGCTAACAGGGCATCTATCTCCATTCCTCCCAAAAGGTCGGTACAGGGATAGATACATTCACATTATATACAATGCTACATTTCAGCTAATAATTCAGAATAGTGTTCAATAATTGCTTTTAGGTCGCTAAAATTTGGCTGTTTTGGTTGGTTATCCCCATCCAATATCCACATAGCCTCTGTTCTACCACGAGATTTATACCAACTCACCCAAAGGCAAAGACCCATTTCTGTTATATCATCAGTCTTTATTGTTACATATTTTTGGCCTTCGCAATATTGGTAATGTAATCTAGGGTCTTTGCCCTCCATAGCTAATTCACATAAATATCTAATCTTACCAATCAATCCGCATTTCCAGTTATCGCCAAATTTTTCAGAATCTTGGAAGCTACAAGTAATATCATCACCCTTCCAAGTCTTTTTACACCCGCACTTTTCGCAATTAGTTATATTCATTTCAATTTAAGTTTATCGTTAATTTATTTTTAATTAGTTAATGACTGCAAGTTAAAAAGATTTGCTCGCAATTGCAAGCAAATCTTAAAAAATATTTAGTTTTCAATAAACGAAGAGATAATTTTTTCAGCTAATGCTTCTTTTTGCTCTATAGAACTGCCCCCAAGAGGGGTAAATAAAAATGTAGGTATTTCATTTATTATTTCTTTACTTACTCCATAGTTAAAGTACAAATTTCTAAGAAACTTAGCGAAGTCATCAATATTTGAGTTAAGAAGTTCGGGTATCATACTAGCTATAGAGAATCCATGCATCATACTTGTAATTAAGTCGCTACTTAGTAAGTCATTAACCTCAATATCTGCAACGAACGATATATCCGAAATTACTTTCCCAATTCTATGTCGGTAATCTTGTTTCATCGTTATAAATTCTTCTAGTGCGTGTGTAGCAATATCTGATTCTCCTCCTTTCCAGTCATGTAGGAAATAACTTGCTGCGAAGCATCCAAATACCTCCTCAAATCCTTCTTTTTTAATTTGTGATATAGCGTTTGCCATAAAGTAATCCGAATAATCGAAGCTAGATAATACTCCATTAAATCTGCTATCCTCAATATCTACTTTTAATTCAGTAGCCTTATACTTTTTAGAATAATAGTCTGCATATTTATTTGATAACCCATTTATATAGAATAATCTAAAATTTATATTTTGATCTAACATCTCTTCAATAATAAGTACATCAAGAGGAGAGCCTTGTGCTATATAAGCGCAGTTATCAGGTAAATATTCTACTGTTTTACTAAATACATACTCAAATGTCTTTATAACATTATCATAAGAATCATAACTACTTTTGAAGTCGAACTCATTAGCTAGATTAGGCAAAACAGGGATACCTAATTTACTGATGTTCAAATTATTAACTACCTCATAGCTATCTTTGGTTAATGTAAATTTGTAGCAAGAATTTGCTTGCAAAGGATACCAGTTTGATAGCAAAGAGTGATCTCTTGACATATTATTATTTATAATCTCTGTAACGCCTTCATGCGACCATTCTACATTATTATGAAAGAATAGCCTAGTAGTCAACTCTACAACATCCTCAGATAATCTGTAATAAACAGGGATTGTTCCTAACTCATCTAATACTACTGTTACTGTATCTAGCCATTCATCAATAATAAAGATACCCCATTTTAATGCCGCCCCAAATTGAGTCAACGACTTTGTTACTTCTGTCGAGAACTCTCGTAAAGGTAAGTTTTCATACTGGTCTATAATATTTTCAAATATAGCTTGCTCTCCTATGCGTTTTATATCACTATCTGGGAAGCTACCCTCTATATTAGTAAGCATATTGTCTATCACTCCCTGATTAGATAAAAATAGTATTGAGTATCTCTCATTCTGATAAGATACATCTGACATACTTATCTCATTTTCCCCTTCTTTTTGAATTTCTAATCTGATATACGATCTCATTATCTAGTTATTTTTGATTTATTATTAATTTTTTCAATTAGAACTTTACGGCCTTCTGCAATATCTAAATTATGCGTAATAATAATTACCTCCTTATCTTTAGCTATTTCAGATATAAACGTAATTATACCCTCGTACCCTTTTTCATCTAAAGCAGAGAAAGCTTCATCAAATATTAACAAATTAGCATTCATAGTACCTGAAAGAAGTTTACTCAATGCAAGTGATACTAATAAGTTAGCTCTAGCTTTTTCTCCTCCAGATAGCCATTCATATTCTCTATCAATACCGTTTATACTAGTAATCGTCTGTATCTGTTTTGTTTTACCCTCAGTTATAACCTCGAATCTGACATCAATATCTAAAATGTAAGAGTATGAAGAAATTATAGTATTTAACTCATTAACTTTACTTTTTAAAATGTAAGCAAGTAAGCCATTACCCGTAAATCCTTTTTTTACCCAAAATTCAGATGCCTCAAGATTAGACTGTATCTCTTTAGCTTTTGTATCTAAATTCTCTAGCGTCTTTCCTAAATCAAAAATATCATTCTTGATTTTTACCGTATCTAACAATAAAGTATCCTCTTGCTTAATCTTTTCTATCCTATCTTGTAAGTTTTTTCTTCTAGCCTCTTGATTAGCTAGTCTATCATTGTATATCTCTAACTTATCATTATATCTATCTAATCTTATAAGATAGGATTGATACTCGGAGTGCTGTTTGTCGTACTCTTTCTGCTTATTAGAAGCTTTAGTTAGTTCTAACTCCTTAGAATTAAGAGTATCTATATTGTTTTGTACCTTTCGCTCTAATGTACTTATATCATTACGTATGCTATCAATAGTAGTTTGATTACTAATCTGCTTACCACAAATATTACAATTCTGTACAGAATCACAAGATTCTAATTCTTGCTGCCTTCTAGCTAAATTAGTTTTATCATATCTAATCTCAGCCTTTATAGATGCAATATCATCTTTATAAGTAGTTATAAGAGTACTATTATCATCCAAAGCTGGAGCAGTAACCTTACTAGGCATTTCAGGAGCAAATATAGAAGTTAATCCGAACTCAAATTCATTTAGCTCTTTTATAGCATCGTTAATTCTACTTTCCTTCTGACTTAACAGAAGTTCATTATGTCTATTAGTATTGATAAGGTTACTTTTTGCAGATTCTAATTTGTCTTTAACAGAAGATATAATATATTCATTCTCTGTTAAAGATTTTTGATACTCATTTAGCATTAATCTAGCATTATCTTTAGCGGCATCAAGTACTTGCAAGTTAAATAACTCACTTAATACGTTTTTTCTTTCCGTTTGTGAAGCATCTAATAATCTTTTACTATTCTGGTTAAAGAATAAAGTATTTGATATACTATTTTCTGTAATATTCAATAATGAATAAATACTTTCTTGTATATCTTTCTTATGTAGATGTGTTGATGCTACATCATTTATATATAATTGCAGCGACTTTTTAGAGCCATAAGACCTAACAATACGAACCTGCTCTTCCCCTTTAGAAATTAACAAAGAAGTAGCCATATTTTTACAGCCTTCTGATATAGCACTATCTATCTTTCCTTGTTTAACTAGCTTTCCAGTAAGAGTCCAATACATCGCCTCTATTAATGAGGATTTACCTGAGCCATTACTGCCATTTATTATTGTAATGCCTTTATCAGAAAAGGTAAAAGTGTGCCTACCTTTAAAACTCCTAAAGTTTAGAAGTTCTAACTCCTTAAATTTTATATACATTCTTTCCCGATTTTAATTACTAAATCTGAGTCATCTCTATGTAACTCATTTTCTACATACTGTATGACTAAATTTTCTAGGTTAGACGTATCAGAGTAACTTAAACCCTCATCGAATCTTTCATTCTCTATATTCGATGTTACTGTAACTACAAAATCTCTTCCAGAATAATTATCCTCTTGCCCTTGCTCAACTTTTACAAAAGAAGGATAAAAAGCATCAAAAGATATAAAATCTATTTCTTTAGTGTCTGTATCAAAGATTAAGCACCCCTTATCTACCCCTGCGTCTGATAAATCTCTATGCAAAGGATTTCCTACCATCGTAAAGTTATAGTTGTAGTTATCCCTATCATGTATATGTCCAGAAAATACTTTAATAAAGTCATCAAATCTTGAGTCTTTTTCATCGCATTCACCTGTATGATGAAACTTTTTAGGCGTTTGATGTACTAATAAAATTGCATCTGATATATCCTCATTTCTTACGATCTCATCTAGTGCATCACTAAATTCTATTTCTGAATTTTTGTATGGGATACCTATTACTCTAACATCCTTTCCTAGTCTTGCTGCTTTATAATCTAAAGAAATGAAATTTATACTGTTTATAGTATCAAACATACTTATCGCAGAACTATATTTATCCCCCTCTCTTGTAGCAAGGTCATGGTTGCCTGTAATACCATACATATAAATTTCAGGGTATCTCTCCGACATTTTTTGCATTACTTCGAGAGTTTTAGTCAATACCCTAGTATTAATAGCGTACTGGGTATCGAAAAAATCCCCACAAAATAAAATATTCTCAATTTTATTATCATTAGCTGTTTTATATACTTGTTTAAGTATATTCAAACAGTCATCTAATCTGCTATCCCCATCACTAAATCTTTTATATTTATTCACATGAAGGTCAGAAAAAACTAATACTTTCATACAAATTATAATTTAAAGTAAAAAGGATGACCAACATAAAATGAAAGCCATCCTCTATAGTTAACTAATTAAAAATTAAACTAAATAGTGTCGCTTACCTCACTCGATAAACAGTTAGGAATAACTGTGTCTTTGAAGTACGCTAAAGCCTCATCAATAGGTTTTCTATTAGATTCTGCTGTAGCTAGACCTAGTAAATCTATACCCTTTGCCGCTTCTACGGCTTCTGTACAGTCCATTTCAAATTTACTCAGGTGCATTTGGGCTTGATATTTTGTATTTAACCCTGACCCCGATTTACTAATTGTTATTGGATAAACCTGTTGCCCATTCTCGCTTAAAATAAAATCCTCCGCATTACTGCCTTTTGGAGGGCTACTTAAAATAGAAGAGATAGCATCAGCTAAAGCGGAACCACAACTTAATACCGCAGGAGTAGTGTCTACCTCATCTCCATTTAATATATAGACAACTAAATCAGTAGGCTGTTTTTTAGAAAAAGACCTATTTTGGCTTTTGAGGGCTGCTCTTTCTGGAGTATCCTTCGGATAAGCCTTGTAAAAGGCAAGTAACTCATCATCTAATGGGCATTGTCCCTTAAAGGTTTTTTGGCTGATATAAGGAGATTTTTCAGCCCAGAAAACCACCTTTTTTAGAGGCTTATTGCCATCACAAACATTACTAATAATAATATCAGTACCTTGTTCAGTCAGTTTGTTACCAGTTAAGTAATTAAATTCTCTGTCTTGTTCTTGCGTGTTTTGAAATGCGTCTAAAAATGACATATATATACTTATTTTGGTTAAAAAATTTATTACAAATATAAGGTATTTTATACTAAAAGTCAAGAGGGAAAGTCAATTTCTTTTAAATCTCCCCAAGATTTTGATGAAACCTCTAAATCTACTTTTAATCCTATTTTTCTAAGGTTTTCTTTGTATATTTTTACAGCAGGATAATCTTCTACTACCGATGGCCATTCCATAATTTCACGTATCCTTAGTAGATTTCTATTATAGTCTTGATCTCTTTTTACATAAAATATAACACTATCATGGATAGTGTTAGCTATCACCACCGAATCATTATTTTTAAATTCTTTATATATTTCAGCAATAGCCGCTAGAGTCCATAACCCACTAGTACCTTGAACAGGTGCATTTACTGATAGACTTTTTATCTTATACTTCTCAGTAGTATTAAATAAGTAGCCTACTCTTCTCTTAGTACCAAAGAATGTCCTAACAAATGCATATTTTGTTACAAAGGCTCTACTCTTAGCATACCAGTTGGTAAGATTAGGATAAGTTTCAAAAAACTTATCTCTAATATTCACAGCCTCTTCGCTACTTACAATTTGTCCTGTCATATTCTTAACATAGTCCTTAAAAGACTCTGCACTCATACCATACAGAAACCCAAAATTAACGGCTTTCGCCTTGAATCTAATCTTTTTTCTTTTAGGCTTTTCATAAGTATTAAATTCCTCTACGGAAATCCCCTCAAGAACATTAGCAGCCGTTTTAGCGTGTAAATCCTCACCATTAGCAAAGGCCTTAATCATATTATGTTCATCAGCAAAAGCAGCCGCAATTCTCAACTCCATTGTTGCATAATCAATCTGTATGAAATCATACCCCTGCGGAGCAATAAATAGCTTTTTTACTATTTTAATAGTATCTTGAACATCCGCATCATCAATAGAAGAACGAGAAATTAAATTTTGTAAATTAGGGTCAGAACTAGATATACGGCCTGTTTTTGTACCATTAATGTTAAATCTACCATGTATTTTATCGCCATCTAAACGATCTCTTATACCGATCAGATAGGTATTTAGTATTTTACTTACTGTCCTATAAGCAAGTAAATTAACTAAAAAAGTGTTATCTGGGAACATTCGGTATATTTCCATTAATTGATACGAATCTGTAGTCTCGCTAGATAAACCTAAAGAAGCATATTTAAAGCCTTTATTATGCGTATATATTAATTCTTTCATCTGAGCAGGACTATTCAAATTAATAGAATACCACTCTTCACTAGGCTTATTATTTGCCTTATCCAAATTTTCAGACCATCTTTTATAAAAAGCCATCTTTCCTTGCTCTTTATACTCCTTCATTTTAGCCCTACATAAAGATACCCTAGCATCATATGCCTCTTTACGTTTAGCAAACTGAAATTCTTGAAGAACTTTAGAAGATAGCATAGCATCATATTTCTGCTCTTGTATTTTTGTTACCTTTTCTATTGACCTCTCAAGCAACTCTAAATCTATATGCATCCCCTTTGATGTAGCATCATTAAGAGCGAGCAATGCAGGCATCTTAATTTTACTATAACATTCCCACAACCTTTTATGCTCATCATCCCCTTTCAACCTTTTCTCGAACATCACAAAAAGTTTTAAGGTAACATAAACATCAATAGCACAATATCTAGCTAGATGCTCTAACTCTATATTATAGTAATCATTCTTCTCTGTCATATACTGACTTAACTCGCTTTCATATCCTGCATAGGATTTTATGAAAGTATTTACCAATCCTTTTAGGCCATGCCTACGATTCTCGTTCATAAAATGACTCATTACCATTGTGTCATGTAGTTCACACTGAAAGTCAAAGTCATAATTATTCATACATAACCTAAAGAAATGCAGTTCATATTGTAGATTGTGAGCTATTAGTCTAACATCAGGATTTGATAATATCTTTGATGCAATAAGATCAAAAGATTTTTTGACAAACTCTTCGCTAACCGTACCCTCTACATTATAAATAGGAAGAATATAAATTAAATCCTCTCTATTAGTGAATCCTAGTATTGTAGCTAAGGCATCCTCATCAAAAGGATTTACAGTATTAGTTTCAAAGTCGCAACAAAATAGCTTAGACTTTACACAAGAATCTAATACTTTACTTAACTCATCTAAATCTGTTAAAATTATGTGTGATATATCTTTCATTATTTTCTTTTTTGGTTATGATTTTCTAATCTGCATTTTGAACTACAAAACCTAGAACTTGGTCTTTTATAGGCATACGATGCCCCACAGTTGTCGCAACGTCTGTGTTTAGGTTCTTTGTTTACTACTTCAACCTTTTTAGTTTTAGGCAGCTTTACGTTTTTTCTAGGCTTCTCTTGCGTTTCTTGTAACGCTACTTTTTCCTCTTGCGTTTCTTGTAACGTTACTTTTTCCTCTTGCGTTTCTTGTAACGTTACTTTTTCCTCTTGCGTTTCTTGTAACGTTACTTTAGGCTCAGGTAACTTATTGATTTCAGGCACTTTAGCTAAAACTAGCGTTTCTTCTAACGTTACATTATACGCATCTAATATTGTACTAGTTTGATGTTTTTTATAAACTTTGCTCAAGGAATTATACGCAAAGTATAAAAGAAACACTAACATAATATCACTAAAAACAGCTACTCCTCCAAAGATAAATCCGACACCCTGTATCTTTAAATCTCTAGTTTCTTTTATAGCAGATAAAGCCTGATTCCTAGCATCTACCTTTTTTTGATGCTCCTTTTCTAACTGTAAAAGAGTACTTTGATATTGTGATTGTTGGTCATATAGTATTTTTAAGTTTCTATTAGCCGTCCTAGTTACCCTTCCTTTGTAAGTAGTAGCTTCTTGCTTTCTGATTGACTTAGCTATTGAATCTAGTTGAGTTCTAGTATAGTCTAGTTGAATAGAAGGAATAACCTCAGCTACTTGAGTTGAATCAATAGACTGGCTTGACACAATCACAGAAGGTATTTTACTTCCTCCTACGTAACTAATACTAGCAGAAGCAGCTAATATAACAACCAACAAAAATAAAGATATATACTTTATTTCATTTTCAGAAAAATAAAGTTTAGATATATCTTTTATTAGTATCCTTTTACCTGCCTCAATCATAGCAAGCAAAATGAATAAAACTAAAGAAGATATGATAAACAATACTCCATTAATTTCCTTACCTACATAAGCTATAAAACTCAAGCCAGTTAAAATGGATAAGAATTGAAACACATAAGAAATATAGGTGTTTCTAGTATATACTTTTTTACATTTTTGCTCCAATGATTGTGGCTTTAATATTTCTACAGCCATCTCAATGAAAGCAATCCCCTTTAATATTTTTTCCTGTTTCATATCTTTTTATTTTAAAGTGTCAACTTGAATAAAACAAACCCCTTCCTCCATATAGGTATTATACTTGAATGAATCTATTGATACTACATATCTAGTTGTATCATATACCATCTCCATACACGTATCAGGAGATTCAATACTCCCGCAAGCAAATGCTTGCAACTTACAATAAATTACTAAAACAACTAAACGTAGCATATTTTTTTTTATTTTAATTAGTTAATGATTGCAAGTTAAAAAGATTTGCCCGCAATTGCAAGCAAATCCTAAAAAATATTTTTCATATGTCTGATATACCTTGTTATAGGGCATTTACTGCCCATACTCTGCAATAACATTATCGTTTTCATCAAAATACTTCATCGCCCAAGTTGGGTGGCAATTTTCTGCTTTCTTTTCCCCTTCAAATAATACATCAATGTTACCACTACTATTTCCACCTTTTACTATCCCAACCTTACCTAAGTAGGTATTTTTACACTTCATTCCTTTTTTGATAAATTTTAAGCCTCTTCCGTTTTGTACATATTATAAGTTCATAATAATAACGCCCTATAACACAAAATATAGCAAATAGCCGTGTTACGGGTCTTTTTAAAACTACTTGCCAGTTCATAATTTATTTTCTTTCTACTTACTTTCCGTTTTAATTTCTTCGATGTTATCTCTCATTATATCCTTAGCTTCCCATAGTAATTTCCTGTAAAGTATATATGCGTGTCTTGCTTGCATACCTCCTTTTACCTGATGTAAATCACTTATCCTATCTGTTAGTAGTTTTTCAAGGCTATCCATCACCTCAAAGAAATCAGATAATTCTGCGTTTTTAATTTTGTATCCCATTTTTTAGTTTTTAATTATATAATCAAGGCAAGTTAAAAATATTTGCTTGCAATTGCGAGCAAATCCTAAAAAATATCTTCAATATTTCTGATATACCTTGTTAGGCGCAATACCTACTTAGGTAATCTATACATTCTGCGTAATTAAAAAAAGGTCTACATACTTGCGTTTGTCCGTTTATAATTGAGCGCATTTCTTTTGCCTTATCTTTATTTGTCCAATTACGCTTCCAAGTCGGGTCAAATAATAAAACAAACGCTTCAGCTAATATTTTATCATCTAAGGCACATGCGCCTAACAATGTATCGCCGTCATAGCTTTTAGTATCTGTATTCATATTTTTAAATTTATCGTTTAAACCACATCGGCTATACTAAACGTTCTAGGTAATAAACCTACTAACATTTGCACCAATCAGCGTTTTGATTTCGGTATTCAAGCAAAGGTAGTTCTATCACATTTAGGTTATATTCCATTACCTCCTTTGCAAAATCGTTATTACTTTTTCTGTCCATCATATGTTTTACAGCAGTTCTTACAATACCATTGCATTTATTACAAACGCTGATTTTAACAACTACTTCTTCCTCAGGTAATCTTTCCATTTTATTAAGTTTTTATTTTTTATATATTAGTTTTAAATTTTTCTTTTTTATATATTTCAAGTCTTTTCTTGCTATGCTTCTCTAGGTTATTATTGTCTTTATCATAGAAATCTACAATCTCAATATTTTTAGTATTGCCCTCTAGCCTTAATATTCTGCCTATATATTGAAGAAGGCTTACAATCGACTCTTCTGCTCTAGCATAAATTAAGGTGTCAATAGGTAAGTTTAATCCTTCTTGACCAAGCGTAGTAATCAAAACTTGGTACTCCTTTTTACTATACTGCTCAAATAAATAATCTCTAAATTTATGGTTAGCTGACACAAATCTACAATCACAAATTTTATGTAGAGCATTGTATATAAACTTACCATGATCTAAACGCTTAACAGGTATTATAATTTGCCTATTTGTATTATGCTTAATATATTCAGCCATCTTATCTACTCTAGCTTGAGAAAATACGATATTCTGCTCATAAGATTCTTGATAAGAATAAAAATAATCGCATTCTACTTCATACATCTTTACGATAGGAGTTAAGGATACACCTATCTTTTGCATATCCTCATTACTTACCTCCATGAGGATATCTCCGAATAATCCTTGAACCGTTTTATCTGCTAATATCACATTCTTGAAGGGAGTCCCGCTAAAGCCATAAACATTTGTTGAATTTTTAAAAAGTTTAATAGTTCTAGCATAATCTTTTGCTGATGCTCTGTGGCATTCATCTACAATCAGTAAATCTACTGAATTTGTGAATGCTTTTACCTCTTTAGATTTTGTGTGATAAGATAGATAAGACTTGTAGGTAGATATGATTACATCACACTCAAGAAATACAGAAGTCTTTTTATGTTTGCCCCCGAATGCGCCCACATTTAATCCGAAATTCTTTAGTGTTTTAAAGAACTGGTTTAGTAGGTCTACTGTATGTACAAATATTACAGCTTTATGCCCTTCATTTAGATGCACGCATTTGCTTGCAATAATAAAGGATTTACCGCTATTAGTAGCCATCTTATATATACCTCGATTATATGGAATATCTTGACCAGAAATAGTCAGGGTATTACTAGAACGCTCTAATGCTTTATATTGATGCTCATATAATGTGTACTCACCTAACTGATTACTGAAAGGTTTAAATATAGTCTTATGCAATCTAGTATCATCAATCTCAATAGAGATGTTTAGTTGATCGCATAAGCGCACAATTGCGGGCAAATGCCCTAAACTAAACTTACCTTTTTGAGTTATAAAGTAATAATACTTCTGAGCATAAGATGACATCCTTATTGCTCTCCAATAATCAGGATTAGCTACCTTATATTCTTCTCTCAAAGACTTAAATTTAGGATGTGTATAATCACATATGCCTTGTATATTATCTATCTTTATTTTCATTGTACTTTTCTGTTTCTTAATGACTTCAATAAGGAATTTAATTCGCTTTCAGTCTTTCCTATTTCTTCTGCTAACACATCTCTTCCAACTGGAGAATATATATGAACTGCTTGAGTATAAGCTGTCAATAATCTTCCTCTCATACGATCTGACATACGCTCTTTCGAGTAGTCTTGCCTTAAATTTTCGATACTCATACCATTACTATGCAGATAATTTTCTAGCTTTTGACTATATATCTGCTTCATACTAGCCCCAACAGGCGCATCATTATCGGTATGTATATTCTCTTGAAGAATATCAAACTGGTATCTCTTAATTTTCTTTTGTATCATTTATTTTAATTTGCTTAGTGATGATAATGCTTTTATATCAGCTAAATTCTTTGCAGTAGGTATTATCCCCTTATCCTTCCAGTAAGACATATTATTATGAATGAACAGGTCAACAATTTTTTCGCTGCTCTTCTCATCATAGGAAGTATGCCTTTTTATGTTTTGTAAGGCCTGATAAAAATAATAAATATTTTCTACATTGTCAAGCTCCGACACAATATTTATTTTTAAGTAGCTTGCATATTTTCTCTGCATTCTACGTATCAAAGGGAAATCCCCAGATTCCTTTACTATATTCGCTTTATTAAATAATTCTAATACCTTATCTACATTATAAGATAAGGCTCTCAATGATAATCTAGTATAGCCAGACTTCTCACTAATATAATGTGCATACTTTAAGAATCTGTCTATAGTTTGTAAATCTAAGTCCATCCCTAATTCTATACAAATATATTGCAAGCAAATGCAGGCATCCCTCACTAAACTAAGGCTGTCACCTCTTAACCTTGATTTAGGGTCAATATTAATATACTTACAATATCTTTCCCAAAGCATATGGATAACCATAGTATCCGCACTAATCCCATATCTCTTCTCAATATCTGACCTCTCATTTGTTACCTTAGAATCTACTGACCTCTTTATCGCTTTTATAAGATTGTCAGCAGCATTTTTTGTGAAACCTCTATTTACTAATAAAAGCCTCAAATCTCTTTCTTGTATACTAATCATAAAAATGAGTATTTTTGTTGTTGTTTAACTTTTTTTTCGATAGCTAATGCAGACAATTGCGGGCAAGATAAAACCTTATCTCTACCCCACAAGCAAGGGTCACCTTCCCCAAGATTTCTAGTATCTAACATTGATACTTTATGAAATACACACAATTTTTTAGCTTGCTTCTTAAATTGCTCATAACCTTCAAAATCAGGAATAAAAATGTAATGTTTTTTTGAAGTATTTATTAACTTATCTAGTTGCTCTCTCTTTAATGTATAACTACCTAAAGCTATACAATCACTGCCTACCATCATAGCATCAAAGGCTCCCTCAACCACATAGATAGTATCATAAGTATTTAAACAGTCTATATTATAAATACAACTTCTAGCACTATAATCTGCTTCATCCTCAGTAGGATTTACATACTTTAATCGACTAGTACCAGTAAAATCTCTAGCATTAAAATAGACTATCTTTTTATCCTCAAAAAAAGGTATAATAACTCTGTTAAGATACTTATCCTTGATACCCACACGTAACCCATAAAAATCAGCTTGATAATCACTAATTCCCCTAGATTCAAGATATTTCCTTGCAGCTATAGCAATATCTGAATTAGATAAAATACTCTCAGAAACACTATTTAAGTATCTTGTAGTCTTGCCTACGTAATTATCTTTATAACTAGCAGTATTTAAACGATATAAAGCTGCTCTATCCCTATCAAAATCTACACCATCATATCTAGCAATTATAGCTTTTGTACTATTATAATCTTGCTTTGTGATATAACGCATAGCATACTTAAAGCCTGACATAGACTTAAAATTATACTTTGTAGAGAAGTTTATAACAGTATCAATAGAAGGATTGTACGCACAATTCTTAGAATAAGATTTAGACTCTATATGCTTAAATCTGTACCAATCAGTACACGTCGATTGAAATTGTAACTTATCTTGAAGAAAATTAAATATCTTTGTTGTCATATTATATCAATATTATCTGATAAATCAATATCATGCTCTACAACAGTATCAAATATTTCCTCATATAATCTTATCTTCTCCACAGGGTCAGTAATCTCCTCTACTAACTGTATAGACTCATCTATCCTTAAAAATACCTCATTCTTTCCTTGAATATATCTCTCACCTGCCCGCTGTGCAAGCGGAGTTAAATGCGCAAGCCCATTATCTAACTCAAAGCGATTACGATTTAATGCAAATACAGCATGAGCATTAGATACCTTCTGAAAATCCTTCGCTAAATTTGCAGCAGTTAAGGTAGTAGCTTCTAACCCATCACGATTAGTCTGAGATACCGTAAAACTAAATGTATTAAACTTATTATTCAATACAATCGCACGATCATAATTCTTCTGACTGTCTTCATGCCCCTTATGAGAGCCTGATGTAAACTTATCAATGTAATCATAAATTAATATGTCTGGCCTAAATCCATCCCTAATCTTTTCCTCAATCTTAGCTTCTACTACATCAAAATGACTACCACTAGGGACATAACAGATAGCAATATCCCCAGTTTCAGTCAAGAAATTACTATCTAAAAACTGCATACGCTTACGCAAATTCTCTTGTATCTCCTTATCATATAACTCCTTATGGGTGCAATTGCCTGCAATAATCTGCTTTATGCGGGCATTAATCTGATCTACACCATTCTCACAATCTATATAAATTATATTCATACCCTTCAACATATAATCTACCGCTAGATTAAGAAGCATACCAGTCTTAAAGCCTTTTGCTCCTGATACAATTACTGATAACTCAGGACTTTGAAAACCGCCAGTAGTTCTTAAACTATTTAAACCATCTAAAAAAGAAGGTACACTCAATTCATAAGAAGGCATTAAAGATGTAAAATCCTTACGAACAAACTTGTCGGCAGGATATAAATTCTCATTAGAATCTAGTTTCGCAATAGCAGATAGGTTGTTTGCAATCTTGGAATATTCTTGATCGGTCAAAGAGGATAAATCTTCAATAGAAGCTAATAACTTGATTATTGATTGCTTCTGTAAATACTCTTTTACTGTTAAAAATAACTCAGCCCTAACCGATTCATAAGGCTTATAAATATCCTTTATAATCTCATCTATTTTTGTATTCTCTTCGGTCAAGGATAGCTCCTCATAAACAAATCGGTAGAAGGAGTTTCTAGGAGGTATAAATTTATTTTGCTCTACATACTGCTTCATGTAGGTAAAAGCAAACTTATTCTCCTCATGGTTAAAATAATCGGAGTCGATCTGCTTTATATACTCAATACCTTGATTCTCTTGTACAAGATATCGTACAATATCTCTTTCAAATTCTTTGTGCATATCTATTATTTGTTATTTCTTGTATTACAAAATGGTCTTCTATTATCTATATCTACCAACATATAATGTAAGTATAAATATTTAGTAGTTTCTAACATACCTACTTCTTCTGTTGGCTTACCTTTTTCCACATCCTCATCAAATCGTACTAAACCCCGTATTTGAGATTTAGATAAGATATCTATTTCAGAAGGATGGTTGTAAATATTTACTACCCTATTTGACTCCTTATGAATTTGATAAATAGGGATGTCAATAGAAGCAGGTTGAGTATCAAACCTAGTGTCATCTAATACTTGAAAAAATCCTTTCTCGGATACGCTGTAATTTTGCGGCCAAATCATAATTTTATTTTTATTTAGTAATAGCCACAATTTATGGATAGTTTTTTTAAAATGCAAATTTGCGAGGCAGAATTATTATATTATTTTCTAGTCAGCATTATAGCATTAGCTTACTATTATAATATACCTTGACTTTTTAAAAAAAAATATTCTATTAATTATCTAACTAGAGGATTTTAAGGAGCCTTCCTTAACAGCCATTCGCTGTGAGATAGGGTGCGGCTATTTATCTTTGTGAGAGAAGAATTTTTTATTCTTTTCTTAAAGACATTCTGATTAAGTGCTTGCGTTGCATTTGTTGAAAGCTGCTTGCTTGTATGCTATGTAAGCATGGCAAAGTTACAGCTTTTTTTTCTTAAAGTCAAGGCCATTTAAAAATTTTAACATATTTTAACATATTTTTTATTTTTCACCATGAAAATAAAAAAAAATTAAAAAAACTTGGCCTAAAACTTGACAAGAGGTAGAAAATAGCTTATATTTGTCTTGAAAGGTTATGGTACGTTGGTCAGAGTGGCGAATATGGTTAGATAACTGTTACATCTCTAAGATACCTAATACCGCACTTTTAAATCTTAGTATTCTGAGTATCCATTGAGGTGTAACATTTTTCTATGCAGAGAAGAAATAGTAGAACAAAAGGCCAAAATGCAGAAAGAAAAGTCTGTTCAATATTAGAGGAGTGGACTGGTGAAGAGTTTGTTAGAGTGCCCGCATCAGGCGGCCTAAGGTACGTATCAAAAACTATACAGCCTTTAATATGTGGTGATGTTGTCTGCACTAATGCAGAATTTAGAGATAAGTTTCCCTTTCAAATAGAGGTTAAGCACTATAAAGACTTAGGGTTACGAAGACATTATGATGAAGCAGAGGGTAAGATAAAAAAGATATTAGCGCAAGTTGAGAGATTTTGGCAGCAGTGCCAAAGAGATGCAGAGAGAGCTTCATCAGTAAATAAACAAGTAGGGCTATTATGGGTGAGAGAAAATAGATTAGGCGAAGCCCTCTTGTTTATTGTTTTCATTCCTAAAAACTCAATAAACGACCTAGAAAAGTTCTCACAGAAGTATCATATTATATATGAGGATGATGAAAAGCTAGGGGTTAAGTCTACTGATCTAACTTCAAAGGTTTACAAATCATTTTATAACTTGATAGATGCCAAAAACATAAGTTGATTTTATATAGTTGTTGTTTCTTGTAAAATATTGCCCGCAAGTGCGGTCAATATTTTTTTTTATTTATCTCTTGCATATTCCAAAATAAACTATTATCTTACACTCGAATCAAAAAACTAAATAAAATGGATACTACCACTCAAATAGGAGGCAACCATTACCAAATGCAATATCAGCCCATCGTTTTTATTAAAGATAACGGTCTGTCATTTGAAGAAGGCAATATCTTTAAGTATTTAATTAGGCATAGAAATAAAAATGGGAAGCAGGATTTAGAGAAATCCTTACACTACGCTAGTGCGTTAACTCCAAATTTTAAGGACAAACGCAGCTTCTATCCGATACTAGGCTTTGTCAAAATAAATGAAATGGAGTCTAGGGATGATATAAACCTTATCTACAAATTTTGGATAGCTATCAATACCACTGACATCAATCAGATTGAGATTTTCAAGAAGATATTACAATATTATATTGAGGCTTATGAATAGTTGGTAACGGTTTGGCTATGTTCCAATGAACACGAATATTTATAAACTTAAATACTTTAAAAATGAAAAATGAAAATTCAAATTTACCACAAAACGAGGCATTAAATATAGGTGTTGTTATCAGTTCGTTTCCGATGTCTTCACCAGAAAAGATATTTGAAAGACTTGTAGAGTTATACCCTGATAACTCTGTATGTATTGCAAAGATGTGTGATGAAGTATTAGATAGAAGTGGTGCTTTGCTTGGAGAAGTTAGAAAAGCAGTTAGTGCCGAAAGGAAATGACCGATAACGGACGAGTGTATGAGTAGTGGCACATACACCGACCATTTGAATTATGCCACAAATTTTAACGTGCCATTACTTATACACATTGTTAGCTGTATGTATTGGCGACTTAGAAGCACAGACTTATGAAATATGATGTAATTTATGCCGACCCTGCGTGGCGATATGACTTTAGTAAAAGTAAAAGCAGAGACGTGGAAAACCAATACCCCACAATGACTATTGATGATATTTGCAACTTGCCTGTAAAGAATATGACAAACGAAAATGCTGTGTTGTATATGTGGGCTACTGCTCCAAAACTACCCGAAGCAATGAAGGTAATAGAAGCATGGGGGTTTAAGTATGTAACACACGGTATTTGGGATAAAAAGATGATTGGTATGGGGTATTGGTTTAGAGGGCAGCACGAACTACTTATGGTTGCTAAAAAAGGTAAGTTTAGCCCACCGCCAAGCACAATGAGAATAAGTAGTGTAATGGAAGAGAAACGAGGCAAGCACAGTAAAAAGCCTGACTTTATACGAAACTTAATAAAAGAGTGGTATCCAAGTGCTGCCAGACTGGAAATGTTTTGTAGAGAGGAGAAGCAGGGTTGGCATACTTGGGGTAACGAAGCTGAAAATAGCATTGACCTAAGCCAATATTACAGCTAACGGTTGGGTATAAAAAGGCGTTTTAATGCTTTTTATACCGTGTTAGCTGACTGGTGCGGCTTATTTAGTACAAACTTTAATTGAAAAACGAATGATAGTAAAAGAAAAAGAGGGAGGGCAATTTTTAGATATGAGAATTTGTGACAACCTTGAATTAATGGCAGAAATGCAAGACAATACAGTAGATTTAATTTATTGTGATATACTTTATGGTACTGGTAGAAAGTTTAAAGACTACCAAGACTTAAAACCTAAACGTGATATAATTGAAGAGCATTACATACCTCGCATTAAAGAAATGTACCGAATACTAAAGCCAACAGGCAGTATTTATTTGCAGATGGATACGCGAATAAACCATTGGATAAGGTGTATTATGGATGATGTTTTTGGGTATAAAAACTTTAGGAATGAGATAGTTTGGGGATACAAAACAGGAGGTGCTAGTAGAAAAGAATTTAGTAAAAAGCACGATTGTATTTTATTTTACACAAAAACAAATAACTATAACTTTGAAAACCCAAGAGAAAATAAAGTATATATTGATAAAAGTAGAGGATATGACCCAAATTTGAAATATGAATTTGATAATATTGGAGAGTATACTCTTGGATATTATACAGACTGTTTTATACTAGACAACTTTTCTACAAGATATGGCAGAATCGCTTATGCAACAAATAAGCCGATAAAATTAATTGAACGAATAATAAAAGCAAGTAGCAATGAAGGTGATTTAGTAGCAGATTTTTATAGTGGTAGCTTTACAACAGCAGAAGTATGCAAAGATTTGAAGCGAAACTTTATTGGTTGTGATATTAACCCAAATTGCCTTGAAAAGGCAAAAGAGCGTGGGCTTTTTTCTTTTACGGATGATACGCATAAAGCTGATTAAATGCGCTTATGTAGCACTTGCAGCTAACAAGTAATATCAGACATATGTCGATACTAAAATAAGAGGATTGCCCGCAATGCGGGCAATCCTCTTTCTAATTATTCAGCACTATTATCCTTAGCCGAAGCAAATCCTAGAAGTACAAACAAGGCAGAGACTAGCATTCCGTAGTCTGGATTAGTAGATGCTACATCATCAAATAAAAATGCAATTTGCTCAGCTAAGAGCGATACAAAACCCAGTACACCAAAAATTGTTGTGTTACGATCTTTTTGCAAAAATTTCATTCTATCGTATTTTAAGTTAAAAAATTAAATATTTATTACAAAATCATCAAAATCAAAGGTGATACCTAATATTTTGATTGCTTTGTTCATTTTTAGAATATCAGATATTTTATATGCAATATCTACAAAACTAGAATAGCCATCACATATATGTACAGTATAATCGGAGTCCTCAAAATCTGCTAACATCTTTGCATCTAACTCTCCAATATAAATACCAGAAGCTAAATTAGCATACGCTTGAGAGAGGTTTTTAATGACCTCTAAGCTATAATTTGCATTTCGAGATACATCTATATCACAATCAATAGAAATAGTTACCTTACGCCCTCTAAAGTCCTCAAAAGGCAATTTATAATTACCTTCTTTTACTGCAATCTCCCTAGACATGATCGAAGTTTCCACATCAAAAATCACATTTACTGTTTTAATACCTACAGCAGGGTCAAAAGGAGAATAGCGATTTTGAGGTAAAGGCTTAAAGTCATTTTTTGGGGCTTCCTTCAAATAGTTATCCGCTAAAATTGAGCCTGCCCCAAAGATAGGGTCAATACCTTTCGTACCTAAATCCTTTGCATTCTCTTTCAAAAATGTTTCCATTGAGACCTGATTCCATGTAACTTCTGGGAAGTATGACACAATTAACGCAGCCAAGCCTGCAACTGCGGGACAAGCCATCGAGGTTCCTGATAATCTAGCATAAGATTTATTTTTGTAGGTAGAGTAGATTCTGCTACCTCCTGTAGAAATATCAACAGAATCTCCTTGCGAGCTATAGCTTGCAGATTTATCTCCTTTATCAAGACTAGCAACTGAAATACAAAGTCCATCATACTTAGCAGGATAAGCTACCGTATCTTGCGAGCCTTTGCCTGCATTGCCCGCAGCAGCAAACGAGATAACACCTTTAGATTTTGCGTACTTCAAGGCTGATTCTACTTTAGGTGAAGCACTAGATGAGCCTAAGCTCATGCTGATAATCTTCTTAAATCCTTTATGCGCATCATCTAACTGTAAGTCAGCAACATATCTAATACCTTCAGCAACATCATCCATCGAGCCACTCCCAAAATCATTTAGTACCTTTATTGCTACAACAATAGTATCAGAGTTGATACCGATTGTCCCAAATTCATTGTTGGAAGCCGCTACAATTCCTGCGCAATGAGTGCCATGCCCTTGTAAGTCCTCAGATACATTTGAGGAACTAAAGTTCTTATCATATCTTGAATATGAATTTGCAACCAAATCTGGATGATCGAATACGCCCGCAGTATCCAACACAAATACAATACACCGATTATCAATCTTATTTGTATATTTTTTTGTGCCTACATACTGGTAATTCCAATCATCAATCTGTGATAGCGAACTAAACACCTTTTCGGGGGCAAGTGCGGGCAACTGAATATCAAACTTTCTCTTCATCTTTTTTAACTTTTATAAATGGAAACTTATTTACAAAATAAAAATTGTTATTAAAATATACTACTAGTGTTAAGGCAGATAAAAAAGCTGCACATATAACACCAGTAGTTCTGAAAATTGCTGCTACTAACTCTGATACTTCGACAATAGATAACACGTACCCAGTTGTAGCAGATGACGCACTCACTAATATAGGATGTGACTGAATATACTTAAATAATATAGAGGTCATTTCTTATCTTTTTACAAAAATACAAAAACTATACGCCCTTGTATTATAAGAATGCGTATAGTTTGTTATATTTATCATCTAAATATTTAAGGTACATCACTAACAATATCTGCTGATGTCATATTGTACATTTGAAATATGCAATTTGCTTCTGTTCCGTTGTCTTGTAGATAGGGATACGTATCGCCATCCCCCATACGCCACCAATGTTTTGGCTGTGTTGTCAATGTAGATAAATCAAAAGGAACACCGCTATTGTAAATGTCTGAAACATTTGCGCTTTGATCGCTGTCCCAAATTGCTAGTTCGTCTATCTTGCAACCTCCTTGCATATATTGTGATGACCCATATCTACCAACTCTTATATTGTCAGCATCTATACCACTAGACCAACCATAATTACTTTCCGACCAGCTACCATTTGATGTAACGTCAACTCCGTCAATAAATATACTGAATCTACTGTAATAGCTGTTAATATCTCCACTACTCGCACCAGTTGTTCCTCCATCATATGCAATCATAATATGATACCAAATGTTATCTAATATTGAGTTGTCTGGCGAATGAAAATTTAAGTGGTTGTTATCCGATCCATACCTAAATCGAAAACGGTTGTTACCTCCTTGATAACGTATATACATATGACCTCCATTATTTGTGTCATTATCGCCAAAGTAAAAAATAGTCTGTCCGTTACTTGTGTCGCTACTTCCTTTGAAATAAAAAGCTATAGTCCATGCATCTCCTGAGCCGCTACCATTATTTGTCCTACCTAAAGTGCTATCTAATAAAGCTGCATTAGCACCTAACCAATCTTGGTTTGATAAATTAACACTTTTAGTATTAGAAAAAGGAGGTGTAGAAACTGTAAGTACAATAGTTTGGCTATCCTGACCATTATAATTGATCGCTTTAACTGGTATGTTATAAGTACCAACTGCTAATGAAGAACCGCCTATTAACTTACGTATATTCCCCTCTACTGTCGTAACACCACTAACGTTTGATAAATCCCACTCATAGCCTACTCCGAAGTTAGCTATCAATTCATAATTCAATGTTTCTCCCTGCGTCAAAGAGATGGCCAACGAACTCGTTATAGCAGGGATATTACTTGTTGATGTTCCAGTGTTTTGAAATAGAGCGTTTAGCGAGTTTATCTTTTCTGTATCAGTTCCAGTAATTTCTGTACCTAATATTGAAACATTGCTTAAATTTATATTTGAATAGTAAATTTTAGAACCTACTATAGATGTTATGCTTAAAGTAGATGATTCTAATACTGCTTGTATAGTGTTTACAGGAAAGTAATCACCTGTATTCATTATTACAGTATTATCCTTTTGATCTAAATAAAAATCAAAAGTATCTGTATCGGATGCTACTTGTTGTCCTGTATTCCCTAATACATTACATTCATTAGTTATATAAGTCGCACACTCTTGAGGTGTTGCAAAACTATTACCCTCTGAGTCAGTAAATTCTGTGTAAGGTATATTATAAAACTCATAAATAGTATTTTGTTCATTAATACTTCTTATATCATTTTTTATATTTATTAATTGTGGGTTTGAAGGGTCTACTTCACCTGATAAACAGGAGTTCCAATAAACAGGATTACTTGACCCTTGAAAGGTCACACAATTACCTGCCTCATTTCTTACAATCTTTATAGCCATTTCTGTTATCTTAAAATTGTTATTAATATACCTAAAGGTCTTACTATTATAGGATTATCTGCCTTAATTGCTGGCAATGCAAGCGCATTTACATCTTCATTACTAGTAATCCAAGCAGAAATTTCTACCCTGTTAAGATATGTATTTGCCACAGTTCCTCCACCATAAAAAATAGGTTGAGCTGTTAGAGGAAATGTGAATGTGATATTATTTGAGTCATCTCTATTGCTATACCAAATAGCAGGCTCTACAGTAGTATTGGCTATCTGTGGTATAATCTCAAAATCAAAACGCACCCTTAATTGGTCGCCATAAACGCAATCATTTAATCTAATTCTACCAGTACTACCCTCATAGCCTGTACCTGTAGAACTAGGATACTGCAAATCATAAGAATACTCATAATCTACTAATGTCAATACACCATTTGGTAGGTTAGCCCCTTGAAATAAGCCTACACCTACATTACCTGTCGGGGTCGGAGTAGTCCAATAAGGATTATCCACCGCATCATGTACTGATTTACTCAAGGATAATACCTTCCATGTACCATTACTAACATCTTCAGATGTATAATTTATGCCCGCACCTGCTTCCCATACATAATTATTAGATAAGGGTTTGTCCGCAAATGCTCCCGTATGAGAGTAACCTGTCTGAGCTGCTAATGCCTTAACATCCGCAGCGGAAGCAGCCGTAGCCGCATCTTGAGCCGTTTGTAAGGCAGCCGAGCCTGCCAAATTAAAACCTAAATGAGTAGCAAATAACTGCATCAAAGTATCATAATCCGCAATAGGATTTATACCATCACTAGTATATTCACTGATAGGAATTGCAGGAACAAAAATTTCCTTACTAATTTTATCCCTAAGACCAATACGCAATAAAGCATTAGAGTTAGGGTCTTCACCAGAAGGCTCTTCATAAAATATCTCATAAGTATTCTTAGCATATGAATAACCATCCTTCTTGAACATAGTGTCATCAACACTAGCTGTAATGTGTACCATTGTCAATAATTTAATAACGCTATACGCTAACGCTAAAATTTATAAAATATTTTTTGCGTTATAGTTGCACGCAATAAAACGCAACTTAAACGCTATCACAATCCCCTCAGTATTAATTAGTTAACGCATCCTAAACGCATCCTAAACGCAACGCTATAACGCAACGCTTCATCAAGAAACGCAACGCTATAACGCTTAACGCAACTAGAGCAAGGCAAGCATAGCAGGCATAGCGAACTGAGCGTTCATAGCGAGCATAGCGAACTATGCGTGCAATACTCTAGTTATCTGCTGTTTATTTTACTGTACTAATATCCAGTTTATGTTTACGGCTTCTCCTACATCTAAACCTTCAAAAAGTGTAAAAGTAATACTATTTGTTGTTTTTTCAACAGTAACTATAAGTTCATCCGAACTCGGAGTACCAGACACTATCTCTACTGAGGTAGCAACAATATAGTTGCCATCTGACTTTGAAACATTAAAAGTATAACTTCCAGTTTTTGCTTCTGTTATTGTTACAGTTCCCCTGTTATCAGCATTACCAATCAAGTCCGATCTAACTGTACCCCCTTCATCATTTAACTTTATATTACCTTGCACTTCAAGTTTTTCACTAGCATCTACGGCTCTATCAGTACCAATGCCAACATTTCCTCCAGTTGATATAGTCATTCTAACACCACTAGATAAAGATGAATTACCAGAGTATGCTATAATAAACTTATCGTCCAAAAGTCCGCCATCTTCTGTGCCTATTTTCCACTGATTAGCATCTTCATGTTTAAAATTAATATGTGCCAAAGATGGACTTTCTAATGTCCAAATACTATTGCTATTTGATTTTATAAAATAGTTATCACTATTAGTTTGATGTAGTCCTTTTCTACTTATGAAAGAACCTCCATTTAATTGTACTTGTGTAGATTGATTTAAGCCTTTATTATTGTCAAACACAACCCTTAAATCACTCGCAGCACTTAACTCTACTATGTCTGAATCTGTACCATTAATTCTTTCAAAAGTATTATGATTTAAAACTAAATTTCTTTCACCACTCGCACCTGCATCTGACAACATATCAATATCTAATGCTAAATCAGAATCACCAATTTTAGTAAAGTTATTATACAAGAAACTAGCTCCCATCCTGATAAATGTAGTACCGTAGAAGTTGTTATTCTCAAATAAAATATACTCTTCTAAATCTGCCTGACGGTATGTACCAGAGCTACTTTTAACTAGATACACATTTCCTAAGAATTCATTTCTAGTTATTTTAATCTCATTACCTGCTGTCAATGCGAATTGTTCATTTATAAATTGTAAATCATTTGTATTATTGACAAATATATTGTTGTCGATATTTACGTCTATATCTCTAACTGCACTAGATGATTGCATAGAAAATGATAATGCACTAACATCAGTACCAGTAACACCTGTAAAAACCGCATTTAATGTTGAGTTTTTCATTTCAAAATAGTCAGCATTGACAATACCCCATGCACCTAAATAATCTGTTTGCTCAGTTGGTTCACCTTTATATGTGTCTGATTTTATATAAACTTTACTATTAGTTGAGTTTACAGACCATTGACCACAATTTTCCCAAATATTATTTTCAAAGGTCACTTGCCATTCAGCAGACCCCTGAATAGTCCCTGCTCTTTGTGCTTCAAACATGTAATTGTTAGTCACAAAATGCCCTTTACTTTTACCTGAGCTTCCTGTGTTCCACTGTATTGCAACACCTCGGATATATGTTAAATCATTATTGTCTATGATTACATTTTCATAAGCTTGTGTAGTATAGATAGCATGTGAAGTACCTAAGTTTTGCCCTTGATCTATTGCTGTAATAGCTTGTGCTTCTTGGTTATCTATAATACAATTTCTTATTGTTGTATAATCGCACGGGGAAATAGCTACACTTCCATAACCATCAACCTCACAATTAAAAATGTTTAGCTTAGAATTATTACCTCCTGTTATACCTAACAATTGACCTAATCCTATCGTTTTTACATTAGTAAGATTAATGTTAGTACTTGTATTTAAAGCAACAAAATTACCTGTATTACCTCGTTTGTTATATCTTCGATCATAAGCTTGACCTTGTAGTATTCCTGTATATCCATCCTCGCTGAATATCTTACCATCTACATTTGTAAGAGTTGTTTGTAAGGTTCCTAAATTAGGGTTATCAAAACCACCGCCATCTTTTATGCTTACCTCACTTGAAGAGACAAACTCTGAAATATAAAAATAGTAATATTGACTACCTGCACCTTGTAGTCTAATAATTTTATTTACATCACTTGCTGTAAATACATTTGTTGCGCTTGTTACAGTAACTTCTGTACTACTTACAGTAGTTGTAGAAAATTCTGAAGAATACGAAACAGTATCATTTAAAGCAAATGTTTGACCTAAAAACTCTGCTGTTACATTCTCAAAACTTACATTATCACAATTTTGTAAATCAAATATGTTTGGCTCTAAATTATCATTAGACCCTTCTCCCCAACTTGAATTGAAGAAGGTGTTAAAGTAAATTGTCGAACCTTGAAAATCTATTGAGAAATTATCTACATCATTTTTTGCTATTTCATCAGCAAAGTAATATGTACCTTTACTTACTGTTATATTTTTGTTTTCTTCAATAGCAGCATCTAGCAAAGGAGAATTATTTGTTGCATAAAAACCGTCAGCACTTGTTACATTTATACTAGCAGCACTAGTCAGCTCTACCTCTGTAGCACTTGTAACAGATGCAATTGTAGTAATATGTTCAGCACCTAAATCACCTGCTCCATATATACTTATAGTCTTACCAACATCACTAGAAGTAAAAGTTGAACTAGCAGAAGTTAATGTAGTAGTCCCAGTTATTGTAAAATCCGATTTTTGCACAACATCAGACTTTAAATTACTAATTAATAAAGGACTACTAAACCTTTGCCCAAATAATGATGCTACCGATATTAGTAGCATCAATGTTAAATATATTTTTTTCATTGTTTTATTTTTTATAGTCTTTCTGAAATCCATTTATTAGAACCGATGTAGATAAATTTGAATCCATCTCCTGCATCATTAATGACTGCTGTATTCTGCCCACTTACTGTATAACCATTAGTCGAGAAATCAACTGTAATAGTATTTGTACCACTTGCTGTACCTTCTGAATCTACTACCCAAAATTCCGTTCCCACTTGTGTAACACCTGAAGGAACTGTAGCTGTGATTGCTCCACCATTAGGGTCAACTAAGTTATATTCATCTATTGCTACTGTGAAATCAGATGTTTGTAGGGATGAGAAGGTCGGTTTACCATTATCATCACTATAAGCAAAATATTCAGCATCATCGTTAGGGTAGATGAATTTATTATCAGTCGCGCTAACAACTTGTCCAAGCAATGCTTCATTATTTAAACTTAACCCACCTCTCCAAAATGTAAAGAATGGATTTATGCTTTTGCTCATATTTTGAGATAAAAACGTATTGCCATGAAACTCTAGAGCATCTTCATCAAGTGTACCTACATTTAAGCTAAAATAAGTTCTATTATAAGTGCTGTTAACAAACACATTATCAACAAAATTCATCTTCGCTGCTGCTGTTTCTAAAACTTGCGGAACCATAGGATAAAACTGAGTTACAAAACTCACTACCCAAGCACTACCATTATATTCTTGTGTTTGATTAACATCCACAACATACGCATAATCTCCTAAGGCAGGTGAAGGTATTGCAGCATCTCTAGCAGTTGCATCAGCATAAACAGGTATATCAAAAGGATTAACCTTATCTATTGTATTGTTTATAAATGTAATTGGATTTGCTATAGAAATAGATTGATCTCCACTAGATATAGAAAACTCATTATTACTAACAATTACATTTCTTGCATCTAATCCTGTACGATTTTGTAATATTCTAATACCACAATTTACAATATTGCCAGAAAACTTAACATTACCTTTTGGCGCAATAGTTCCAGTAACATCTAATGCTACTAAGTTTGTCTTATCAAAATAACAATTGGTAATAGATAAAACACTACTGCCTGTAGTAGCTGAATTAGTACCTAGTCTAATAGCAGGTGCAGTTGTTGATAGATTAAAATCATAAAACTTATCTCCGTCTATAAATAGTGAATCAAAAGCTTCCAAACTTAATCCAAATGCAGTTTCAACATTTGTTGTACCGTCCGTTAGTATATTTGAATTATAGCCTCTCCAGACGTTACCTGACATATAAACTATAGCGTCGTTTGAATTGATATTAAATGGCTTACTGTCTTGTATCTGATTATCTCTAAAGTAAATTTTATCCCTAGAATTACCTAAAGCAGTAACTACTTCTGCACAATCGTAAAATGAGTTACCGTAAATATGATACAAGCTTTGTTCAGTATTAATGCTTGAACTGGTATTCCATTGTAAAACTGTACCTTTAATTTCAATAAATTCATTATTATACCAATGCCCTGATCTATGTCCACTATAAGCATAAATTGCATGTGATGTACCAAATCTATCATATTCTGCTCCAGAATTGCTTCTATCATCAGAATTTATCCATGCCGCGTCTGAGTTGTCAAATATATTATTATACACATATGTTTGTTCACCAGTACTTACAGCGGTGCTACCATAACCATTCACCCTATTATTGTAAATTTTTAAACCGTAACTAACATCATTATCAGTTGCACCTTTATCTACTCTTACAAAAAAACCTGTACGATAAGATGTATTATTCCTCACTTCACCTCCTACACAGTAACCTCTGTATCTTACTACAGCACCACTATTTGCTTGTTTATTTTCCCATCTAGCATAAGGTACTACAGTGTTATTTAATTCTTGATCGGCATTATATGTTGTATTAGACCAGTTACCACCTTCTTGGTCGGCATCTACTCTACTTTCATCTTGTCCAATATTATAACCTAAAACTCCATCTAGTATAAAGTTATCAGATTCATCAACATAAATCAAATGAATATCAAAAGGAGTTTTATCACTAACACCATTTGCTGTTTCAGCAGCATCATCAAGATTAGTTGTTATATAACTATTTGGGTTTGTTGACACCCAATTTAGTCTAGGTAGACCAATACCCTTGATAGTAACGTTATTTTGATTAACTAAAATACAGGAATTGTTTTGTTGGTTTGCATCTAACCTTTGACCAAATATCCACCCATTACCTTCTGCTTTAAAAACAATTTCTTTTTGACCATCAGTAATTAATTGGTTAATAATTGGCGACATATCTGTACCCCAATATCCTGTAGTATTTGATACAGTAACAGTAGGTGCGTCAGTGACTTCAATCTCAGTAGCACTAGTTACAGAAAAAATAGTAGTAATAAGCTCATCACCATCCATGTAATCTCTATTATCACCATCCATTATTCTCCGACCTGCACCATTTATTTGTATTAACTTACCCACATCTGAAGCAGAAAAAGCACAATCAGCACAAGTTACAGTAGCATCTGAAGCTGTTGTGTTAAACACTAAAGTTGAATCCATATCAGCAGGATATTCACTATTTACAAGGTAAGAACCACCGCCGCCGCTAGAATTAATGACAGAGCTTAAATTTTCTTGTGTAAATCCACTTTCACCAACAACATTTATATTAAAGACATAACCAGATACATCTGCTGTAGTTGCTGTACTACTGTTTTCATCATATCCTTTAATAATAGGCATATCATTATTAGAAAAATCTTTTAAAGTTCTTAAATTATCTATACTAACAGTACCAAATGGATTAGAATCACTTGCCCCCTCATCAAGTTGTATAAATGCGTTTAAGTTTGTACTAGAATTATAAATTGTACCATTCGCATCTTCATTCATTCTATCTATAAAACAATCGTTAATTAATAAATTTCCAGTAGAATATTTTATTGTAAAGTCTGCATTATTGTTAGATGGAAAAAACGTCGAGTTATTAAAAGTAAAAGTAGCTTTTGATTCAGTAGCACTAGGCCATTGAGATAAATCTATTCTTGCATTTTGATAGAAAACACAATCTTCAAAATTTAAAAAATATCTGTCATCTACTTCATTAGAAGGCTCACTATTTAAACCTAAATAAATAGGAGCATCTACTATACATCCTATCATTGAAGTAGAATTTCCTAATTGAATTGTAGTCTGACCTCCGTCATATGGAGCATTAAACGTACAATTGATTATTTGTGTAGGCCAGCTTTTAGATGTAATCAATAAAGGCTCAAAGTTATTAGATTGCCAAATACAATTTTCAAATGATCCTATCCATCCTTCTCCTGTTATATCATTACCTGAGCTACTGAAATTTCTATATGAAGTTGTGTTATTGTCACGGAATAATACACCATTAAAATTAGGTACAAATGCAGGGTGTAAATAATAACCCCCTCCAAATATTGCATTTGTAGAAACTACTCCATTGTCATTTACACTAGCTTCACATACAGTACCACAATCATATACTTCACCTTGATTTTTTACAACTTTAGATAATTTATTTGCTAAACCTCCTACCCAACTATTGCTAATGGCATTAGCCTGTTCTTTTACATTATTACTATATACATTTAACCATGTTCCAGACAATCTAAGATTAAAGTCCATTCCTTCAAAGTCACAATTGTTAAAAGTAAACTCTTTATAATTATCTTGTAAAACAGCAGCAGTAGTGTCTGTATTTAAAGAAGAAATAAAAATAAGTTCCTCATATAAAGCACTTGCTTCATTATCCTGAACATTCCATGATTTACCATAGGTCTGTATATCTGAACTATTTGCATTTTCTTCAAACCTAACACCTATATAAGATTGCCCACTTACAGTATAATCATCTGCTGTTCCAAAATTACTTGTAAAACTTATGGTCTTACTAGGCTCGTCAAATGCTGAAACAATAAATACATTTCCTGCTGTAGCATCATCTACTTGAAAAGCAATAGTATCGCCTGTGCTTAAATTACTCCAAAAACCACTAGATTGACTTCCTGATAATAAAACTGCGTCTTGATCTCCTGAAGGCTTAAATGTTACTTCATAAGTTTCTAATAACCATCTATCGGAATAACCTTTTAGATATAAATCATCTATATTAATGTTTCCAAAAGTATGTCTAAATACTTTTCTTGTACCTCTAAATCCCTTTTTCCTTGGATGTATGTATAAAGTATTTTTATTACCTTTTATAGTTAAATCCTTTTCTACAGTAAGAGCATCATCTCCCTCAACCCATATGTGTAAGTCATCAGTTAAGTTTAGAGTATCAGAATAATTGTAAACAAAAGATTTTAAAATTGCCCAATTGCTTTGCATCTCAGCTTTACTTAATCCTTCCCCATACTTTACACCTATAAAAGATAAATTTACCAAAGAAATATCTCCAATTAAAACTGCTTTTTTTGAAGCTGTGATGCTAAAAGAAGTTATATTATCTCCTTGTCCTTTTTCTATTTTAAAATCTGCACTATTTTCTCCATCTTTAACAGATACAATCCTATTAATAGGTAAATAATCAGCTTCTAACAATTCATCTAAAGAATTGTAGCTTTGAGAATAAGCTGCAATACATATAATTGTTAAAAATATTGTTAATAAGTTATTTTTCATTGTATTTTTATTTTTAAAGATTCATTATAAACCATTCTCCTAAATCTTCTGAGTATCTTAATTCATATACTTTACCTAGCTCTGGAAGAATAAAATTAGATGATCCATTTATTAAAACAGCATTTGCAGTTTCTACTGCACATCCATCACCTCCGTCATTTTCACTTGAAGAATCGCAAATGAAAAAGATACTAGCAGTATGTTTATATGAAACAACTGGTATAGTATATGCTACTTTAGTATCATCATCAATATTATCTGTCAATTTTACAATTGAGTTAATATGCCCAACGACTCCTGTTAAAGAATTAGTAGTAGATATATCATTTCCGTTTCCTCTCCAAAACAAATCTTTTGTTGTAGAACCTCCATCATCTGTAAATGCTATTCTAGTTAATCCATTATCTTCATGTCTTACTAATGTAGATTTGTTGGCATCATCTTGTAATGCCAATTGCCATTGTGAACCATGTTGACTGGACAATCTACCAATAGGAGTTGTACCATTTATAATTACTTTCCCCGAAGAAGTTATCACTAAGTCCTGAGAACCTGCCGAAACTCCTAAATTCATAGCTAAATTTTTATCGTTAATTTGCCAATTAACAGTAGTTCCATCATCTGCATATCCAGTTAGAGAAGTAAAACCTGCTCCATTTTCTCTTTGTATAGACATATCCCCTTCTACAGCTAAAGACTTACTACTAGGTAAAGTTTCACTGTCTTCAAACCCTACTCCTACTTGACCGCCATTGTATTTTATATCTGTTGAAGAAGTTGTGGCTCCTGTACCATCTAAATTTGTCCAAACAGAACCACCGCCGCCAGTAACAGTCCATACAGAACCACCGCTAGAAACTACAACATCCCCATAGTCTCCATCACCTACTATAGCTGTACCTGAAGAAACATTCACCACATAAGGGTCAGCAATAGTACCCGAACCAGTTATAGTTACGTTTGTACCTGCATTTACTTTTGTTTCAGAACCATCTGCTGCAGGTTTATTATCAAGATATACTAAAGCGGATTCTACATTATTATTCCCTGAAAGAGGTGTAGCTAAGGGTATCAAATCTGCGGTAGCAGCACTCGCACTAGTTATTCTACCTTGAGCGTCTACAGTTATATTTGATACATTGTAAGTTCCTGCTACAACCGTAGTATTTTCTAGTTCATCCGCACCAACAATATCATTTTTTAAGGTGATAATTTTACCATCTCCTGAGATTGTCATGTCTCCATAATCTCCGTCCGATAAGCCTCCACCGCCTTGTCCTGTACCTCCGCTACACTCTTTTAAATAGCCGAGAAGGCTAAAAGGTGTTGAAAAGTTTTTTATGTTACTCATATTAATAGTAACCTTTTTCATAGTCCAATCTCTAAGGATAACAGTATTACCTCTTAATAAAATATCGTAAGGACTACGAACTAAAATGTCTTTACCTGATGACCTAGAATCTAGTACTAGACCATTAAAAAACTGCCTACCAGAGCCATACTCATCGCATAAGTCGCACTCAGTAGCATTAACAAAATAGTCTTCCACACAATATAAAGAGTATGATTGAGACATTATGTTATTACTGAATAGCATTAAAAGAAATAATGCTATTATATTAAATAATGGTTTCATTTTTTAAATTTAAAAAAAGGGAAACCTAAATTAATAAGCTTCCCTTATAATTATAGAATGAGAGAATTGATTATACAAATCTTTTACTGAACGCTACCTTAGCGAAATTGTAGATTGTACCTCCTAATGTCAAACTCATAGTCTTATCATAAGTATCTGCAACTGAGATTTTTACGATATAAAGACCTGTAACCATGTCAGGAGTAACCTCTACAGTTGCACTATTTGCAAGCGTTGTATCCGTTAAGCCAGCAAAGCAAGTAGAAACTAAAGCAGATTTTAACTGCGCTGCTTCGCTCGCATTGTCCGCAGTAATCGCAGTAATATCAGAAATTTCTACCCCTACTGCAACTGAATCAACACCATCAGAGAAAGCATCTACCGTTGCTGCTACAGAAGCAACATCTAAACGGTAAGTAGCAACTGTTTCTACAGTAGTAAGTCTAGTAGCTGTGTCTTCAGTTTCGCCTGCTAATTTGATAGCAGAAATTGAACCTTCACCAATATGTACTACTGTTACTGTACCTGAAGAGGCTGCATCATAAGAAACATCTAAGTAAGCATCTACTTCATAAATACGTAATACCTTCTCGAAGATAAAATTAAATACCGCATCCGTATCAGTAGCTACGATAGTATTCTCAGGATACATAACATAGTCAACACCTTCTTTTGTGTAAGTTACAGATTCTAGTGTATCACTATCCGCACCAGCACAAACAATAGTATCTTGACCTACGCTTGTCGTTTCACTCTCCTGAGATTTTGTAGAGAACTTTAAGTTATTGATTGGATCAGCATGAGGGTTGTCTCTAAATAACCCGAATTTTGAAATGTCTTTAATTAACATTTGACTATTTTTTTAAATTTAAAAAAGTGTTATCAACTTGTGACCATTTATTCCCATTCGGGTGAGGACAAGTTATCTTTACCATCTCAAAGTCATCAGACTCTTTGGTGGTTCTTAATTTGATTAGCTCGTCAAAAGATAATGGCTCATCCATCTTATCTTTTAACCGAGGCATATTTAGCATATAAGGCTTTGTAGCAAATGGACAACCACACTCAGTACATCCATCCATCTTGATACCCATAACCTCAACTTTGCCTGCAAGCGGACACTCACTACATACCTTAACACGAGCATCCCCATGCTCCCTTTTTGCGAGTTCTACGCCTGCAAATACAGCCTTTAATAGCGTATTCTTTTTGAATCTTTCAATACTATCCAAAATAATATCGACCATATCCTGCTCCTTTTACTTTATCATTTATAGTAGATAAGTCATCAATAGATGATAGACCATCTTCTAAAATTGGTTTATAATTATCATACACCCCATCAGTATTATTACTTAGTATAAAGTGATTCATATTAAAATAAGCTCTCTCGGCATTACCTAAACAAGCTTTATGTAAAATATGATACTCATCATCGCTTGCGTGTTCGTAAGTCTTACCTAAATTTTTAACGATACCCTCAGGTCTAATTTGTGAATGCATAACCCCAAGTAAATTGGCAATAACTTGCCATGAAAGCCATTCAGCCATAAAGTCATACCAAAGTGTACTAAATGCTTCCGTAGAAAATTTATCTGCATACTTAAAAATACCACTATCTTCACCAACTAAAAACTCAGGAGTCTGCCCATGATAAAAAGCACGAATTTGGTCATCCGTAAAATCAGGCTTTAATTTTACTGTATAAAGAATCCCATTATATACAAAGTTGTCACCTACCTCCCAATTCGTAGTACCATCACTCTCAATAACAAATTCTGTAAAGTTGCGTACATCAGAATGTTCTATTAAATCTGCAATCAATTCTGCATAGAAAATTTCTCCAATAAGAGTCCTAGCCTCTTGATACTCAATAGTAAATATATTACGTATAGTAAGTCTAGGAAAACTGCCTCCTAAGCCCGCATAATATATCACCTCAGCAGGGGTCAACAATGTTCTACTCTTCAGCTTCAGCATCAGTATCTTCGTTTAAGGTGTTCTTAATTAGGTCTTTATTAGCAGCAGCACTACTATCCTTTACATCAACTCTCGCACCACTCTTCAAATTATAATTTAATTGAGCTACTACATCAGCATCTTGAGTCAATGCTAACATATTTACTAACTCCTTAATCTTATCTTGAAACTTAATGCTATACATCTCTTGACTAGGCAGTAATACACTACCTATCTCATTTAACATCCATCCCCATATATTTTCCCAAAATTTCTGTAAAGGAGTAATAGTTGTCACATTCTTAATATTAAATAAGTCAATAACAATATTACTACCAGTATTACTCTTTACTTCTTTCATTCCTGTTAACTGCTTCTCCCATCCATGCATAGCATAAATATAAGAACTAGCTCTATCTAATTCTTTATCTTTCCATGCCCAATCTCTATTCAATTCTAAATCAATAGCAATAGGAGGCTTCTGACCAAACGGATACTCAATACCCGCCAAACTTTTAGCCTGCAAATGATCGCCCTCCCTTGTCATTAATCCCCTCAAGGAATTCATACGACGACGATGCTGCATAATCTTATCCTCCTCATCCCCATCATAACGTGTTGGGTCTAACTCCTCAAAAGCTAATACCTTCTTTGTGACAAACTCAGTACCACTTATCTTTGCACTTACATCACTAAACGCATACTCACTATACATATAATTTAATACACTCAATGTATCTGGCCTACCATAAAACTTGCTCTTGTCCGCATTATTCTTTATATGTACAATAGTCTCAAAGATAGTACCATTCCCTCGCTCTCTCCAATTCCACTCCTCAGCAAACATATCAGTAACAGGATATACCTTCGGCTTACGCTGCCTCCAATAATCCTCATCCCAATACTCCGTTACAATCGCATTCTTTAAATTGTTAGAACCACTGCGAGGAACCAATAAAGCAACTTGAGTGTAATGAACAGGCTCAATATATACCTTACTCTCTCCTCCCGCCTTAACTAAACGTACTATAAACCATGCATTCCCAGAATCAGTATAATGATGATACCCAGATTTAGTGTACTTTATAATATCAGTTAATCGCAAACCCATCCCACGCAAAGCCTCAATATATGATACCTTAGTAGAACGATCTAACTTGTTATCCAAATTCTCAGTATCATAAAAGCCACTAATATGTGGCTGCTTTATATCCAACTGCTCGCCAAATGCATAACTTATTATATTTAATTTACAAGCTACATGACTCTGACTTACCGAACTCACATCATATAATAAACGCAACATACTGTGACTACTCTCATCAGTAGTCCCATAATATGGCATTATATTATACTTCTTAAATAATATACCCAACTTCTTTGAATCTCTAATGGACTCAGGAATCGGATTAGTTAATTGTAGCATATAAAATTAAAATATTATTAACCCGCAATACTCACATACACACACATACGCACATACGCAAGAATACGCAAGAATAGGCAAGAATAGGCAAGCATAGGCAAGCATACGCAAGAATACGCAAGCATACGCAAGCATTGCGGGCAATTAGCTATTATCCTAAAGACGTTTCAGGAATAGAGGTTGTATTCACATACATAGGAGGAAATAAACTTTCTCCACCTAAATCCATCTCATCTCTAGCCTTTGAAGTACCAAATTCACCAGAAGCATCTAAGTGACGTACAATACGTAAAGACTTAATCTGCTCAGTAAATGTTCCATCGTAGTCGACCCCGATGAGCCGAGCTTGACAGTTATTGTCATAGACAACTGCCACAATCTTACATACAGATAAAGCATTCAAAAAGATTTCACGATCTGCCTTTGATTTACCTTCAAAAGTAACAGTAATCAATTGCTCATATACATCAGCGTCTTCTGTGAAAGTAAAGTTGTAAGAGCCAAGTTTACGTTCAAAAGTTAGGGTATGCCAAGAAGAATCATCCTCAGAACCAGTATATGCAAATTGGATAACTTCTCCATCAACATTCACATTTGAATTCGCCGTATTGGTTGTCATCACATCCCAATCAATATGCTGATTTTCGATCCACTTAATTGTTTTAAGGCCACCACGTAAATTACAGTCAGGACTCTGACCCAAATTTCCTAAAGTAGCTGTAACAGTACAAGCCATTATTTTTAGTTTTTATAAGTTAATTAATTATTGAGGTACTGCATATCTTTGCGTACCAACAAAGAAGTCCGTATCAGCAATAGTCGTAGCAAATAACGCATGAGCCGCAAAGTAATACTTACCTAATTCACGTACATCAGTTTCACGCTGAATAATCATACCAATATTTGGAGAATCCAAATTAGGTAAATCCGCAAAACTAGCACCTAAACTAATATTTCTTGAAGAAGTAATAGCTGCAAAGTGAGTTGTTCCTGTCAAATAACGATCTAAAATATTAATGTCAGAAATAGGAATTACTGGCATATCATCAATATAATATACGTAAATCGGCTTAGAACCTCCAATACCTTGACGAGAAAATTCTCTACGAGTTAATCTAGGATTAATATCATTGAAAGAAATAGTCTGGAAACGGAACTCACGAGCAATCGCTCTGTAAATAGATGGAGAAACCAAGAATAAAGGCTCATAACTACCATCACTTGTAGCTGCAATTCCGCCCTCATCCATCAAATGCTGTAAATCCGCAGGAGCAGAGTCACGTAATGCATCATATAGTGCTGTAGCATCACCAATAAAATCTTTTCCGTTCTCAGAAATATCCGTTGTGGAAATTAAATCTTCAAGATTTAAGTGTCCATAAAGAGTTGGGTCAGACTTTGCTAGTTGGTCTACTAATGATACCCAACCGTTTACTGTGCCTGATGTGCGAGCGAATAAAGAACGGATATCAACTGGTGTTTCAGCATTATATGCAAACTCAGGTGCAGTCATATCGTGTAGAGAACCAACAGTTAGAGAAGTTCTTGCTCCTAAAACAGCATTCTCAGATAATACTTGAATAAGACGGTTCACTTGACCTATCGCATTTTCGTCCATTTGAACAGGCTGATTAGGATTCCACGTCAAGAAATGCTTAAATGTAGAATCAAAAAGCTCATCATAGCAATAAGATTCATTGATCTTGGCTTTCGTAGGAGTGAACTCTTTACGGCCAATACGGATTGACCCTGTTTCATCCCATCCACAAGAACGATGATTTTGCCACATAAGTGGTTGTCCCTTTAGAGAGTGGATTACGTACTTCATCTCTTTATTCAAGCGCATATACGAATACAAGCCGAAGGTACGTTGGTAAAATCCCATTGTATCCTGAAGCTGCTCTTGCATGAAATAGTTGATAGAACCCGTAGGAAAGGATAATTGTTGGTTCAAGTTATTAAAACTTGGTTTCACAAACAATGTTGCCATTTTCTTTTAAAATTTAGTTTGTTAAATAAAAATAAAATACCTAATCCTACGGACTAGTATTTAGAGTCGTTTAAAATAATTAAATTGCCTTGCGCATCAAACACACTAGCTGATTCTTGTAATGCCTCTGGTGCATCCGAATTACCTTCGATGGCAGGCTCATTAGCTAATTCAGCAGTTAAATTGCTAAGACTTGTAACGTTACTTTCTAGCGTTTCAATTTTAGCGTTTACGTTTTCTAGCGTTTCTAGCGTTTTCGTTACTGTTTCAAGCGTTTGCGTTATAGTTTGTACTTTTTCTGTTAGTTCAGAATTTTGTGACTGCAACTCGCTAACAGATGCGGCCATTGCTTGTAGCTCTTCCATAGAAGATACCGTTGATAACGCCGCCTCTAACTCGGCTGATTGGTCTTCAGTATAATTCCAACCGAACACTTTGTTAATAGAATTTACGATATTTGAAATATTCATATCAATTTCAATTTTATTAGGAATAATTTTATTATCTAAATTTAGATCGTTTACAATATGATTTATCAATTCTTTCTCAGTAAATACCCCATCAATAAGTCCTCTCTTTTTTGCTTCATTTGCTATAAATAAATCGCCATTTAAAGTACTCTCCTGTAACTCTTGAGGGATGCTTCTATACTTTAAAACTTGATTTTTAAATATCTCAGTTTCAGCATTTAGTGAAGAAATTAATTTTGTGTTATCCCCTAGAAGATAGTCTCTCAGACCTTTATTTTTGTGAGTACTTTCATCTGAATATAGGCTGTCTACATTCTCTTTTAGGTACTCGACCATTTCTTTATTGATCTGTATCATTGTGCCAATACTTCCAATCTTTGCGCTTTCACTACTTAGAAATATGCCGCCCATAGAGGGGAGAGTTGCCCTAACAGCCGCACTTCCCAGAAGGTGAGCATATGTATATACAGGAGTGTCCATATCAGAGATTGCTGATTGGAGTACTGCTCCTGCCATTGCCTCACCTCCTCCTGAATTTACTTCTAAAACGATAGCATTTACATCTGGGTCTTTATCAAGGGCTTGTAACTCAGCTATCAATGATTTAACTCCTTTTGTAGATAGAGAGTCCTGAAGTCTCATAACGCCCTCAAGGTGCGCTTTTCGTATGCCATTGCCTAAATCTTGAGGCTTAGAAGCTTCTCTACGTTCACTCATTCCTAATTCGGAAAGTGTGACTCCGCTTTTCACAAGTTCCAGTTCATGGAAGAACTTATTTAAAGCAGCAATCCCGAAATCTATATCAATTTCGAGAACTGAAAAACTATTGATTAAATTTTCGATTCTTTTTTCCATGCTACAAATATAAGATATTTATATACCTATGCACCTTACATAAGTGTATATATTGTTATATTTATCATTATTTTTTATATTTGCCGATATTTTTACCAATAACTCTAATTTTGTGAGTAGGGAGTTTGGTCTTTCTTGAAATCTGAGCTGCCGTTTGATTTTTTCTTAACCCCTCAATGACAAAAGGATAAGTCAAAGATGCTGTGTTTAGCATAGACAGAAATTCTAAACTTTCTAATGGGATGTCTTCTAAATTTTCTACTTTAGAATTTACAGCTACTCGATTGTAAAACTCAAGTAGCAATTTGGTATTATTACTCATATTATGTGATTAAGTATTTTGCTAATTTTTCTTTTAAAATGATAGGCCATGCGTCAGAGGTGAAGCATTCGGTTTGCCCTTTAAAGGTTATGGTAGGATTGAATTTATAGTGTCTATATTCTCTTAGTATTTCATTTTCTAGGTCGTATATCAAATCAGGCTCTTGCTCTAACAAAACAGTTTTTTTAATTTTTAAATGATTATATTTCATACCACAAAATCTTTCTTTCACAGTCCTGCTCGTGATTCCAATTTTAGTGAACTTTTCCCCAGATGTTTTACATATAAAATATATCAAGTATAGGAATCCTTTACCTTTATTGTTTTTTATACAATAATTTTTAAAATCAGTTCTTGAATATCCTCGCTTATACAGCAAAGGATGTGAGTCTCCCCTATCTTTAAATTGTTTAGGATATACATACCAATCATTTTGCGGAAAATCCTTATGCTTTATTAATACTTTAGTTCTTGAGTCTACGTATTCAACATAATCAAATATATAATCATCAAAATCTGGCCTTTTTGCTTTACAATCCTGAATCCATTCTTCAGTTGTCCATCTATAAGTCCCACTTATCATAGGATGTGATATTCCCCTATCTTTAAAACAATTAGGCATTACTTCCCATCTATACTCAGGAAACTCCTTATGTTTTATTAATACTTTTGTGCGAGTATCCACATATTCGACCTTACTAAAATCGTAATCATAAAAATCTGGCCTTTTTTTTCTACAAGCCTCAATCCATTCTTCAGTTGTCCATCTATAAGTCCCACTTATCATAGGATGTGACCGCCCCTTATCTTTAAAATTAGGAGGTATTACTTCCCATGGATGCTCAGGGAAATCCTTATGGATTATTAAAACCTTTGTATCAGCATTTATATATTCTACCTTGCTAAAATCGTAATCCTCAAAATCTGGCCTTTTTTCTCTACAAGCCTCAATCCATTCTTCCGTTGTAAATTTTTTAGGCATCTACAAGTGTTTTTATATAATTATATTCTCGTTCTAGCTCTTTTTTTCCTGCACACGTGCAACCATAGAACCTAATTTTAAAGAGCCTCAATCGAAATTCTTTTAGATCGTTATTTTCGTATAACAATAAAAGTTCATGTTTAGTTTCATCTGATAGCGATTTTAACAAATTATATTTCATTTACTCGCAATTACTTTGGGTGAATAAATCAATTTGAAATATACTTCCGTTAGGTTGTGGACTACTGGAGATACTATAAAATGGTGCTGCAGTTGCTACAACCTCAAGAGTTGGGTAGTTCACAAATGCACTCCCTACAGGGAAATACAACTCTAAGAATTGTTGTATATCAGATTGCAGTCTCAACTCTTGTTCTTCTTGTTCTGGGAGTGTACCATCTAAAATATATGGAAACCCGAAGATATGTGAATACGCCTCTTTTAAACTTGTATTATCTTGTAATATAATATCAAAAATATTTTTGTTTTTTAGATTTATTGAGTACGTACAAGTTCGAAAACACCCCAATAACTTCTCAGGAATTGGGCAAACTGTAATAGGTGTAGAGATGATGTCCGTAAACAAGTAGTCATTTATTTCTAAAAGTTTTGCAGGATATACAATGCTGCCATACTCTATGAGCAGAGGCGTTCTAAAATCTAATTGCCTATATAAATTAGCATCTATATTTAATAAATATTTATGTAGATTAGATTTAAGTATATCAGCAATTGGAAATTTTAGCATTGTGTTAAACAAATCATCATATTTGTAACCATATACTACCGAGTACTCAGATATACGTACAAGTTCTGATACACTGCTCGAAAAAATCCCCACTCCCGACACTACAATTCCATCTACATCAGTATAGGCATAATTATATGTCGTATAATTATTTCCTATATCTGACGCATTACTAATCCTGAATTTCATTGTGGACGCATCATATGATACAGTCCCAGACAAAGTAGGGTCACTATCAATATATGTCTGCAAGTCATTCACAAAATTTGAGGCATCTTGCGGAATATTATACGGAAAGTTGAACCCTACCACACTACTTAAACTAATAGCATTTAGGGTAACATCATTTAAGGTTACTTGAGATATACTCGGTAAGTTAAAGGTAAAAGTTGCATAATCGCTGAAACCCGTATTCTCAATACTAGTATAAAAGTCAAAGCACTGAGAGAAATTTGGTGTTTGGGTTACTTGAATTTTTGTGCTTGTATTTAAGGGGTCAGGATATTCAAAAGGTAAATTTTGTTTGGTATATACAACTAAGTCCTCAGATTCATTATAAAAACGAGAGTATTGATGAGAATGGTTATCAAATATTAAAATTCTGGGCTGTATATCGGTAGAGAGTGTACCAAATGTAAAATGTGGATTACCTTCTGTATCTAAATTATCTGTTATTGCAGGTAAGTTAATATCCTTTGTAAATGATAAAAGTTGCAATTTAGAATTTGAAGTAGCCTCAAAAAATGGATTCTCAGACTCATCGGTTTCGCTATTATCAAATCCATATTTACCAAAATCAAAAATACGAGAATATAAAGGTAAACTTAAATCTAAACTATCTGTATATGCATCACTTGTATTTTTGAATTGAAATTGTTTATATCTACTTAAATCTTGACTTTTAAATTCTACTTTTAATGATTCTGGTTGGATATAATTTGAAACGTTTATGGCATCTCTAGTAGGTTTAAAATACCCATCAACCGCTTCATAATGAATGCTAGTATTCTGCTCTGCAAACATTTCGACTTTTCTATCTAAAATATTGAAATCAAAGCGAAATCCCATATGACTTAATCCTCTCAATAATTCATCGAAGGTATATTCACTTGATAAAAAGTTCTTTATTATATGCTCATCTCCAAGGTATAAATGCCTGCCATTTGCGAATGTATTTATAATTGTACCTTCACCAAATATTAGATTACCTAAATATGCGTTATTTATAGCCGTTTGTGTATCAGGGTTAATATCTGTTCCATCTAATAAACTATCGAAGTAATCATTACTGCCAATTAGGCTAACTCTTAATGTATCTTCAGGTCTCCAATCTATAATATCAAATTGAATATTGTCATTTATCTCGAATTGGTTTAATTCAGTAATGTTATCAGGTATCTCGTATGACTTGCAATAATAACGTATAGAGTCAGGATTTGGCAAGGCTCTAAGATGCTCTACAGTTAAGACAATATAACCTCCATCAACAGAATTCATAACCGATAATAATGTACCTCTAGTAGAGCCATTCCCATTTACTACTTCAGAAGCCCTAAAAATTAAATCTACATTTAATCCAAGATCACACGTCACACCTGACTCATTACTTATATTAACAAATGTTTGAACAGGTAAGGCCATATTATTAGAATCTTGAACGATAGTCCAATCATCTTGAGTTTGATTTTCAGTGGTGTTATCAAGGTAAGAATTACTATCTTTACTAATCTTGAAAAATATTTTATTACCTGAATTGTATTTGTAAAAATCTTTACCCATACAGTAAAGATAAATTTTGCGATACCATTGAGAATTATAAAAGTCTGTACTGAATGAATAACCTAACTCACAAAACCCTTGCTTTAATAGTGCGTGTAATGATACAAACATTCGCATATCATTTGCACATAATTTGTTAGAATAGTAATCTAAGTATCTACCAAAATTGCCGAAGCCATAACGAACAGGGTTTGATCCTGCTATATCAATATAATCAGGACTATTCCAATAGTGTAGCACCCCTTCTGCATCTCCTACACTCCCCATTACAAATCTTGAGTTACCAAGATTTATATTATTTAATGTAAGCTGTTTTGCTTTGTCTTTCACATTAAATTCTTGGTCAGATAGTTCTACCGAAAATTCTTTAGTGTTATCGTCATAAGATTTTACTCTTAACTGAGTATAAGGTAAATAAACACCGTCTACAAATAATCTTATTGTAATCGGTTCAAAGTTAAAATCTAATGTGTTGTGTATATACTTATTTAAGATAAAGTAGTTCTTATCACTACTAGGAAGGGAAAATCCTAAAATACCCTCCCCTTTTAAGTCTTCATATTTGTATAAATCCTTTACTTTTTTAGTTATTCTAATACGAGTGTCTTCCTTTAAGTCAAAATATAATTCTCCGTTATCTAAAAATTTTGTTGGTGTATTTTCTGGATGTTCGTATATTAATATTTTCATTATTGTGCTTTTAAATTACTGCCCATTCTACCTTTAAATTTAACTTCTAATACTCCCGCATCTTGGCTGATTTTTATATTTCCATTTTCTAGTATAGCTTTATTAAACTTATAATTTATAGCTGCACCTACTGGGGTAGCTATATTATTATCTACATATATATAAAAACTATTTGAATTGAAAAATTGTTCCGTAAAATCAATTATTTCTAAATTGTTTCTACGCATTTTATGTACGGCATTGAAAGACCTGAATGACTGATTATTCGAGGACGAGAAGCCTGTTCTTAATTTCCCATATCCTTTATCTGATATATCGACAAAGCTGCGAATAGTTCCTGTCTTTCTTGATAAGCTATATAAAATATCGAATGGTAATGAATTATATCCGCCTAACCTATCTAAACTGTAAATTGCAGATTTGTAGGCTACCTCTTTCATATCACAACCTAATATCTTTACCGTATAAGTTTTAGATACTTTACCAGTAAATATAATTTCTATTTTTGCTATATCTTGATTTTCAAGATTAACAGTATCAATACCATTATATTCTTGAGTCGGATTGGATGGATTATATGCAGGCAATAAAAATAAAGTATTACTGCTGCCAGTATAATAAAATAAATTTGTAATACGAGTGCTATTTTTATTAACCGTACCACTCAATATATTCATTAATTGGCACTCAGAATTATAATACTTAACTTCATAATTTAAAGTGTTGGCAGTACCATCAATAGGATTATAAACTTGAATAAAATCTGGCGTATTAACATTTACCGTTGTGGTATTTGGTCTGCTTGTTAATATCACAGACTTAGCACTTGTTATACTTGTAGAGGTGCTAAACAAATCCTCAAAAGTATTTATTGAATTATATGCATTCACTACATACATAGTATTACTAGAGTCATCACTTGTATAAGTAATACTACAAGTTGCCTCATCAATTATTTGTCTGCCCACGATTAGTCGCACATCTTTGCCATAGCCCTCAGAAACGCTATCTAATATAGCGTTTGTATAAACGGGAAGTAGCGTTTCAATAAACGGTAAAACTAGCGTTCCTAAACGCAACGTTAAAGTACCGTTTATATCGTCTATAGCGTAGCGTTGCGTTAAAGCGTTTCCGCCTGCATCTGTTAGTTGATAAAATAAGCGTTCAGTAATTCCAGATGTAGGGCTGCCTGTAAGTTCAACTTCAAAAACAAATTCGTCAATAGTTGATATATAATTTGGCGTACTATTTATTTGTGCGAGCATTATCTATTTATTGTATTGTTTAATGAATTTAATCGTTCAGAGAGTCTGTTTTCATCTTGTCTCCCTTCTACTAGACCTTGTCTTGACCCTTGAGCAACTGCTACAGATAGTGTTTCTGCAAGCACCTCAATTTGCTCGTCTGTAAAGCCTGCTACACTTGGTGCGCTATTACTTGCAAATGTGGGCAATGTAGGCACAAAGCTTGCTCCTGTAAATCCACCTTCTGCGAAGTACCCTTTATTTTTTGTGAATGTTGATCCTCCTTTTATTCTACGTCTTAACATTTCTGCTTTGGCTATTAGTTGTGCGCCTTCAGGATGTCTAAGTACTTCCGTATTGGCTACCCATTCATCATTATGTACAATTCCTGCTGGTCTTCTGCCTGTTTTATCTTTCTTATTTGTACTGCTACCTGTGTAACCCCCTTCTGCGAATGTCTGGCTACTGATTGAGGCGGCAGATGCGGCACTTTGAGTTACTAATGCTGCAATTTGTGCTGCTTTGACAATAGCATCAAAAGGTATTGGGATAGTAGTAGGTGCTGATAAGATATTCACAATACCACTAGCCGTCTGTATAGCTAGAGCAGCAAGTTGCAACTTCTTAGACTGCTCAAATGTCTTTTTACGCTCCTCTCTTAGCTTTTTCTCTCTAGCTGCTTCAATCTTTTGTATTTTCTCATTATTATTACCTGCAAGTAAAATTTGAAGGTCTGCCTCTCTTTGAATCCTTTTTAGTCTATTCTCAGAAAGTGATTGAAATACAGAATCTAAGTTAGTGAAGGAAGACTGCAAATTATCGCTTAACGTATTTAGTATCTCTAATTGTTCTTGTCTTGCCTCCTCTTGTTTTGTCTTTCTACGCTCAAAAACTAAATCTTGTAGTTCTAATTCCTTTTCTGATAACTCTTTTTTTAGTGTAAGCTCTTCAGTAGCTTCTAGTTGGCTATTCTTTAACTTCTGCTCAAGTATATCTATATCATCTCTTATTTCTCTACGCTTCGCCTTAAATGCGAACTCATCTCTTAATTTATTTATTTTTGTTTCTTGGCTAGTTAGGCTGCCTCCCTCTTGCTTAATCAAGTCGATACGGTCAAGAAGTTTGTTATTTCTGCCTATCTCACCAATAAGTAAGGAATTTTGAATACCTACAACTTGATTTCTTATAAGCTGCTCCTCCTCTATTATATCTAACTTAATTTGCTCTATTTGTAATAACTCCGTTGCTATTGCCAACTCATTATTTAACGCCTTAATATTTGCTTCATTACCTAATCTTATCTCCTCTGCAAGATTATCTTTTATTCTTTGTATCTCTAAATCCGCTAAATCTATAACCTCTTGCTGCCTATTGCGGGCAATCTTATCTCTCTCCGATTCAATAGTTCTAGTAGTAATCCTAAACTGTTCCCTCTCTAATGCAGCTAACTTTCTTATAATTTCTGCTTCCTTTTCGGCTCTTCCATCAGGAGTTTGAGCCTCTAAAGACCTGCCCTCCTCTTGTCTAAGTCTATTTAGGTCTTGCGTAAGTTGTGCTTGCTCTCTAAGAAACTCATTATACTTATCTCCATCTTTAATAGATTGAGCTAACTTAGCGTTAACAACTTCTAACTCTTTAGCATATCTTACAGTTGCCGTAGAATTAGCAAAGTTAGCTAAGGCTGCCTCTAATATGATAACCTTAGAATCCGCTTGAAATTGATTATATCTTGTTTGAGATTCTGTAACTTTTTTTAAGATATTATCATAATTACCTCCAGAAAATATAAGATTATCTAACGCTTTCTTATTCTCTTTTAAATTTGATGTAAATATCTCTAATGCTGTTTTAGTAGTATTTGCTATTCTATCATTAATTTTCTTTATTTCTCTTTCAACTCTTCTTAGCCTAGCTAAAGTGGTTTCAAATGCAGCACTCAAGGGGTCAGTTTGCTCTAGTTCCTCTCTTAATTTTTTCTGCTCCTCCTTTAATCCTGCTAAGGTTCTCGAAAAAGCTTCATCTGCTATTTGCTTAGACCTAGCTGCCTCTCTTCTAGCTAACTCCTCTTGAAATAATTTACGCTGCTTATCTAGTGCTTCTAATTGCGACTTAGCTTCTGTCTGATTAATAGGGTCAAATCTAGCCTTTATCTTTAAGGGTTCTATCTGCTCATCTAATTTAGCTATTTCTGCTTTTATCTGACTTTCTGCAAGTTTACTAATTAGTAATTTATCGTCAAAGGTAATTTCTATTTTTGCTTCCTCCTTTAATCCCTTTATATCATTTGTTACATCCCTAACTTTTTTACCAAAGTTTTCCATAGACTTTTCAGCCCTTCTAACTTGACCTGTAAGTACTAAAAATACTGCCCCAATAGTTCTAAAAACACCTTCAACAAATAAGAATATAACTCTTAATACATTACCAACATCTCTTAGTGCTTTACCAAATATATTTACATTTTTCTTACCTTGTGCTAAAGCTATGCCTGCTTCAATCAATGCTGCAATCAAGAAACCTACCGCAATAACTAATGCTCCAATCCCAGTCGATGCCAAAGCAAATCTAAATACGCCTAAAGCCCCAGAAGTTGCTACTAAAGCCCCTTGCATACTGAACAAGCTGATTACACTAGCAGCTAACGAACTAACAAAAGGGAAAATCGCTCGGCCAGTAGTAAATAGTAATGAAGTACTAAATATACCAATTAAAACCGTTGATATTTTAACTGCCGCATTAAATTCCTTTACCTCATCAGATGTACTTTCTATAATGCCTAATCCTTCACCTATAGTTGTATAGAATCCTCTAAACCCTTGTAATACTGATGTAGTTAATGATAGTAAATCTGTCATAACAGGAGATAAGACCTCCCCTATAGTAATCGTAAGACCTTCTAAGGCAGACTTAAACTCATTTATAGCCGACTGAAAATCTTGCTCTATAAATCCTACAGCCTCAGTACTAAACGCATCCTCTTGAGCCTTTCTAAAATCTGCGGCTAATTTATTTATTTCACCAGAGTCAAAGGCATCTGCAATTACAGTCGCTTGAGGCGCACCCCTTACACCGAATAACTCAAAGGCTTTTAAAGTAGAGTTAGTAGCATCTGATACCTCAGATAAAGCTTGTCTATAATCTTTACCCGCCTCAGCACTTCTAATTAATATATTTCTAAACGCAGTAGCCGCAATAGAAGCATCAAAACCCGCATTAGATAAGACACCCATAACCGCTGCAACCTCCTCAATCTCAATCCCAGCTTGTTTCGCAACCGCACCAACTGTACCTACCGCTACATCAAATTTAGTTAAATCTAATGCAGAACTAGAAAATGCTTTAGCTAATAAATCCACTACCCTAGTAGCCTCAGTAAATTCTAAACCGAACGCATTTATAGTAGAACCTAAAACTTCTGCGGCTCTACTCGTGCTTTCGCCTGCAATAAGTGCTAAGTTCAATACGTTACCTAAGGTAGCATCAATTTGCTCAGTATTAAATCCTAACCTTGCTAACTCGGTAGCTAAGGACGCTACATCAGAAGCCGTAAATTGAGTAGTCGCACCTAAATCTTTTATCGTTGTTTCTAAATCTGTTAGTTTTTGAGTTGGAAGTCCATCTTCAAATTCCCCTGTTACAGCTCCAAGTATAGATATGTTACGCTCAAATTCACCTAAAGTTTCTCCTACCCTTACAATAGACCTTCTAAGCCCTTCAAAAGCTGCTATCGCACCTAATGAACCTAACCCTAATCTTTGAAATGCACCTACTGATTTTTTAGAATTATCATCAAATCCTTTTGTAGCTTCTGTGAACTCATCATTTGCTTTCTTTATATCTTCTCCTATCTGTTTAGCTTTAAACCTTATATCAAAGCCTTCTAACCCCTCTCTCTGACTGGTACTTAACTTACTATACTCTTCTCTAAGTTGTCTTAGTTGTAGTTTCAGTTTATCTATACTTCCGTCGGCTTTTCTGTTTATATTTAATTGAAGTTGTTGTGCCTTTACATTCTCATTTATTTCTTGCTTAGTATTTCTTAAAGATGCTGATAACTTAGTATAAGCATCACTACTCTTTAAAACCTCTTGTTTTTGTTCTTCTATGGACTTATTTAATAAGGTATTAGCGGCTGTTAATTCTCCTCCTATCTGTTTAGCTTGATCCCTTATGTTAAGACCTTCTAACCCTTCTCTCTGACTTGTACTTAACTTACTATACTCCTCTCTAAGTTTTCTTAGTTGTAGTTTCAGTTTATCTATACTTCCGTCAGCTTTTCTGTTTATATTTAATTGAAGTTGTTGTGCCTTTACATTCTCATTTATTTCCTGCTTAGTATTTCTTAAAGATGCTGATAACTTAGTATACGCATCACTACTCTTTAAAGCCTCTTGTTTTTGTTGTTCTAAGGACTTAGTTAATAAGGTATTAGCTGCTTGTAATGCCCCCGCAGAACTAATGGTGTTTTTGCTAGATAACACGTATCTATTTAAAGCAGCTTCAATATCTTTAAACTTCTGAGCCGTAGTTCCTGTAGTTTTACCAATAAGTCTTAGTGACTTAGATAATTTATCAAAGTTTTCTGCTAAAACACCAAACCTTTGATTTGTTTCTATATTTATCCTTAATTTTATCTCATTTGCCATTATATATAAATTTACCCAAATATAATAAAAGGTGGCCAATACTAGACCACCTTTTACTTAAACATTGATAATATTATCAAAAGTTTTTTCGGAAAGGGTTTTTTAGATTTTTAAAAGCATCCCTAATTATTGATTCCCCAATATCAACTATGTTTAATGCTTTAGATATGGTATCCAAATTACCCTCAAACTCATCTTCAAATCTACTAATAAATCCAGTTCTTCGACCATTATTCGAGTATCGAAAAGCGTTTATAGTAGGAGTGCCTTCACGTTTAGAAGTTATTGCAATAGCAAAGGCTACTTTCGTTCTTTCTTTTATACTTAAAGAAGGTTTAACTATCTCTAACCAATCAGTTAACCCTTGAATGTAATCTCTACCTATTTTTATTTTATCTGCGGCTACTCCTTCATCTATAAAAGTAGCTTTAGGGTCTTCTGCTAGTATATTTATGACATACCCATTTTTAGTGACTTTTACCTCATACTCTATACTATCTAATAAATCCCCAGTAGCTACATGGCCTTGTTCTTTTAACTCGTTTTTTACCCTTGAAACAAGATCACTACCTACTCTATTTAAACGTTTTAATAAAATACGTTTAGCAAGCCTAGACATTTTTAAAAGCTTTTGGTATATTCTGTAATATGGCTATCGAAAATGATACCCAAATGAAAGATAAGCAATAAAAAATTATAGGGTCAATAGGTCTTACCATCAGAATAAATCTAGCCATTATAGCCATTATACAGGCTGTAATAATTAATGCGCTTATTTTTGTTACTACTTTCATCTTTTTCTTGTTTTAGTTTTACAAGTTTTTGTACCGTTTTTATTAGTAGTACATCGTTTCTTCTTCTTTTTTGTGCTTTGATAAGGCATAATAAATAATTTAGGTACATCCACACCCCTTTTTAGGCTGCTTTTTAACGGATGTAGTAGTTTTAATAAATTTCTTTCCTCCTTTTTTACCTGCTTTAGGTTTTACATTTCTTTTAGCCATTTGCATATCCTGTTGATATAGGGGTTTTTACATCCAAATCGCTATAACCCCTACTATTAATGTTATAATAAAATACTATGTTTATCATTACTGCCGCCAAATTATCCACCATCTCAGGGTCAACCCTTCTTATTTTAAATTGTGTATTAGGATGTATAGCATTATAGAATCTGGTTTTTAATGTACTATAAACATCAATACCTACATCTTGAAGAAACTCATACAGAACTTCAGGCTCAACTTCATTATCTCTAGTAGGGCTATCTGCAATGATAATATATGCTTCTAGTTTACCATCACACTCCTCTAAATTATTTACAATTACATCTCCAAATTCTATTGCTAGAAGGCCATACTCTACATCTATGAAGTTAGCGTTTTTTAGGTTGTCATGCCATGTTCTATTCCAGAACTTTCCATCAGAGGCGGCCTCTTTATTTCTAGTATTATCGTTATTATCAAAAAAACTGCCATCTCGAATTACTGCGAAGGTATTTAACCTTCTTAGTTGGTCATACCTAAAATTTTTGACATAATCTTTTAATTCTATTAATATTTGTCTTGTAGAAGTTAGACTATATTCAGAACTGCAATCACAAGTTAAACAACTCATTGTGTAGCGATTTTGTTACTTAAATTAAAAATAGCATCCTCAAAATTACTGTAAAATGCTGAGTCAAAAGGAGTTTGCTTTGAACTTTCAAACCACTTACTATCAATTATACTTTCATATACCATATTCCATCCTACTTCTTTGAAAATAAGTTTTTGCTCTTCCTCTGATTCTCTTATACTTCTATTTTCCGCAGCACTTTTACCTTGTCGTGGCTTTCCTTTAAAGAAGAACTTGTATGCGTTTGTGTTAGATAATCTGTCAAAATAGCAAAAAAAAATCCTTTACAGATAAATACAACATCCATAGGCAAGTCCGCAAACAAAGCAGACCTGCTATTGATAAATTTATCTCTATCCTGCTTACTAGAAGGTAATACTTCCCCCTTTTTACGTAATAGAACCGCCATCTCATTTAGAGATACGGTAAATTCAATGCTGCCATTAGGGTCTCCATGTCTTTCAATAGCTTGATTCCCTAATCTTTGAGATTCTAATATTGTTAATACCTCTCCAGTATTGTATTTCATATCTTTTCCCAAAAAAGTTCCTACTACCTCATTGTAATTTAGGAAGTATTCCTCTCCCTTATACTTTATACCGTATGTACTATCTACTTCTGGTATATCTGGATTAGTCAGTACATTATTTATATGTGTGTATAGTTTATATATAGTTAAATCCTCTCTTTCATAGTCAAAGAAATATTCTACATCTTCTATAATATCTAAATCAGAAGGCTCTGAAATAGGTATATCTTTCCAATATTCTCCCTCCCCACATATTACTTGTATAGCTTCTATCAAATAAGGTATGTACTCATCATCATTTTTTAATGACATTTCATTAGTGTCTTCATCAATAGAAAAATACTTTTTCTTTAGTGTAATGTAATCTATATACTGAGAGTATTTTATCTCCCCTGCATCATAGGGGAGATAAAAATCATAATCCTTATCCTTGTATGTTAAAGTAAATAACATTAATTCTTATTTAAGTTCTTATAAAACGTAAATATTAAAGACGCTAACTTGTCTAGGTCTTGAGTATTCCTAACAGGAATATCATTTAATTTACAGAACTCCCTCATTGCCGAACTATTATTCCCAAAAGTATCTAAAACTTGTCGTTCACTTTTAGGAGAAAAAGTTTCAAAAGAAGTTGTAATTCCTTGCTTTTTAGCTATGTATTTTTTAGTAGGTTTCGTAGGCTCTACTACCTTCTTATTTTTATGCCTAGTGCCGCAAGTTTCACAACCTTTAGCATCTCTAATATGCTGAGGCTCTAATTTTTTTGGGTCTGTAGATATAAATTTTACAGGTCTTTTTTTACTGTCTTCACGTAATAGACCGTACTTATTTATATGTTTTAAATTAATATCCCTATGTGCTTGTAGGCTGCCTAATAACCCTTGCTCATCTGGAAATACTCTACTAAGACCTGCAAAAATTTGTACTAATGCAGCAGTCTGCTTTCTTCTTTCTAAATGAGATTCTATTTTTGATAAGGATAAAGCAATTTCATATAACTGCTTATACTTAAACATACTCTCACTTTTTTCAATAACACTTTGTAAGCTTGCCATAATTATTATAAAATAATTTTTTAAAATGTAAATATAGGATTATCATTATACTTGTATTTACCTAAAGAAGGCTTACCTAGCTTCTCTAACGCATAGTATCTTAAAGCATCTAAGGCGTGATTATAATCATCTACAGGTTTATCTGTTACTATGCCTCCTCTCTTCTTCCAAGTATAATTTCTAGTTTCTTTTAATAGATTTTTGTCTTTGTCATCACATAATACTAGGGATTGTTCTTGTAGTAGTGATATACCTGATACTATATCCCCTCTACCTCTACGAGCCTTTATGATATTATATCCATATTGCCTTTCAAGAATAACTTTCTGCTCCTGAGCATGACTGTAATCCATAATTATCTCATCCCTCCTACTTATACCAATTCTTTTAAATTCGTCTACAATATCTTGCAATTTTAGATTCTTGCTATACGTGTGTAGTCTAGCAAATAGTTTATTATTATATATCCCACATTCTAAAATTGCAGTAGGGTCTTTTGAGAATCCGTAATCTAACGCAAATGCATATTTATCGAGTAAGGAAGCTTCAGGGAACTTTTCAGGAAATACCCATTCTATATTACTATATATAACATCATCTGTAGCCCCTGTTAACCCTAACCCATATACACGATACCTATTAGGATTAGTAGTCCTAAGTTTTTCAATTTCCTCTACCACTGCTTGACTTACAAATTGATTATCTCTGTAGGTAGAAATTAATAATTGTGTGTCCTCTCTTGGTACAAAATTAGTATGTACATAAAATTGAGCCGTAGGATTGTAATCAAATATAGCTCCATCATTACTTCTAATCAATAACTCATTTACAATCTCTTCAGGTACGCTAGTAATCTCATTGACAAATAAAAGCGAACGCTTACCTGCCTTAGCGTGTTCTCCGCTATCTAATGACCTAAATTCTAGTTTTGAGCCGTTGTTAAAGAAGTAGGTATTAGTAGATTTATTAAACTGTTTTATAAACTTTGATATATGTATACTATTACTAACAATAGTTTGAGCGTCCTGTAACGCACCTACTCTTAAAATAGGGTAACTACTTGCTACAACTGTAACTAAATAATTAGGTTTTGTAATACACTGCAATAATATATACTGCATAGCTGCATAAGTCTTACCGCTACTTGTACCCCCTTGTAATACAGTTACTCGGTATCCTTGATCTCTGCTTGCAGTTAATTGCCAAAACACTTTAGAAAATTCTCCTACTAATGTTTCAGTAGTTATAGGTATATCTTTTTTAGTACTCATATAAAATCCCTCTGGTCAATAATACCTTTTCTGGCCTTTTTCTGTTTTCTAATCTTATAATGTATTGAATCAGCTACCTTGCTTACATTCAAGCAGTTTATATGTGAAGCGAATAAATCTAAGAACTTTTGTTCCCAATGAAAAAGCAACTCCTTACTTGCCTCAAAATCAAAATAGTGTAAAATACTAAACTGAAAATCCCTATCATCATCCCATGCTTTTTGTATTTGTCTGTTATAGTGTTTACCGTTCTTCATCATAGAGAGATGTCTTCTTAATCTCCTCCTAATATTTGTAGAGTGTCCAATATAGAAATAAATACCAATCCAAAATATATAGATACCTCTCTCAGCACTAACCCATTTTAAATCCTCCTCCGACATCCTAGTATGTATATTCATCCGCAAAATTATTATCTAATAACCAATCAGAAATATTTATAAATTGATTATTATATTCTACCATAACCTCGCAAATATGCCTTCCATACTTACCCTTTTTTATAAATAGTATCTCTACCTCTTTATTTAGTATTAAGGCTCTTAAAGCATCTCTACCTATTATACCTAGCTCTCTGCTAGACCCTCTAATCTCAGGAGCATCTATTCTAGCTAAACGCAACTTAAAGTTCTGTAAAACGATACCAAAACCTAAACGCAATTCTAGCGTTATACTGTCTGCATCATAAACGTTAGTAACGTTACCTCTATATATATTTACCGTTTCGTTAGCGTTACTATTCATTAGCGTTAGCGTTACCGTTTGGCGTTTCTAAATCTAGCGTTTCTAGCGTTTCCAGTGATTCTAGCGTTTTACCCTCTATCTCTAACATCTGAGATTCCGAAGTAACCATTTGCAATCCTTTAGGAACAGATAAGTTTAGATTGATGGTAGGCATACTGTTAGCACTGCGTGTATCATCTGGCCGATCTATAGAATCTATATACTTCTGTAATCTCTCAATCAGTGTTTCATACTTCTTATAAGAAGTACCAGATAACTCCTCATTCTCTAGCATATCATATAAATGATCTAGGCTTACAGCTAAAGCATCTGAGTACACTTGCATAATCTCAGAAGCAAAAGAATGGTTATCAATAAATTCCTCACTCTCCGCAGTCATAGAGAAATAGTTATCTTTTATCCTTCTGAACTCAGTATACCCTAACTTAGTATTTACACCTTTACAGTTAGCCTTTATATATTTATTAACCTTCTCAACTAGAATACGGTCAGGATATTTATATATGGCCTTCTTATCCTTAAATATATGCTTAAATGCTTTTATAATTGCTTTACCTACCATGATCTCCTTTAATAACTCTCTTAATGTCCAAAATAACCCACTCTGCTTTCTGCCATATCTGTTTGTGTAGTGCATTAATACTTTTTAATAAACAAAATAACAAATCGAATTAGCTTTACACCTATAGATAGCCAACTACTCCAAGTAGGCTTTTTGTATTCCCCAGACTTATCATTAAAGAATTTAGAAATTACAAATTTAACAAATTCAATAATATCAGAAAGTAGTTCATACCAATTTAATCCTTTGTATTCTGCTAACACCGAAGACTTAGCATTTTGAGTTAAGATTTCTTTGTAGAATCTTTTAGCCAAATCTGTTTCAAGAATTGTCTCACTAGTCTGCAACAAATTATTATCATTACACAACTCTTTTAAAATTATACAATCAGTAGTGAACTTCACTAACGTATCTTTACTTATCATATCTTAATTTTAATAAATCATCAATCAACTCAATCCCAAAATTATCAGTAGTTAACTCCAGAAAATTGTCCTTATTATGAAATATAGATATCTCCCCTGTAATATCGAAATATCTTCCATGCAACTCAAATATAGCATGATTTTGATCGTATAATATCTTACCTTTAGAAAATACGTTCTTTAAGACTAGAGCAAATCGGATGCAAGAACCCTTAGTAGCTATATGAACGGCATTTGGGAAAGTTTCTCTGATAAGGCGGATATGCCTTTCTAAAAGCTGTAAATCAATATCTCTCTCTTCCATTATACCTTATTTAATCGGTTCACACTCAATATTCTATTTCTCGCATACTTTGATATATTCACTTCATTATTCTGATTAGCCCCTAATAAATATACATACTTATCAGTATATGTAACTAACAAGCCTACATGACCAAAAGTTCCCCGCTTTTGCTTGCGCCATAATATAACTACATCTCCCATATCCGTATTAGACAAATCTCGCCAATTATCGGTGACTACATCACCAACTCGCATCCATGAGCGAGCTAAAGCTGAGCCAGAATGCTCATACCCTAAATCAAAAGCTTTCATATTTAGATAGATAGAACACCAAGCCGTCTTATCCCCATCTGGATTTAAGTTTGTATCAAACTTATTATTAAACCTATCAATAATTTTATCTACCTCTGGACGAGATTCATGCAACGCATACTCCTTTATAATATTATCAAACAGTTCCTTCATCAATTCTAATTTTTTTAGCTAGTATATCATTAACTACCAACTTGGTATCTCGTTTTTTAGGATGTAACGCTCCACCCTTTGATCCTAAACCTTTCTCCCTATTCTCAAAAAACTCCTCACAAAATAGCTTGAAGGCATCAGCGTCAAACGCTTCGATGCCTACATCAGCTAAATTTTGAATAAATTCAAGAGCCTCCCTTTCTAATTCATCATATGCTTTCATTATATTACAGATTTCTTACCTCTACACTTCCACATATATCTAGCGACATCATTAGGACTTACTCCACCCCCCTTCTTTCTAGGTATTCCTGCACTTCTAGCGCAGTAGTTATTACCTCTCTTAGTGCCTGGCGATATGCTATACCCTTTTGCTCCTGCGCTTACGGATCGCTTCTTGCCTTTATATGTATACGTGAACTTCCATTTCTTGCCTTTTGCAGTAGCCTTAGTGAGTTTACCTTTAAATCCTCTGATGGTTATAGTACGTGCCATATTATTGCAAAATTAAGGTTTCTGGATTCCTCTTCTGACTGTAAACCACTCGCTCTAAAATATACTCAACATCTCTGATAGAGAAATCTACTGCTCTAAAGCATCCTACCTTCTCTCTTACAATATCAAGAAGCTGTTCCTCATCAAACTCCTGTCGTAAGTTGGTTAGATACTTCTCAGAAATTACTACGTTATCCGTAAACTGCTTGCGAATCTCTAGCTCATCATCATTAGTGATAGGAAATTGTGTTAGCGTTACACTCGCCTTCAAAGTATACTGGTAGTATAAGTAGTATGTACGATCTCCTAGCTTTACCTTCTGACGTTTATATTCTAATGAACTAGCTTGCTCAACGGTATCAACAGCTACTGTATGAGCCTCTATTAAATCAGAATAGGCAAATGTGCGGGTTAAAGCTGTCTTATCTACTTTGCCCGCTTTGCTCGCTTTTGATGGCGTAGCACAACTAGCTAACAATACTGCACCGCCTACGAATAGAAATTTTAAATACTTCATTTGAGTTTTATTTTTTATAAAGATACAATATTATATAGCTTTTAGTTTAAAATATATCAAGAATACTGTTAAATATGACAAATTATTGCACGCATAGGCAGCATTTTAAAGGATATGCAGGCAAAATTAATAAATTTTATATCTGTAAGGGGTTCATATTGCGTATATTTCCTATAAAATGCAGGCAAATGCGGGCAAAATTATTAAATTTTATATCTGTATGGGGTTCATATTGTGTGCAGTGCGAGCAGAATTGCTATAAATGACAATGTTTTGAAAAAAAAGTTTCGGATTTATATACGAATTCCGACACTTTTGCCTATCTTTGTAAAAGAAGAAAGCACTTAGCTCGCATACAGTATGAAACATACGACGCATTTAAAAAGCATTTGCAATTTAATTATACGCTCTTAATAATTAAATAAAAACAAAAAATATTCTTCTCTTAAAAGAGTTAATAGGGACACCCTATCTCAAAGCGAACCGCTGCCAAAGGTGTACCTTTGGAAACCCTTTAGACTTAAACTTTAAAAAATAATTTTTTATATCAAGGTATTATAATAGTAAGCTAATGCTATAATGCTGACATATAAAATTATAATACCTCCATTTCCGCAAATCAAGGGTTGTCATTTTTGACACCTCGAAATATTAAAATAAATTCTGATTTTTTTTTACTTGCTCTTGCATCTTTCAAAATAAGTTCTTATCTTACACTCGAATTAAAACTAGATATTATGTTCATATCTCAGCTAAACGATAAAGAGTTATTTTTAATAAAGCTAAACAAGGCGCTAAGAAGCGATTATAAGATAAATGAACTTCCAGATTACCTATCGATTATCTCTCCTTACAAGAGCTTAAAATCCTTTAGAGAGGAAATAATTACTGATCTATCAGATGGTAAGTATCGTATTGGTTACTATAACAAGTTAAACGGTAAGTCATTATTCTATGTCCGTGATGATGAGTCTGGCAAGTATTCTGGTCGAGTACAAATGAGTTATATTGCTTTAGTACGGCAGTTATTAAGATTGCCCGCAAATGGAAGCGACTTGCACTAGTGCGCACTCTGCCTGCTTCTGCCTTATATCCCTTTAGAGCGGCTTTACAGCCGTTTTAAGGGCATTTAAAGGCCATTTAGGTATAAGTGCCTACTTTGCGACGATACGTCGCTTATAAGGCTTTAAAATAGCTAATAAGATAAATGCGCAATAATGCGTATCTTTTTAACTCAATAAATAGTTTATGACCCCTTATCAAAAAGAGAGAGATATGGCCAAGTTAGGTCAGAAGATTCAGCTACGACAGATATTATATTCTGACATTCAGAAGATGGTATTAAATAATACAGACTTGCAGAAGGATGTTAATAAGCTGATGGATGTCCACACTGCTTTAAAGAGTATTATCAAACCAAAATCCTTATAACGATGTTTAGACGCAGATTTTTCTCTGGAGCCTTGTTCTCTAAGTTTCCTATTTTAGGCCGCAAATCAAAAGCCAGATAGGCTTCTGACTCTTTTGACTCTTATTATTGTAGCAGCGGGTGCGGGCATTGCACTCGCTGCCTTTTATTTTAGTTCTTGACCTGCCTATAATTGCTAATTTTAGCAATCCGATAAAAAATAATAATTTTATACTGATCTCGCTACGTACCTTTGCCCGCACTGATCGCAATTGCGATTCCCAACAAGGTGCACGCATTGCAAGCAAATATTTTCTAACAAGGTGCGCACTGCTAGCACTGCGATCACTTATAACAGTGCGCACACTGCCCGCAATGCAAGCACTTCTAACAAAGTGCGCACACTGCCTGCAATGCAAGCACTTCTAACAGTGTGCGCACTGCCAGCACTGCGAGCACTTCTAACAAAGTGCGCACACATTACTCAATAATATAATAGGTGCTGGTCACTGGACGTGGCAAAGAGTCAACAATTTTGCCTACTATCCTATCAGTAACTTTACACCTAATCTCACAGGTGTACGGAAATTTACCCTTGACTACCGTCCTAACGTCGTACTTACGTGTACTAACGTATCTGTTAAAATACTCCATACTTACTTCTCTCATTGTCTAATATTTTTGATTAAAAAAAGTGTTCAACGTGGCAC